>OJQV01000940.1_pt1 | contig 16302 bp, 11 predicted proteins | sample 1598821 | NCBI WGS metagenome assembly OJQV01 (sample SAMN03922509, study PRJEB24848) | human gut metagenome | isolation source: stool sample | host: Homo sapiens | place: Germany | collected 2011-11 | reverse complement strand
TTGCCAAAACGCTGTCGGCTTTTGCCAATACCGACGGAGGACGGCTATTGATCGGCGTGAAAGACAATGGACGAATAGCCGGCGTACGATCTGAAGAGGAAAAATATATGATTGAAGCAGCCGCACAACTTTATTGCATCCCGGAGATAGATTATACTTTACAAACATATATCGTGGAAGGCAAACAGGTATTAGTAGCCACCATCGAAGAGAATCCGCACAAGCCTGTCTATGCGAAAGACGAAAACGGAAAGCCTCTCGCCTATCTCCGCATCAAGGATGAGAATATACTGGCTACCCCTATCCACCTGCGTGTATGGCAACAAAGTGGCAGCCCGCGGGGAGAACTGATCCGTTATACGGAACGCGAACAACTCCTGCTCGACCTGCTGGAACAGGGAACACTGCTTTCACTCAACCGGTATTGTCGGCAGACCGGTATTTCCCGACGTGCCGCCGAACATCTGCTTGCCAAATTTGTTCGGTATGATATAGTAGAGCCCGTATTCGAAAATCATAAATTTTATTTCCGAATGAAAAACGAGTGATATACTACGATTTATTCTTTTCAAAAACCTAACAATGAACTTTATCAATGAAATAAATGATATACTCTGGACATACATCCTGATTATCATGTTACTGGGCTGTGCCGTTTGGTTCAGCATCCGAACGCGGTTCGTACAGTTCCGTATGCTTCGCGAAATGATTGTATTACTCAGCGAGTCCGCCGGAAAAGGAAAACAGGGCGAGAAACATGTTTCATCTTTTCAGGCATTCGCTATTACGATTGCCAGCCGTGTGGGTACGGGCAACTTGGCAGGGGTGGCCACCGCCATCGCCATCGGCGGACCGGGAGCTGTTTTCTGGATGTGGGCGATCGCCCTGCTGGGAGCTTCGAGCGCTTTTATCGAATCTACCCTGGCACAGTTATATAAGATACGCGGGAAGGACTCTTTTGTCGGAGGCCCGGCTTATTATATGAAGAAGGGATTGAAACAGCCGTGGATGGGGATGCTTTTCGCTGTGCTCATCAGCATTACTTTCGGTTTTGCTTTCAATTCGGTACAGAGCAATACGATTTGTGCTGCTGCCGAACATGCGTTCGGATTCAATCATATGGTGTTGGGAGGAGTGCTTACCGCTCTGACTCTTGTCATCATCTTCGGTGGTATCCGCCGGATAGCGCGTGTAAGCAGCATTATCGTCCCGATTATGGCATTAGGATATGTAGGACTGGCACTGGTCATCGTATTACTTAATATCACGCATCTGCCGGAAGTGATATCTCTCATCATCAGCCATGCCTTCGGCTGGGAACAGGCATTGGGCGGAGGTGTCGGCATGGCGCTGATGCAGGGTATCAAGCGCGGATTATTCAGCAATGAGGCCGGTATGGGTTCGGCTCCGAATGCAGCAGCGACGGCCAACGTCACTCATCCTGTCAAACAGGGGTTGATACAGACGCTGGCAGTATTTACTGATACTTTATTAATTTGCACCTGTACGGCATTTATCATTCTTTTCAGCGGTGCTCCTTTGGACGGTTCCTCCAATGGGGTGCAACTGACCCAACAGGCGCTCACGAATGAGATCGGTGCTTCCGGAAGCATCTTTGTTGCCGTAGCGCTGTTCTTCTTCGCATTCAGCAGTATCTTGGGAAATTATTATTACGGCGAAGCGAATATCCGTTTCATCACCGCAAAGAAATGGGTGCTCCACACCTACCGGATATTGGTCAGCGGCATGGTACTTTTCGGGTCTGTCGCCACACTCGATTTGGTATGGAGTCTGGCGGACATCACGATGGCTCTGATGGCTGTCTGCAACCTGATCGCCATTATCTTTCTCGGAAAGTATGCCATCCGCCTGCTCTCGGACTATCGTGCCCAGAAGAAAGCGGGCATCCAAAGTCCTGTTTTCAGGAAAGAGACCATGCCGGACATCGAAAAGGACTTGGAATGTTGGTGAAAACCAACACTTTTTCGTACCTTTGCGGCTCATTAAAATCTCCACACACGATTTGTAAATTGTAAATTATAAAATAGTAAATATAACGATGGGCTTATTTGGTTTATTCAAAAAGAAATCCGATGAAACAAAAGTCGGCAATGTAGAAGATTTCATATCACTGACCCGGGTTTATTTCCAGTCAGTCATCGCTACTAACTTAGGTATTACCAACATCCGCTTTTTACCGGATGTGGCTAACTTCAAACGTTTGTTCAAGATTCCTACGCAGGGAGGTAAGCTGGGACTGGCAGAAAAGTCGGCTTCACGCAAAATGCTGATGCAGGACTACGGACTGAATGAAAGTTTCTTTAAGGAGATCGACAGCTCCGTGAAGCGTAATTGCCGTACGCAGAATGATATTCAGTCGTATCTGTTTATGTATCAAGGGTTTTCCAACGATTTGATGATGCTGATGGGAAATCTGATGCAATGGAAGTTCCGTATGCCGTCTATATTCAAGAAGGCGCTTTACGGGATGACGCAGAAGACGGTACACGATGTTTGTACGAAGACGGTGTGGAAGGCTGATGATGTGCACAAGACTGCGGCGACTGTCCGCCAGTACAAGGAACGTCTGGGCTATTCGGAACAGTGGATGACGGACTATGTATATAATATAGTGCTCCTTGCCAAAAAGGAACCGAAAAGAAAGAACGACGACACGGAAACGAAAAAATAAGGTCGCGTAAATGTTAGAAAATCGTAAAGAATAGCATAGCAGGAAAAGCGGGAGTGGCATACTTCCGCTTTTTTTATTATCTTTATGTACTTTTTCTTTTGCCTTGATGCAAAAGAAAAAGTACCAAAAAGAAAAAATCAAGGCTGCGCCTGCCCGGCTACTCCGGTCTTATTTCCGGCTAAAGGGCAGAAACTCGCTTCGCTCAAACAGTCTGCCCTTTTTAACGCCGTAAATAAGACCTGCGCTTGACGCCGGGCAGTCGAGGCCGGGGGAACCTTGCGGAGGGATAGGTCGTTACTAATCAATAAATAATATAATAATATAGAGGATGCTTATGAAACAAAAGAAAATGCTTGTACTTACTTTTTCGCAGTTGAAACAAATCTACACGCAGGAGATGCCGGAGTTGGTGGAGATGGCGGCGGTGAGTCCGACAGTGAAGGACTTTAAGGCTGGTCTGCTAAAACATCTGGATAGTTGCGGGATGGTTAATGAGGTTGCGGAAGAGGCAAGGGAGCAAATTCGACTCTTACTCCAGTATGATGGACAGGATGTTCATGAACTGTCTACGGGACAGGATATTTCGGTACAGACGATACGGTTGCTTTATCAGTTTCTGACAGAGAAGTTGGAGAATATAGAGATGCCGACGGATTTGTTTCTAGAATTGTTCCAGTTGTTCAAACGTTTGCAAGGGGAAAGTGTTCCTTTGCCGTCTCCGCAGCGCATCAAGAGCCGGAATGACCGGTGGGATACCGGATTGGATGAGGAAGTGCGGGAGATGCGTGATGAGAATAAGGAACGGATGCTGCATCTGCTGATTCAGAAGATTGAGAACCGGAAGTCGAAGCCTTCGGTGCGGTTTCATTTTGAGGAAGGGATGAGTTATGAGGAGAAGTATCAGTTGGTAAGCAAATGGTGGGGAGATTTCCGCTTTCATTTGTCGATGGCTGTGAAAAGTCCGGCTGAGTTGAATCGCTTTTTAGGAAATTCACTTTCGTCGGAGACGATGTATTTGCTGAATCGGGCACGTAAAAAGGGAATGCCGTTCTTTGCTACGCCTTATTATTTGTCGTTGCTGAATGTGACGGGGTATGGGTATAATGATGAAGCGATTCGGAGTTATATACTTTATTCGCCACGATTAGTGGAGACGTATGGCAATATTCGTGCATGGGAGAAGGAAGATATTGTGGAGGCAGGAAAGCCGAATGCTGCCGGATGGCTCTTGCCGGACGGACATAATATTCACCGACGGTATCCGGAGGTGGCTATCCTTATTCCTGATACGATGGGACGGGCTTGTGGAGGGCTTTGTGCATCTTGCCAGCGTATGTATGACTTTCAGAGTGAACGGCTGAATTTTGAATTTGAGACGTTACGACCGAAGGAGTCGTGGGACAGTAAGTTGCGACGGTTGATGACCTATTTTGAACAGGATACACAGTTACGCGATATTCTGATTACGGGAGGCGATGCGCTGATGAGTCAGAATAAGACGTTGAGAAATATATTAGAAGCAGTGTATCGTATGGCGGTACGCAAGCAAAGAGCGAATCTTGAACGTCCGGAAGGTGAGAAATATGCGGAATTGCAACGGGTGAGACTGGGTTCTCGTTTATTGGCTTATTTGCCGATGCGTATTAATGACGAGTTGGTTGACATATTGCGGGAGTTTAAGGAAAAGGCTTCAGCTGTTGGCGTCAAGCAGTTTATCATTCAGACCCATTTTCAGACACCGCTGGAGGTGACGCCCGAAGCAAAAGAGGCGATTCGGAAAATTCTTTCTGCCGGATGGATTATTACGAACCAGTTGGTATATACGGTGGCTGCCTCACGCAGAGGACATACTACGCGGCTTCGCCAGGTACTCAATTCACTGGGAGTGGTATGTTATTATACGTTCTCGGTGAAGGGATTTAATGAGAATTATGCGGTATTTGCACCCAACAGTCGCTCAATGCAGGAACAGCAGGAAGAAAAGATTTACGGACAGATGACTCCGGAACAGGCGGAAGAACTGTATAAAATACTGGAAACCAAAGTCAGTGCAGGTATAAATGAAGAAAAACCGAAAGAAGATGCTGACACCGCCAAACAAATAAGACGGTTCATGAGAAAGCATCATCTGCCTTTCCTTGCTACCGACCGCAGTGTACTGAATCTGCCTGCTATCGGCAAGAGTATGACTTTCCAATTGGTAGGATTGACTGAGGAAGGCAAACGAATTCTTCGCTTCGAACATGACGGTACCCGTCACCATAGCCCTATTATCGATCAGATGGGACAAATCTATATCGTAGAGAATAAATCACTGGCAGCTTATCTACGCCAACTCAGCAAGATGGGGGAAGACCCGGAAGACTACGCTTCTATCTGGAGCTATACAAAAGGGGAAACCGAACCTCGTTTCAGCCTCTACGAGTATCCAGATTTCCCCTTTCGGATTACAGATAAAATGAGTAATTTAGAAATAAGTAATAGGTATTAGGTAATAGGTAATAACCGTAGCTACTGGTTAGTTTATCCGCATGGCTTAATACCTATTACTTATTACCTATTACTTATTACTTCACTCTAATTACCATATTAGCAACAATTGCAGTTAAACCTCCGGTGGTGATTCCTGAAGAGAAAATACTTCGAATCGCCTCTGGAGCTTGTTTTAATACGTCCGGCATTAGTTCCACACCCAAACCTAAAGATAGGCTGACTGCTAAGACTAGGGTTTCTTTGCGGCCTATTTCCTGTGAGGAAACGATGCGGATACCTGCTGCCGCTACTGTACCGAACATTAATAAGGTGGCGCCTCCCAGTACCGGATCGGGCATCAGAGAGAATATAGCTCCTACAATGGGGAATAATCCCAGCAGAACGAGCATAGCGGCAATATAATAGCCTACATAGCGGCTGGCAACTCCTGTTAATTGGATGATACCGTTATTCTGTGCGAAGATGGAGTTCGGGAAGGAGTTGAATATACCTGCTAAAAGAGAGTTGAAGCCATCTGCCATCACACCGCCGGAAACACGTTTCAGATAAGAATCACCTTCAATCGGAAGTCCGGAAATCATGGAGTTGGCTGTCACATCACCTGTGGCTTCAATGGCAGTGATCAGATAGACCAGGCCAATGGCGATAAATGAAGAGATATTAAAATCAATACCGTATTTAAAAGGTTGCGGGATGTTGAAACTCATCAGCATCTCGACATTTAGTGCGCTCATATTTACTTTTCCCAGGGCGAAAGCCAGTCCATAACCCAGACAAAGGCCGAACACGATGGAACTCATGCGCAGGTATTTGTTTTTGCAGCGATTGAAAAACAAGACGCTCAACAATACGAGTGCAGCAATGGACAGATTTTCCCACGAACCGAAGGAGCCGTCGTCCATCGCGCCATATCCGCCGCCACAGGAAACGATACCGACTTTGATCAGACTCAATCCGATCAGTAGTACGACAATGCCGGACACTAGCGGGGTGATGATATTGCGAAGATACTTGAAGGTACGGCTGACGACCATTTCAATAGGTGCGGCAGCTATACAGGAGCCGAATATCAACGGAAGTCCGCCTACTAATCCGGTCGCTATGATAGGACCGATAAAGGAGAAACTGGTACCTTGGATACAGAGCAGCTTCGCTCCTATCGGGCCGATACGACGGCATTGTATAAACGTAGATACCCCCGAAGCAAAAAGGGACATAGATACCAGAAAGCTTGTTTTTTCAACATCCAGCTTCAGTGCGCTCGCAATGATAAGAGGAGGTGTAATGATGGCTACAAAGATAGCCAACAGATGTTGCAAGGCAGCAAACAGGGCATCTTTAAATGGGGGGCGGTCTTCTACGCCATAGATCAAATCTGTTTTCATTCGATATTTTTATTCAATAATTGATGTATATCCACTGGGGAATTTTGTACTTCGAAGTTTAGTTCAGCGTCCACTTCAAAGCCAGTGTCGGAATTACATAGAAGCCGTCACGACCACCGAAGTTATTGCTCAGTTCCACTTCGGAACCGACACTCAGGTTAAAGTTTTTATTCACTCCCTTGATACGATTCAGGTTTACCCAGAATTGCGGTTCGGAGAGGAAGATGGTTTTTCCATACTTGGTTTCTTCACGCCACCAGTCGGCAAAACCGGAGAAGGTGAGCAAATCCTTGCAAAAGTTCATGTACCATGTTCCTGTCAACTGGAAGTTATTCGGGGATGGGTGCTTCTGTATATATTTGTACATCGCTGTCAATGTGAAGCCTCTGGAGAAAGAAGCGTTATTATAGGTATAGGTGGCTCCCGCCAGGTAAGCGTTGTTGTAGGAGAATCCTTTCGCCAGTCCGCCATTGTATTCGAGATGGGCGGAGAAAGGACCTTTCCAGAATTTCAGTTCACGGGCTATCTCCCAGTAAGCGGAAGCGACCCCTTCGGACGTATAGTCCATATCGATAAAGAAGTAGGTACTTCCCCAGTTGTCGGGATGGAACTTCTCGACAGTGGAGGTCAACAGCGGGCGTCCTTTCAAGTCTTTATCATACAGGGAACGTCCGAAATCATAATGTAACTGAATGTTTTGTGCCTGCAATTCCGGTACGGCAGAAAGCAGCATACATAGGAAAAGAGCAGAAATGATCTTTTTCATGACAAATGTGTTTAAATGAAGGTGCAAAAATAGTTAAACCTATACATATATTCACATTCCGACACTAAAATTTTAATCCAGACTATTATTTCCTGTATCCCACCACAATCGGGTACCTCCATGATCGGGTCCGCCCAGAGCCTCCACAAGAGCCAGGTATTGCTCTCTGTCTTCGGTTTGCAGCGTGCCGGGGAAGTTGAGACGACGTACCATTGTCTCCGTGTCGATACATCCGTTCCTGCTATGGTTGAAGCGTACCGGGAACAGGCGGGGATATCCCGTGCGGCGCTGTTCCGCCCATGCCTCGCAACCTTCTGGGAATAAGGCTATCCATTTCTGCGTAATGATCTTTTCCAGCTTTATTTCCTTGTCGTCTGCGGGATTCCATTTAGGAGAAACCAGGCAACGGGCAGGAATGTTATTTTCGGGGTCTTGTGTGTCGATGAAACCGGCAGCCGTCCGCTCACTGTTCAGATAGTCGTCCATCTGATAAATGCCGCGTTGATGAAGAGACGCCTTTATTCCGTTCTGATAACATTCTTCTTCATCCTCCGGTATCCATCCGCGCAAAGCAGCTTCGGCACGGAGAAACCAGATTTCAGCGGAACTCATCAATGGGGCATCCGTACTCTGATCGACGGACAGTTTGGATAAGCCTGCATAATGATTGTGCGCAAAGCAGGTTCCCTGACGGATGCCGCGGTACTCTCCTGCATACGCTTTGTCGGTACAGGTTTCAAAGTAAACTTTCAGTCGGGGATCATCGTAGCCTGTCAGTATAGATTCCATTGCAGCGCTCATATAAGTTTCATTCCATACCCGGTTGAGCTCTCCCAACGGGTTCGTGAATCCGGATTTCGTTGAGACCGCTACCCGTTCATCTTCCGCTTCAAAGACACCAAATTCATTTTCCAGTCCTTTCAGGAACTCGGTGCGTGCCTTATCCGGATCAACCGCAGAAATACGCATTGCCAGACGCATACGCAACGAATTGGCAAACTTGATCCAGGAGGAATATTGACCGTCCAGCAAGATATCAAAGCGGGTGAATCCATTGGAGTCGGGCTTCTTGTCTATATAATCGGCAAGAGAGACAACAGCCGAATCGAGTTCATTAAAGAACTCATAGTAGACTTCTTTCTGCGTATCAGGGCGATATTGATTCTGGGCATTCGCGAAATTCTTATAAATAACAGGGCCGTAATAATCTGTCACACGGTGCATGACTTCCACTTTCAGCACTTTGGTAATGCCGAACAAGGCAGGTTCCGTATCACGGGTGGCATTCTCCGACTGGTAGATTTGTGGAAAGATATACGAATACATATGTGTCCACATGGCGCTATTCCAGCCGTCCTGCATATTATAATCCGAGTTATGCGTACCTCCGTTCAAGGGTTTCCCGTCGTGCATATAACCGGAGAACATATCCGCATTCAGATTCTGTATCAACTGGAAAGGCCAGTTCTTGCCTTTACCGAAATCGTAGTTAAAGTAGATGCCTTGCTGAATAATCCCCAGACGAATACCGTAACCATTGTCGTCAATCAGCAAATCATCGTCCGTAATTCCCGACTGGTCGATATTAAATTCACGGAATTTTCCTGTACAGCCAACAGAAAGCAGCAGCATCCCCAGCAAGTATATATAAATATGTTTTTTCTTCATCATCTTCCCTCCTGCTCTTAAAATTCACATGTCAAAGTAAAGCCCAGACTGCGGGTGGTAGGCATACCGAACACTTCAATTCCCTGATTGTCATTGCCTGTAGAAAGTACCAGATCGGGATCGAAAGGCGCTTTCTTGTACAGAAAACAAAGGTTGCGGGCTACAAAAGAAAGTTGCAGGTCTTTCAGACAATTCGTTTTCTGTACCCATTTTCGGGGGAAGCTATAACTCAGCGATACTTCCCGCAGACGGAGGTTGGTAGCGTCATACATATAGTATTCCGTCACGCCGGCGCGTCCGCCCACTACATTTTTATAGAATCCTTTGACATCGCTTATTTGCTGGCCTTCCAGCGAAACATATCCTTTATCACGGGCTTGCGCCGTCGCTTTCGATACTCCATAGAGGTCCATCTCCGCCTGGGTCTGCGAAAGGACTTCACCTCCATAGCGCCAGTCAAGCAGGAAGTAAAGGCTGAAACCTTTGTAGGAGAAGGAATGATTCCACCCCAACATAAAGACCGGATTGGCATTGCCCACCTTTACGGTATTTCCATCGCCTTCTACCAACGGAAGTCCTTTATAGTCTCCGTCCGTTCCATAAACGATGTGCCCTTCTTCATCACGTATAAAGGCTTTACCGTAAATATCGCCGATAGAGCCGCCTTTCACCAGTTTCATCGCATAACTGGACGAGAAGCTGGTAGGTCCGTAAACAAATTCTTTCAGTTCTTCATGGAGTTCTACAATCTTGTTCTTATTGGCAGAGAAGTTGAGAGAGGTCTTCCACGTGAAGTCGGGGGTCAGTACCGGAGTGGCATCCAGCGTTATCTCCCATCCCTGATTCCGGATATCTCCGGCGTTGACGTATCGATAGGCATACTTATCGCCCGCAAGCGCAGGCAGTTTGAAAAACTGCTCATACGTGTCGGTACGGTAATAGGTCAGATTTAATCCGAGGCGGTGCTGCAAGAACTTCCATTCCATACCCAATTCGACAGAATGCGTCATTTCCGGTTTCATCTCGGCGAAAGGGGCCGCATCGCTTGCCAGTATCTCTCCACCGGCAGTCACATACGAAACAGGATAGGTGATAAAGGGAGGCACCCCATTGCCAACGATACTATAAGCACCGCGCAACTTCGAGAACGAAACCCATTCGGGCATCTTTACCCACTTATCCGGAAGGAAAGAGACACCGACGGAAGGATAAAAGAATCCTTTCTTCTCGTACTTCGTGTAAGCCAACGTAGACGACCAGTCGTTACGTGCGGTCAGATCAAGGAAGACTCCTTCTTTATAGCCAATCTGTGCCGTCGCAAAGACCGATTGCAGTTGGTAATGGGCATCTATTTTCTGATCGATACTGGCAGAACTGCTCATCACGATATTGGCAAGATTAAACACATTGGCATATTTCAACGAAGCATTCTTCGAATCAATGCGAGTAGAGTTAGTGATTCTGTCATTGATACTGCCACCAATGGCTACATCCAATGTGAAGTCATTCAGTTGCTTCTTGACCATCGCCATCACATCTCCGTACATCTGCGTTTCCTGATAATCCATTTCAATATAGCGCCCGTTCATCCCACAGAGTGCCGTAGCGGTGGAGGCATAAAATTTCTGACGCAGTTTATCGGCTGAGTAATCCAGATTGCCACGAGCCTGAAGTGTCAGCCAATCAGTGACTTTCAAATTGGCAGAAAGGGAAAGAAGCAGGCGGATACGTGCATCCTTACTCTGTATGCGGTTTTGTATCCAATACGGATTCTGTTCAAAGTCTTCGGTAAAAGTATGCCAGTTTTGTGTATTCAGCTTTCTGTCCTGGTCATAACGCTCATAGTTATCTTTATAATAAGCCAAGTCCTCGCCACGAGGAAAGCGGTATAGACCTACCAGCGGATTCATATAAAAGCCTCCCGATACGGGTTTATTCTTCACTGTCTGCTTCATGACATTCACGTTACCGTCCAGTTTCAGCCTGCTGTTGAAGAGGACGGCGGTCTCTCTCAGATTGATATTGTGTTTGGAGAGTTTATTTTCATTCAGAATGCCGCGACCGGTGGTGTTGGCATAGGAGAAATATGTTTGCAGCTTGTCATTTCCGGAGTTGACGGATACAGAAGTGATCGACGTCAGTCCGGTACGGAAAAAGTCACCCAAATTATCGTAAACCGTCAGATTTTCTTTTTCTCCCCAACTGTCTGTTACATCACTTACTCCGTAGCTGTTCTGCATTTCGGGCAGAGAGAAAGCCTTTTCAAAAGTCAGTCCGGTAGAGAAATGAATATCCCTCCGTCCTACGGTATTTCCTTTCTTTGTAGTAATAAGAATGACTCCGTTGGCCGCCTGGCTACCATACAAGGCTGCGGCAGGAGCTCCTTTCAGGATGCTGATACTTTCCACATCCTCCGGATTCAGATTCGAGATTCCGTCTCCCCCATCCCGGTTACCGGCATTTGCCGTACCGCCGATAGCCGAATAAGCCTGTTCCGAAGTAGAATTTAGCATGGGAACACCATCTATCACGTACAGAGGCTGATTATCACCGGCCACCGATCGTACCCCACGGATACTGACTTTCGCCGATCCGCCCATGCCGGAAGAGTTCTTGCTGACCTGCACACCGGCTGCCTTTCCTGCCAAAGCCGTGATCATATTCACTTCTTTCACACGATTCAGTTCTTCTCCCCTCACCTTTTGCACGGCATAGGCCAAAGAGGATTCTTTCTTTTCAAGCCCCAAAGCAGTTACAATCACGTGGTCAAGCAGCAGAATATTTTCTTTCAGACATATTTCAAGCATTGACCTACCCTTTACACTGACTTCCTGAGACTCGTAACCTACGAAAGAAATTTGCAGAACAGCACTATCCGGAACGGATAAAAAGAAATTCCCCTCCACATCTGTCACTGTTCCATTCGCTCCGCCTTTCTCTCTGATTGTCGCTCCGATAAGTGGTTCACCATAGGTATCAATGACCCGCCCCCTTACCGTAAAACTGGCAGAGGAAACTTTCACACATTCTTTCGACCCCGGCCGTGAAGCATAACAATCTTCTTCAAAGAAAGCTAACAAGCTTATAAAACAGCAACTTATAATTATTCTTGTTTTCAACAGCATTTCAATAAGTTGTTTTTCACCATCTCCGTGCAAAAATAGCCAAATATTTTTAAATTTGTTTTTTTCCGTAACTATTTTGAGGGAAAAGAATAGATTCGTTATTTTTGTAGGAAATTACATCAATATGGAGATTGAAATCGAAAAACATCCTTTAGAACCCTTTCTCCCGCCAAAAGCAAAGCTGCTGATGCTGGGAAGTTTTCCGCCACAAAGAAAACGGTGGTCGATGGATTTTTATTATCCGAACCTGAACAATGATATGTGGCGCATTGTCGGACTCTTGTTTTTCGGAGATAAAGATCACTTTCTGAACGATACGCGGAAAGCATTCTGCCGGGAACAGATTATTGACTTCCTGAATGAAAAAGGAATCGCCCTGTTCGATACAGCCTCATCTATCCGGCGTCTGCAGGATAACGCTTCGGACAAATTTCTGGAAGTGGTGCAGCCGACGGACATTGCCGCATTACTCCGCCAACTTCCCGAATGCAGAGCAATCGTCACCACCGGACAGAAGGCAACGGATACGCTCCGTGCACAACTGGAAGTGGAAGAACCGAAAGTAGGAGACTATGCCGAATTTGTGTTTGAAGGACGGGCGATGAGACTCTACCGGATGCCTTCTTCCTCACGGGCGTACCCGCTTGCATTAGATAAAAAAGCCGCCGCCTATCGGATTATGTATCAGGATTTGCAGATGGTTATTTAGGTAATAGGTAATAGGTATTAAGTAATAAGTATTAGGTATTAATCGATAAATAGTATATAGTATGACACCTTTATTTTTGCAATATCCGGCGTGCAGTACATGCCAGAAAGCTAAGAAATGGCTAATCGAAAATAACATTGAGTATACTAACCGGCTCATTGTGGAAGATAACCCTACAGTGGAAGAGTTGAAAGCGTGGATTCCACGAAGCGGATTGCCAATAAAGAAATTCTTCAACACAAGTGGTTTGGTATATAAAGAGCTGAAACTGAGCGAGAAGCTGCCTTCCATGACTGAGGAAGAACAAATCGCATTGCTGGCAACGAACGGTAAGCTGGTGAAACGCCCGTTAGTAGTGACAGACAGCTTCGTTCTGGTAGGTTTTAAGCCCGATGAATGGGAAAAATTAAAATAATTGGAAATTTATTTACCCTAATATTTGCTGGTTCGGAAGTTTATACTACCTTTGCAGCCGCAAACACGGGAGTAGCTCAGTTGGTAGAGCACCGGTCTCCAAAACCGGGTGTCGGGAGTTCGAGCCTCTCCTCCCGTGCAAGGTTGAATAGCTGTAAATCAATAGTTTACAGCTATTTAAATTTAAAAGTGGGACAAAATCGGGACACTTTTAAAATATTGATTTTCAAATATTTACGTTTTTCAAACTTGAAAAAACGTAAAAAAAATGTATTCTAGAGTCAGTAAACAAATATCACTCAAGGAAATTATATCCTACACTCTTCCAAAGTTACACACCGGAAAATACTGGTACGTTGATTTTTGTTGCCTGGATCCTGTAACCAGAGAAATGAAACGAAAAAAGTACATGCTCAATAATATCGAGAAGATAACAGAGCGGAGAAAAATGGCAGCAGAAATAATAGCCAATGTGACTCACAGGCTTCGTTCTGGTTGGAATCCTTGGGCTGAAGTCAGCAATTCAAGACAATACACTAAATGGGAGGACATCATTCTACTTTATAAAAGATATCTTGAGAAGTTATATGTAACAAAAGTCATCAAAGAAAGTACCTTAACTGATTATCAAAAAAGAATCAGAGTACTCAATGAATATAGCCAAAATCTCCCCATTCCTATTACATACATATATCAATTCAATTTGAGTTATATTAGTGATTTCCTTGACTATATTTTGCTCGATCGAGATTCTTCGGCAAGAACACGTAATAATTATAGAACATGGTTATCTTCATTCTGCACCTGGCTCATAGAAAAACAGTATATGGATACTAATCCTGTAGAAAAAATAAAGAGCCTTTCTGAAGAAGCTAAAAAGAGAAGTGCATTGTCACATAAAGATTTGCATCGGTTAAAAGAATATCTAGAGGAGAACAACAAATACTTCTTATTAGTATGTAGAATGGAATACTACACTTTTATCCGGCCAGAAGAATTGTCGAACATACGACTTCGGGATATTAATCTCAAAGAGCAAAAAGTATTTGTTGAATCCACTATTTCTAAAAATAGAAAGGATGGAATGGTTGGACTGAATGATGAGCTTATTAAAATGATGCTTGATCTGCACATCTTTAATAATGATACTAATTGCTATTTATTCAGTACTGATTTCAAACCAGGCTACAAAAAGATGACTACACGATGTTTCAGAAGTTGTTTTAATAAAGCTCGTAGCATTCTAAAATTTCCAGATAGTTATCAATTTTATTCACTTAAAGACTCAGGAATCCGAGATCTGGCCAACGAAGAAGGAATAGTTATCGCACGGGATCAAGCTAGGCACTCGGATATATCTACGACAAATAAATACTTAAAAGGTAACAATTTAAGTGTGCATGAGGAAACTAAGCATTTCAATGGTTCTTTCTGATCTTTATGGTAAATGCCTCCTCTGCTAGGAGGTGTTTATTTTATATCATACGCTTTATTTTCTGTACCTACAGTCCTACTGTCCAACAAATAGAAATATCATTCAATTATTTCCATGCCTCCTTTCTCTATCTAATTATTAATACTACCTTTGTATCGCTTATAAGGCGAAGGGGTGGTACCCTTCGTTATTTGTTTTGTTTGTGTTTTATATCCGTCTTACTCGTGATGAGCAGGGCGGTTTTTTATTTAACAGCTCTTCTTGGTTTATTCTGTCTTTTGAGATAATGGATATATCCTACTAGCATATTTCGACCAAATACCAGCCGTTTTATAGGCTTCCAGAGAGCCATCCGGAACATAAAATTTACATGGTGTATTATTAAATGTAAGGTCCACAATAGTCGGAGGAACTACAGGATTCATTATGATGTATTCCATATTCGTACATTCAGCTATTGCATAAATCCCTAATGATGTTACACCCTCTGGAATATCCAAATGCGTAAGATTATAGCATCTTCTCACTAATTCATCAGGAATAGATGTTATGGAAGATGGTATATGAAGATTTTCCAAAGATTCGCACTGAAAAAAAGCACCTTTTCCAAGAGTATGTATATTGTCAGTTATTTCCATCTCCTTCAAACTTTTACATAACCTGAAACATGATTGTCCTATAGACGTTATATATTCGCTTATATTGATTTCCGTTAAAGATGTGCATTCCCAAAATTGATTTACAGAAATCTCTGTAATATTCTCATTAACCGGATAATGAACCGTTTCCAAAGAGCTACATCCATAAAACACATACCCACCAACCATCTCTGTGATTGTATCAGGCAATATTATGCTTTTAATACCTGAATCTCTGAACGTCGAATTTTGCAATTCATATAAATTTCCCGCACTAAACGTCACGACTTGTAACTGCTTACATTTATTAAATGATCCAGAGTATATTCTTTCAACACTAGCCGGGATGTAGATATCTTCTATTGCAGTGTTATAAAAACTATTAGTATCTATAATTTTTAAAGACTCAGGAAGTTTTACAGACCTTAGGTTAATACAATTTTCGAAGAAAAAGCGATTAGTATTAGTAACTGAGGCAAAGTACATGAATTCATTGAACGAAGTAATATCACTATTACCTCTGAAAGAAACGTCTAATGATCTAACAGTCTGTATTTGCCCCATAGTTACCCCTTCTCCATCTCCATATTTATCTATAATAAGACTTCCTATTACAGAATCCTTAAATCTGACGTATTCTTTTCCTGTGACATTCAATACCAGTTTTTTGAATGTATTCCTCAAAGCTTCTATTGAATCGGCATAATGGTTAGCTTCTATATTCAAAATTCCGTCCAAGACCGGATATTTATCCTCTCCGGCTATGCCTTCAGAGCTTAATCCCTTATAGCTTCCATCGGCAAGCGTAGCGAGCTTATCCAACATGCCTGAATCATTGTAGGTTTCCTCAAAACCTACAGCACGGATACGCTTCAACGAATGGTTATCTCCCTGTCCTGTCTGCGCATTCATTATATCAACAAGCAGCCGCATGGGAGACAGGTTCGGACAGTTCACGATAAAGAAGTCCGTAATGA
>OJQV01000884.1_pt1 | contig 17160 bp, 20 predicted proteins | sample 1598821 | NCBI WGS metagenome assembly OJQV01 (sample SAMN03922509, study PRJEB24848) | human gut metagenome | isolation source: stool sample | host: Homo sapiens | place: Germany | collected 2011-11 | reverse complement strand
TGCGGCATATCGCTCAATATCATAATTGAGTGATTGAAGGAGTGCTTTCCGAAGTGCGACTTTATGCCGCCGTTGGCCGGAAGCGTTTCGTCTTTGAGTTTGGCGTAGTCGATAAACTTTGCCTCATCGACCAGCAGCCATGACAGCGTGAGCGAGTTTGAGCTGCCGGGGCGGTCCTGTGATATAATCACGGCGACCGACCCGTTGTAGAAAGTTATGACGTGTTCATAATCTTTCGGGTCGATGATAGGCTGACGGAACGATTTCGGCGGTTTCTTGCCGACAACATAGTGAATACCCTCTATGAATCCCCAACGCTTCCAAGCGGCGAGCAAGCCCGGAATGGTGTTAGTCAGTCCGTGCTTGAAGGTCGGCACAACGATGCCGCCTGTCGAGCCAGGCATACGCTGCATATTGCGAAGAACAAACGGAGCAGCGATACTGTCCGTTTTGCCGGTGCGTCGCCCTGCGACGATAACGGTAGTGTTCGCTCCAATAAGTTGCGTCAAGCGTTGGGGCTTGTTGAAGTATATGCGTTTCTCACTCATCGTCTGTGTCGGTTTCCTGTTGCTTATCCGGGAAAAGATTGTCAAACTCCAAATCCACTTCCTCAAACTCGACATCCTCAATGTCGATGGTTTCGCGGCGGTATTTCTCAATCATCGCGGAGATTTTATCAGCGAGATTGGGAATAGGCTCGATACCCAGCACTCGCGGGTCGTCGGTAGCCGTGAACGGTTGGACGAGAATTTTGTCGAGCGGTATAGCCTGTTCATCTTCGAGGTCAACGCGGTTCAACTTGCCGTAGGCAGTTGCGGCGCGTTCCATAGTCTTGCTGTCCTTGCGCTTCTCCGCCATCTTATATGTGGCAATAAGCATTTCGTTGGTGCGCCAACGGTGGAAGTCGCGGCTCGCGCTTCCAAGCATAGGAAGCAATGACTTGACAACGGCAAGGTCGGAATAAGCCGTTGTGCGGTGTATTCCGTGCCGTTGGCAGACCTCGGCAACAAACTCGCGGTCGGTGCCATCGGGATTGGCGATGAACCAGTTATACATTTCGCGCACACGAAGCACCTTATCCACAAGTGCTTGTGGATAGCGTTCGCGCAGTTCGACCTCTTTTGTAAAGAGTTCGGCGCGGCATACTTCGATAGCGTTAGGATATGACATAGAAAACGGCTTATGTATCGCGAAGATACATAAGCCGTTTTATGCTGTAAAAGACGACTATCTAATCTCTTTCTTTAATCCAACCTCTTCTAAGAGCCGTATCAATACATTGTAGCTTACTATCAAACCTAAAATCGCTGTTATAGGTCCAATTTTGAAATTTAGACCAATAACTGATTTTTATAAATGCGAGTATAGCATTCGTATCTGTAAAATCTAATTCCTTAAAGAAATTACCGTTTATATACATTTTCCCTCCAGTTATCCAAGGATTAGAAGTTTGAAATGAAGTACTCGCTTTATCTGATATAATTGAAACTTGACGTACATATCCAACATTATCAAGATACTTTTCTTCTCCCTCTACAGATTCAAAACTATATGAATATAGAGAATCCAAACATTGAATGATATGACATTCGTTTATTAAATCAAAAAATAACTTAACGTTTGGGCGATTAAGATGATTGCGTAACGATGTAGCAGAATAACTTAATTGCCTATTGTTAAGAAGCTGAGTTAAAGGCATATATAAGAGGGTTTTCTTTCGAGAGTCAAAAGAGCCTATGCCTACAGACTTAGATCGCACATAAAAATCGTGTTCGATTTTTTCTTTATTAGAGAAAAAAGAAAACGAGTGCCGAACGATATAGTATGTATCGGGTATAATACTGATTGGATATTTTTCTTCGTAATCTTTCATATTACATCGCGTTTCGATGTGCAAAGGTACGAAAAAATTCGCTACTCGTCGTCTTCCATATCAAGGAGATTGCGGTGTGCGTTCTCGATAGCGAGTGGCGAGCCTACCTGTGCAAGCATCATTTCCTGGGAATGTAGCTTGACTTTTGAGGCGGCTTTGCCGCGTCGGTAGGCTTTCGACACCTCGCTACTGCGGTCGGCGATGTCTTCGCGCAGCAGATCTGCCGGAATGTCGAGAATGACCGCCATATCGGATATTTTGAGGTAGATTGAGGCATACTTCTCAATCTGCTGCAATTCGGTCTCGGAATAGGTCATGGAGTGGAACGCTGTGATTGGTGATTAAATCATCGACCTGCGCTTTGAGCGTAGCGAAGATCGCAGGGTCGGTGGAAATGAAAGCTGACTCGTGGCGGTTGCCTCGTGTCAGGTTTTGCGAGGTAATAACCGAAACGGTATCTCCGGCCTCGGATTTCACCAATAGGATTTTCGAGTGATTGTCAGCAAGATAGGTTCGCTCAATAACTTGGGTGATAAACGCCCAGAGTTTGAGCGTCTTGTTCGTGGCCTTATGGTCGAGAACAAGGTTGATGCGGCTGACGCACTTATCTTTCGTAATGAAGTATAAGCGGCGTAGAAACTCCTCGGAGATAGAGAACGAAGTTTGCCACACCTCGGCAACGCCTACCTGCGACAATATCCATTCGAGGATGTCGGCCACTTGCACGGCATTACTCAGATACGCCTGAAAAGGAGTATCTGATAGTGGCCGCAGTATATTGTCGATGTTGGCGGTGCGTTTCATTTTTTCTTGGCTTTGCTACCGGCGGCGGAGCGTTTTGCTTTTGCAGATCGCGAGGGCGTGGCGTCGGGGCCGGGAGCGACATAATGGTCGTATGCCTCCCAGTTGGCGTGTAATTTCTTGTCGAGCGATATAAGTTCTTTGAGGAACGGGTATCGCTCGGAGTCCGGGCAGGGAGCATTTTCAAGCGAGAGCGAGCGGAGGCGCAGGTGTAGCTCGCGCATACGTTGGAGAAGCGACAGGTTCTCAACGTATCGAGCCTTGATTTCATCGGGCAACGAGTCGTGGTCGGCTCGTTTGCCGGTGCGTTTCTCGTCGGCCTCGGCAGCGAGCGGAATATGGTCGGCCACAATCTGTTCGACTTGTACCGACATTTCCTCGACTTGGGCATGGGTCAGAGCCTGAACGCGGAAATTGTAATATTTCTGAAGCTGATACTCGATAACATCGTGTCGTTTATCGAGAGCGGCAACAATATTCTTGTAAAGAATTTGGTTGCCGGACAACTTCAAAAGATACAATGCACCAACGGAATAATCCCGTTGGTCGGCAGGCGTTTCAAGCCAAACTTTTATCTGTTCAGTAAATTTATGGTCCATAAGAGCGTAAGCTGTTTGGTTTCCACAAAATTACTTACGCAATCATAGCCGATAAAAGACGGAAAATGTGTAACTTTGCAGTCTGAAAACCAACATACAGGTTCTTCATAAGGATTCCAAAGAATAAATCAATATAAAGCAATGAGAAGATACATATCTATGATAGTTTTATTTTGGGTGATATTTGCCTCTGGCAAATTGTCAGCTCAGAATAGCCAATCATACGCTGATTACCTTAGGAGTAAAGCGGAAAATCCGATAAGTTTTGTATTGTCAAAACTTAAGGATTATCGCATTGTTGCCATTGGCGAGGACCACTGGATTGCAGACCATACGCCTTTCTTGTGTGATGTTTTAAGGGAAGCTGCAAAAAACGATGAGATGCGTCCACAGGTGCTTGCATTGGAATTCGGCAATGAAATAGATCAAAAAACAGCCGATAACATCACCAATGCCACTGCATTTATGCCGGATTCTGTCATAAAGATTCTGCAACATGCACCTGATGTTTTTGGCAATCCATACAAGGAATACTTCGATGTGTTCAAATGTGTTTGGGAAATAAACCAGACTTTACCGGCAGAGAAAAAAATTAGAATCTGTTTGCTTGACCCGGCAGGCGTTCAAGATTACTTCGATAAAACTTCATTACAAAGAAGTCGAGATCGAGACATGACAATGTATAATAAGTTGCGCTCTCACTATGTAAATGGGAAGAAAATAATTTTCTATGCCGGACAAGCCCACACCCAAAGGCAGATCAGAGGATATAAACTTAAGAATAAAAGTTTTTATTATAACTATCCCAGCGCAGGTTATCTAATAAAATCATCATATCCTAATGATGTATATACCATTGATTTATGGGCACCACTAAATATGGGTCTTGGATATGAAATAAATCCTCAAACGGGAAGATGGCATGAAAAATCCAATGGCGTATTTGACAAAGCTTTTGAATTGAATGGTAATAAACCTTGTGGATTTGACATACATGACAGCGTATGGGGAAACATCACCATGCCGGGTTATTTCTGTCCTCCAGGGAAAGAAGATGAATGGTATTCTTCTAATCCTACTGATGGAAATCCTTATACAAAGGATATTTTGTTATCTCAATTAGTAGACGGCCTTGTTTTTGTAAAACCTGCTAATGAGTTTAACGGGGGTACTCTAATAAACATCTATACTCCTGATTTCATAGAAGTATGCTCCAGACGTGCCAACACAAATTTCGATAACGCAGAAGCTATTTTACGGCAAGTAAATGAGTGGCATCCCTTAATGAAAATGCCACAATAACGTGAAGTTATAACTTGTTGTTTATTCCTGTGAAAAACACGAGATTTTTACCGAGGGGAAGAAGTAGGTCACGCATCGAAATCATCGTGGCGCCGGAAGTAACAAAATCGTCAAAGACGATGATGTTACGCTCTGCGGGCGGTTCTTTGCCGAAGGTAAAGACGGCGCCGACACGATGGCGGCTGTGGCACTCGGCGAGGTCTTCGTAGAAGCGGATGCCGAGCAGGTCGGCGAGCCGTGCGGAAATGAGCGAAGCGAAGTTGCGCTCCTTGTGTCGGCGCTTGGGCGAGGTAATGATGCACCAGTCGCCGGCGGAGAGCGAGTCGCCCAAGATTTGCCGGATAAGGGTATTCATACCCACGGCAAACTTCTCCACCATATCCGGGTCTGCCTTGATGTCGGTTAATGTTCTGCCGTAAACCGACTTCTTCCAGAGCGAGATGATGCCGAAAGCAGGATTGCGGTAGGAAATCCGCACCTTGTTTGGTGCGAAGTCGCAGCGGGCCTCGGCTTGCTGCACGTCTTTCCATGCCGCACGTTTCTTCTCGGCAAACAAGTCTTTGGCCGGAGCCGAAGGAACAAAAGAAGCGTCGAGGTCGGGAACGTCAAGCGAAGGCACTTCGATGTCGTTCAACACCTCGTCCAGGGCTATTGCTCCTTTCCTGACGCTTCTGTTATCCATAGCGGGAAGCAATATCAGGCTTTGGCTGCCCCGTTGGAGCAGTCGATGTCGCCGTCCTCGGTTTCGAGCGTACCGACAAAGAAGGGCGCGGGCACTTCATCGGTCGCCTCGACGTTGATAGTAGTCGAGGTTGTGCCGGTGGCACCCTGACCGAGGTCCTGGGCGACAGTCGCCTTTGTAGTCCACTTGTCGTTGCCGAGCACACGAAAGTTGCCTTTCATATCCTCGACAATGAACACATTGTCGGTGTTGTTGATGTAGGCTGCGGCAGCGGAAGCCTCCGCGCCAACGCCGGGGTGAACGGCAACAAGTTTATTGAGCTGCGTCTGCGAGGGCAATTCGCCCTGAGCCTCAGACGTAAGTTGCGACTTGTCGGGGAGTATGTCGATATACTTCCACTTGGCATCAGCGGCAAGCGTGTAACTGCCTGTCAGGATAGCCGAGGTAGCGCGTCCGAGTTCATCGCGAGGTAGCTGCGGATAGCCGAGGATGAACGACTTGGCGAGGAAGTATATACGACGCTTCACACCCGGAAGCTCGGGGGTGCCCTGGCACCACCCGAGACTTTTCTGTATCGAGGTACAAACTTTTGCCATAGTTACACTGCGATTTCAATGGTTTTGAAGCGGCGCTTGTCGATAGTCTCGAACTGAACGCCGAAGAACATAGTGGCGATGTATGAAAGGATAAAGGGTGCGAACTCCTTGATCATCACGTTTTCGACATCGCCCATCTGGTCGTATCCCACGAGCATATTGCTCTTGGTGGATACGTGCATGAACTTCGACCCCGCCTTGTTGTAGAGGGGGCAGAACTTCAACTTGCCGTTGGAGCCTTCCACGGCACCCTGTCCGTACTGGGTGTTGTAAGGTATGCCACCGTGAGTGAGCAGGTAGCCTTCGTTGTACTTGTCCACGAAGTCCTGCGAGCAGTAGAGATAGAGGTCCTGGGCGCGGAGGCGCGGGTCGAGCGAAAAGAGGATTTCCTTAGCGATGTCAACGGCGTTGGCCGGAGTAATCGCGTCGGTGAACTTCATGTAGTTGCCTTCCTCGGCGGCGATGGCACCTGCGGCGATTTCCTTTTCGGTAATCGTATCGAAGCCGTCGAACAGGTCGGCGGTGGTGTCACCGGCGGCGTTACGCTTGCCGTTCCAGACGGCATCGTTCAGGTGCTCCGAGAGGTTCTTGGCGATACGGGCGAGGACGTGGCGGGCCGTGGGAGTAGTCATCTGACCGTCGCCCTTAGTGGCGCCGGTGCCGAGAAGCGTGGAGATAGCCGAGTTAGGCTCGAAGTTGGCGACAACGGAGCCAAAGAACGTTTCGAGGTCGCGGAACTCGATGCCGAGGTTGTAGTCAACGGCACGCTGGGGATTGTAGGGAGCGAACTGTGCGTCGCCTGTGAGGTTGCCGACGCGCTCCTTGTATCGGATACCGGGGCGACCTGTCATATACTGGAGCGTGTCGCCGATGGCGATAATGGGGAGCATAAGGAGGTCGGCGCGATACTTCACGGCGGCTTCCTGATACTCCTTGAGGGTGAATGTAAATTTACCTGCCATAGTGGTATGGGGTTAAGGGTTAGACTTCGTTGTAGAGTGCGCGGGCGGAGTTGTAGGTATCTACGAACTGCTCGACATCGTTCTTGGGAGCGGGGTCGCCGCCGGGCTTGTTGTCCTCGACAACCTGCTTGGACTCGACGGCAGGTTTAGCCGCGAGCTTCGCCTGAAGGTCTGCGATAGTCTTGTCGCGGTCTTCCACCTTTTTGCCGAGGTCGGCAAGATGGTTCTCGATAGCCGAAAGCTGCTCGTCGGAGAGCGAGGCTTTGTTGTTGGTCAGTTCAAGGGCGGTAATGCCGAGAACTGCACACAGGAAAGTGTAGGTCTTGTTCATTGCGGTAGTTAGGGTGTTTGTTACTGTTGCGTTGGGGCGGAAGAATGAGGTCAGGGCTGAGATGAATTTGGCAAATGCGCTTTCCTTGTCGGGTTCGGCAAGAGGAATGTGAGGAATGGGAATACCGGCATTAGCCATAGCGGAAGCGAGGGAATCGGTGAGTTTGGGAGCCGGTTCGTCGGCAAGGTCGGTAATCTCGTCCACGAATCCCCAGTCGAGGGCTTCTTTGGCTGTAAGCCAGCCTCCGACTTTCATCAGTGCGAGAAGGTCAGCCGTAGGCTTGCGGCACTTCCGGGCGTAGAGTTGGGCGCAATTAAGGTCGAGCTTGTCAAGGTCAGCCTTAATCTTCTCGCAGTCGGCAATGAGCGTAGCGAACTGGTCGCTGTTGAGGCTGCCCCACTCAAAGAAGGCCATCGAGCATTTATGCACGAGATACATGGCGCCGGCATCCATCGAGATGTGCGCGGCACCGAGCGAAGCGATTGTGGCGGCAGAAGCATTGAGGCCCACGAAATGCACGTTGACATTGCCGTGGTGCTTGAAGGCAGCGGAGATAGACAGACCGGTGGCGAGGGACCCGCCGAGGCTGTCAATAAGGACGTTGACCTGCTTGCCCTCGTTCTTTGCGAGTTCGCGGTCAACGGTCGAGCGATCGAAGTCGTAGCCTCCGACGTAGCCTTTGAGTGAGATGTGATATGCAGTTTTTGGCATGGCGTAACTAAGTTTTATACCACGAAGTTACCGCTATAATAATGTAGCCGAAAAGACACGCAAAGTCAAAGAATTTTCGTAATTTTGCAACATGAAAAAACTAATACTTACAACCATAGGAGCTTTCATGACCATTTTTGCTTATGGTCAATCCGTATATATGCATGAAGCGCAACAAGACGCAGAAGAAAGTGGGGCAACCGGGTTCACTGGGATTGTATCCACTATCATATTCTTTGGAATAATTTGGTTCATTAGTAAAATTTACGATGAGCATAAGGAAAATAAAAAACGTCGAGAGGAGCAGGAAAAACTGCAGAGAAATCGAAAAGTTGAAACTCCAAAAGTTTCAACGTCGGTAAGTTCTAAAACATCCGAAGTAATTATTTCGCCAGAAAAAGAGAAAGTGAGTATCAATAAGGTAGCCACACAACCTGTTCAGGTTGATAAGAGTCCTATTGAATCAGATGAATGTATTCTGTCATACGACAAGAAAATATTTATAAAAAACAAAAGTAAAGGGATTGTCGTAATCCCCGATGGCGTTGAAATTATTAAAGAAAATGCCTTTGGGTCAAGTGATATTGAAGAAGTAATTCTTCCAAGCTCATTAGTTGAAATTGAGAAGGAAGCATTTACATTTAGTAAAATTAAAAGGATAAAAATACCTGCCAATGTAAAAAAGATAGGTGAAAGCGCTTTTTTATATTGCTCAAATTTAGAAGAAGTTTTTATTGCCGATGGTATTGAGAATTTATCAGTTGCAATCTTTTCCAATTGTAAAGAATTGAAAAAGATTACCTTGCCATCGACATTACAATACATCCCAAAGGAAGCCTTTGATGATTGTTGGTTATTAAAGGATATTATACTCCCTACAGGGGTACGGGGCATTGCCGATGACGCTTTCAGTGGGTGTCAAAGTCTTATGACGATACACATTCCAAAATCAGTGAAAGAAATAGGTAGATATGCCTTTAGAGGATGTTTCGCCTTAAAGGAGATAGAAATCCCTGAAGGAGTTGTAGGTATATCGGAGATGTGTTTCTATGATTGTTGTGAATTAGCAAGTGTTAAATTGCCTAATTCTCTGCGATGCATAATGAGAGATGCTTTTTGTAACTGTTCGGGACTTCGTGTGAAAATACCTGAAAATGTAGATTACGTTGTAGATTCCGCTTTTTGTCAGTGTAACGATATGGAGATATTGGTGCCTGAGGGAGAAGTTGAAAATATCAAATCGAAGTGTGTTGATTGTTATGATTTGACAATAAAGGAGTATATTAGAGAGAATAAACTCCACGTAACCGAGGAATCAAACAAGGCAAAAGAAACATATCTAAAGATACAAAAAGCCAAGAAAGAACAAGATGATTGGGAATTTAGTCTTGAGCTCAGAAGCCAGGGAATTTATACAAAACAAATGGCTGAATTTGAAGATAGTTTATATTTCGACATGATGGATAGGGACGATGATTTTTAGTTCGCAGTATTTTTACTGCGGTTCTCATTTTTCTTATATTCACAAGCCAGATGGCCGGATTCAAAAGTAATACAAAATGAGAGAGCCGCCACGGAGGGCGACCCTTAAAGGAGGAGAGAGGGAGATTCGGGGTCAGATGACGCGGAACACGTTATTGTTGGCGCCCATCGAGTAGTCGTACATAAACAGCTCGCGTCCGAAGGCTTCGTAGTCGAAGTAACGGGCGAGGTCGCCCATCTCGCTTTCGAGGTCGTAGCATTCCTCGACGATGTGGCGGGCGAAGTCTTCTTCGCTGTCCCACTCACCACAGTAGGCTTCCTCGAAGTTGTCGAGTTCGTCGTGGAACTCCATGTAGTCATCGACGGCCTCCTGACCGTGCTTGTCGCACATATCCGAGTATTCGAGGATATTGTCGAAGTCGTCCTCCGACATGAAGCCCTCGTTGTACCACTGACGGGGGAAGCCCTCGTAGTCCTGAGCCATCAGCTCGGGGTCTTCCTCGTCGGCGTGGATCGCCTTGCAGAAGTCGATGAAGTCGTCGTAGCTGTTGAAGCTGCTGAGGTCAATCCACAGACCGCAGAGCGAGCCATCGTTGTACTTACCGTAAGTACCGACGTAGACAGAGGGTTCGCCGTCGCAGCCGCTCTTGTGTTCAGCGACAGCTTCCTGAAGTTCTTCGGGCGTGTAGCCCAGTTCGGCGAGTCGTTCTTCGACTCTTGGAGTGATGTTGAGTTCTCCGAATTGTAGTCTCATCTTGATAAAAATTTGAGGGTTTGACATTTGGTTCATTTTTCAAGTTTTACGTTGCAATAATTGGGAGAGCTGAGAAAGCGGAATTGCAAATCAATTTTCAAGCCACGGCGGTAAATACTACCTGAAAGGTGGAGATTTATGAAAAATGATTTTCAATCCCGGAGGGTCAAGCCCACAGGCGCGGATACGCGGTCAGCCCTACCTTTGCGACAGGAAAACTAAATGAACACGATGTCCCGAAAAATCAGAAATGAGAATACAGGAGCACTCAACATAGAGAGTCGAAGAAGCCGAAGAACATGGGCGTGGCCGGACTCGTGATGCCGTCGCGCAAGAGTGATGCAGGCGCACCCGCTATGTCGGTGCTTACAATGTTGGCAAGTACGGCGGCGGCGTGTCGTTGTGGATTGGCCGGTGCGGCTCAACTTCGCAGACACCACTCCCTGCAAGGCGTTCCACATAGACGCGGACGCGCCCATTCCTTAATCAATGGCGCAGGACTGCGAAGGAGTCAACCGCATTCCGCTTTCTTCAACGAGGGGTTTATGTCAGAGGCCGACGCCCTCCGCTTTGTGCGACAGGCACAGCCAATAAGCCGTCATTCCGCTTTCTTTGGAGTTCCACCACGGGCCCGACCCCCGCAGGGCTACTGCGGAGCGTGGGACAGGTACTCGGCACATCATAAGCTGAGCGCGAAGAAGATGAACGGACTGCTGCTTCGCTTATGAAGCCTCGCACACCGCTTTCCCTCATGCACGGCCACTCCATAGGAGCCTACATTCCGCTGAAAAAGTTCCGCGACACCTGACCCTGATCCGACCCCTCGCTCGCTTTGCCGAAAGGCAAGGCTCGCCATCCTATGAAAAAACCGCCGACGCATCACGCGCCAGCGGAAAAATAAACTTCAAAATCTGTAATGACCTTTGCCGCATCCCTGCGGCAAACTGATTGGGACTGGTTTTTGATGCAAAAGTTATATCACGCACGGCACCATCGACTTGATAGAGACGTGCTTAATTTCGTAGGCATAACCGGCGGCATCGCCCGACGGTATGCCGGTGCGCTGCGTAGGCTCGACAACCGGACACGGATGTTCGAGCGAGCCGAGCAGGAAGGAGTTGCCGTTGACATCGGTAACGACAAAACCGAGCGTGGCAGACCGGGGAAGTTTCTCGCTTGTAAGAAACTTCAAGGTGGCGGTGTCCTGATACCCGGCACCGTCCTTCTTGGTTTGACACTCGCAGGTCGGCTCGTCGAAGAACGGTATCGGGTGAACGTCCGTCAAGACTGCCACCGTCATGCCGCAGATGGCCGAAAGGTCAACGCGCCTCGGCAGGTGTCGGCAGTCGAGCCAGCCGATGGCCTTGATTCCGGGAAGTATTTGTGTCGATGTACGCATTATCGTAGAAATCGTAGAATTGTATTTTAGCTATGCTGAAATCAATGAGATTTTTTGCGCGAATATTGTTTTTTCGCCCTCTCGCGCATCATATAGATGTTGCGTTGCCGCTGATAGCGTTTGGCGATAGCGTTCCAGTTCTTCTCCGTCGGGTCGATGCGGTGCTTCTCCATCCAAGCATAGATAAGCTCGTCCTGGCGCCGGCCAATCTTGCCGAAGTGATGCAGCTCCTCCCACAGCTGAAGATCGAAGCGGTTGCGGATGATGTTCAGCAGGAGCGCGAGCGCCCGGGGCGGCAAGTAATTGTACGTCTCCGGCGGACGGGTGCGGAACGTCGGAATCCTGACGGGCAACTTATCGTCGGCGAACACCTCCGGCTCGACGCCCTCCGGCAGCTTCTCCAGATACGTTTCGAGCGCCTTGCTCTCGATAGAACCGCGAAGAAGATGCACCGGCCTCTCGCCGCCGTGTTCGTTTACGAACCACTGCGCGAGATAGTCTTCCAGCGGTAAATAGATGCAAAGGTCGCTCATAGTCAGCCCGATTGGTATATGCAAATTTACCAAATATCAGCGACTTAGCCTTGTTTTCAAGGCGTTGCGTTGCCGATATTCGGGAACAGCGGACAGTGCAAAACCGGAGCATGAAGAAAAAAATCCTCGCGCACATACGAGGATGTTGTCGGGGTAGCGAACTCAGACAAATAGCCGAGAGTAGAGAGATGAAGCAAAGCCCCTGATATATAAAGATATAGATTTTATCAGTCAAAAATCATATATCTATATAGTGGCTTTCGCTGTCTATTTTCGGCTGATGAACCCGAAAAAATTCGATTTTGTCTAAACGTGTCTAAGCAATGGCACGGCAAAAATCGGGTTAACTCTCTGATATAAAGCGTTGTCTAAATTGTCTGAATTGTCTTGCCGAAATTTCGGCTCACAGAAATTCAGAGAAAGGCGAAAAAATAATCGAAAAAAATGCCGCTGAATCAAATTTCAACGGCAGATATTAGTAATAGGTAATGGGGAGAACTGTCAAAACGGCAATTCGGGTTCTTCCGGAGGTAATTGAGAGTCGGTTTCTTCCGGCTCCACATCATCTTCCGAGGCATCGTTTTCGTTGCACTCCTGCGTTTCGAGGTTAATCTCGTAACTCTCCTTGAGCAATTCATAATCGAAAACGAAAGCCATAGGACGCACTTCCTTTACGCGGCGCACGGAACGTCCGTCGCGCGTGTCGAAAGTATAATCAGGCGTACCGTTGGGGAGCAGGACGCGAAAGCGGTACTGCTTGGTACCGAGGAACGCCGGGTGCGTCCTCAGATAAGAGTCGAGCGAGACGGTGTCGAGCTTTCCTACGATGTTGGAGCCGTTGACGCGCTGCCCCAGCGTGGCGATTACATTCTGATAATTGAGGTACAGCACCGACTTGTTGCGTCCGAAGTCGATAACGTCTCCGTCAAGACGTTTGAACGAAGACTGCACCCTGATGGCGAAATGGCTTTTGGCGACAATGCGGCCCAGCATGTGGCCGGAATCGAGCATTGACCAGAATACGGCGATGTCGGAATTCTTCTTCAGCTGTTCATTCTGCCGGCGTATACCTCCGACGCAGATATTGAACAGATCGAGGTAGTCGATGGGCAGACGAAGCGAAGTCTGCACCGTATGGAACGCCGCAAGCGGAGCGAGCCAGTTGTTGAGCAGACGGTCCTCGATGTTGTCCTCGGCGAGAGCCGCCATAAGCTCACGCTTACAGGCGGCGTAATGGGCGGCATAATCCGTCTCAAACAGCTTGCGGAGTTTCAGCAGCTGCACCGTAAGGTGAGAGGCGCCCCGTGCGCTGATGGTCTGAAACTCCTCGAAGTTACGTTTGGCTTCCTTGCTGAACGTAACCTGCGAGTAGGACAGATGAATGACACGAGAGAAAAGGGCATCGTCACGGGTCGGAGCGTCCTGACCTGTGAGGATAACCCCGGAGCGAACAAAAGTGCGCTGCACCTTTTTGTCGCCGTCCATGTTCTTCTTCGTCTGACCGCTGCCGCCCCATATCTGTTTGAGCAGTTCAATCTTGCGAAAGTCGATTTCATTCTTATACTCGTCGAGATGCACGAGATTGTTCTCGGCGCACGACAGCATTTCATTGAGCGAGGCCATAGATGTTGTGGCGAGCGAAGGAGGGTCGTTCTGCCGTATGAAGAACGACATAAGGGCGGTGCCCAATTCCGTCTTGCCCGAACCCTTGCGACCGAAAATATTCAGCAGGGCGAGACGTTTGGAGGTCTGCTTCACAACGTCTAAAAAGAGTGTCGCCAGAAGAAAGGCGAAGCCGACTTTGGCATTGTCGCCGAATACAGTAACCATGCGCTGCACATACTCGTATAGCGACACTTCTCCATGCTGACGGCAGGAGAAGCTGCGCTCGAACTGGTAAGCGTCCTTTTGGTCGATGTGCATTTTTGAGAAAGCGGGCAGGTAAAAAGTGCGGTCGCCAATCTTGACGATACCGAGGTCGTTCACCTCGTAAAGCACGTTATCGGCGAATATGCCGTCACCGAAGGCATATACCTCCTCGGCAGTGTTCCAGCCCATCTTGCTCAACTGCACAGCACTGTCGGTAATGGAATAGAGATATTCTTTGAGGTTGAGCAGATTGGCGAGATTACCCTTGAATATGAAGTAGCCCAAGCTCTCGATGCGCTGTTGGAAACGAGCAAGAGAGACAAGTTCATCCTGTCTCAGCTCGATTTCGCGTTTCACGCCCTTGTCATTGACGATGCGGAAAATGCGGATAGCATTGTCGCCGTCTATGATATGGAAAAGCGGTTCCATCAGGAAATTGCTCCACCTCTCCAGTTCACCCTCTTTGGAATAGGAGCAATAGCAACGGTTGCGGACGATGATACCGAGTTCGCGCATAGCCGATTGTTCCTCGCTGAGTGCTTCGCGCTCTTTACGGGCGGCTTCACGGCGTATCTCCTCGCGGCTGTTCTGCAAGGCATCGCGCCAAAGTTTGAGCTTGCCGAAGATCTTTGATAGCGGTTCGATGCAGCAGTTGAGCAGTGTCTCGTCCTTGATGAGCACAAGCACCACGCGGCAGATACGGTTAAGAGCCTGTACTTTCTCAGTATCGGTATCGCAAGCCCCAAGCAGTTTCTTTCCGTACCATACGGCAAAATGCACATCTTCAAGCGAGTTGAAGCTGTCGCAGTCTGTAATGAAACTGTCCGGGTCTTGTTTATATCCGTCCTCACTGACGGGTATCTCCCTGACTGAAACGGAGAAGCCTATCTGCATAGCGGCGAGACCGTTATTCATCACGGCTTTTATGCCGGGGCCGTAATGCTCACCCTCTTTCGGAGGGTCGGCATCAGGAATGAAGCAAAGACTCGGAGCGTAGCGTTGCAGTTGCTTTAACTGCTGCTCGCTCCATGCCGTGCCGAGGGTGGCGACTGTCTCCGTCAGCCCGACATCATCGGAGTGCATACGGAGAACATCGGGCGCACCCTCGACAATGATAAAGCGGCCAGTCCGTCCGGCTTGCCGGATTGCTTCATTCAGCCCGAATACGGTATTGCCTTTCTCAAATATGGGTGTGTTGGCGGTGTTGAGATACTTCTGCTGTTCGGGGTCGTCACTGAAGTAACGGGCAGTATAGGATATGATTTTGCCATAGCGGTCACGAATTGGGATAGTGATGCGCCCACGGAAGAATGAATAGTGCTTCCGGGATTTGTCGCTGAACTTGACAAGACCGGCATCTTTGAGGTGGGCTTCGTCCACACCGAGACTGCGGCAATATTCCGGCAAGGCATCCCAACTGTCGGGAGCATAGCCTATGCCGACCGACTTACAGTATTCCTCGCCCCAACGACTGTAGGCGTATTGCCGGGCGGCATCCGCTTCCGCTGTATTGGCTTGCAGATGTTCAACGAAGAACTGCTGCGCCACTGTGACAGCGGCCAACAGACTTTCTCTGTGTCTTGCCGCCTCCAATTCCTCGTCCGTGCGCTCTCGTTGTTCGTGCATCACCTGTATGCCGCACTTCTTGGCAAGGCTCTCGATAGCTTCGGGGAAAGTGAGATTGTCGAGCTTCTGCACGAACTCCACGGCATCACCGTGAGCACCGCAGCCGTAGCAGGTGAACGTGCCGCGAGCCTTGCTGACGGCAAACGAGGGTGTCCGCTCCGAATGGAACGGACAGCAGCCCCAGTATAGAGAGCCTTTCTTTTGGAGTGTAAGATGGCCGGAGACAACATCGACGATGTCAACGCTCTGCAACACTCTTTCTATGGTGGTTTTGTCAATCATGTTTCTTACGTTTTTGCACTGACTCCCACAAAGAAAGCAGCTCAGAGCCGGGATAATATATTTCGCGGTTCGTGATGCGTATGCAGCCTATGAGTCCGCTGTCGCGGTATTTGCGCAGGGTGTCCTCGCAGATTTCAAGCTCATAGCAGGCTGCCTTTACACAATACTTCTTCTGCGGGTCGATGTTCGGTTTGCTCCTTATCATAATCATATTCAGTCGGCAAAAATCTGTACTCCGGCGCATTGCTCGATTATCTCCTTGGCATAGGTCGGTATACGGCAGCACATATATTTCCATGAATAGACCACCGAACGCGACACTCCGCAGCGGTAAGCCACTTTCTTTATAAATTCTGCATGCTGCCCCCGGTCGAGAGTGAGCAGATAGCATACGAATGAACTTGTATCATCGTACTTGATACGATTATTGAGGTTGCTTTCCATCGGTAACGGCATGGCTATACTCCTTTCGATTTATGGTTTGACGTGTCGTAGGCGAAACCGACAATAGTGTCGATTACTTCGCCGGTGGAGATAACAGTAGCGATGGTGCCGACAGGGCCGTGGGGATTACGGAAGCCCATCATCGAGCACCACTGCGGTTCTCCCTCGCAGCAAACAATCACCGCTATGCGGTCGGTATGGAACTGCTCTGCGATATGTCCCATAACCTGTATAAGTTCTTCTTTTACGTTCATATTCAGATAGATTTTGAGTGTTATTTGAATTCGTCAGTCCAGATGAAGATTGTGGTACCGGCCACTTCTTCAATGATTTTCTTTGCGAACAGCGGAATTCGGCACATGCCGTATTTCCAGTTGTAAAATGTCTTTTTTGACATTTGGCGTCCGCATTTCTCCATTACATCGCTCACGAAAAAGCGATGCTCGGTAGTGGAAAGCGTTTGCAGGTACTCGCGCAAACGCTTCGATTCGATTTCTCGGATTTCATACGTTGTCATAGCATAATCGGGGCTTAGGATTACGTCTGTCAGCTTTTTTTTTGAAAGGCGCGAATGTCGGTTATTCCGACTCGCTCCATAACTGTGCGTAATGATATTTTGTAACTTCTCGGTCCTTTTTCCGCCGGAAGATTACCGGCCCTGATTTCTTCGCAGACTTTCGAGGGGCTGATGCCGAGATATTCTGCCGCCTCTGTTGTGCCGATTATTCGGTCAGGGATTTTGGCGCTCTCTATGAAGTCCTCCATCATTGAGCGTATGCCTTCGACTGATTTTTCAATTTTACGGAGCCTGGCGTTTATACGAGTTTCATCTGCCATAAATAGAAAATTTGGATTTTATTAGGGCTACTCAGGAAATAGCTAACTGATTATTTGTCAGTGTCATAGATTATTTG
>OJQV01000882.1_pt1 | contig 17172 bp, 6 predicted proteins | sample 1598821 | NCBI WGS metagenome assembly OJQV01 (sample SAMN03922509, study PRJEB24848) | human gut metagenome | isolation source: stool sample | host: Homo sapiens | place: Germany | collected 2011-11 | reverse complement strand
AAAGGGAGACGCAAGGGGGTGCCGTTCATTACCCCGCAGTGCCTGTCAGCTGTCTGCTCCGCCCCACCCATTTGCCGCCCTGTGTTTTTTCCAGAAAAAACATTTGTCTAATCTGCAAATTAGTAGTTGCAAATTAGCGCGATTGCTGGTAGAATGTGCATAAGCCAATATGCTGGCAAGCAAAGGAGGACTTTCCTATGATTCATGTTATTATGGGCCTGAAAGGCTCCGGCAAGACCAAGAAGCTGATCGATGCCATCAACGCGGCTGTGGCGGACGCCCACGGCGATGTCGTCTGCATTGAGTACGGCAAGAAGCTGACCTATGATGTAACCTATAAGGTTCGCCTGGTGGATTCCCGGGAATACGGCATTTCCACCCCCGATATGCTCAAGGGCTTCCTGAGCGGCCTGCACGCAGGCAATTTTGACATCACCAACGTCTTTATCGACAATCTGTACAAGACCATCGGCTGTGATAAGGCCGCGGCTGAGGAGTTCGTCTCCTGGTGCGCCAAGTTCGCCGCCGACAACAATATGGAGATCACCATGACCATCTCCGAAGACCCTGCGAACGCCTCCGAGGCTGTAAAGCAGTATCTGTAATTGGGGTACATCCGCCCCGCCGCTTGTAAAGCGGCGGGGCATTTCTTTGCGTTCAGGGCATATTGATCGGCAGAATTACTCCGGATACTTGCGTAATCGGCAAAACTCTGCTACACTATACTGTAAACGATTTTTGATTTGGAGAGAATTATGACTGCAGCTACTTTACAGGAAAACAAAATGGGCGTCATGCCCGTCGGGAAGCTGATCGCCAACATGGCGCTGCCCATGGTCATATCCATGCTGGTGCAGGCGCTTTACAACGTGGTGGACAGCATCTACGTTTCTCAGGTGTCGGAGAGCGCGGTGACGGCGCTGTCTCTGGCCTTCCCCATCCAGAACCTGCTGATCGGCTTCGCCGTGGGCATCGGCGTGGGCGTCAACTCCCTGCTTTCCAAGAGTCTGGGTGAGAAAAATCAGGAGGCCGCCAACCGCGCCGCCGGAAACGGCATCGTGCTGATGGCCATTGCCATGGTGCTGTTCGTGCTGTTCGGTCTGTTGGGCGTGCGCCCCTATTTTGCCATTCAGTCCGACAACCCGGAGACCGTGGAGGGCGGCATTGTCTACACCAGCATCTGCTGCGTGTTCAGCGTCGGCTGCTTCGCATCCATTCTGGGCGAGCGGCTGCTGCAATCCACCGGCCGGACGGTGCATACCATGATCACCCAGTCCATCGGCGCGATCATCAACATCATTCTCGACCCCATTCTCATCCACGGATGGTTCGGTTTGCCCGCCATGGGCATTGCCGGCGCGGCCATTGCCACGGTGATCGGCCAGTGGGTGTCCGGCATCATGGTCATCATTTTCAACCTGAAATTCAACCCGGAGGTACAGCTGCACAAGAAGTATCTTCCACTGGAGGGCAAGACCGTGGCCGCCATTCTGACGGTCGGCATTCCCTCCATCGTTATGAACGGCATTGGCTCCGTGATGAATTTCGGCATCAACCAGATTTTGCAGGGCTTCGCCGAGACGGCGACCGGCGTGTTCGGCGTGTATTTCAAGCTCCAGAGCTTCTTCTTCATGCCCCTGTTCGGCCTGAACAACGCCACCATTTCCATCATTGCCTATAACTACGGCGCCCGCAAGCCCCAGCGGATCACCAAGACGCTGAAAATCTCCTGCACCGCGGCGTTATGTCTCATGACGGCGGGACTGCTGGTATTCCAGTTCTTCCCGGATCTGCTGCTGGGACTGTTCAACCCCTCTCAGGCGTTTCTGGAGATCGGCCGGGTCGCTCTGCGCACCATCAGCTGGAGCTTCCCCATTGCGGCCATCTGCATTGCGCTGGGCGCCAGCTTCCAGGCGCTGGGCAACGGCATTTACTCCACCATTGTTTCCCTGTGCCGTCAGCTGGTGGTACTGCTCCCGGTGGCCTATCTGCTGAGCCTGACAGGGGAGGTGCAGAGGGTCTGGCTGGCCTTCCCCATCGCGGAAATCGTCAGCGGCACGGTGACGTTTATCTGCTTCACCAGAATCTACCGCCAGAAGATAAAGCCGCTGTTTGAGCAGGCATGATGGGTCGCCTGCGAAATACGGCACCTGAAGTCTGATAGAACAGGCCGGTCATCTTTTCCGGAAAATGATTTCCTGACTCATTTCCGCCATGATGCGGGCGCGGTATTATCGCTCCATAGATCACATCCATCATACCTTCACCCCCGCCGGGGACTGCCAAAGTCTGACAGTTTCCGGCGGGGGTTCCTGTTTTTCGCCCTCTCAAGGCAAAAATGTATCCGTCTGTTTTGCGTTTCTGCGGAAAGGAAACAGCAAAAATCACTCCGTATCATACTTTGGCATGATTTACATTTTCTGGCGGTTATGTATAATAAGGATAAAATGGTGTTGGAATGCGTATGGCACGGGGTATGTCCCTTTGCCGGCGAAAAGGAGGGAGAACGTGACCGGAAATATTATCGTGAAGCCGTCTGTCCGGCAGCGGTTTGACAGCTTTATGGAGCGCGGGCGCGCCCTCTTTTTCAGTGCGCCCTGCGGCTTTGGGAAAAGCACGCTGTCCGGTGCCCTGCTCTCCGGACGGGATGTGCTGCGGCTGAACGCGGGCGCGGCGGATTTTGCCCTTCCCGCCCTTTCGGATGGGTGGGATATCCTGCTCATTGACGATTTTCAGATGATACCGGCGGAGGATGGCGGGCAGGCGCTGTGCGAGCTGATCCGCTCCGACCCGGGCAAACGCTTCCTGCTTCTCTCCCGGGGCGCGCCGCCCGGATATCTGACGGCGTTCCAGTATTCCGGCCTGATGACCACGCTGGAGGCCGACGACCTGCTCTTTGACCGGGAGGATATCTGCAAATACTTTTCCGGCTGCGGCGTCGCCGTGACGGACAGCGAGATCGGCGGTATCCTGAGAGAATCCGTCGGCTACCCTCTGGGCGTCGCCGTCACCGCCCGGTGCATGTCCGGCGGGAGGCCCTTCGGCCCGGAGGTCGTGGCGCGGGCATTCCGGGAGGTGTTCTCCTATTTTGAGGCTGCGATCTACCGGCGGTTCGACCTTCCCGTGCGGCGGTTTCTGCTGGAGCTGGCGCCCTTTGAACGGTTCAATCTGGAAATGGCGCGGATGGTCAGCGGCGACCCCCACGCGGGCGACCGGCTGGGCTGGCTCCTGAGCCACACCACCATGCTCCGCTATGACGACGTGCAGCATTTCCGCTTCTGGCCGCAGTTCCGCAGCTTCCTTCTGTGGGAGATGGAGCGGGAATACAGCGAGGAAAAGCGCCGGGCGCTTTTCAGCCGGGGCGCGCTCTACTACGAGCTGAAAGAGGATTACGCCCACGCGCTGGAATGCTACACCCGATGCGGCGACCACGCCAAGGTCTCCGAGCTTCTCATCCGCAACGCGGAACTGCACCCCGGCATGGGGCATTACAGCGAAATGGAAAAATACTACCGCAGTCTCCCGGAAGCGGAGATCGCAGCTTCCCCCGCGCTGATGCAGGGCATGAGTATGCTGTGCGCTCTGGCCATGGATTACGAAGGCTCTGAGCGCTGGTATCACGAATTGCGGGAATTCGGAAAGCGGTGCGGCAGGGACGACGCCGCAGGCAAGCAGGCCCGCAGCCGTCTGGCGTGGCTGGACATCTCCCTGCCTCAGCGGGGCGTGGAAGGGCTGACGGAGACCATTCCCGCCGTGTTCCGGCTGATGACCAGCAAGGAGGTTTCCCTCCCGTCCTTCTCCGTCACCAGCGCCCTGCCCAGCGTCATGAACGGCGGCAAGGACTTTTCCGTCTGGAGCAAGCGGGACGACCTGCTCTACCAGACGCTCCGCGCCCCGGTGGAGGCCGTGCTGGGGCGGGACGGCGTTGGCCTTGCGGACTGCGCCATCGCCGAAAGCAAATTTGAAAAGGGCGAGAACATCACCGGCCGGATGCTGACCATCATCCCCCGCGTCAGCGAGATACGCCAGCGCGGCACGCCGGACATGGAATTCGCCATCAACGGTCTGCTGGCCCGAAGCCTTCTTGCGGCAGGGCAGAGCGAGGACGCTTATCGGACGATCGAATCCCTCCGGGAAAAATTCGCCGAGGAAGGGCGGGAGCGGTTCCTGCCCAATATGGACGCCATGCTCGTCCGAATTTCCCTCCATACCGGCGATCTGGACTACGCCGACACATGGTATCGGGAAAAAGCGCCCAGAGACCCCATGCGGGTAAACGTCATGAAGCGCTACCAGTATCTCACGCAGGCCATGGTGGAGCTGGCGGGCGGGAAGCCGGGGGCGTCGATGCTGACCCTCTCCCCGCTGGAAGATTACGTCCGCAGCTGCGGGCGGCACATCGACGGCATCCATCTGAACATCCTCGCCGCCATCGCCCTGTACCGAAGCAGGGACGAAGCATGGCGGCAGCGCCTGATTGGCGCATTGAACGCCGCGGCGGAATACCACTTCATCCGAACCGTCAGCGTCTACGGCGCGGCGGTGCTGCCCCTGCTGGAACGGCTGGATTGGAGCGGAAGCGCCCGGTGGAAAAAGCAGCTGATGGACGACGTGCGCTTGCAGGCGGCGTATTACCCCCGCTTTCTGGAACCGCGCCTCGCGCCGGGGGAAGCCCTGACGCCCACGGAGCTGCAAATTCTGCACCTGATCTGCGCCGACAAGAGCAACGCGGAGATCGGGCAGATCATGGACATCAAGCTGCCCACGGTAAAGACCCATGTAAGCCACATTCTGGATAAGCTGGACGTCCGGCGGCGAAGCGAAGCGAAAACCGCCGCGAAGCGTCTGCGGCTTATCCCGGAAGAACGGTAAACCCCCGCCCGGATTTTACCGGGCTGACGATAGAAAACCGCACTTTTTTCACACAGGAGGATCCTATGAAAAAACGAATTTTGAGTCTGTTTTTGGCGCTCACGCTCTGCCTGACGCTCCTGCCGACATCGGCTTTTGCCGAGGGTGGGGACGTGAGCATTTCTGGCGGTGTCATCGGCGGCGAGACCGGTGGCGAGGGCGGTGGAGTCCTTGTACCACCCGGCGGTTCGACCGGCGAAGGTGGTGGGATCTATACGCCCCCAAGTGGTCCGGCAGAAGGGGGCGGCGGCACGTATATCCCCGAAGAAGACACGCAGACGGAGATCTGGTGCGTGAGCAAGCCCGATTCCATTGGCCGCAGCTATGACGGCACGACGGACGGCGGCACGATTCCAATCGACTTGACGTTTACAGACGGCACAAATGAAATCAAACTCAAAGAAGGAACGGGCTTTACCGCCAAGAAGACGTTCGATTCCGCGGACGCGGGATGGCATACCGTCACTGTGGAAATCGCGCTGATCGGCGAAGCCGCGGTAAAGTACAAGCTCAAGGCGGGCGAAGAAAAATTTGAGATCGGCGGCAACATCAACAAGGCCTATCCCGATTTGACTGTATCTCTTTCCAAGACGACCTGCACGGTGGGCGAAAAGCTTCTTCCGCTTCTGTCTGTCGAGGGTGCTCCGGAAGACGCCGAGGTGACATATTACTATGCGCCGATCAATTCTGGTTATTTGGAGTTTGAAGGCAGTGAGGCAGTTCCCAAGATCGACGAGAACACTGCAATCAGCGAACCCGGCACATATTACGTCTATGCCAAGACCGGCGAGACCAAGAACTACAAAGAGGAAAGGTCAGCAACCGTGGAACTCACGGTCAACGAGCCTGTCGTTGAGGCCGCTTCGATAACAAGAGCGGACGGCACGGATGGCGGTACATACGAATCCCTCCCGGCGGCGCTGAATGCGGCACGGGACGGCGACACCGTCAAGCTGCTGGCCAACCATGTGACGGATGCAGACGCCCTCAATGCGCTCGGTGAAGATTTTACGTTCGAACAGTATGCTTCCATCGTACCCGTTGTCACCAAAACCTTGACGCTCGATCTGAATCACAAGACGGTCGACTACCTCGAGGTTGGATTCTCAGAGACTAACGAGGAAACGCAGAAAAAAGAAACTCTCGCGACAGGCAACCTGACTGTTACAAGCGAGGCCGCTTACGGCAGAATTTCAAATCTCATGTTCATGGCCGGCGCACTGGACATCCGGAGCGGCGAGATCGGCGGTTCAGGATGCGCGGGACTTCTCTGCGACGCGAACAGTGGCTCTGTGACCGTCAGCAACGGCACGGTGTATGGCCTCACCGTATTGGAGGGTGCTTCCGTCACCGTCAACGGCGGTTCCAATCACGCAGGTGAATGGGTTGTCGATTCCGGCGCTACGCTGAAAATTACGGACGGCACGTTTGGCGAGGTGCAGTTCACGCGCAACGGAACCATCGCCATCAGCGGCGGCACGTTCCAAAGCATTAAGAGCTACATCGCAAAAGAGTTGCAGCCGCTCATGTCCCTGTTGGATACGCAGAAGGCGCACGCTTTCTACAAGGGCGACGACGTGCAGGACGGCAATGCAACGGAGCTGGCCGACGTAACCGTCAAGGAACACACTCACACCATGGTGAACAGCAAGTGCGCCTGCGGCTTTTCCTGCGCCCACACGAACACCGAGGGCGCGAGCACCATCGACAAAGACGGCAAGTGCACGGTCTGCGGGACACAGTTTGCGGCTGGCATCGGCGAAACCTATTATACCGATGTGCCGTCCGCGCTGAATGCGGCAGCTGACGGTCAGACCGTCAAGCTGTTGGCAAACGAGATGCTGCCTGACGGCATATATGTCAGCAAGACCCTCACGCTGGATTTGGACGGACACAGTCTGAGCGGATACAGCTTGAATGTCGGCGGTCGTACGGCCACGAGCCAGGTTCGCACCGGTAAACTGACGGTCATTGACAGCAGCGGCGGCAACGGCGCGGTGGGAGTGACCGTGCGGGACGGTGGTACACTGGTATTCAATCCGGAGAATGACAATACCACTTTGCTCCAGCTGGAGGTTTGGGGCGGCACAGTCGAGCTGTACGGCGGAAAGATTTCGAGAAGCGGTCTGCGGCTGAATAATAACATCACATTGGGCAATCTGCTTCCCGGGCAAGCGGGACTGGCTTACTATCGTGGTGACACGCAGCTCACGCTGGAGGAAGCCGCTTCCCAGACCTGCGACCTGGTGGTAAAGTTGTGCAGCCACGGCGGCAAGAACGGCTTTGATGGCACCAACTGTCCCTACTGCAACGCGCCCGCGGTGGCGCAGACGGCCTTGCGGAATGTCGAGGGCGACCCGTGGCGGAGATTTGCCAACTTGCAGACTGCCCTTGATGCGGACAGAGACGGCGGCTCGACCCTCAGTCTGCTGACCGACGTTACCGGCGATTACACCATCGACGGCACCCGGGACACCGGCATAGATCTGAACGGCCATTCAATCCACGGTACGGTAACCGTCAAGGCCGCCACAGGCATGGACACTACTACCTTAAGCAACACGAAAAACACGACCACAGCCAGTATCGATACCGTCGTTGCCAACGAGGGAGCAAACCTCGCCGGTTCGGGATTCCCCGCCGTTATCGGCACGCTGAAGCTGGCAGAGGGTGCCACATGGGCAAACATCCTGTATGAACCTAACCGCCTTGGCTATAAGGTGCTCAATGGGGACGGCACTCACAAGTGGTACGCCCCGGCGGATGTTCCTGCCGGTTCCACGGAGCTGAACAATGTCATCATCAATCGTCTGCCAATCACCTCCAAGACCCTGTCTCTGAAGGTCGATGGGAAGAACCTGACCGGCAGTAACCCGAAGGTGGAGCGCGGCACGACCGTCCGGCTCTGCGCCAACTGCAACGCGAAGGATGCGGATGTGGCCATCTACGTCGGAGAGATAGGGGGAGACGGCATCCCCACATACAGGCAGAAGAAAGCTGAATATAAAAAGATCGGCACCACGTGGTACTATGTTGTAGACTTCGATGCTGACACGATCGGAACATACAGCATTTATTTCACGGCCAGCAAGGACGGCTATTCGGTATCGAGCAACCCCAAAATACTGACCGCCACCAAGCTGAATCTCAGCAAAGCCGTAATCACGTTCCCCAACGGCAATGAAAGTGTCTATCAGCCTTATAACACCGCCACCGGCGTGCCGCCCTATGTTGTAACGTACAACGGCAGCGAGCTGAAAGCGGGAGTTGATTACACCGTCGTCCGCGGCGATTCCCGTTCCACTGTCGGCACCGCCACTCTGACCATCAAGGCGACAGACGACGGCGACTACACCGGCCAGAAAACCGCCAGATGGACGGTCGCAGCTCACAAAGCAACGATCTCGGTCGGCAACATCATAAAGGCATACGATGGCACAACAGGCCTGCCCGCAAACACGTCGATAAAGCTTAAGAGTGCGGATTCCCGCTATGCTCCTTCCGGCGGGCCACTTCCTCTGGTGGCTGGTGAGGATTACCAGATACTCAATGCCAGTTATGATTCCGCCAATGCAAGTGAGGACGAAAAGACCGTCTCCTTCACCATTAAGCTGACGGATAGGAACTATACCTTTGAAGACGGCACGACGCAAAAGGACTTTGTGCTGAACGGCGCGGATGTGTCGCAGACTTTCAAGATCAATCAGGCTACCGTGACCCCGAACGAGATCACGCAGTACGTTTTCAACGATTTGGCAAAGACCTACGAAATCGATTTGAGAACGCTCCTGCCGGAGCTGCCTGTAGGCTGCGAGTACGGCAAGATCCATAATCGGGGCTGCGATTACCACTTTACGGATAGTACTTACCTCGACAGCAGCAACCATATATTCGTGTCAAACGAAGGCATTCTGATTCTGCCCATCGTGGCCGCGCACAGCGCGAATGTGAACGATCAGATCGGCACTTTGACCGTCCCGATTGTAAGCACGAACTATCAGCCGTTCGAGCTGACCATCAAGGTCGTCATTGGCCAGAGGATCCCCCTCGATCAATCGGGCGTCAGCGTCAGCGCGACGGATATCACCTACGGCCAGACGCTGGCAGAGAGCACACTCACGGCCACGGGTTCGATGATCTGCCCCCGCACACAGGCCGTGATTCCGGGTACGTTCGCGTGGAAGGACGGCACCATCAAGCCCAACGCGGGCAGCTATGATGCCGAATGGACGTTCACCCCGGCGGAAGGCTACGAAGAATACGCCCCCGCGACCGGCACCGTGACCGTCACAGTCGAACCGGCAGAGCTGACGGGAGTTTCCGTGAGGGTATCCAGCACATATTACACCGGCAAGCCGCAGCACGCATCGACAATCGCGTTTGGGCAAAGTGTAGACGGCACTACCGTGACGTTCACCTACAGCGACAAGGTAGACGGCGACTATACTTCGGACGGACCGGCTTTCACCGACGCAGGCACGTACACCGTTTACTACAAAGCGGAAGCAGCAAACCACAAAACGGCTGCCGGTACGTTCACCGTAACCATTGCCCCGCTGCCGATCAGCCTTCTCTCCGTCGAAAGAATCTCCAAGTCCTACGACGGCACCGCAAACGTCACGCTTACCGCGAGCAGACTGACGTTCTTCAGCAAGACGGCCAGTCGTTCGGGCATTATACTTCCCGATACGGCGCTCACCTTCTCTGACGCCCAGTTTACCATGAAGCAGGCGGACGGGAGCTACCTGCCCTCGCCGGACGTCGGAAACGGAAAGGCCCTTTCCTTCACCATGACGCTTGCGAACGACAACTATGTGTTTGAGGGCAAGCCGGAAGGCACCAAAACGGTCAGTGACACTTTTGCAACCGACGATACGACCCGTTTCACCATCACCAAGGCCGACGCGCCCGTGCCGACAGACGGTACGCTGACCATCATCAACGGTCTGGAAAGAACCTACGAGGTCGATCTGGCGGCGCTGCTGTCTGCGCTGGAAAGCCCCAAGTCCTACGGCGACATCGCCTATGGCGCGCCGACCATCACCGTGGATGCCGGCTACTGCGACGCTGCCACTGCGAAGATCGAAAACGGCAAGCTGATTCTGCCCATTCTGGCAAACCCGGTCAATACGGAGGGCAATGTCGGCTCGGTGACGGTGATTGTCACAACCAGCAACTACGAGGACATCCCCCTGACCGTCAACATCTTCGCAAAGAACAAGATCACGCCCGTTCCGGATGGCGAGGTGACCGCAAGCGAGATCACCTACGGTCAGCCGCTGAATGCAAGCACGATCACGGGCAAGATGAAAGACCCCACCACCGGTGAAGAGGTTCCCGGCACCTTCGCGTGGAAGGACGGCACCATCAAGCCCAACGCGGGCAGCTATGACGCCGAATGGACGTTCACCCCGGACGCGCCGGAGTACGCGACGGCCACCGGAAAGGTGCGGGTCACGGTCAATCCCAAGTCCATTGTAGGTGCGGTCGTCACGCTGGAAGACACCTTTGTGTATGACGGGACGGAAAAATGTCCCCAGATAATCAGTGTCGTTCTGGACGGCGTAACACTGACTGGCATTGGCAGAGGCACAGATTATGGCTTTTCCTGCAACAGAACGTCGCAGGTCGGCACATACTACGATGATTTTTCTCTCAGCGGTCTGGGTAACTACACCGGCGAGATAAAGTTCACGTGGTCGATCACGCCAAGAGAAGTGACACCCACCATCACCGTCGCGGACGGCACCTATAACGGCGGAAATCCCGTTCAGCCGACCGTTACCCTCACAGACGACCTCGGCAATACCATTGACCCGAAGGAATACGACGTTTCCTACAGCGATAACACAAACGCCGGTACCGGCACCGTGACCGTCACCGATAAGGAAGGCGGCAACTATGTCCTCGGTACGGCCAGCACGACCTTCACGATCAACAAGGCCGCCGCGCCCGCGCTGACTGCTCATCGGGTCACCCAGAAGTACAGCCTGAAAACGGAGCAGACCATCACCCTCCCCGACCTCAAGAGTCTGGGAATGCCCGATGACGCACAGGTATCCGACGCGAACGCGTTCCACAGCGGGTCCTATTCTCCCGCAGACAGGATTCAGGACGGTTGGGGCATTGACGTGAACACCGGCGCGATCACCTACGCTCTGGCGGACGGTGCCGCCGCTGGCGACGTCATCACCTTCACCCTTCTGGTTCGCTCTAAGAACTATGAGGACGCCGCCGTCACGGTCAATCTCACCCTGACGGAGCGGGACGCGCCCATCCTGACCCTGCCGGACATCATCACCGTGGACTACACCGGCGCGGAAATTTCCGTCAGCGCGGTCACCGGCAAGAGCGCCGCCTTTGACGGCAAGGATGTGCCGGGTACATGGAGCTGGAAAGCCGGTCAGGCGATCACCAACGCGACCGACACCGGCAGTAAGACCATTGTCTTTACCCCCGCCGATCTGGTCAATTACCACCCGGTGGAGGGCGAGGTTTATGTCATCATCTCCCGCGTCGCGCCGGACTATACCGCGCCCGCTGCCATTGACGGCCTGACCTACAGTGGCAGCGCGCAGGCGCTGGTCAGGGCAGGCTCCACCGCCCACGGCAAGCTGCTCTACAGCCTGAGCAAAGACGGCGCATACTCCGAAACCATCCCCACCGGCACGGACGCCGGGGAATACACCGTCTGGTACAAGGTCGCGGGCGACAGCAACCATAAGGATTCCCAGCCCGGGTCCGTCACCGCAACCATCGCTCCCAAGACCGTGACCGCCACCGTGACGGTCGGCGGCGGTTCCCTCACCTACACCGGCGACCCGCTGAAGCCCGGCGTCATTGTGAAGGACGGCGACACGGTCATCAGCCCGGACGAGTACGACGTTTCCTACAAGGACAACGTGAATGCGGGGACTGCCACCGTGACTATCAAAAACAAAGCAGGCGGCAACTACACCGTCAGCGGCAGCGCCACCTTCGAGATCGGCAAGGCCGCTTCCGAGGTCAGGACCGCCCCCGGGGCGAACGCCGGCCTTGTCTACAACGGCGGTGAACAGGCCCTCATCACAGCCGGAACTGCCCTCGGCGGCAAGCTGAAATACCGTCTGGGCGAGACCGGCGAGTTCACAGAAGTGCTTCCCAAGGCCACGGACGCGGGCACCTACACCGTGTACTGCATGGTCGAGGGCGACGGCAATCACCGCGACTCGGAGGTGCAGAGCCTCACCGTCACCATCGATAAGGCAAAGGTCACGGTCAAGGCGTTGGACAAGCGCATTTACACCGATGACAAGGCCCCCGATCTGAGCAAGCCCGTACTGGACAAGGACTACACCATCAGCGCCATGTTCGGCGAGGATGCGCTGACCGGCGACATAAAGCTCGCCTACGTGGACGCGAATGGCACTGCGATCACCCCCGACACGGCGAAGGTCGGCAAGGTCATTATCCGCGCCGGCGGGCTGACCGCCCCCAACGGCAACTACACCGTCGTTTTCGTGGACGGCACGCTGACCATCGACGAGCGCCCGGTCTACACCATCAAGGCCACGGCGGGCATCCACGGCTCCATCACGCCCTCCGGCGACGTTGACGTCCTCCACGGCAGCAGCCAGACCTTCACCATCGCCGCGAACAGAGGCTACGCCATCTCCAACGTCAAGATCGACGGTGTGAGCATCGGCGCGGTGAAGTCCTACACCTTCGAGAATGTCACCGGCAACCACACCATTGAGGTCACCTTCATGAAGGCCAACGGCAACCCCCAGACCGGCGTGATGGTGGACGAAGTCACCGGCGAGTACTATGTGGGGTAACGCCCACCGCGTTTCGCGCGTCCGTTGGGCGCGCGAGGAGACAAGCTTATGAAGAAAAATGTCATGAAAATCTGCTGCGCGGTTCTGGCCATTACGGTCATTGCCGCTCTGCTGATAGCGGTCAGGGGCTGCCACCGGGAGGAGCCAATCGTTCCTCCCACCACCGCCCCGGCCACCGAGGCCACCCAGACCGTCCCCACCGAAGCCGAGACCCAGCCCCCCACGGTTCCCGTGGGGGAGGTCATCCCCACCGTGGATAAGCAGTCGGAGCTGGCCGCGGCCAGAAAGAAAAACCCCGACACCGTGGCGTGGCTGTACATCCCCGGCGCGGAGGTGGACGACCCCGTGATGCAGGCGGAGGACAACGGCCACTACCTGTGGCTGGGCGAGGACGGCGAGTACAGCACTTGGGGCTGCTACTATGCCCACTGCGAAAACCATTTCGGCGGCCGGGACAAGCTGGACACCAACACCACGATTTTCGGCCACTCCGCCAGCAACTGCGACCCCAACGGCCCCAAGTTCACCAAGCTCTACCGGTACATGGACGCGGACTACGTAAAGGATCATCCTTACATCTACCTCTCCGTGGATGGGGAAGATCTGGTTTTCCAGATCACGGCGCTGTTCATCACGGACATCGAGTTCGACTACATCGTCCCCAATCCCACGGGAAGCGAGCTGACGGAGTTCTTCCGGACGGTCGCGCGGAAGAACTGGCTGAACTTTGACGGCGTGACCTTCTCGGAGGGCGACACCGTCCTGACCCTCTCCACCTGCTGCCGGAAGTATGACACGGCCAAGACCGGCAACCAGCGTCTGGTGGTCATGGCGAAGCTACTGCCGGAAGGCGCGACGGCACAGCCCTACACCGTCTCTCTGGCGGAAAATCCGGAGATGCCATAACGAAAAAACTTCCTGCACCGCTTTTACGGCGCAGGAAATCGAGAAAACGGCGGCTGCCCTGTTTGGGGCAGCCGCCGTTACTATACTTTATTCCGTCTCGCCCGCAAGCTCTGCGGCCGCGATTTTCCGCATTTCCGTCATCATGTGACACAGATATGTGGGAATTCCGCTGTAGCTGCCCGTCTCCGACGCCGCAATGGCAACGCAGGAGTGACAAATCTTCTGGTCAGGGCATTGGGCACACAGGCCAGAAAGCGTCAGGCCGTCGCTGATATCGGCAAGCTCCTTCCACGCGTCCGAAAACGGGCGGTTCATCAGCTCCACCTTTGGCTCGGGCATCATGCCGCAGGGCACCATCCAGCCGTCCCATGTGATCCAGAAGGAAGCGTTGCCCGCACGGCAGCGAATCTTGCCGTCCACGGGGTCGATGCAGGATTCGTCCAGCCCGATGGGCTGCTCCATCCCCTCGGCGGTCTGGCGCAGGAAGCCGCGGTATTCCTCCGGGGTAGTTTGCAGCTGGTAGCGCTTCATGTGGTAGTACGCGGCCTCGTGGGGCGTAAAGCGGTCGTTTTCCCCCACCATGGACGCATCCCGGCGGATGGGCGGGAACATGTAGGTGTTCACCTGCAAATAAATGTCCTTCTCCTGAGCGTAGCGGGTGATGGCTTCCAGATCGCAGGCGTTGTAGGGCGTCAGGGAGCAGTTCAGCTTCACGGGGACCCCCGCGGCTTTCAGGCCGCTGATCGCCCCATCGACCCGGGAGAAGACGCCCTTCGCGCCGCAGAGTCTTTCATACGTGGCATCCGACGCGCCGTACAGAGTAATGTTGACCCGGGTCGGCGGCAGCTCTTGCAGCTTTCGGATGGCCTCGTCGTCAATGAGCGACCCGTTGGTGTTGATGGAAACGAGGAAACCCATGTGGATCAGCGCGTCGTACAGCTTCCAGAAATCCGGCCAGAGGAATGGTTCGCCGCCGGTGAGCAGAAGGTACAATAGTCCCTGCGCCCTCGCCTGACGGGCAATTTCCAGCCATTGCTCCAAGGTCACCATGGGGCGGTCGTGGGTAAGAATTTCCCGGCGGGACTTGCGGACATAGCACATCCGGCAGGCAAAATTGCATTCGGGGGACAGCTCAAAGGTTCCGTTCAGGGGGATCTTTCGCCCGCTGGCCTTGTTGAACAGGAAATCCGTTATCCTTGCGTTCGATTCCATTTCCATCCTCCATTCCGCTTTTCTGACACCATTTCATGATTAGAAACTTTTCTAAAGATTTTAATTGCAGTTCCGTATGGCAAAGTGGGGCGCTGATTCTTTCATCAGCGCCCCACTGGCTTTCTGGCAGCTCACGCATCGCCGTCTATCGGCAGAACGTCCCGCGCTTTATTGTCATACTATTTCTCGATAAAATGGTTAATACCATTTTATCCTGCGAATACTTCGCAGGCCGCTGGTGGCGGCGAGAAATGTATGGACTGCGATTTTAGCGGCTACGCCGCAGACCGCTGAAACGCGGCCTAATAAAACTGTTTTTTAACCGTTTTATTAAAATCCAGTATCAGGAGATCTGCTTCCACGCGCTCCACCAGCCCTTGCCGGGCGCGAGGCCGATCGTCCACCACTTGGCTTCGTAGACGCGACCCTTGTAGGTCACCTGCATACCGGCGGTGTAGATCTTGAACGGCGACCATGCGGCGGGGGCGGCAATCTGATTGCCGTCGTCCACCAGCTCCCAGACCTGAGACGTTTCGGGATTCTCACCCCGCGTCCACCACTTGGCTCTGTAAGTCTTGCCGTTGAACACAACGGTGTCGCCCCGGTGGTACGCCTTGCCGGAAACGTAAGTATCCCCGGGAATGACGGTGTCCGGCTCGGTGGGTTTCGGCTCGGTGACTCCCGGTTCGGTCGGTGCCGGTTCCGTGGGCTTGGGTTCTGTGACCTTCGGCTCCGTGGTTGCCGGTTCCGTAGGCTTGGGTTCCGTTGCCTTCGGTTCTGTGGGCGCCGGCTCGGTAGGCTTCGGCTCCGTAGTTACCGGTTCCGTTACCTTCGGCTCGGTGACTTCCGGTTCCGTGGGTTCCGGCTCTGTGGGCTGGGGTTCTTCCTTGTAGCCCATCCACAGCAGCGCCTGCCGGACGCCGCTTTGCAGGCTCTGGGTGTCGGCAGTGCTGTCCGCGGGAATGCCGCCCGGAACCTTCAGGTCTGTTACGGAGATGATGGAAGCCGTACCCCACGGGTTCTGAATTCTGATCGCGGCGCCGTCGTTCATGCCCTCGTAGTACATATTGGTCTGACTGATCGTCTTCGTACCGAGAGTCGCGTTGCCGGTCAGGGTCTTCAGGCCGATCTGGGTCTTTGCCGCGATCGCCTCGCTGGGCAGCGTAATGAGCAGATACTGACCCGGACGGACATAGACCTCATTCTTGGTACCGTTGTCCAGATAGTCCGTTACATCCGCGTCCTTCAGGGCGGCGCCTCCCTCGGTCATCAGCACCGCGGTGACTTTCTGGTCGCCCTTCAGGGTGTAGACCTGCCCGGAAACGCCCTCGGCGATCTGGTTGATATAGACGCTGTCTTTGTCGATCGCGTCCTTGTTCGGCAGGTTGGCCACAAGAACGTTGTCCCGCACTTCCACAAATTCCGGCTGGGACTCGGCATCCTTGTCGTACACCTTCCCGTCGATGGCGCTGTCCATCGTGTTGAACACGCGGAAGCCGTCGAACACGAAGTTCGCCGCCGAATAGTTGGTCAGAACCATCACGACCTTGTAGTCGCCGTACTCCAGGTCTCTGACGCTGACGATGGGCGTATTGTGGCTCTCGCCCTCGTACTGCGTCAGGGCGCTTTCGCCGCTCTGTCTGACGGTGTTCACCATGTACATGGACTTCATCTTCTCGGTCTGGCCGTCAACCTTGTACAGCGCGACCATGACCGTGCCGGTGCTGGTCGTGCAGTCGGCGTAGATCTCGAAGCCGTTGCCGGTGAACTCGAAGGTGGCCTTGGAGCCGGGGGTCGTAGTGGCAGCCTCGGTCTTTGCGTCGCCGCCGTAAACGGTGTCGTAGCCGTAGTTGTACGCATCGGTCATGCCGGGGTACGCGCCCTGCTGCTGCCCCATGTACTGACCAACGTAGTTCTCACCCATGTCCGGCCTCGTGGTATTGCCCGTCCATGTGCCTTCGTACTTTGCGAAGTATTCCTCGTAGTACACAGTGGTGGCCGGGAAGACCGACATGACGTAGCGGTGGGGGTTGGAGGACGTGGTCTTATCCGTCGTGACTGCCATACGCATGCTTTCCGTTCCCCGCATAACGGTGAAGGGAATGTAGTAGCACTGGCCGGTCGCAAGATCCGTGTAGAAGTAGCCATACTCCGCCTTTTGGACGTAATACTTACCCTGAACAGTCTCCGTTTCCGTTCCGTCAATGGCGGTAATGTACCGCAGAGTCTCGTCCTGATTCAGCTCCAGCTGCAGGGATTTCTCGGTGATCTCCACCGGCAGGCCGAAGTCAACGACCATGTCCTTGGCGTTGTCGGTGTCGTAGTA
>OJQV01000855.1_pt1 | contig 17581 bp, 18 predicted proteins | sample 1598821 | NCBI WGS metagenome assembly OJQV01 (sample SAMN03922509, study PRJEB24848) | human gut metagenome | isolation source: stool sample | host: Homo sapiens | place: Germany | collected 2011-11 | reverse complement strand
TCTTCAGGATCTCCTGGTACTGGTGGAAGATCATCTCCAGCCCCTTCTTGTGGGGGGAGTCCTCATCGCCCTCGGTGGCCACGGCCCGCTGCAGGTTGTCGTACACCGCCAGAAACTCCTTGATGGTGTCCGCCTTGGCGTCCTGATAGAGGCTGTCCTTCTCCTTGGCGGTGCGCTTGCGGTAGTTGTCGTACTCCGCCGTCAGCCGGACGAACTGGTCCTTCACGGACTCCAGCTGCTTGGCGGCCAGCTCGGCGGCCTCCATCTGCGCCTGGGTCAGGGTGTAGGTCTTTTCCTTTTTCTTCTTGCCCTTGGGCGCCTTCTCCGCCTTTTCAGCGGACTCCGCGGCTCCCTTTTCCTCCGCGGGAGGGGCCTCCTCCTGGGGCTGCTCCTTGGGTTCCTCCGGCGTCTCCTCCGCCGGCTGCTTGGTCTCTTCACTCATTTGCTTTCATCCTCCTTCGGGGGCAGCTCCTGCTTCCCGAACAGCCGTGTCAGTCCCTCCGCAAAGCCGGAGAGCCGGGCGGCCACGGTTCCGTAATCCATTCGTGTGGGTCCCACCACGCCGATCAGGCCCCGCATGTCGTTGCCGATGTCATAGCTGGCCACCACCACACTGGTGTCCTGCAGGGCCTCGCTGACATTCTCCGGACCGATCAGGATCTTCATGGGCCCCTCGTCCGGCACAGGGAGATTCTCCTTGCTGTCGGACAAAAAGCTCATCAGCTGGTGGGCCTTGTCGGCGTCCCGGAACTCCGGCAGCTTCAGCAGTTGGCTGGTGCCCACGGTAAACACCTCTTTCTGCCCCGCCTCCTCCAGCACATCCGCCGCGTAGGCGATGGTCTGGCTCAACAGCAGGAACATCTGGGGCGTCACCTGTTCGGACACATCCATCAGCCGCCGGTTCATCTCGTCTGCGGAGATCCCGGTGAAGTTGCTGTTCAGCAGGTTCACCAGGGTGGGCATCTGCTCGGTGTCCACCTTCAGCTGCATCCGCAGCAGCTGGCTCTTCACCCGGTTGTCGCCCATCATCATGACCACGATGCAGCTGTGCTCATCCACGGGCAGCAGCTCAAACCGCCGGGCGGTCATCTGCTTCTTGCCGGTGGCGGCCACATAGGCGGGGTAGTTCATCAGAGAACTCACCGCCCGGCCCGCCTGGGAGATCACCCGGTCCAGCTCCTCCATCCGCATCTGGAGGGACTGGTTGATCCGCTCCGTCTCTGCGATGGAGAGCCGCTGGCGCTCCATCAGCTCGTTGACATACAGCCGGTAACCCTTGGGAGAGGGCACCCGCCCGGCGGAGGTGTGGGGCTGTTCCAGATAGCCCAGCTCCGTCAGATCCGACAGCTCGTTGCGAATGGTGGCGGAGCTGACGCCGCCCATCTCCGCGGCAATGGCCTTGGAACCCACCGGCTCTGCAGTACGGACATAGTCCTCCACCACCACTTTCAGTATTTGCTTTTTCCGGTCCGTGAGTTCCACAAAAAGCACCTCTGGTCCAAGCTGTCTCACGCTGGTTTTAGCACTCCTTTCTTCGGAGTGCTAAAACGAGTTTACCACCACGCGCCTTCATTGTCAACGGATGGATATAAACAAATTGTAAACAAATGCCATCGGATTTTTGAACATTTTCCGCGGCTCCGCAAATCAAAAACCGGCCGCCTGCCGCGGCCGGTTTTTCGTCTCACATGGTCCCCCTGTCCGCTCAGTCCGGCCTGGCCCCCGCCCCCTGCCGGGGCAGCATCCCCGTCCGCTGAAGGGCCGGCTGCAGCGCCCGCAGCAGAAGCACCAGCAGCACCGTCTGCACCGGCAGCATGATGAGGTTTTTCACCGCGCTGAGAGACGCGCTGGCATACCAGGCCTCCAGGCTGAAGCGGCCGTTGCTGTTGAGAATGGCGATCCACAGCGCCCCCAGCACCACGTTCTGCACATTGGTGACCAGCTTGGCGCAGAAGATCCGCCAGACCCGCAGGGGCGCCCGGTACAGGAACAGAGCGTAGGTCAGCACACCCAGCATAGTGGTCAGAGTATAGCCGGGGAAAAAGGGATAGCCGCCTCCTCCAGTGAGGAAGAAGCTGAGGATGTCCTCCGCAAAGGCGAACAGCAGACCCAGCACCGGGCCGCAGACCCAGGCACAGACGGACCGGGCCAGGAAGCCCCAGGTGACCTTGGCCCCGCCGAACAGGGGTACCGACGGCACCTGGGCCAGCACAATGCACAGGGCGATCATCAGGGCGGAGAACAGCAGCTTCCGAAGGTCCCGGACCTCCCGGGACGCGTCCCGCCAGTAGTCGGCGGAAAAGGGATGTGCGTACATAAAAAACCTCCTTCTGTTTTGGCAGTCCGAAATTCGGAGATGCCGCACAGAGGAAGGCCGAAAGGGTCCCTGTATGCGGCAGCGGGATGCGGGACACACACTGCGGACTCGCGGTCCTTTCGTCCGAAGAGCAACTCCCCGTCTCTCCAGCACTGGATGTACACGTATGTCCCTACTCTGCCTGTTAGATATTGTCCATTATAGGACTTTCGCGGAAAAAAGCAAGGGTTTCCGCCGTTTTTCCAGCACACCTTGCGGCAATCCGGTCCATGTGTTAAGATGACCGCAACCCGAATGGGAGAGGAGGCGATCCGCAGATGGTTCTTTTGATTACCGGCGCCTCGCACACAGGCAAAACCCTGCTGGCCCAGAGACTTCTCCAGACATACCGCTGTCCCTGTCTCTCCATGGATCTTCTGAAAATGGGACTTATCCGAAGCGGCAACACCCGCCTCACGCCGGAGGATGACCAGGAGCTGGAGTCCTATCTGTGGCCGATTGTGCGGGAGATCATCAAAACCGCCATTGAAAACCGCCAGGATCTGATCGTGGAGGGCTGTTATGTCCCCCCACGCTGGAGTCAGGACTTTACGCCGTCCTATCTCCGGGAAATCCGCTTTTGCTGCCTTGTGATGACCAAGGCATATATCGAGACCCATTTTGCAGACATACAAAAATATGCCTGTGCGGCAGAGCGGCGCATTGACGATTCCACCTGTACGAAAGAGACTCTCCTCCTGGATAACGCGCACTATCAGCAGATGTGCGAGACCTGGGGGTATCCCTGTATTCTGATCGATCAGGCGTACGAGGTGGATATCCCCCTGTGAAAAAACGATCCCGGCCCTTTCGGCCGGGATCGTTTTTTCACTTACTCTACGTTACTGGGCAGCGCCAGCGGTCTCCGCAGCCTTCGCGGCAGCGGCCTTCTCCGCCTGGGCCTTCTTGATGGCCTTGTACTTCTCCTTCTCCTCCGCGGTGGCGATGGGAAGGATGGCGTCCCGCGGGCAGACCTTGGTGCAGAGCTTGCAGCCCACGCACTTGTCGTAGTCGATGACAGCCACGCCGTTCACCACATGAATGGCGTCCTTCTTGCACTCCTTCTGGCACAGGCCGCAGCCGATGCAGGAGTGGGTGCAGACGCTCATGGCAGCCTTGCCCTTGTCCTGGTTGGCGCAGGCCACGTGGACCTTCTTGGACACAGGGACCTCCGTGATCAGATGGCGGGGGCAGGCCTTGGCGCAGGCCATGCAGTCGGTGCACTTGTCCGGGTCCACCACGGCGGCGCCGTTGGGACCGATGGACATGGCGCCGAACTGGCAGGCGGACACGCAGGAGCCGAAGCCCAGACAGCCGAACTGGCACTCCAGGGGACCACCGGCCACCTTGGTGGCGGACAGGCAGTCCTTCACACCGACGTACTCATAACGCTTGGCGGCGTTGGTGCCGCCGTTGCAGCGGACAAAAGCCACCTTCCGCTCACCGGAGGGAGCCTCCTGGCCCATGATCTTTGCGATGGCGGCAGCATTCTCCGCGCCGGCAGGGGCGCACGCATTCACCGGAGCCGTGCCCGCCAGGATGGCGGCGGCACAGCCGGCGCAGCCGGGGAAGCCGCAGCCGCCGCAGTTGGCGCCGGCCAGATGGCTGAGGATTTCCTCTTCCCGGGGGTCCTTCTTTACCTCAAAGACCTTGGAGGCTACTGCCAAGATGAAGCCGAACACGGCGCCGAGGACAGCCAGCACCACAACGGCAGCAATGACATTTCCGATATCCATTTTCCTCTTGCCTCCTCTTACCAGACCTTCAAACCGGAGAAGCCCATAAACGCCAGGGCCATCAGACCAGCGGTGACCAGGGCGATGGGAAAGCCCTCAAACGCCTTGGGATAGTCCGCAAACACCAGCCGCTCCCGAATGCTGGCGAACAGCACGATGGCCAGCAGGAAGCCCAGGCCGCCGGTGATGCCGTAAACTACGGAGGAGATGAAGTTATAGTTGTTCTGCACGTTCAGCAGCACCACACCCAGTACGGCGCAGTTGGTGGTAATCAGGGGCAGATACACACCCAGAGCCGTGTACAGAGACGGCATGGATTTCTGTAAAAACATCTCCACGAACTGGACCAGGGATGCGATGACCAGAATGAAGGTCACGGTCTGCATATACTCCAGTCCAAAGCGAACCAGGACGAACTCGTTGACCGCATAGCACACGGCGGAAGCCAGTCCCATGACGAACGTCACAGCGATGCCCATGCCCACAGCGGTGTCCACCTTCTTGGAAACACCCAGGAAGGGGCAGATGCCTAAGAACTGGGAGAAGATGAAGTTGTTTGCCAGAATGGCACCCAGCGTAATTGCCAGGAGTTCATAGATTTGATCCATTATTTGCTCTCCTCCTTATTCTTGGATTTGCTCAGCGCCCACTGCATGGCGGCGATCAGGCACGCCAGCACCAGGAAGCCGCCGACGGGCAGGGTCAGCATGCCGATGGGGAACTGCTCCGGCAGGATCTGAATACCATCGCCGCCGTTGAGGATACCGCCGCCGAAGGTGCCGGCGCCCAGAAACTCACGGATGATGCACATAACCATCAGCACCACAGTGTAGCCAAAGCCCTGGAAGATACCGTCCCAGAAGGAAGCGGCCACACCGTTCTTGTAGGAGAAGGACTCCGCCCGGCCCAGGATGATGCAGTTCACCACGATCAGGGGGATGAACACGCCCAGCGACTCGGACAGGGCCGGAACGAATGCCTGGATCAGCAGATCCACGCAGGTCACGAAGCCAGCGATCACCACAATGAACATGGCGATACGGATCTTGTCCGGCACGATCTTGCGGATAGCCGCGATGATGACATTGGAAAGGGTCAGGATGACGGTGACCGCCACGCCCATGCCCAGGCCGTTGAAGAACGAGGTGGTGATGGCCATGGTGGAACACATGCCCAGCACCTGCACCAGCACAGGGTTGTTGGTGATCAGTCCCTCTTTGAACTGTTTGCCTAAATTCATGAATTGCTCCTCCCTTCTCAGCCCATGGCAGCCACGGCAGCCAGCGCCGCATTCACGCCGGCAGTCACACCCTTGGTGGAGACGGTGGCGCCGGTGATGGCGTCCACGTTAGTGCCCACCGTCAGAGTGCCGTCCGCCGCGCTCTTGCCGATAAACTGGTCCAGCACACCCACGCCGGAGGCGGTGGGTTCGTTGCCCACGACCTTCGTGCCGATGCCGGAGGTCTCAGAGTGGTTGACGACAGAAACGCCAGTGACGGCGCCTTCCGCGTCCACGCCCACCATCATTTCAATGCTGCCCTGGGAGCCGGAGGCGGTGACCTTTACGGCATAGCCGGCGGCCTCGCCGTTCACCTGGACCTCGTACATCTCGTTCAGGGTGCCGCCGGCAGCTGTGGCCGCAGCGGTCATGTCGCCAGACAGTTCCAGCGCGTCGGAGAAGGTGGTGTTGTCCGGATCGGACACCACGGCCAGCATGGCCGCTTCAGTCTTCTGCTGGTTGATCTCAGCGATGGGGCCGGCCGTCACACCGTTGACCAGACCCAGCAGCAGTGCCACGATCAGGCAGGTCCCCAGCAGGGTCACAGTCAGCTTTACGATGTACTTGGGGTCCATATCAATCTTTTCTTTGGTCTTGACTTCGTTGCTCATTTCGCAGCCGCCTCCTTGTTAGCGGATTTCACAACGCCGAAGCGAGAGGGCTTCACAGCCTTGTCGATCAGCGCCACTACCAGGTTCATAATCATGATGGAGTAGCACACGCCCTCGGGATAGGAGCCGAAGTAGCGGATGAACACCGTCAGCAGGCCGCAGCCCAGGCCGAAGATCAGCTGGCCGGTCTTGGTGACGGGGGAGGTGGTGTAGTCAGTGGCCATGAAGAAGGCACCCAGCATCAGGCCGCCGCCGAAGATGCTGTACAGCATGAACTGCAGATTGTCGGCGCCGCCCTTGGGGAACAGGAAGGTCAGCACGGCCACGGTGGCGATGTAGGCCGCGGGGGTCTGCCAGCTGATGACCTTGCGCCAGATCAGATACGCTCCGCCCACGATCAGCAGCAGGGCGGAGATCTCGCCCAGGGAGCCGCCGATGTTGCCCAGGAACATATCCGTCACGCTGTACTGGCTGGTGAGGCCGGCCATGTCGCCGGTCTTCATATAGGCCAGAGGCGTGGCAGCGGTAACCACGTCGGCAGTGCCGGCCAGGGGCACCCAGCCGGCCTGGGGATCCGCCCAGGCGCCGCTCATGGTGCCGGCATAGCTGGCCACCAGGGCGGCACGGCCCGCCAGCGCGGGGTTGACGAAGTTCTTGCCGATGCCGCCGAACAGCTGCTTGACCACCACGATGGCGAAGAAGTCGCCCACCAGGATCATCCAGTAGGGCATGTTCACCGGGCACACGAACGCCAGCAGGATGCCGGTAACCGCGGCGGAGAGATCGTTCACGGACTGGGGCTTCTTCATGAGCTTGCGATAGCCCCACTCAAAGAACATGCAGCCCACCACGGACACGGCAGTCAGAGTCAGGGCCCGGAAGCCGAACTTCACAATGGCCCAGATCAGGGCGGGCATCATGGCGATGATAACATCCAGCATGATGGAGCGGGTGTTCTCCGCCGCCCGGATGTGGGGAGAGGAAGTGGCAATCAGTTTGAGATTCTTGTAGTCAGTCATTTCGCAGCGGCCTCCTTTGCTTCTTCGGCCTTTTTCTTTGCCTCGGCGGCAGCCCGGTCAGCGGCCGCCTTGTCCTTCACCAGCTGCTTGCCGGTTTTGAACATATGGGTCAGGTGCATCCGGGCCGGGCAGATGTAGGAGCAGGCGCCGCACTCCATGCAGTCCATGATGTGGGCGTCATTCAGCTCCTCCACCATGCCCTTGGAGGCATACTGGTACATGAACAGGGGCTCCAGGTGCATCGGGCAGACGGACACGCACTTGCCGCAGCGGATGCACTGGGGATTCTCCACGGTCTTCTCCTCGTTCTCGCAGAAGGCCAGGATGGCGCCGGTGCCCTTGGCCACGGAGATGTCCGCGGTGTACTGGGCCATGCCCATCATGGGGCCGCCGGCGATCAGTTTGTATGTACCGTCCTTCAGGCCGCCGCAGGCGTCCAACAGGTTGGAGACGGGGGTGCCGATGGGGCACTCCAGGTTCTTGGGCTCCACCACGCCGGAGCCGGAGACGGTGACGATCTTGCGCACCACGGGCATACCGGTGGTCAGGGCCCGGTAGATGGCGCATGTGGTGTTGATGTTGAATACGGCGCAGCCGATATCGGCGGGCAGTCCGCCGGGGGGCACCTGGCGGCCGGTGATGGCCTGGCAGAGCTGTTTCTCACCGCCCTGGGGGTAGCGGCAGCGCAGGGGCTCCACCACCACGGGGGCCTTCTGCTCGGCAATGACCTTGTTCATGGCGTCGATGCCGTTGCGCTTGTTGTCCTCCACGCCGATGACGACCTTGTCCACGCCGAACATCTTGGCCAGGAACTTGGCGCCGCCAATGATCTCCTCGGGCCGCTCCAGCATGGTGCGGTGGTCGCCCGTGATGTAGGGCTCGCACTCCGCGCCATTGATGATGACGGTGTTCACCTTGCCGATGCCGCTGGTGATCTTCACGTGGGTGGGGAACGTAGCGCCGCCCATGCCGACGATGCCGGCGTTCTTGACGATCTCCACCATCTCCTCCACGCTGAGGGCATTGGGATCCGCGGGGGCCTGGACCTCTTCGCTCACCTCGTCCTGCATGTCGTTTTCAATGACCACAGACGTGATGTTGCCGCCCATGGAATAGGGGCGGGGTTCCACTGCCTTCACCGTGCCGGAAACGCTGGCGTGGATCGGGGCGCCCAATCCGTGGAATTCGCCGATCTTCTGGCCCACCTTCACGTGGTCCCCGGCCTTGACCAGGGGCGTGCAGGGCGCGCCAAAGTGCATCGACATGGGGATGACCACAACAGCCGGCGGAGCCAGCTGCTCGATGGCCTTTTCATTGGTTGCGGCCTTCATATCATGGGGATGAACGCCGCCAAAGAAAGCTTGTGCCATTGTCTTCACCTCATTTTTACTCCTTGATAGTCGGCCCGGGCAGGAGGGCACGGCCCCTCCCCTTCCCAAGAGAGGGGGTCTCCAGGCAGGCGACACTATCACATACTGCGCCTCATTCTACACCTATTTTTGAAAAATGTCCAGACTGTGAACGACAACTTTTGAAAAAAATATGCTTCTTTATACAGAATCTTTGCAACTTTTCACACGTTTTATCCAGTTCTGTCATTCCCTCCCATTTTTACGCCGTCTCTTGTTATTTCAGAAGAAACATGATATGCTTGGTGATACGGGTCCGGCTCCGGCCGCCCCATTTTCAAATTATCTGGAGGCCAAGACATATTATGATGGCACAACTGATCGACCGAAAGCATCTGAAGCAGGAGATGAAGGAGCTGCTGCGCTCCGCCCAGGTCAGCCCCCGCGGGATGACCTGCCTGTACCTGGCCCTGGTGCTGGTGCTGAACCTGGCGGACAGCTTCATGGGTCTTATGAATCCGGGCCTGCTGGGCACCTTCATCTCCATCCTCACCGGCCTGATGAGCATGGTCCTGGCCTCCGGCTTCGTGATGTACTGCATGGCCATCCGCCGGGGCGAGCGGGCGGAATACCTGACGCTGTTCGACGGGTTCTCCTTTGTGGGCAAGGTCATCCTGCTGAACATCGTGATCTACCTCTTCACGTTCTTCTGGTCACTGCTGTTCGTCATTCCAGGCATCATCGCCGCCTACCGCTACCGCTTCGCCCTGTACAACCTCTATGAGAACCCCGGCATCGGGGTGATGGAGGCCCTGAACATGAGCAAGCAGCAGACTCTTGGCTACAAGGGGCAGCTGTTCATGCTGGATCTGAGCTATATCGGCTGGCTCCTCCTGGCGTCCCTCACCTCCGTCGTGCAGACGGGCTATATCTACGCCTGCATTTTCCAGGACCCCGGCTACTATTTGGCGAACCCCGCCCAGGTCTATGCCATCACCCTGCCCATGCCCGTAGGATTGCAGGTGGTGCTGGGCTGTGTCTGGCCGCTGCTGGTGGCGCTGTTCTACCTACCGGTCTACCAGTGCACGGAGCTTGGCTATTTTGACACCGCCAAGCACACTTCCGGCGTGGGAGAGGGCGCGGCCCCCAAGGATCCCGGCAGCTTTGACAGCGGCTGGGGAGGCTTCTGAGCACCCCATTAAGCCTACAAGCCCCCGGCGGGTTTTAGAACCCGCTGGGGGCCTCTCTTTCAGGAGACCTCGCCTGCGGGCCGGGCCGGGGGCTCTGCGCCATCCGGCCTCCTTCCGGGGTCCGCCTCCGCGCCAAGGGCCCCCCTCCACAAGCATCTTTCAGATTCTCCCTCAGACGCAAAGCTCCCCCGGCGGGCCAAAGGCCCGCCGGGGGAGCTTTCTTCCATGTTGCGGGGATCACAGCCGGGGGAACTCCCGCCGGACGTAGGCGCTGCGGCCCAGAGCCGCCGCCAGCAGCGTGGAGGCCGCGATACCGAAGGCCGCCTGCACCAGATTGCTGGGGATACCCGCCGCGGCACCAGCCGCGCTCCCCAGCAGCAGGGCGTCGTACAGCCAGTAGCCCACCACCATGGGCAGCTCTCCCACGATGCCGCAGGCCGCAAGGCCCAGGGGACCCCGTCCCTTTCCGAACGCCTGATGGCACGCGGCCGCCAAAGCCGCCATCCCTGCCTTGATGACCAGGGTAGCGGGTGCGTAGATGGGCGAGCCCAGCAGCACATCCGCCAGGGCCGGGCCGATGCTGCCCGCCAGGGCGCCCCAGGCTGGCCCCAGCAGATATCCGCCCAGCAGCACCACCGTGTCCCCCAGGTTCATGTAGCCGCCGGTGGGGGACGGCACCTTCACCACCATAGTGGCCACGCAGGCCAGCGCCGCAAAGGCCGCCGCCATCACGACCATCCGTGTCCGCTGGAAGGTCTTGGCCGTCTCCTGCTCCACTGTCTTCTCCATATCCTCTTCTCCTTCCGGCGGGGCCGTCTCGCGCCCCATTTGCTGTTGCCATCATAGAACAAATATGATATGATTAAAAGCGTCAATTTCTGAATTTTTTATCAGGTCAGATGGAGGAAGCCCATGCGTACCTACGCCCTGGAAAACCGCGGCAGAGCGCCGCTGTATGAATACCTGTACCGCTGCATCCGGGGGGACATCCTGGACGGCACCCTGACGGCCGGGGAGCGGCTGCCCTCCAAGCGGGCCCTGGCGGAGCACCTGCACATCTCCGTCATGACGGTGGAGGGGGCCTACCAGCAGCTGGAGGCGGAGGGCTATGTGTACACCCAGCCCAAGCGGGGCTTTTTTGTGGCGGAGGTGGAGCGGCCCCGGCCTGCCGTCCCCGCTCCTCCGGCTCCTGAGGCGCCGCCGGAGGCCCCGGTCTGGCGGCTGGATCTGAAGAGCAACCAGGTGGACGCCAGCCGCTTCCCCGCGGCGGCCTGGGCCCGTCTGACCCGGCAGGTGCTGTCCGAGGACGGGGAAGCCCTGCTGCGCCCAGTGCCCCACCAGGGGCTGCCCGCCCTGCGGCAGGCCATCGCCCGGGACCTGCGGGAGTATAAGGGCATGGCTGTGCCGCCGGAGCAGATCGTGGTGGGGGCCGGGGCGGAGTACCTGTATCTGCTGCTGGCTCAGCTGCTGGGACGGGAGGCCGTCTTTGCCGTGGAGGATCCGGGCTATCCCAAAATCCGCCAGGTGTACGGCAAGTGCGGCGCGGCTTGCCGCCCGGTGCCCCTGGACGGCCAGGGCGTTCCCCCGGAGGCCCTGGAGGCGGCGGGAGCCAGTGTGGTCCATCTCTCTCCCGCCCACCACTATCCCACCGGACTGGTGACACCCATCGGCCGGCGGCAGGCCCTGCTCCGCTGGGCTGAGAAGGCCGGAGGCATCATCATCGAGGATGACTATGACAGCGAGTTCCGCTTTACAGGCCGTCCCATTCCCACCCTCCAGAGTATCGACACCGCCGGGCGGGTGGTGTACATGAACACCTTCTCCCAGACCATCTCCCCCTCCATGCGGGTGGGATTCATGGTGCTGCCGCCCCGCCTGCTGGAGCAGTACCGCCGGGAGCTGGATTTTTATTCCTGCACGGTGCCCGCCCTGGACCAGCACGTGCTGGCCCGGTTCCTGGACCAGGGCCACTACGAGCAGCACCTGGCCCGGATGCGCAAGGAGTACCGCACCCGTCACGACGCGGTTCTGGCCTCCTTCCGGTCCAGCCCCTTCCGGAACCGGATCACGATCTCGGAGCAGGGGGCGGGGCTCCACTTTCTCCTGCGGCTGGACACCCGGGAAAGCGACGGGGCCCTGCGGGACCGGGCTGCGGCCCTGGGCGTCCGGCTGGGCTTTCTCTCGGAGTACGCCGCCATCCCCTCCCCTGCCTACGCCCACACGCTGGTGGTGAACTATGCCGGCCTCAGCCCGGCGGCGCTGCCAGAGGCCATGGACCTGCTGGTGGAGATCTTCGGGGCCTGATGCCTACCGTCCACTCCCACGCGCAAAAAAGCCGGCCGCCCTTGGGGCGGCCGGCTCTCTGCATCGGGTTTTCAGTTCACACGCCGGGCTTTCCCTCCAGCGCGGTCATGCTCTTTTTGAAATGGACAGCGAACATGGTGGCTGTGGTACACACCGCCAGGAAATCCGCCACCGGCTCCGCCAGAAAGACCGCAAAAGCCTTATCCGCAAAAAAGTTGGGCAGAATATAAATGAAGGGAATCAGCAGGATGATCTTCCGCAGCACTGCCAGGAACAAGGAGATCTTGGCGTTGCCCAGGGCCACGAAAGTCTGCTGACAGGCGATCTGGATGCCGAAGATCCCGGTGGCCGCCATGTAGATCCGCAGGGCCCAGGAGGCATAGCTCACCAGCTCGCTGTCCGAGGTGAACATCAGGGCGAACAGCTGGGGGAACAGCTGCACCAGCGCCCACAGCAGCAGGGAGTAGGCCAGGCAGGCCATCAGCAGCACCTGGAAGGCACGCCGTACCCGCTCCGGATTCCGGGCGCCGTAGTTGTAGCTGATGATGGGCTGGGCCCCTTGGGTCAGGCCCTGGAGGGGCATCATGGCGAACTGCATGATGCTGGAGAGCACGGTCATAGCACCCACAGCGATGTCCCCGCCGTATTTCAGCAGTGAGGAGTTGAAGCACACGGTAATGAGGCTCTCCGTAGACTGCATGATGAAGGGGGAAGCGCCCAGGGCCAGGGCCGGCAGCACCACCTTGGCTTGGGGCCGCAGGTGCTCCCGCCGCAGGTGCCACTTGGTCTTGCTGCCCGTAAGGAACTTCAGCACCCACACCGCGGAGACCGCCTGGGATAGAATGGTGGCCAAGGCCGCGCCCCGGACCCCCATGCCGAAGGCGAAGATGAAGATGGGGTCCAGCACCGTATTGAGGATCGCGCCGATCAGCACGGTCTTCATGCCCACCACCGTGAAGCCCTGGGCGGTGATATAGGCGTTCATGCCCAGGGTCACCTGGACGAAGATGGTGCCCAGGGCATAAATGCGCATATAGTTCAGGGCGTAGCCGATGGTGTTGTCGCTGGCGCCGAAGATGCGGAGCATGGGCTCCGCAAACACCAGAAAGACCACAGTCAGCACCACGGACACCGCCACCAGCATGGTGAAGCTGTTGCCCATGATCCGCTCCGACTCTTTCAGGTCTCCCCGCCCTTCGGCGATGGAGGCCCGGGGTGCGCCGCCGAAGGCCATCAGGGCCGCGAAGGCGGAGATCACCATGATGATGGGCAGGCACACCCCCACGCCGGTGAGGGCCAGCTTGCCCACAGTCTCCACCGGCTGCATGTGGCCGATGTACACCCGGTCCACCAGATTGTACAGCATGTTGACGATCTGGGAGGTGATGGTAGGAACGGCCAGGGAAAACAGCAGCTTTCCCACGCTCCCGCTGCCCAGGTCCACATTTCGACGGCTCATGTATTGCCTCCTTCCTTCAACCGCACTTCCGCGCTGGTCAGAACCTTTTCCAGCAGTTCCTGAAATCGCTCCGCCTCCGACTGTGTCAGACCGGCAAACAGCGCGTCCAGGCAGGTACTCTGGAGCTTCTGCCCCTCCCGGGCCAGGGCCGCGCCCGCATCTGTCAGCGCCAGATGGATCACCCGGCGGTCTGCCTTGTCCGGCTGACGGCGGAGCAGCTCCCGCGCCGCCAGCAGGTCCACCGCGGCGGACACCTGGCTCTTGGCCAGTCCCCGGAGCTCTGTCACGTCCCGGGCAGTGTCATGTGCCGGATGATTGGCCAGAAACAGCACCACATGCATCTCCCGCATGGAGAGCCCGGTGCGGGACAGAAGCTCTGAGAAATGCCTATCGTAATACCGGCGGAACTGCTGGATAACCCGCAGCAGCTGCGTACTGCTCACTGCCACAGCGCCCGCCCCCTTTCATTTTATTTAAAACAGTTCTTATAAGAACTGTTCCAGCATAGCACTATTTTTTCCGCCTGTCAAGATTTCCGAATCCATCCTTGACAATTCTCCCTTCCTCCAGTATGATGGTGGCAGAAGATATCGTTTTTAAAATCAGATTTCGGGGTGTTCTTTATGACATGGAATATTGTGAGCGACAGCAGCTGCGACCTGCGGACAGCTTCCTTCCACAGCAGCTGCGTCCGGTTTGAGACCGTGCCTCTGCGCATCCAGGTGGGCGGCCGGGAATTTGTGGACGATGACGCCCTGTCGGTTCCCGCCCTGCTCTCCGCCATGGCGGTGGAGAAGGCTGCCTCCTCGTCCGCCTGCCCCTCCCCCGCCGACTTTGCCGGGGCCTTTGAGCGGGGGGACCGTACCGTCTGCTTCACGCTTTCCTCCCAGATCTCCGGCACGTATCACGCGGCCTGCATCGCCCGGGAGATGGTGCTGGAGGAGCACCCGGAAAAGCAGATCTGCGTCATCGACTCCCGCGCCGCCGCCGGGGCCATGGTGCTGCTGATCCGCCGGGCCCAGGCCCTGATGGAGGCAGCGGGGGATGATGGGGACTTCGACGCTCTCTGCCAGCAGCTCCACCGCTATCAGGCCACCTTGCGGACCTGCTTCACCCTGGAGAATTTCGACAACCTCATCAAAAATGGCCGGATGCGGCCCATTGTGGGCACGTTGCTCCGCTCCCTGGGCATCCACATCATTGCGGACGCCACAGCCGAGGGCACCATTCATGTGGCGGATAAGGCCCGGGGCGTGGGTAAGACCTACCGGGCCATCACCGCCCTGATGAAGGCCAGCAAGGACTGCACCGACGCAGAGGTGGTAATCTCCCACTGTGAGAACCTGGAGGGTGCTATGGCCCTGAAGCGGCAGATCCTGGCAGACCTGCCGGTGAAACAGGTGGACCTGCTGTCCTGCCGGGGACTCACCAGCTTCTATGCCATGGAAAAGGGCCTCATCGTGGGGTACTGAGGTACGTCCTTCCCCATCAGGCGCCTCCGCGGAAGGCCGCTTCCGGAACAGCAGTCAGCCGCCGGAACCGCCATCTTCCGGCATTTGGATATGGCAAAAAAGCGCGCACGGAAAACCGTGCGCGCTTTGCTTTTTCTATCCCAGCAGCACACCCGCCACCAGGAACGCCAGGGCCAGCAGCAAAAACCAGAGTATCAGCTTCCACACATACTTCACCCAGCGGTCGTAGGGCACATGGCCCAGGGCCAGGGCGCCCATCACCACCGCCGCAGTAGGGGTGATGATGTTCACCAGGCCGGAGGCGGACTGGAACGCTGTCACCACCAGATCGCCGCCCACCCCGGCGAATTTGCCCAGGGGCGCCACAATGGGGATGGACAGTGTCGCCAGGCCCGACGAGGACGGGATCAGGATGGTGAGGGGCAGGTACAGGGCGAACACCAGCAGCGTGAAGCTGATGGCCCCGGCGCCGGAAAGGGCCTGCTCTCCCCAGTGGAGGACCGTGTCGGTGATGGCGCCGTCGTTCATCAGCACAGTGATGCCCCGGCTGATGCCGATGATAAAGGCCACGCCCAAAAGGTCCGCGCAGCCGGCCACGTAGGTCTCTACCAGCTCCTCCTCACTCATCCGGTCAATGAGGCCGATGACGACACCTGCCACCAGGAACAGGGCGGAGAGCTCCGGAAACCACCAGCCTAGAGCGGGCAGGGACAGGCCCATCTCGTCAAAGGGCACCACAGCATAGACCATGATGAGGAATGTCAGCGTAAAGAGGGCCATGATGACCTTCCGCTTGGCGGTAAAGGACACCTGCTGGTCCATGCTTACCTGGATCTTGCCCGCGCCCACGCCCACCACGGATTTGGAGGGGTTCTTCTTGACCTTTGCGGCGTAGGCCATCACAAACCAGATGGCCGCCGCCTCAAAGGCCACCCACTCCAGCAGCCGCAGCACGATACCCTCTCCCAGAGAGACCCCGGCAAAGCCCGCGGCGATGCCGGTGGCAAAGGGGTTTACCGTGGAGGCGATGACGCCGGCCCCGGCCCCCAGCAGGATCACGCTGATGCCCACTACCGCGTCGTACCCGGCCGCCAGGAACACCGGGATCAGCAGGGGATAAAAGGCCATGGTCTCCTCCCACATGCCGTAGGTGGTGCCGCCCAAGCCGAACAGCAGCATCAGAATGGGGATCAGCCACTTCTCCCGGCCGCCCAGCAGGCGGATGACGTTGCCCACGCCGGCGTCCACGGCACCGGTCTTCATCACCACGCCCAGAAAGCCGCCCACCATCAGGATGAAGATGCACACGTCCACCGCGTCGTAAAAGCCAGAAAAAGCTGCCTTCAGAACGTCGCCCACTCCCTGGGGATTCTGCTCCACCGTGTGGTACGTCCCCGCCACCGGCACGCCGTCCACGTAGTCATAGCTGCCCGCCGGGATGATCCAGGTGGCGGCAGCCACCAGGATCAGCAGCAGGAACAGGATCGTATAGGCTGTGGGCATGTGGAATTTTTTTTGATTCAAGATATCTACCCCGCTTCTGTTTTGACGCCGCGGCGTCAACATCATTTCCATCATGTTTGCCGGCAGCACGCGTGTCGGCAAACATCCTTCCCAGCTATCAAGTGTGCAAGCGAAGCGAGTACATGCAGATAGCTGTAAACGCTCTCACGAAAAAGGCGGCGCCTTTTCCATGAATTATCTTCCGATGGTGGCCACCAGCACAGCTTTGATGGAGTGCATCCGGTTCTCCGCCTCGTCGAATACCACGCTGTGGCGGCTGCGGAACACCTCGTCGGTGACCTCCCGGATGTCCACGCCCTTGTCCTGCCACTCCTTGGCCAGCTTGGTCTCAAAGTCATGGAAGGAGGGCAGGCAGTGCAGATACAGCACGTTGGAGTTGCCGGTGGCCTTCAGTGTCTCCTCCGTCACCCGGTAGGGAGTCAGCAGCTTGGCCCGCTCGGGGATCAGGTCCTCCTCGCCCATGGAAGCCCAGATGTCGCCGTAGATCACGTCCGCATCCTTCAGGGAGTTCATGTTGTCGGTGATCTCGATGAGGCCGCCGTTCTCCCGTGCGGTGGCGAATACCCGCTTCACCAGTGTGCCGTCCATCTCCTTGGCCAGCTCCTGGGGCCCCAGGCCCACAAAATGCATACCCATCTTGGCGGCGCCGATCATCCAGGCGTAGCACATATTGTTCCGCACGTCGCCGGGGAACACCACCTTCACCTGGTTCAGGGGCTTGTGGCAGTGCTCCTCAATGGTCATCATGTCCGCCAGGATCTGGGTGGGGTGGTCTGCGTCGGTGAGACCGTTCCAGACGGGCACACCGGCGTACTTCGCCAGATCCTCCACCACCTTCTGGTCGTAGCCCCGGTACTCGATGCCGTCGAAAAACCGGCCCAGCACTTTGGCGGTGTCCTCCAGAGACTCCTTCTTGCCCATCTGGCTGCTGCCGGCGTCCAGATAGGTGACGTGCCCCCCCTCCTGGGTAGCAGCCACCTCGAAGGAGCAGCGGGTGCGGGTGGAGGTCTTTTCAAACAGCAGCACGATGTGCTTGCCCTGAAGGGTTGGGTCGCAGATGCCGGCCCGGCGCTTGGCCTTCAGGTCGTGGCCCAGGTCCAGGAGATAACGGATCTCCGCGGGGGTGAAGTCTTCCAGAGTCAGAAAACTCCGGCCTTTCAAATTGATTGCCATAAAATGCACTCCTTTTTTTCTTGTTCATGATGAGGACTTTTTGAGGGGACAGATGTGGACCGCCGAACAGGGGCTGTGGGGGATACTGCTCCCGGCGGAAAAGAAAACA
>OJQV01000852.1_pt1 | contig 17621 bp, 20 predicted proteins | sample 1598821 | NCBI WGS metagenome assembly OJQV01 (sample SAMN03922509, study PRJEB24848) | human gut metagenome | isolation source: stool sample | host: Homo sapiens | place: Germany | collected 2011-11 | reverse complement strand
GGACGGAGTGTTTAATCACTGTTCGTGCCGGCATCCGTTCTTCCTGGATGCGCAGAAAAAAGGCAAGAAGTCCCCCTATTATGACTGGTTCTTCTGGAAAGAGGATGGGAGTTATCTGACCTTTGGCGGTGTCAAAGCCATGCCGAAGCTGAATACCGGGAACCCTGAAGTCATCCGTTATTTCTCAGATGTAGCTGTCATGTGGATGCGTGACTACGGTGCAGACAGCTGGCGGCTGGATGTTTCTGATGAAATCTCCCATAAGTTCCTCCGCGCATTCCGGGATGCAGTTATGGCGCAGAACCCGGAAGCCATTATTATTGGAGAGGACTGGCACAGAGCGGTTCGTTACTTGAATGGCGATGAGTACGATGGTATTATGAACTACGGTGTGACGAAAGCGTGTCTGGATCTGCTGGCATTTCATACCATCGACAGCAGACTATTCCGTGACAGGATCGTGCGTCTGTACCATACTTACAGCATTGCAGCCAATCAGAAGATGCTGAATCTTTTGGACAGCCATGACACCGACCGTTTCCTGACCCGGGTAAAGGGAGATGCCGGGCGGTTCCGTACTGCAGCGGCTATCATGTTCTTCAATCCCGGCATTCCCTGCGTCTACTATGGTGATGAGATTGGCATGGAGGGTGGTTACGATCCCGACTGCCGTCGTACCTTTGAGTGGAATGAGGAAAACTGGGACAAGGATACTCGAAACCTGATCAAGCAGTTGATGAAGCTGAAAAAGGGGCCTGCATTGTCGGATGGTGACTTTGGCGTTGAAGAGAAGGATGGGATCATTACATTTACCCGTTCTGCGGACAAGCAAACTATAAAGCTCCGCGTAAACGGCACTCCCAGAGTAAACAAAGGCCTGGAAGCCTATGGATTTGAAATCATCATGTGACAGGAGGAAAGGATAATGAAAAAGATAATTTCTGCTGTGTTGGTGCTAACTATGATGCTGGCGTTGCTCTCCGGCTGCGGTGATAACAGCGCTTCCGAAAACAATGTGGAGACCTCCGATCTGTATGAGCAGGTCATGGCCCGCTTCGATGGAGAGCTGGAGGAAGGCGCTGTTATTAAGGTTCTGGAAAACGACACCGCCGTGGAGTTGGGCTATGTGGATCAGCTGATCAATGCTTTCAACGAAGCATATAAGGACAAGGGAATCTCGGCTGAGCGTATGAACATTGACCAGTATTCCGACCTTGCCACCGACGGCCCCTATGGCTACGGCCCCGACGTGTGGTATCAGGCCAACGACATTCTCATGAAGTACGCCGATAATCAGCACCTGCTGCCCTTGCCCATCTATGACATGGAATGCTACGAACAGATCCCTCAGAACGCATGGAATGCCTACGCCACCGATATAAACGGCGAGACCTTCTACTGTGGCATTCCGCTAAATGTCCAGTCCGGTATGCTCTACTATATCGAATCCATGCTCCCGGAAAACTGGGAAACAGAGTGGGATATCAATAGCAATGGCACCCCTGATTTTTTTGAGACCTATACTGCGCTTTATGCATATTCCGAGTTGTGTAAAGAGGGCGGCGAAAAAACAAAGTATGGTTATCTGGACGAAACCGTGGACACCTACTTTATGAGCGGCTATCTCTTCACTTATGGCGGCTATATCTTCGGGAACAACGGTACCGATGCCAGCGATATAGGTCTTGCTTCCGGTGAATCCTACAAAGGTGCACGAATGATCCAGCAGTGGGCAGGCCAAATGAACAACACGGAAATACTTGATACTGCCTTCTCGTCCGCTGCTTATCAGTATCTGGCAAATGGCACTATGCTCTGCACCATCACTACCCCCGATGTGTCCCGGATGTTTATCCGCGCCATGGTTTCCACCGGAAACTGGACGGAGGAGGAAGCCGTGGCCGACCTGAAGATGATCACCGTCCCACGTCTGCCTGTCAGCGCCGACCTGACCGCTGACAACTGGCAGGATACCATCACAAATATGGATGAACTGACGGTAGAGATGACCATGATGGGCGGTATCAACGGCTATGGCATCTCTGCCTATACCGATTACCCCAATGCGTCCCTGGCCTTTATTGAGTTTGCCACCTCCTATGAGCAGGCAGTTCTGCGCAATGAATACCTGGGCGTGGCTCCGGCAAGAGCAGACGCAGCGGCAACGATCTCCGAGGCCGACGCAACTGTCGGCATCCTCTTTGACCGCCTGGACCGCGGACTGATCAGCGTCATGCCCGCCATTACCGAGATCGGCCAGCTCTGGACACCTGCCGAATCCTTCCTCATCGACCTGTCCACGGATCCCTACCGTGCAGAACGGGGAGAGGCACAGATGTATGACACCGATGAAAAGATTCAGGCGGGTCTGGCGCGGTTGGTGACCCAAATTCGGGATGCCATTGAGACGCTTGCTTAAGGAGTGATCTTTATGAAACAGAAAATCCAGAATGTGGGAAAGTTCCTGCGCTGGACGCCTTGGCAGGTAAAGCTGTCCATGCTCGTCATGGGCCTGGGGCAGCTCTGCTACGGGCAGATCGTCAAGGGGTTATTCTACTTAGCCTGCTTCGGCTTGATCCTTACCTATTTCATCACAACAGGATTTGCAGATTTTATTGGCTTCTTTACGCTGGGAACCAATGAAGAGAATCTGTGGCTGGGAATCCCAGGCGATAACAGTCTTACGATGTTGATCCTTGGCCTGTTCTCCATCTTTATCCTGATCTTCACGGTGGTACTCTATGTGACCAATGTGAAGGATGCCGTGTATACCGCCCGGCAGGCAGAGCAGGGAAAGTCCATCCACAAATTCCGTCAGACGCTGGAGACAGCGGCAGACGATAAGTTCCACCTGACCGCCCTGACTGCGCCGGTGGTGGGGGTGTCCATCTTCTCCATCCTGCCCATCGTGTTTATGATCCTCATCGCATTTACGGACCTGGGCGGAGACGTGGTCTATCCGAGGTTGGCAAACTGGTCCTTCTCCGCGTGGAAAAAAATTTTGAGCCTTGGCAAGATCGGAAGCACCTTCGTCAAGATTTTAGGCTGGAATGTTGTCTGGGCAATTTGCTCCACGGCGCTTAATTTCATTGTTGGCCTGGGTATGGCGCTGCTGCTAAACAAACGCAACGTCAAGGGCTCCAAATTCTGGCGGGCATTCCCGATTCTGGCCTATGCCATCCCTGGTTTCATCTCCATGCTGGGCTTCAAGTATATGTTCTCCCAGTCCGGACCCATCAACTACTATCTGGATCAGGCGGGGCTCATGCGGATCTTCTTCCTGACCAATGACGCTTCTGCCAAGTGGTGGGCAAGGAGCATTGGCCTGTTCGTGAATATATGGATCTCAGCACCCTCCATCATGCTGATGGCCACGGGTATTCTTTCCAACATCGACACAAACCTCTATGAAGCGGCATCGCTGGACGGTGCCTCCGGCTTTGCGCAGTTCAGGAAGATCACTTTGCCCTTTGTGGTTTTTTCCACCACGCCGGTGCTGATCAGCCAGTTCGTAGGCAACTTCAATAACTTCGGTATTTTCTTCTTCCTCCGGGAGGGCGTCATCTCCAACTATGCGGACTACTTCCTTGCCAGCGACACGGACCTTTTGATCAACTGGCTGTACAAGTTGTCGGTGGACAATAACTACTATTCCATCGGTGCTGCCATCAGCCTGATCATCTTCCTGATTACCGCAAGCCTGTCCCTGATGGTTTACGTCCGCTCCGCAGCCTATAAGCAGGAGGATACGTTCCAATGAAAAAGACGAAATTAACACCCCGCCGCGCTGCGGACAATCTCTTTACTTACCTTGCTTTGATCGTCATGTCGGTGATTTTTCTGTTCCCATGCCTGTGGCTGATTCTGGCATCCCTGTCCAAAACCGGTAGCCTGTATGACTTCAAAGGTTTTTTTCCGCAGGAGTACAGCTTCCAGACCTTCATCGACCTGTTTACCGATGATGTGAACCGCCTCTATCCCTACAAGACATGGTTCTTCAACACCCTGTATGTTGCCGCCTGTAGTGCCCTCTTTGGCACGGTCCTTGTTCTGCTAACTGGCTATGTTATGTCCCGGTTCCGCTTTCAGGGCAGAAACACCATCAAAAAGACCACCTTGGTGCTGGGCATGTTCCCTGGATTTATGGGTATGACGGCAATCTACATCATCATGACCCAGCTGGGGCTTATCAATAAGCTTGAATCTCTGATCTTCTACTATTCCGCCACGGCGCCTCTAGGCTACATGGTGCAGAAGGGCTACTTTGATTCCATTCCCAACACCATCTTCGAAGCGGCGAGACTGGATGGTGCCACCAACTTGCAGGTATTTACCAAAGTGACACTGCCGTTGAGTAAATCTATGTTGGTTTACACGGTGCTGACGCAGTTTGCATGGCCATGGAGCGATGTGCTGCTGCCGAAACTGCTGCTGAAAGACAGGAATATGTGGACAGTGGCCGTGGGTCTGTTCAACCTGCCGGAGACACACTTCTCCCGTTTTGCTGCGGGCTCTGTATTTATCGCAATTCCCATCGTCATCCTTTACTTCTGTTTGGTCAAGCATATTGTCAACGGCCTGACTGCCGGATCTGTTAAAGGATAACGCTTGCGTTACGCTTTTTGTTTACAAGCAAAGATGAATATGAGTTGAAAATCCCATAGAACCCGATACTACCCTTTGCACTAGAACTTCTCTAAGTGTGCCAGCAGATCAACAATAAGTAATCACACTGGCGCTGTGGACATATCTTTATTACGCCGTCCACTTTACCGGTGAAAATAAAGATAGGAGGACCAACTTATGAGAACGAACAAACAAAAGCAGATTAGCTATTCTTTGTTGGGAGTGTTGCTGGCATTGCTGTTTGTATTCTCGTCGGTATCTGTGTTGCCAATTCAGGCGCAGGCGACTACGAGAACAACTGACGGTAGTGTAGGTAACTACTCCAGCATGTCCACGGATGTAATCTATCAGATTGTTACAGACCGTTTCGTAGATGGCGATTCCACCAATAATGCAACGGGGGATTTTCTGCAAATCAGCCCCTAATCAATACTGTATCTGCTCGTGCCGATGGCAGCACAAATTATCCGTATGTTGCACTTGATCGCACAAATTGGACTATTTTGGCAACACACACCTCCAGTGATCCATATAATCCTGTTGGGTATATGATTGATGGGGACAGCAGTACCAGATGGAGTACTGGAGCAGGTCAAGCATCTGGACAAAGTATTACAATAAACTTTGGTCAGAGCGAAAACTTTGACAAAATCGAAATGATCCATGACGGAAGTGATTATCCCGGCGGATATAAAGTCGAAATCTCTTCTGATGGAATCAATTACACGCAAGTCACTCTTAATAATGTAGACATTGGCTTTGGGGCTAAAATGGTTTTGATTCCATCCACTCCTCAAACCGCTCAGTATGTCAGAATATCTATCACAGACAGTTCGAGATCGAGTTACTGGTGGTCGATTACAGAACTCAATATTCTTTGGAAGAACGTTAACGGGTAACAGAAACCGGGGGCATCAGTGTTGATGCCCCCTTCACCTTTCTTCATTTACTATTTTATCGATTACCAAAGGTTCCATGTAAATAGTATACGCATATTTATCTGCTTGCCTGCAGATCCAACTGTTCACTTATACATAACAGCACCCTTTGATTTGCCTTGAACCGTCTATCTTTTATGCCAATTCCGTCGAACCATGACGACAAAAAGTCCATAAAAACAAATAAGGATGTGCAGAACTTTTTTCTGCACTTCTCTATTTCAGCCTGTCGAAAAATCCAGCTTTTGCTGGGCTTTTTTCATTGGTTAAAGAAAGCCACCAGCCCGTGAACTGCCCCAGTATGTATGCCCAGAATAAAATATCCGAGCGAAGTGAGGAACAACTAATAAAAAACATTCAGGCTCCTTTTTCCGTTTAAGGTTGCCAAATCCGTAGTTTTGGGATTACTTAATTCCCTCACATTGCCGTCCCTGTTGTTCACATGCCACAGGTGTACTACGGAATCCGTGGCGATTCTGTAAATAGGATGGCAAAAGTGCGCAAACGAAATGGCAGGTCTTTGCTGATGACCGTAGAATCGGGATGTGTTATAATTCTAGTGTTTTGTTAAGTCTAATTCTTGTATAAATCAGAACATTGTGCTATAATAACCTCAGATGATGATAATAGGGGGTTATTATATGCCATCGTTCAAATATGTGATTGAGCTCAGCAATCAAGATAAGGCCACGCTCATGGAAATCGTGAAAAAGGGCAACAGCCCTGCCCGGACAATCCTGCGTGCGAATATACTGCTTGCCTCAGACAAGCGAAATGAGAAGTATATGACTGTGTCCGAGATAGCGGATGCATACCACACCACACCCACAACGGTACAGACTGTGAGGACTTCTTATTGTGAAAAGGGCCTTGAAGCTACAATTAGCAGGAAGAAGCGTGAAACACCGCCGATTCCGGCAAAGGTTACCGGGGAGGTGGAGGCACACGTCATTGCACTTGCTTGCGGACAGCCGCCGGAGGGATATTCAAAGTGGACACTACGGCTGCTTGCGGACAGAACGGTTGAGCTTGGGTATATAGATTCCATATCGCACGTTACAGTTTCAACCATTCTTAAAAAACGAATTTAAGCCTAACCTGAAGAAGTGCTGGTGCATTCCCCCGGAACACAGTGCCGCTTTTGTGGCCGCGATGGAGGATGTGCTTGAGGTATACAGTCGCCCATATGACGAAGACTATCCCGTTATTTGCATGGATGAAAAGCCGGTTCAGTTTTTTGCCGACTTCCGCAAAGGATTCCGCTCCAAAAAGGACGGCGTTCAATATGAGGACTACCAGTATATCCGCAACGGCACAGCAAGCATTTTCCTTTTTACAGAGCCTTTGGCCGGATGGAGATATGCCGACGCCCAGGAGAGAAGGACTTCTCAGGATTGGGCAAAGCAAATAGAGTGGCTGCTGACCAAGCAATATCCTATGGCCAAGAAGGTCGTTCTTGTAATGGATAACCTCAACACACATAGCATTGCATCCCTGTATGCCACCTTCCCGCCGCAGCGTGCCCGAGATCTTGCCGAGCGCCTGGAGATTCATTATACGCCAAAGCACGGGAGTTGGCTTGATATTGCGGAGATTGAGTTATCCGCTCTTGGTCGCCAGTGCATTGCAAACAACAGAATTCCTGATCTTCCTTCGCTTCGGAGTCTCCTCGAACCGTGGGCTGTTGCAAGAAACATTGCTCAGAAAGGCGTAGACTGGCATTTCACCACCGATGATGCAAGAAATAAGCTGAAGCATCTATACCCCATTATAAAGATTTAGGATTTACAGAGTACTAGTGTGAATTTTTGGGTCTTCGGTTGAAGGCCCATTTTTCTTTATTACTGACAAAGGAGCGAAATCAAATGAAGTTCTGTCCCTACTGTGGAGCTGACCTGCTTAAAGAGGATGCTGCCTTCTGCGCAGAATGCGGGAAAAAACTTTCTGTGGCAGAGGAAGCACCCTCTCCGGCACACGAAGCCGACAGTCAGCACAATGCAAAACCCAGCAAGCAAAAGACGCCCAAGAAAGATTCCAGAAAGCGCAAAAAGTCCAAGCAGAAAAAGGTGCAGGAGCCTCCCCTCCCCGAAATTGAAGGGGAACCTGCAGAGGATGGATACGACGGCTATTACGACGATATCCTGCCTCCGGATCTGGATCGGGAAAAAGAAGGCCCCGATAAGGAGCTGATCAAAAAGATTGTTTCCCTGACAGTTGCCGTAATCTTTATTATCGGGCTGTGCGTTGTTATGATGTATGTACTTTAAGTGTTGCAGTTTGATGCTCTATACCGTGTAATTAAGTAAATCCATCAAGTGAGGTGCAAATTTATGAAGTACATTTCTATTGGCGCAGTCATGACCGAAGGAACCGAGCATATTCTGGACGTTTGCAGGGGCAGCCGGAGTTACCATCTGACCGGAGAACTTGCCTCCGTCTGGCTGAACGGCAGATTTGGCTTTGCTGCTGTAAAGAAGCCGACCGAGGAGCAGGCACTGCTACTGCTGCTGAGAATGGGTTTGGCTATTCAAACGGACGGCTCCGGCTTTGAGGAGTACCGCGCCCTGACCCAATGCACATTGGTTCCCGCCGACCGGAAACACCCCTACTGGGGGCTGACCGGGATGGAGCGTGCGGTGCTTCAGTGGCTGCGGGAGGCAGGTCTTGTTCTGAGTATGGCAGAATTGACCTATCTTATCGATCAGAAAGTACCCCTGCAAGCAGATCTGCTGGGCAATGCCAATACGCAGAATCTGGTGGAACAGATCTACACCAGAGATACCATTGACGATGGCATTCTGGAGGGTCAGATGGAGCGTTCCAATGCAAGAGAGCCGGTAACAAAAGCCGTACTTCGTCTGCTGCGCAAGAAGCGGCTGGTACTTCTGTAAGGAGGGGGATCCTCATGAAAGATACATTCCTGACGTTCCCGGAACCACTTCGGAAGCGGATCCTGCTCCAGTGCGCAGGAGCTGGCCTTGGTATTACCATGCTCCTGATTCTTCTCGTCTATGTCCGTGATTGGTATTTCCTGTTTCCCTGTGCGGCGCTTGTCATTGTTTCTCTCAGTGGTGCGGCTTCCCTCTATGATCGCTGCCGGCAGAAACGGTATGTCACCATTGAGGCTGCCTGCACAGAGATCAACCGGATGCCTTTCCGCAGGCGGATCAAATCCCTGTATCTGCGCAGCGAACAGTACACCATCAAACTGGTCGGTGTCCGAAAAATCCGTGGCCTTGCGGTTGGCGATACCATGACCCTGTACGTTTCGGACAATGCCGCCATATATGAAATGGACGGCAGCATGGTCCTTTGCAGCTATTTGGCCTTATCCAAAGTTCAGCAGCAAAAGGATTGACTAACGCTGGGAGCCATGGTATAATGCCATCAACATAGTATCAGAGTTTTGCGCAGGCAAAACGTAGTTTCCGAGTTCTCAATCAGTGTCATTTGCTTCTTCGGCAAATGGCACTTTTTATTTACCCTCGGTTTCTGCCTGCGCAAAGCGGGTTGAAATATATATTTTTGCTTTGCAGGAACACCCTGCAGGAAGGAGTCAACAATGTTAATGTTCTTTGCATCCGATGTGGTAGTCTCCAAAGGCTACCAAAACGCACCCGCCCTTAAGTTCTCTGAAAAGGGCGACTTCGTGCGTTTCCGTGTAGGCCAGAAGGTCTACGACCCCCGTGCCGAGGAGAACCACCGCTGGATCAACATTACCGTCAAGAGCTTCGATCCGGCCCTCATTGACCGCATCCGCAAAATGGGTCTGAAGGAAGGTTCCTTTATCAGCCTGAGCGGCCGGTATGACGAGGATGTCTGGGAGGACGAGGAGACCAAGGAGAAGCGCAGTATGCCCTGTGTGATTCTGGATAATCTGGAATACAGCGGCGGCGGTAGGCGCTCCGGCGACGGCCAGAAGGCAGCATCCAATTCCCAAAATGACAGTACTCCCGCACCCGCCCCTGCGGCAGATCCTCAGGAGGGCTTCCAGATGCCCGGCAATTTTACGGGATATGAAGGCTTTGGCGGCGGCAACAACTTCTTCAATCTGTAAGGAGTCGTATCACAATTGAACATGGCGCAAAAAACGCACATGCGTATCTTCCCGAGATCACACATGTGCGTTTTTTTGTCCCCAAAAGGAGTATCAGCATGAATGACAAAAACCGTCAGCGACACATTGCCTATGAGGTACTGGTAATTCTGGGACAGCTTGCTTTGCTGACCTACATTACCCGCCTGTGGCCCATTCTCCTTCTGATCATTCTTGGGATCTTCGTCGCCGCTCTGCGGCTGCTGTTTCTTTCGTCCCAGAAGGTAGAACCCGTCAGGCCACTGCTCACGCTTCCGCCTCCCCATCAGCCTCCAACCGAAAAGGATCTGCAATCCGCTGCATACACCATTGTCCAATGCAGGATCACGCAGATCCTCAGTGCCAAATTCCCGGAAGCCAGATGGGTCTGGGAGAATCCACGCGCCATGGAAGATATTCTGGCAGGCAATCCTACCTATGTGCTTTTGAACAGGGCAGGCGGCTATCGCCGGGGGCGTGTCGTTATGCAGCAGTTTCAGGTGGTCGACATCGTATTTGACGAGAAACAGCCGACCCCTACGCCCTCCACACCGGTTCCTGCCCCTGATCCGGATCCAGCAAGAAATCCAGCACCGCCCGCACTCGTACCCGAGGATGACGAGGAGCCAATGCCTGAAAACTTTGGCCCGCTTGCATTTAACTGGGTCGAATCCCATGTCATTGATCTGAATGAACAGTGCAATGAGGCGGTCGCTGAAGGTCTTAGCGAATTCTGGAGGAATCCCTTGTGCCCAAGCTGGAGGATTGGTACATCATCCCGGATCAGGTGGCCAATATCTGCAAGCACGCCCAGATTACCACCGGCAAGCCCATGCAGATGCGTAATTTTCTGCTGCGCGGCCCTGCCGGTACCGGTAAAACGCAGAGCGCTATGGCAATCGCGGCCGGATTGCATCTGCCCTACATGAAGTATACCTGCTCCGCTTCCACCGAAGTGTTCGATTTCGTTGGCATGGTGTTCCCCAATACGGACAGTGTGTCCACGGGCGACGCAGAGCTGGATAAGCAGCTGGAAATGCTTCAGACAATGGGCGGCATCAACTTCGCCAATGTATCCAAACTTATGAATCTGCCCGATCTGGACGACATGGACTTTGACCCTGCCGGTACTTTCCAGAGCCTGACCGGCGTAAAAAACGAAGATGCCACTTCCCGGGACTGCATGGCTGTTGTCATGGATATGGTCACAGAGAAGATCAAGGCACTGACAAAGCCTGCTGAGAAGAAGTCTACCTCCGGTCAAACCTACACCTATGTGGAAACTGACTTCATTAAAGCGCTGAAAAATGGCTATGTGGTCGAGATTCAGGAGCCTACCGTCATTACCCAGCCGGGTGTGCTGGTTGGCCTGAACTCTCTTCTGGAGCAGACCGGTTCTATCACTTTGCCCACCGGCGAAGTCATCCAGCGGCATCCCGACACGGTGGTCGTAGTTACAACGAATATCACCTACGAGGGCTGCCGCGGGCTGAACCAGTCTGTCGTTGACCGAATGAGTCTGGTGGAAGACATTGAGCTTCCCGACCCTGATGTCATGGCCCAGCGTGCCATGGCAGTCACCGGCGCCGCCGATGAATATCAGGTTTCCCAGATGGTTCAGGTCGTCAATGACATGTCCGAGTATATGCGTAAGAACGGCATCACCGACGGCTCCTGCGGTATGAGAAGCCTTATCGACTGGATCAACAGCACCGAGATCACCGGCGACCCATATCGCTCTGCGCTCTGTACAATTATCAGCAAGGCTACCTCTGACCCGGAGGATCGGGAGACTTTGAAGACAGCGATTCTGGAACCGATCTTTGCCCCCAAGCGTCGAAGGACAGCTTGAGGAAGGAGGCTTTTCAATGGCAAGAGTAAGTCACAAACGTGTCAAGCAGCTTCTGAATGAGCCTCGGAGCAAAATCACAGATAAGCAGTTCTTTACCTCCCGAATCCTTGCCGGTCACTACGAGGATGTAGCGGCAGCACAGACACGACGGTATCGATATGACCGGCGTGTCCATGTCAATATCTACTGGAATCCCGACGATCCAAACGCTGCCTGTACCAATAACGCATCTATCCTGATCAATGCCGGACACCCGTGTGTCACCAAGATCAAGGGACGAATGGATCGCTATGAGATGGTGTCAGGGCTGTTCGCGCACGAGTTAGGTCATGTACTGTATACCGATTTTCTGGCAAAGCAAACCTACATGAATTACTTGTCTAAATTCAAGTGGTATCCGGCACCCCCAGATTTGAAAACCTCCCGGGATGCCGCCAACGAACGCGACTTCTGGGAATATGTGAAACTGGATCCTAGGAATCTGGAATTTGCGATGCAGATTGCATGCTACATTGCCAATGTGTTGGAGGACGGATACATCGAAGGCCGGATTCTCGCCGATTTTCCCGGCGTACTCGGCTATAACCTGTCTGTCATGCGCGATCACCAGTATCAGGACATGCGCACTGTAACGCAGATGATGGAAATGGAGGATGCCGGCTCCGGTCACATCTTCCATACCATTCTGCAAATCATGCTCTCCTATGCCCTGTACGGCGAGATCAAATATGGTGAGACGCCCCTGAGCGACGAGCGTATCCAAACGATCTTCCGGCTGATACCGCAGTTGGACACAGCCGTGACCACCGCTTCCGCAAAGGAGCGCTGGAAAATCGTCAGCCTTATCCTGATCCGCTGCTGGCATCACATTGAAGACTATATCGAGCTTTGCAAAAAGCATCAGGACGAGGCAGCCACCTCCGGAACCGGAAGCTCGGCGGGCGAAGTTCTTTCCGGGCTGCTTCAGGTTATTGCCGGATCCAGTGCAGAAGGCACCGGATCTGAAAAGCCTGTTTCCGGTTCTGAGGTGAGGAAAGGCGTCGCAGCGAATGCTGTAGCCCGTACCCGCACGCAGGCTCTGGCCCGCAAAAATGGGTCTGGGGATGACGATGAAAAACAGGATGCGTCTGAGGCTCCAGGAGAAAAGGAAAATGAGTCCGGTGACGACAGTTCGGAGGAGAATAAATCTGAAGAGAACCCGGCTTCCAATCAAACCGACTCTGACGATTCCTCCGGATCTGATGACGTCAGCGCCCCACTGGGCGACTCCGGTGGAGATTCCCAAAAACAGGAGACTACTGCAGAGGAAGGTGGCCGGATTCCATTCCACCAGACGGATTCTGCGTCTGCTCCTGTTGGTGGCTCCACCGAGTATGATTCCGACTACAAGCGGGAAATGAATGAGAACGCTGCCACGGACATCGAACGGATGCTGGGGCAGATGGCAGAAAAGGCAGCCTGTAAGCAGCTCGAAACCGAGCGTCTGAAGGAGCTGAACGAAGCTGCCCAGAGCATTTCTTACGGCGACATCCACAGTGGTGTGAACATTCAGGTCCATCGAATCGCACAGGTCGACGACGAGCTGGAGGATCAGTTCTACCAGATCTGCGGGCCGCTGCTGGACATCTCCAAGAAACTCCAGCGCAGTCTGATTCAAAAATTAAATGACCAACAGCGCGGCGGGAAGCAAACCGGTCTGGTGATGGGGCGCCGTCTGGATGCACACGCTTTGTGCAGAAATGACGGAAAGGTTTTCTATACGAACAATCTTCCAAACGAGATCCCAAGACTTTCCGTCGGTCTGCTGCTGGATGAATCGGGTTCCATGTCCTGCGGTGATCGCAGCACCTATGCGCGGGCGGCAGCCATTATCCTCTATGATTTCTGCCAATCCCTGAACATCCCCATCATGATCTACGGGCATTCCACCGGTTGGGGTGCCGATGTTGATCTGTACTCCTATGCGGAGTTCGACAGCATCGACCGGGATGATAAGTTCCGGCTCATGGACATCTCTGCCAGAAACAGCAATCGAGACGGCGCCGCTCTGCGGTTTGTCGCCGAGCAGCTATCCAAGCGTCCTGAAGAAATTCGGGTCCTCATGCTGCTATCGGATGGACAGCCCGCAGCCAGAGGCTACAGCGGTACCGCAGCTGAAGAAGATCTGCGCGGCATCAAGCAGGAATACAAGCGCAAGGGCATTCTGTTCATTGCCGCTGCAATCGGCGAGGACAAGTCCAACATTGAGCGCATCTATGGCGATTCCTTCCTTGACATCACCGATCTGAACCAGCTCCCGGTGAAGCTGACCGCAGTCATCAAACGCTTTCTAAGGTGATTTCATGTGTTATAAGACGCAGAAATCATAGCAAACCACTTTACTCTCAGGTGGGCAGCCGGCACATGCCACACTGCCCACCTGTCGATATGACAGAAAGGAACTATTTTTTATGTTTATGAACCGAGTCGGCGCACAATTTCAATGCGAAGGCGTAACCTACACCATTGGCGGCAAGGTCTGCGCAAACGATGCCAGCGATTATGAGGGACTGTATGGTACCATCACAGAGATCCGGGACGGCGATGACCGGGAAACGGAAAACGATACCCCGGACATCTACTGTTCATTTATGCCCCCTGTACTGGCTGATGACATCAAGGCCCTAGAAGGCCGGTTCTCGCAGCTATATCGCAGAGAGATGCATCTGGAGGACATTGGACTGGATATTGTCATCATGGCTCCCGATATGCTCAAGGTGCTGGAACCGATACCCCCATGGCAAAAACTGACAATCTACACTGTCCGGGAGGAATGGGCATTCGGTGGGGACTATGGTGAGGATTTCTCTCTCACCACAGCCCCCGGCATGGCGAAATACATTCTTACTGAACTGGTTACGGAACAACTGGAAAGTGGATATGCTTCCGAATGGGCTGATCGCCCTGATTGGGGCGTAGAATGTACACCCCGAAGCTATGAATGCGGGCTTCACGATTCGTACTGCGAGAATCACTATAAAGTCTGCATTGAGGAGCAGGAACTTCCCATTGACGATGATGCGGTACGCAGTCTCCTTGATAACCGGCTCCGGAGGTATTTTGCTGAGCAGATTGAAGGCTGGGACGGACTTGAAGGTCTTACCGAGCAGCAGATCGCCGACACGATCGCTGCGCCCAATGTCCCTCGGCACATCCGCAGGCAGCTGGAGCAAGACGGTTTTCTGATGGATTCCTTCTGGAAATCGGTATCGAAGGCCTCGTTCGACCTCGTAAGGCAGTATAAGGAGAAACTGGTATGAGCTATCAACTATCCACTGAGAATGGAGCAGCAGCTATGGACGTCACTAAATTGCAGGCAGCCATACAAAAGCAGGATGAATACCTGTCCAGCCGGGGGCATCTCAGCGATGTCCCGGCCGGAGACGAAAACTTCAATGACCTCACCCGTGAGATCATCCGTGCCTTCAAAGAATGTCATGGTTCCGCGTTCCTCGGAAAACTGGTATTCTCCTGGGAAGATCAGAAAAAGCTGGAGCGCGGTGAGATCGGCATTTATACCGAGTACACGGGTCAGTCGCTTCCAGCCTATGGCTGCAATTTTGTGACCGCTCAGCCGGATACGCAGTTGGAAGCTATGGTGATTGGGTGGACCATTGATGAATGGCCGCCCAAATTTACGCTCTTTACCAAGATCCTGCAGCGTATTCAAGATCTGAACGGATACACGCTGAATTGGAGATAGCATATTTGCCCCATCTGTTACTGCCAGTAAAGTTGTAAAAACGCTTACAGATGACGTGAATTTACAATGTTTTCACTGGACGAAAGGAACAGAATGTGGTATACTATTGTTGCCAACAAGAGGAGGAAACATCATGGAAACAGAAAAACCGGATGGATTCCCTGGTCTTCCGGAGGAATTTGTCCGACAGAATGCCAAGTACATGCGTCTGTTACAGGGCTTTCGCCTGTTGGACGATGACTTTATGAGCAAAGTCTTCGAGGATAAGGAATGTGCGCAGTTACTGCTGCATATCATTCTGGAACGCAGCGATCTCGTTGTACAAGAGGTTCATGGTCAATACAGCATCAAGAATCTTCAGGGGCGCTCCGTCCGTCTGGATATTCTGGCGGTTGACCAGGAGGGGAAACACTACAATATTGAGATCCAGCGGCAGGACGAGGGCGCGGACGCACGCCGTGCCAGATACAACAGCAGCCTCTTAGACGCAAACCTGACACACCCCGGTGACCGCTACGAAGAGCTGCGAGAAACCTACGTTATCTTCATTACAGAACGGGATGTTCTGAAGGCAGGACTTCCCATCTACCACATTGACCGGATGATTCAGGAAACCGGCAAACCATTCGGCGACGGCTCCCACATCATATACGTCAATGCGCAGTGCAAAAACGATACGCCTCTGGGCAAGCTGATGCATGATTTCTCCTGTACACAGGCAGATGACATGCACTATCCAGTTCTTGCCGAGCGCGTAAGGTATTTCAAGGAAAATGTAAAGGGGGCAACCACCATGTGCAGAGAAGTTGAAAAATTAGTAATGGCTGAACGGGATGAAGGCCGCGCAGAAGGCCGTGCGGAAGGAAACATCGAATCGAGCGCAAGAGCAGTTCGTAATGTTATGGCCAAGATGTCCCTCTCTGTGGAGGAGGCAATGCAGTTCTTGGAATTACCCGATTCGGAAAAAGATGCCGTCCGGAAACTTATTGAGCAGTAATTTCATTTACTGCTGGTCGTGCAGGCTCGCATTGTAGGTGCGGACTAGCCAATACCGCCCACAAGGAGTTACCACCATGTGTAGAGAAGTTGAAAAAATTGCGATGGCTGAACGGAACGAAGGTCGTTTAGAAGAAAAATCAATTCTGTCCGCGCAATCATGGAGAGCTTGTCTATCTCTGTCGATGAAGCAATGAAACTCCTGAAAACGCCGGAATCCGATAAGGACATTATTCGGAAACTCATTGCACAGTGATTCCGTTTGTCGTCGGTCATGCAGGCTCGCATCAGGAACGCAAACCAGATGACGTCTCACGTAATGATGGATTGCGTTTATCCACGCGAATGTTGACCAATTCAATCTGATAAGTCCACTACATCTCGGGATGCTGCCTCTGGCGGCATCCCTTTTCCTTTTACACCTGCTGACCAAAATAAACTGCTTTTTCCTTTCGCAAAGGATATCATGACGATACAGTAGTCAGGAGAGGCCCTGCATCTGCGGTGCCTGCCGCCGGAAATAAAACTTCCGGAATCCGGTAATTGACTAATGCCGGCAGCTATGATATAATGCCATCAACATAGTATCAGAGTTTTGCAGCGGCAAAACACAGTTTCCGGGTTCTTCTCAAGTGTCATTTGCATTTTTGTGCAAATGGCACTTTTTCTATTTTCTGACAACTCTATACCGTAAACACTTGCCAGTAGTCTCCTTTCTTCCGGGGATTACTGGCTTTTGTTATATCCGGCGGTTTCCGCCAAACAACCGAAAGGAGCAAGCAGCATGTTATCCTGTCACGACAACTTTGAAGCAAACTTTGACAACTATCCGTCCATGCTCAGTTATCACCAAGCACTGAGTATGGCATCCAGTTGGCGCCGATGTAAGGTCAAAGACCTTCACGTGGAGCCACTGGATCCGACCTCTCCCCTGTATGGTCATCCCGCAGCATTTGCCGCAGGTACCAGCGAGGACGCAATTAAGGACACCGCCGCCAATCTCGGCCTTGCGCTGAATGTGGATGGAAACATCTATCCCGTCCGCGGCACGGCCTACAAAACGCTGACCGAACGCGCAAAGATCAATGGCACAGCACTCCCCAAACTCAGTCGCAAAGACCTTGCCAATGTACTCAACGCCTGCCTGTCCGTACACAATTCAGATGCGCTTCTGCTGATCCGGAACGAAAAGGTTTCCGCAGTTCACTCCGGTGACGAAACGGACTATTCCGTGCTTCCCATAGACGCTCTTGCTGACCGGATAAGCATTCACGAAGTGCAGCCGATCAAAGCCTTTTTGAGAAATGACAACCGTCTGCTCACCGAGTTTGCCCAGCTTTAGAGCCTTGTTCAGACTTCTGAGCGGTAAGGTGTTGGACACAAAGGACTCTG
>OJQV01000834.1_pt1 | contig 17955 bp, 13 predicted proteins | sample 1598821 | NCBI WGS metagenome assembly OJQV01 (sample SAMN03922509, study PRJEB24848) | human gut metagenome | isolation source: stool sample | host: Homo sapiens | place: Germany | collected 2011-11 | reverse complement strand
CGGCAGCGTCAGATGTGTATAAGAGACAGGCACATTGCCAGGGGAAGATGGCACGTTCCAGATGCGGCATCATTGCCAAATGACGTCCGTCGGCACTGACTATACCGGCTACTGCGCCGGGTGAGCCGTTGGGGTTGCCCGGATAAGCCTTATAAGTGTAGCGCAGAGCTATCTGGTCTTCCGGCATGGTGTCGGGGAAACGGAATTTGCCCTCGCCGTGAGCCACCCAAATGCCTAATTTCATACCGGCAAGCGGACCGAGCATTATGGAGTTGCTTTCCGGAATTTTTACGCTTACGAAGCCCGATTCAAACTTATGACTGTCGTTGTGTATCATGCGCGGATGCCGTTCTCCTGCTTCGGGATTTATCAGACCTAATTCCATCATGAGCTGACAGCCGTTGCAAACGCCCAACGAGAGCGTGTGTTTGCGGGCGTAGAAGTCTTCAAGAGCCTTGCGGGCCTTGTCGTCATATTTGAATGAGCCTGCCCAGCCTTTGGCAGAGCCGAGAACGTCGCTGTTGGAGAATCCGCCGCAGAATACTAGCATATCTATATTTTTCAGGTCTTCACGTCCGCTGCGCAGGTCGGTCATGTGCACATCCTTCACGTCGAAGCCGGCCAGATAGAGGCTGTAAGCCATTTCGCGGTCGCCGTTGATGCCTTTCTCGCGGATAATGGCTGCCTTGATGCCGCTTTTTGCCTGCCGATACTCCTCCAAGCCGTGAGCTGTGAGGCGTCCCGGGAATTCCGAAGGAATGGTGTAACGCACCGGTTGACGGCGGTAGTTGTTGAAGCGCTGCTGAGCCTGCTTTTCGCCGCTTTGTTTGCGGTCGAGAAGATATGACGACTTATACCAGACGTCGCGCAAGGCGTCGATGTCGAGACTCAGAGTCCTGTCGCCCTTTTCTATTACCAGACGGCGGATGGACTGCGGGCGACCCAGAACCTTGTAAGGAATGTTTTTGCTGTTAAGCTCGTTTTCCACCAAAGTGTAATCGCGGTCGCGCACCTGAATCACCAGACCCGGATTCTCGGCGAACAAAACATGCACCAGATCCTCGTCGAAGCAGTCGAGATTGAGGCGAATGCCGCCATGCACGTTGGCAAACGTCATTTCGAGCAACGTGGTTATCAGACCACCCGCTGAGATGTCGTGCTGAGCCGGAATCAGGCCGCGGTCTGTGAGAGTCTGAATAGCCTCGAACGCTGCGGCAAACATTTTCGGGTCGCGCACCGTGGGAGCCTCGTCGCCAACCTTATTGAGGCTCTGGGCAAAGGCTGAACCGCCTAACTTCAGACTGTCGCCGCTGAAGTCGACATAGATAAGTCGCGAGGGAATCTTTTTCAGCACCGGCGAGTTGACCTTGTGAATATCGCTTACCTCACCGGCAGCCGAGATTATCACCGTGCCCGGAGCGTCGACCCTTCCGCCGGCGTATTGCTGACTCATGCTGAGCGAGTCCTTGCCTGTGGGAATGTTGATGCCCAAAGCCCTTGCAAACTCGCTGCAAGCCTTTACAGCCCTGTAAAGCCGCGCTCCTTCACCTTCTATGCGGCAGGGCCACATCCAGTTGGCCGACAGAGACACAGATTTGAGGCCTTCCTTCATACGGGCGCCGCAGATGTTGGTCAGCGCTTCGGCTATAGAAAGCACCGAACCGGCTTCAGGCGAAATCAGAGCCGCCTGGGGGGCATGACCTATGGAAGTGGCGATGCCGCTTTTGCCGTGATAGTCGAGAGCCGCCACGCCGCAATCGCTGAGCGGCAACTGAAGCTCGCCAACACACTGCTGACGGGCTATGCGGCCTGTTACCGAGCGGTCAACCTTGTTGGTGAGCCAGTCTTTGCAGGCAACAGCCTCAAGCTGCAGCACGTTGCGCAGGTAATCCTCAATCAGAGCCTCGTCGTAGCTGACGGGGGCGTATTGGTGATTTATCTCCTTGTCGTTGATAATAGTCTTGGGCGAAGAGCCGAACATATCAGACATGGCCAGATCAATGGGCTTGCGGCCGTCTTTCTGACGGAAGACGAAGCGGGCGTCGTCGGTGGTTTTGCCCACCACATAGAAGGGAGCCTGCTCGCGTTCGGCTATCTGACGCACCTTCTCAACATCTTCGTTGCGGAGCACCAGACCCATGCGTTCCTGACTCTCATTGCCGATAATCTCCTTTGCCGAAAGCGTAACATCGCCTACCGGCAGAGCGTCGACATTGATTTGGCCGCCCGTGGCCTCAACCAACTCCGAGAGCGCGTTGAGGTGTCCGCCGGCGCCATGGTCATGGATGCTCACACAGGGATTGCTTTCCATCTCAGCCAGAGCGCGCACCACATTGCTGACACGTTTCTGCATCTCCGGATTGGCACGCTGCACCGCATTCAGCTCTATGGCATTGGCATACTGGCCTGTGGCAACCGACGATACGGCGCCCCCGCCCATGCCTATGCGGTAATTGTCGCCGCCCATCACCACGACGCTCATGTCGGCTTCCGGCACCTCTTTAATGGCATCGTCAGCCTCGGCGTTGCCAATGCCGCCGGCAAGCATTATCACCTTGTCGTAAGCTAACAGACGGTCCTGTTCCTGATGCTCGAAGGTGAGCAGAGAGCCGCAGATGAGAGGCTGACCGAATTTATTGCCGAAGTCGGAGGCTCCGTTTGAGGCCTTAATCAGAATCTGCTCAGGCGTCTGATAGAGCCAGGGACGCGGAGCGGGAGCATTTTTCTCTACCTCGCGTTCTTCCTCCGGACGCGGATAACCCGTCATGTATACCGCTGTTCCCGCTATCGGCAGCGACGCTTTGCCGCCGCCCATACGGTCGCGAATCTCGCCACCCGTTCCGGTTGCGGCGCCGTTAAACGGCTCTACAGTCGTGGGGAAGTTGTGCGTCTCGGCTTTGAGCGAGATTACGGTGTCTATTTCCTTTTCCTCAAAGAAATCCGGCTTTGAGGCATCGGCAGGAGCGAAACGCTGTACCGGCGACCCCTTTATGAAAGCCACATTATCTTTGTAAGCAGAAACCAGCCCGTTGGGATTCTCCTTCGATGTCTGTTTGATGAGCTGGAAGAGGCTCTGATCCATTGTCTTGCCGTCGATTACGAACGTGCCGTTGAAGATTTTGTGGCGGCAATGCTCGGAATTGACCTGCGAGAAACCGAAAACCTCGCTGTCTGTGAGCGGACGCTGCAGACGCTCGCTCAGCTGCTCCAGATAAGTTATCTCTTCATCGCTCAGAGCCAGACCCTCTTTTTCGTTATATGCACGCAAATCAGAAATTTCAACAATCTCTTCAGCCGTGCGGGTAGGGGTGAAAACGTTTTGGTCGGGATTTTCGTATACAGCCTGCAACATCGGGTCGAAGGCGGTGTTCTCATCCGGCGCTCCGGTGAAAAGCTCGATGCGTTGAGGCGAAGTTATGCCTATATTGTGCGCCATTTCCACGGCGTTCGTGCTCCATGGCGTAATCATTTCGCGCCGAGGCCCGATGTATCGGCCCCTCACGGTGCGGACTTTCAGCGGCTTGGCTCCGGTGAAGAGCCATTGAAGCCGCTCTTTCTCTTTTGAGGTGAGGGCTTGAGCCGTCTCTACGGCTATCAGCGTTGCGTTCCCTTTTTTGAAATACGTTATCATGCCCTTGGGGAAAATCAGTTTCTAAAAGATTTGCAAAGTTAAGAAATCTATTTGGAATTAGAATAAATTTAGGGCCGTGAACGGATAAAAATTTTCATTAATAAATATTCTGCCGTTAAGATGATGCGTAAACCGAAAAAATTAACTAACTTTGCAGACCATACGCACTAACCATGGATACCAAGACCCTTATAGAGAGAGCATGTTCAGACAGTAAGCTTGACCCGGCGCAAGGCCGGATTGTGGCTGATGCTTTTTCGGCCTTACTGAGTGAAAGCGGCTCTGAACTGGATTCCATAGCTATACCGGGTTTCGGGGTATTTGAGTCAAAAAAACGCCTTGAGAGAATAAATGTTCATCCGGCCACGGGCAAACGAATGTTATTGCCGCCAAAGATTGTGATGAGCTTCAAGCCGTCGGCTCTTCTCAAACAGAAACTTCAGTAATTCCACCACGACGTCATGCAGCAAAAAATCACTTTCTCGGAGGTTTGCCGGATAATAGCCGACCGCACAGGTCTGCCACGGCGCGATGTTGATGAGTTTTTGCGGGCATTGTTCAGCACCATAGCCTCGGCGTTGGCGCAGGGTGAGCAAGTGCGCATAAAAGGCATCGGCACCTTCAAGGCGCAGCGCATGGGTGAGCGCAAGAGCGTGGACGTAAACAGCGGCAAGGTGATAACTCTGCCTGCTCATACCAAGCTATCTTTTGCGCCGGCAAAAGACTTGGCTGCAGCCGTAAATGCGCCCTTTGCAGCTTTTGAGGCTGTGGAAATCACCGATGATCTGACGGATGAAGAACTGGAGATAACCGACGAGGTCCCTGCTACAGAACCCGCTCTTGTGAATACGGAAACGCCTGATACTCAGACAACTACATCGCAGGATGAGGCTGGAACAATCTCTCAGAAGGAAGACGCAGAAGAGTCAGCTAAGGAAGAAGAAACTGCTGGTGAGGAGTTACTTGAGGAGGCTGCTCCGCAAGAAAAAATATCGGAAGAAGAGGTTCCTCAGCAGGAAGATGAGACGCCGTCAGATGAGGTTTCATCAGATGATACCCCATCAGAAGAAGCATCCTCGGATGAGGCGCCATTGGCACCTTTCCTCGCTGACCATGACGATGACTATACTTATATAGAAGATAGTCAGGAGCCTGACCATCCCTCAGAAATATCAGATTCGTCTCAAAAGCCTCAACCTCAGCCTCAACCTCAATCTCAACCCGATGAAGAAGCTCCTTCTTATCCTGCAGATGCGTTGGAGGCCGGCGAAGAGGTCCTGGAGGGGGAAAACGATAACATTGAGGAGCCAATAGCAGAAGAGATAGAAGAGGCGGAAAGGGAAATCCGCCATAAGAGTAGGCGGCGCAGAAAACACAGATTCGGTTTCGTAATAGGGTTTATCTGTGCGTTGCTGCTTATTTGCGTTGTGGGCATATTATGTCTCTTGCTTTGCCCAAATGCTCCCCGTTCGATAGCCGAGCTTGTTCAGGGGCGCGATACGGTGGAGATTCAGCGTGCCGAGGTCATAGACACTCCGGTAACGACTCACACCGTAACCGCACCAACGTCGGTGGCTGTTTCCGACTCCTCTGTAACGGAAGAGAAAGCAGATGTGGCACCCACAGAGGCCAGCGATGCCCCGAAGGTGTATGACGTTGTTACTACAACAAGATATCTGACCACCATAGCCCGTCAGCATTATGGCAATCAGCATTTTTGGCCATATATATATGAGGAGAATAAGGCTATTTTAGGCCATCCGAACCGCATTAAGCCGGGAACAAAGGTCGTGGTGCCCGACCTTAAGAAGTATGGAGTGGATGTTAAGAACCGCAAGGATATAGAAGAGGCTAAGCGCAAAGAGGTGGAAATCTATGCCCGCTATAACAAAAGTGCGGACAAGGATAAGAAAAGCTCTAAACGCTGAAAATATTGATTACCAAACAGTTAGCTTCAACTATAAGAACTGCTGAGAATTTTTTTTTTGAAAAAAGTGGTGAAAAATTTGGTCAGTTGAAGAAAAAGAACTAACTTTGCACTCGCAAACGGGAAGTAAGCCCTGTGAGCATAAAAATGGCGGGATAGCTCAGTTGGTTAGAGCGTCGGATTCATAACCCGGAGGTCCCGAGTTCAATTCTCGGTCCCGCTACTATCAGAGAGCAAGTCAGCTAAATTGACTTGCTCTTTGATTTTTATAAAATTGGCTGACTTCATTCAGACGTTTCCAATAACCAAAACAAAAATCCCTTCCCATGAAAATTTTAAACAGTATAATACTGACCCTTATAAGCACTCTGACAATGGCTATGGCAACCTCATGTAAAGCCCCGAAAAAGGTCAGCGACGATGATAATCAAAATCAACCGCTTGTGATTTCCATAAAAGACAGGCAAAAGCCCGAGAGCGGTTCTCCCAATATGTTCATTCCCCGAGCCATAGTTTACCGCACCAACGGCAATTACGCCGATAATGTGCCTGTTCAGGTAAGCGCCGACGGGAAAACACTTGTATCATTCCCGGCACCAAGCGATATCTCTGCCGATTCCCGACCCATAGAGCTTTCCGACGGCTGGCTTCTTGACCGCCGAGGAATAGGGGAGAACAGCCGTTTTACCTCCTACACATACGGTCAGTATGCAAAATTAGCCACAGCGCCCTCTCCAGCCGAGCTGCTGAAAGCGATACTGCCGGGTGCCATAATAACAGATATGTATGCTTTGCCCTGCACCCTTCAGGAGGCAAAGAGCGATACAAATGCTGTCAACAGCCTTATCAGACGCGGCTTCCCTGATTGCCGGATGATAATTTCCGCACCCGTCGTCCAGCCGTAACTATTTTTGCCAGAAGTAAGGGGTGAGGACCAGCAATACGGTGTAAAGTTCCAGACGGCCGGTAAGCATAACGATAGAGAGAATCCATTTGGCTGTGTCGGGCAGGGAGGCAAACCCTTGACCGATGCCTATGGTGTCGGTGCCGATGCCGGTGTTAGAGATGGCCGAGAGGGTGTAGAAGAAGCTCTCGCGCAGGCTAACTCCCAATATCACAAGTAGGGTGCCGGAGATGAAAATGACAATCATGTAAAGGCACAGGAAAGCTAAAATCTTCTGTACCAGACTCAGTTTGACACTGCGGCCGTTGATGGTGACGGCGGTTACATTGTTTGGATGCATCATCTTGAAAAATTCGTTTTTCAAGAATTTGAGCAAGACGATAATACGGTCGATTTTTGCGCCTCCTGAGGTGGAACCTGAACAGGCACCGGTAAACATAAGTATAACCAGGACAATTGTTGACAGGGCACCCCATTGAGCGAAGTCAGGCTCTGAGATGCCGGTGGATGAGATGGTGCCTACGACCTGGAAGAGAGGGTCTATGGTGACGTCGTCAACGTGTTTTGCAAGCCCGTTAATCACCACATTAACTGTGAGCAGGATATAAGCCGCAAAAATAAAGATGACGTACCAGCGAAGCACCGTATTGACACGCACATTGCGGAAATGTCCGGTAAAGGCTTTGTAAATGAGCGAGAAATTCACGCCGCCGAGGAACATAAAGATGATGAGGACTATCTTTAGATAATAGCCGTTGAACATATCTCCCTGCACGTTGAGAGTGGTGAATCCGGATGTTGAAATCACCGACATGCTTTCGTAGATGGCGCTGAAAATATCCATATCGCTCAAGGCCAGCAGGCCTATCAGCGCAAAAGTGAGCAGGGTATAGACAATCCAGAGACCGCGTGCGGTAGATGAGATGCGGGGGCGCAGTTTGTCGTGTGTAATGCCCGTAATTTCGGCATTGAAGAGGAATATGCCGCCCGAGTTATTGAGCATGGGCGCCACGGCAAGGGTGAAAAGAATTATACCCATGCCTCCGAGCCAGCGCATTACGCTGCGCCATAACAGCAGACTGTGGCCGGTTTCTTCAATTGGCGGGAAATAGCTGCCACCCGTGGTTGTAAAGTCGTTTATGGCTTCAAAAAAAGCATCAGTCACCGACATGGGGCTGCGCGAGATGAGGAACGGTATCATGCCGAAGGCCGACAGAATTATCCACGTCAGCGAAGTGAGCAGGATAGCTTCGCGGCGCCCCATTTCATGGCTCTGCGGCTTGAGACGCACCAGGAAGATGCCCATGCCTAAGGTGATGCCCATGGAGATGATGAAGCCCCACAGCGAACCGTCGCGATAGATGAACTCTGCCGCTAACGGGAAAATCATCAGAGCCGCCTCTATGAGAAGCAGCAAGCCGATGATGCGCATGAGCATTGGCAGGTTCACGAACTTGCGTTTACGCGCTCCGGCGGTTATCACCGATGGCCTTACGGGTTGTTCTTTGACGCGTGCCAAGGAGTTCAGGTAAAGAGTTTTTCTATTTTGTTAAGCGAGCCGGAAAGACAGAAAACCACCACGCGGTCGCCCGGCATAATCTCGGTGTTGCCATCCACCAGTTCGCATTTGCCGTCGCGAGTATAGGCACCTAAGGTCATGCCGTAGGGCAGATTGAGCTTGCGTACCGGTCCGTGAGTGATTTTGGCACCTTTCTTCACCGTCATTTCCGCCACTTCCGCATCAGCCAGCGACAGGCACTTGGCATTTTCCGTGTCGGCGTCGAGCAGAATTTTATATATGCGGCTTGAGGCAAGCAACTTCTTGTTGATGGTGGTGCCTATGCCCAATTTCTCAGCCTGAGCTATAAACTGCAGATTCTCCACTTCCGCCACCGTGCGCGCCACATTAAACTCTTTCGCGATGAGGCAGCTGAGGATATTCGACTCGCTGCGGTCGGTAAGAGCCAGAAATGCATCGTAGCGGTAAATGTTGTTCTCCACAAGGACGTCAACATTGCGGGCATCGCCGTGAACAATCTGACAGTCGGGCAACAGTTCTGCCACCCATTGACAGCGGTCTTCGTCGTCATCAATAATCTTGATGTCGTAGTTGTCGTGATTCATCAGAGCGAAACGCAGAGCCATGTCGGTGGCACCCATTATGATGAGGCTCTTTATGTTGCGGTCAATCTTTCCGCATAGATCGCGAATCTCGTTCTCATGGCCCTGAGTGGTGATGAAATAAACAATGTCGTCGGCCCGAATGAAGTCGGAACCGGTAGGGATTATCGTCTCCTGGCCGTGTCGAATGGCCACGATGTGGAAGTTGTGCGTCTGCACAGGCAAATCCTTTATCTGACAGTCGACGATGCGGGCACCCTGACGCACCTTTACACCAATCAGCAGCAGATTGCCGTCGTTGAGCTCTCCCCAGTATCGGGCCCAGCTGTGTTCGAGGCTCTGTTCGATTTCGTTGGCTCCGAGGTTTTCGGGATAAATCAGATGGTCGACACCCATGTTGCGCAAAATGCGCCTGTTGGCCGGCAGCAGATATTCAAACTTGTCTATCCGCGCCACCGTTTTGTTCACCCCAAGCTGCCGAGCCATGCAGCAGGCCGTGAGGTTGCGGCTTTCGTAAGGCGTTACCGATATGAAGAGGTTGGTGTCGTTGATGCCTAACTCGCGCAGAGTGTCGATGGAGGTCGGCGAGCCGTTTACCGTCATTACATTGTAATTGGCGTCGATGTTGTCGAGGGCATGCTGGTTTGTGTCGAGCAGAATCACATCCTGCTCCTCATGACTCAGCATTTTTGCCAGATATGTGCCCACTTCGCCGGCACCGGCTATAACTATCCTCATAAAGCCTTTATTTTTTCTATTTCAGCCTTGATGTCCTGCTCGGCATAGTGAGCATTGTGCTTGAGACTTTCCACGTCGCCGTGATGAATCCATTCGTCGGGAGCGCCGAGACGGTGAATTACCGGCACAGGACACGTTTTGTCGGCATAATATTCGGCTATGGCAGTGCCCAGGCCACCGTTTCGCGCCCCGTCTTCCACGGTTATGAGATATTTGTGATTACGGGCTATTCGGTCGAGCATCTCCGTGTCGAGAGGCTTCAGCCACAGCATGTCGTAGACGGCCACATCACCCGCTTCTCGGGCCACTTTCAGCGCGTCGGCGCCCGCGGGACCGATGGTGGCAATTGCTATCGGCGCATTGTCGGCTTCCAGCAACACACGCCCTTTGCCCACGGGCAAGACTTCCGGTTTCCTTTCCCATTGCGGGTTATCGCCGCTGCCTCGGGGATAACGGATAGCCACCGGGCCGTTTATCGTCATCGCCGTGTGCATGAGACAACGCAGGTCATATTGGTCGAGCGGCGAGGCTATGGTCATATTCGGGATAACACGCAGATAGGCGAGGTCAAAAAGACCGTGATGCGTTACACCGTCGGCACCGACCACACCCGCACGGTCAATCATGAACGTTACCGGCAGCCCTTGGATGGCCACATCATGTATGATATTGTCGTATGCACGCTGCAGGAAAGAGGAGTAGATGGCCACAAAAGGCTTCTTGCCGGAGGCTGCCATTCCGCCGGCAAACGTTACAGCATGACCCTCTGATATACCCACATCGAAGGCCCTGTCAGGCATCGCCTCCATGAGTATATCCATAGAAGTGCCCGACGGCATGGCGGCCGTGATGCCCATGACGCGGTCATCTTCCTTCGCCATATCACACAGCTCGCGACCCATCACCTTCTGCCAGTTCCAGCGTTTGGCGTTCGACTTTGAACGCTCGCCCGTTACAGGGTCGAATTTGCCCGGAGCATGCCATACGCTGGGGTTCTGTTCGGCCTGCTCAAAGCCTTTGCCCTTTACCGTTTTGACATGAAGGATTCGCGGTCCTTCCATGTCTTTTATGTTATTGAGCGTCTCCACGAGGCCTTGTACATCATGTCCGTCGATAGGCCCGAAATATCTGATGTTGAGACCTTCGAAGATGTTCTGATTGCCGCTCATCAGGGCCTTTATGCTGTTGTTGAAACGCATGATTATGCCCCTGCCGCGTTCCGTTATCCAGCCGAAACGCCGAAAGCCACGGTAGGCTTTGTCGCGCATATTATTATATTTGCGCGAGGTGTGTATGCGCGAGAGGTATTTGTGCAAAGCCCCCACATTGGGGTCAATGCTCATGTCATTGTCGTTGAGGATTATCAGCAGATTGTTGCGGCTTTGCGAGGCATTGTTCAGGCCTTCGAAAGCCAACCCGCCGCTGATTGAAGCGTCGCCAATAATCGCCACCGTACGGTGTTGCTCCTCTTTGGGCTTGCTCATTTCGGCAATAGCCATGCCCAACGCCGCCGAGATGGAATTGGAGGCGTGCCCTGCCGTAAAAGTGTCATACGGGCTCTCCTTGGGATTCGGGAAACCGCTCAGTCCGCCCTCTTTGCGCAAAGTATCGAAATTTTTGCGGCGACCGGTGAGAATCTTGTGTGCGTATGCCTGATGACCCACGTCCCACACTAACTTGTCGTCGGGAGTGTTCATTACATAATGAAGCGCCACAATAATTTCCACAGCACCCATTGATGATGCGAAATGGCCGGGATTGGACGACAGATTCTCGATGATACATTTACGAATATCGGCACAAACCTCGGGCAATTGTTCGGGCGATAGTTTGCGCAGCTCTTCGGGATTGTCGATATAAGGTATGTGTTGCTTAGTTTCAGCCGTTTTTTTCATGGTTCTTGTCTGCGGCTCTGAAACGCCTCAGCACCGGATAAATAATCATCCACCCGGCAGCTCCCGCTATAAGTATGTTTTTGAGATTGACTCCACCCCGCACAAGCAGGAAAAACGAAAGCCAACCCCAAAGCAGGGTCAAGAGCGAAAGTATCAGAATATGCCGCAATTTCATAGTATGCAAAGTTAGTCAAAGAAAACGATTCATGCAACTTGCAGAGTTTACGGTAAAGGCGGCGAAGAATATGTTGTAGAGCATATTTTGCTTATAACTCTCTGAGTTACAACTAGTTAGGATTAAAGGTTCAGCTCCGGAGCAGGTGGAGTTGAAAAATATTTGGCTTTAAATTTTGCCAAGTGAATAAAAATGCCTAAATTCGCTTATTCAAAAATCAATAACAATAATGCAATAATAAAACATATAGAGACCATGAGCATAACGATAACATTCAACGAGCTTCGTCGCCTCAAAGACTCTCTTCCTGACGGATCGATGCACAGAATAGCCGACCAGCTGAACTGCACAGTACAGACCGTGCGCAACTATTTCGGCGGAGAAAACTATCAATTCGGCAATTCGCAGGGTGTACATATTGAGCAGGGTCCGGACGGCGGCCTCGTGGTGCTTGACGACAGCACTATATACGATATGGCCATGGACATACTCAACGAAAAGAACGAAAAGAAAGAGGATTAAGACCCCATTCAACAAAAAATGTTAATGCCGGGGCGGTTGAATTTCGAGCGATTTCAGCGAGTTGAAGCGGGAGTGATGCGGGCATCATGACCAATGAAACTTGGCTGAAAGCGCCGGAAGTCAACCGTAGAAATGAAAACTAATATGCGTAAGGCTCTGCAAAGAACAGAATTTTTAACAATTCCATCAAAAGAGAGCTTAACCAGACCTCAAAATAAATTTTAATTATGGCACCAAAACACAAGACTGAAGTTACTCTGGTCTCGCAGGGTTGGGCGCTTTTTGCCAAGTTTCGTCGGTTACATAGCTCGCTATGCGCCCTCCTCAACTTGCAAAAATCACCTCAGCCCTGCGACCCCGGCGTTAACATTTTTTGTGGAATGGGGTCTAAAGGTTTAAACAGCACAAAACCTACAATTCACAGTGAGCAGCGACAACAAGACGGTAACACTTGCCATTCACACATACCGGCGCGCCATTGAGCTTCAGGTAAGACTGAAAGCAGAGGGTGTGTCGAGCGAGTTGCGTCCGGTGCAGACAGACCGGAGCGGCCCGGAACCCGGTGTAAGGGTTTGTGTGCAAATAAGCGACCTCGCAAAGGCTTTACGCATAGTTGAAACGGAAGCCGACCGTGAACTCGTTGCTCTGTCAGCACGTCTGGCGGGGATGAGTCCTACACTTCTCATCCCCGTCGACTTCTCTTCTCACAGCAAGCTGGCTGTGGAAGTGGGGTTTGATCTGGCAGCAAGGCTGCATCTAACTCCGGTTTTGCTCCATGCCTTCGTAACGCCATATTTCCAGGGACAGATAGATGCAGAAAACCCTGACAATGGCATAGAAGAGATGGATAACGCTCAGTTGGAGCTGAATCTGGAGCAGCAGGCCACTGTGGAACTCGACCGCCTCAAAAGCAATATCCGCCGCAGAATACTCGATGGAACTCTGCCTAAGCTCGAGTTCAAGTCGGAGTTGCGCGAAGGTGTGCCTGAAGAAGTGATTCTTCAATACAGCCGTAAGACACCCCCTTCGTTTATTGTCATGGCTACCCGTGGCGCTTCACGTAGAAGCCGGGAGCTGATTGGCAGTGTTACGGCTGAGGTGCTTGATTCGTGCCGCGTGCCTCTCTTCATAGTGCCGGAGAATAAAACCATGCCGGCAATTCGTGATATAAATAAGGTGGTATTTTTCTGCAACCTCGACCAACAGGACATTTTAGCTATGGATACCTTCCAACGGATGTTCTCTTATCCCGATGATGCAGAGATTTATCTGGTATCGGTGAATCCGCGCGCCACAGTTGTGGCAAAGAAACTCGACGGACTGAAACATTATTTCACAGAGAATTATCCCACGTCGGTTTTCCATGCCCTGCCGCTGAACATAGCCGGTGATTTCCGAGGGGATTTTGAGAAAGTAATGGAGCGCCATCAGATACAGTTATTGGTGGTACCTAACCGGCGACGAAACATTTTCCAAAGGCTGTTCAACCCCTCTGTTGCTCACAGGCTGTTGTTTGAAAAAGATGTGCCGATGCTTGCATTGCCTTCCTAAGGGAACACAATACAGCAATAATTTCAAGCAGCTGTAGAATTGCGGAAAGTTATTTGCTAATTTCAGATTTCTCTGCGGCGAAATTCAGAAAGTGTTATACCCGTGGCCATAGCCACATTCAGACTCTCGGCTGTGGGAACACCGGAAGGATAAGAGGGTATGAGGAGGCGTAAAGTCAGCAACTTGCGTATCTCAGCAGTGATGCCATTTCCTTCATTGCCCATGACAATAAAACATGGCTTGGGTAGGGGAGAGGAATAAATATTGTTGCCGTCGAGCAAGAGGCCTGCCACAGGAATCTCCTGATATAAACCGATAAAATCGACCAAATTGCGATAAAAGACCCTTACCCTGCTTATGCTCCCCATGCTTGCCTGCACAGTCTTGGCATTGAAAACGTCGGCACAGGCAGGTGAGGCTATAATCTGCCGCACACCAAACCAGTCGCAAATTCTGATAATAGTCCCCAAATTGCCCGGGTCCTGAACACCGTCGAGCAAAACCGTAAGCTCACGGGTGAATAATGTTTCGTCAGGCACATAGCGAGGCTGCTTATATACGGCAATCACATCTGGCGAAGTGCTTAGAGAGGAGATATGGTCCAACTGAGCCTTCGTGGCTACATACACATCACCCTTTAACGTCTCATTCGCAGCCAGCCATTTTTCTGAAGCTATCAGACAAACGATCTCAAAATGTCCCAATGTATCGGCGACACATTTATGGCCTTCAACCACGAAAAGACCCTTCTCATCGCGGTGTTTTTTCAGGCGCAATAAATTAAGGCGACCGCACATTGACTTCGACAGGGCCGGATATGTGTAGGGCATTTTCACGTTGCAAAGGTACTGATTTTACCCGGAAGGGGCAAACAAAATAAAAAAATCCCCCTCATATATTGTAGGTTAAAAAGAAAAGTGCTAAATTTGCACGTTAAAAAGGAGTAGCTTAAATGAAATTTGTAGGAGCACATGTCAGTACAGAAGGCGGAGTAGCCGAAGCCCCGGTAAGAGCAAACGAAATCGGAGCCAGGGCTTTTGCCATCTTTACCGGATGGTCTTCGCGCTGGAAATCGCCGCTGCCCAAGCCCGAAACGGTGGAATTGTTCCGCAAACGGTGCGAGGAATTCGGGTATACACCCGATGTGATTCTGCCCCACAGCAACTTCCTTATCAACCTTGGCAACCCCGATGCTGCCAAACAGCTTCAGAGTCTGGAATCCTTTATCGGTGAATTACAGCGTTGCGAGGCACTCGGCCTCAAGATGCTGAATTTTCATCCGGGCAGTCATCTGAAAGGATTCGAAGACCCCAAGCAATGCCTCCAAATCATAGCCGAGAACATCAACAAGGCACTTGATGTAACGGAAGGTGTTACCGCAGTACTTGAAAATACAGCCGGAATGGGCTCGAATATGGGCAATGAGTTTGAACATCTTGCCTATATCATTGACAGGATTGAAGACAAAAGTCGCATCGGAGTATGCATCGATACCGCCCATGCTTTCAGCGCAGGTTATGATCTTTCTACCGAAGAAGGATATAACAAAACCTGGAGCGACTTTGACCGGATAATCGGCTTCAAATATCTGCGCGGAATGCATATAAATGACTCAGCGCGTAAACTTGGGTCGAAGGTAGACCGACATGCTCCACTTCAAAAAGGCCTTATGGGCAACGAGGTGTTCAGCATGATAATGAACGATGAGCGGCTCGACAATATCCCGCTCATACTCGAAACTACGCAGCCGGAGATTTGGAAAGATGAAATTGAATGGTTATATAGTCTTGTGAAAAATAAATAGACTGATTCTTTTATCCATCAAACATAAAGAAAGAAAAACTACAGAGTAAAAATAACGCATTAACCGAGATTTCTTACATGAAAACTAAACCCGATTTAGGCTTTTGGAAATTATGGAATCTAAGCTTCGGATTCTTCGGAGTACAGATTGCTTATGCCCTCCAAAGCGCCAACGTGTCGCGCATCTTCGCCACCATCGGTGCCGACCCGCACGACCTGAGCTACTTCTGGATTCTTCCGCCCCTGATGGGTCTTCTGGTTCAACCCATCGTTGGTACCCTTAGCGACCGCACATGGAACCGTTTCGGTCGCCGTCTGCCGTATCTGATAGTAGGAGCAGTTACGGCAGTCATAGTAATGTGCCTGCTGCCTAACGCCGGCAGCTTCGGCCTCACCATATCAGGCGCTATCCTGGTAGGCCTGATTGCTCTGATGCTTCTCGACACGAGCATCAACATGGCCATGCAGCCCTTCAAGATGCTTGTGGGCGATATGGTAAACGACAAGCAGAAAGCAAAAGCATACTCCATACAGAGCTTTCTTTGCAACGCCGGTTCCATAGTAGGCTTCATCCTTCCCTTCGTCCTCGCATGGGTCGGTATCAAGTCGGTAGCACCCGAAGGCGTGGTTCCGCCTTCTGTGATTTGGTCGTTCTACATAGGAGCCGCAGTGCTCATCCTCTGCGTGTTCTATTCCATGGCCAAGATAAAAGAATGGCCGCCGCAGGTTTATAACGAATACAACAACATTGCCGAAGACGCTTCCGGCAAACCCAAACAGAAGAGCAACCTCATCAAACTGCTTATCCATGCCCCGAACACGTTCTGGACGGTGAGCCTTGTGCAGTTCTTCTGCTGGATAGCCTTCCTCTTTATGTGGACCTACACCACCGGCACAGTGGCTCACAAAGCCTTCAACACGCCCGAAATGAAAACCATCACCGGCGTGCAGGTGAAGACACCGCAGGGTGACCAGGTTTACGGCGACAAATATGTGCTTATCGGCAATCATGTCATCATAGAAAAGGGGCATCTCAAGGCTGCCGGTGTTGACGTGGGTGGCATATTCTATCCAGCATCAACAATAGCCGTAGGCACCGATACCCTGGTAGCTGACCATGCTATTATGACCAATGCCGACGGTATAGACAAAACGACCTTTAACCAGCCTTTGATGGTCAGCGACAAGCAGCTGTTGGTTGACGGCAAGCCCATCGTTGTCAACAATCAGCCCGTTATGATAAAGGATTACCTCAGCCAGATTAACGGTCCGATTATCCTCACAACGGCCTCTATAGCCGCTACTGATAAGAAAACCGGCCGACTGGTGCTTGAGGGTGCCACCAACTACGAGATAGCAGACCCGCATCAGGCCACTTACGCCACCAAGGTTGATCTCAACACAGCGTCAAAAGCCTATAACGCGGCCGGCGACTGGGTAGGTATTCTCTTTGCCGTGCAGGCCGTGGGCAGCGTAATTTGGGCTATGCTCCTGCCGCGCATCGGCAAACGCAAATTCTCATATTCGCTCAGCCTGGTACTCGGCGCCATAGGTTTCCTTGGCGTGGCCTTCATCTCCAACCCGTGGCTCCTTTTCATACCCTTCCTGTTGATTGGATGCACATGGGCCGCTATGCTCGCATGGCCATTCACCATACTCACCAATTCGCTGCATGGCGGCAACATTGGCGCTTACCTCGGCCTCTTCAACTGCTCAATTACAATACCGCAGATAATCGGCGCATTGGTAGGCGGATGGCTGCTTGGCCTCTTCAGCACTGCAGGACAGCTCGCACCTCAGTATGTGATGATGATAATATCGGGCATTTCGCTGGGCGTCGGCGCTCTTTGCGTAAGCTTTATCAAAGAGAAGGAAATCAAAAACGACGTTCCTGAGGAAACACCCGTAGAATCTGAGAATATCTGATAGATACCGAAAACTCGGATAAGAACTAAATTGCACCCCGAAAGTCGTTAAAGCTTTCGGGGTGCTATTATTTAAGAGCAAAGGAGATTGAGGTGGAAAAATGGCAATGCCGAAGTCAGCATTACCATTATAGTAGAGAGTGAGTTCAGTTTTCTCAGCGTATGGATTTACCCATTTCGTAAGCCTCTTGCATTGCAGGTTTGTTGAGAATCTCACCACGCTCGTAAACGCCCTTACCATAGATGACGCCCTTCTCCGCAGCTCCCTCAACGCAGTCTGCATATCCGCGGAAACAAGCCAAAGTGGTGTCCATGACGCTGTCGGAGTCCTCAGCGGAAGTCATGATGTAGTAGAACTCTTTGTCCTTGACTTCCAACCAACGTGCAACCGTGCGGTCAATTACGGCCTTGAGCTGGGCACTGATGGAATAGAAATAGACAGGCGAGGAGAGCACAATCACGTCCGCGTCTATCATCTTCTGGAGCAACTCGGCCATGTCATCTTTGATTGAGCAGGCGCCTTTATGACTTCTGCAATAATAGCATGCCCGGCAGGGGGCTATCTTTTTGTCGGCAACGAATACTTTCTCAACCTTATTGCCAGCCTCAACGGCACCTTTCATGAATTGGTCGCAGAGTGTGTCGGAGTTTCCTACCTTTCGGGGACTGCCCGATAATATCAATATTCTTTTCAAGGTAACTACAATCTATTTAGGGCTACTCAGAAAATAGCTAACTGATTATTTGTCAGTGTCATAGATTA
>OJQV01000827.1_pt1 | contig 18089 bp, 18 predicted proteins | sample 1598821 | NCBI WGS metagenome assembly OJQV01 (sample SAMN03922509, study PRJEB24848) | human gut metagenome | isolation source: stool sample | host: Homo sapiens | place: Germany | collected 2011-11 | reverse complement strand
GCTGATCAGACTGCAAAGCTGTGTCCGTCCAAGACCAGACAGGGCACCCACAGTCATCATTTCCACGCTGAGAAAAATTTCGGAAAATCCGATTTTGCGAGTTATCATATGCTAACTCGCAAAAGAAAATAAAGAAAACGTCCACTTCGCAGGAAACGGAAGAAAAAGTGTTTGCTCTTATAAAGTTGCAGAAAACTGGGTATTATTACCAGCGTAAACCCCGGCATACGGGAAATAATACGTTTGAAGCAAGATTCATTTGGAGGTAAAAACATGAAAAAATATGCCATTCTTGTACTGGTTCTCGTCCTTACCGCGGCGCTGTTTACCGGCTGCGGCTGCACCAACCAGGACCCCAGCAGAAACACTACCGTTCCCACCACGACGCCTACCGCCGCGACCACTGAGACGACCCGGGCTACCACCGCGCCCACCACGATGCCCAGCGTTGAGCCTTCTACCAACGCCACCATCGACAATGGCAACGGCCCTCTGGACGGGATGGACGACATCACGGAAAACACCGCCGCCCGTCAGGGTACAGCTGGTGTCCGATAACACCCCGGGGCAGTTCGCCCCGGTACATATTACCCAATGCGTCTCCGTTTCGCCGTCCGCGCCTGCACCCGCAGACGAAGGACGCGGGTTTTGGGTATCACGGCAGTGCTGTATGGGAAATCCTCGCCCCGGTACTGCTTCATGATCAAATCCAGTGCCCTGCGCTTTTCCTCCGGCTCAGTCACGTCCTCCAGATAGCCCCAGCCGATAACGCTTTCGTAGTTGATGGAACACGCCCCATTTTCCAGAACCAGACCGTGGGTACAGTCCAGCTCAAAGCCGGCGCGGTTGTCCTTTTCTATCAGAGCATACTTCGTCCCCTCCCGCGCACCGTGGATGTACAGGGTCATTCCGTCCGGCTCCATTCCGAAGTTCACGGGGAGAATGTAGGGTACTGTGTCCGTGTTCAGCGCCAGATGAAGCACCTCGCAGCGGGTCATCATTTCCGCGATTTCGGCGGGGTCGGTCACTTCCCGGTCAGTTCGACGCATCACGTTTCCTCCTTAAAGAATCGTTACATATCTCGTCAGATTTTTCTTCATTCTTTCGGCGGCAGCCACGGCCTGCTCCAGAAAATCCCCGCCGTCGGACTGTGCCTGCTTCCATGCGCAGGTGATCGTCTCCCCCGCGCACACCACCGCGCCGTGCCCCAGCCTGTCAAAAGCGTAGGAGCAGTTTTTGGCGTTGGCACTGGGGGAATCGTAGCCGTCCACGAGGAAAAACACCCGTGGATACTTGCCGCGAAGACTGCGGAGGCTTTCGGCGGAGCTGGCCGCCGTCAGCGCGCCGATCCGGGAATAGCCCAGCTTTCCCACCGCCTCCGGCGCGAACCGGTTTATCAAGTCCACAGCCACCGTATGCACCAGCCGGGAGCCGCAGAGCAAGTCCTGCAATTCCGGAGCGGATTTATTTCCGGTGCGCGCTGCCACGAACAAGTCCTTCTTCCCCTCTCGGCACCCGGGCAGGAAGGGCTTGATGATATCGCTGCCCAAGTATCCGGAAACGAGCAGCCCATCACAGGGATAGTCGGTTTCCCCGCCGAAAAACGCTTCCGCCGTTATCCGGGCGGCGGTCGGGCTGAGCAGTTCCGGCGCATCCAGCACAGTGTAATAGCCCATGTTCCGGGCGGTGTTCAGCGTCTGCGCCAGCTCCTGCAAGCCATCGCCGCCCAGAAGGGCAAACACGCCGAAGCTCAGCCGAACTGCCGGGATGATCCCTTTCAACCCGCCGAGCAAGTCCCGGCAGAATTCACCGTACCCTTTAGCGTCGTGAGCATACCGGGGCGGCAGAGCAGTCAGGGGCAGCATCAGCTCCACCACGGAAGGATTCTTCAGCTTGCGAATCTTTTCCTGTAACATATCAATAGACATAATCCCGCCTCCGGCATGTTTTTTGTTTATTGTATCACAACTTTTTCCATCTGCAAAGATAAAAACCTTCCAGTCCTGATTTTTTTCCTTTGGGGTATACTACCTGTGAAGGGAGGGAGAATTTATGAACGCAAAAGGATGGATGCTTTCCGCCGGTCTTGGCGCTGCTGCGGGTGCGGTAGCGGTTCTGATGATGCCCAGGCAGAATCCCGTGCGGCGCGTGGCGGCAAAAGCCGCCAATAAGGCCGAAGACCTTGCATGGAAGGTCGAGGACAAAATGAACGAGGTTCTCTGACGACACAAAACATCCCGGAAGGCTGTCCTTCCGGGATGTTTCCTCATAAACCCTTATCCTGCGCTTTCAGCTTTTGCAGACGGATGGCGCACACCGCCGTAAGGAACATCGGTATCAGCAAAATGCAGGCGTTGCTCACATGCGCCGTGTAGTCGCCGTAAAACTCCACAAACTGCCCGCCGGAAACGACCAGAAGCGACACACACCCGCACCCGGCAAGGGCGGCGCCATGGGTCAGCCATGGGGCGCCCCGGTGCTTTCTGAAACGGTACGCCAGAATCGCCAAAATAATTGCCATGACCACGAGAACGACGCAGGAGATCGCCCCGTTGTGACTGACCGTCAGAAGCGGCTCCTCAGGGGCTTCCACGTCCCCCTCCCCTTTCAGCAGAAGCACCTCCGCCCTGCCATTCTTGGGGCTGATATACCAATAATTGTTCCGCGCGGCATCCAGTTCCTGCAATTCTTCCGGCAAAGTGGGGTCACCGTAGCAGCTGTAGGCTGTGGTTCCCCCCGCGTCATCCGGCGTAACATAAGGGTCAGGGGGCATTTGCTCCCCGAAGTGTACCCTACCCCATGTGCTGAAGCAAAGAGTGCCCCTGTTTCCGGCCATGTCGTCCTCACTGCTGATTCCCTGAATAATGTCCGTATAGTAGATACGGATGCTGCCGTCCTCCATCTTCATGACTTCCTTCACCGCCTGATCTGCGTCCAGCCAGACCGGCGCTTCCCAGAGGAACGTCGCGCCCAGCACGAGCGTGATCACCAGCATCACCGCCATGGTCACCGCTAAAACCCGGCGGCGCACAATGGCCTTTCTGATCTTTTTCAGTCCCGGCGCGTCTGTTTCCACCGGAATCGCCTGGGCTTTTTTCAGAATCCCCAGCTGCTTCGCGCATTCGTCGCACCCGCACAGATGCTCGTCCACAAGGGCGTTGCTCTCTTCGCTGGTCAGATTTTCCGCATACAGCGGGAGCAGATCCCGGATCACATTACAGGATAGTTTCATACACATTCCCCCATTTCATCCCGTATTTTCTGCCTTGCCCGGTGGTAGGTCACACAGGCCCAGTTTGCCGTGCGTCCGAACAGGCTTCCGATGTCACCAAAGGAAAGCTGCCCGAAGACCCGCAGGGAGAAAACCTCCTTATAGGGTTCCGGCAGGTCGTGAAGCACCCGATGAACGGCCATGGCCTGCTGAGCGTCCATAATCTGTTCCTCCACCGCCTGCTTCGGGTCGCTGATTTCCAGCTCGTCGATAGGCTGGGACGGGCGCTCCTTGCGCAGATGGCTGAGGTAGGCGTTTCTCGCCATGGAGCATAACCAGGTGCGGACGTCGCAGTCGCCCCGAAATTTCGGCAGAGCATTCAACGCCTGAAAGAATACCTGTTCCGTCAGCTCCTCCGCAAGACTTTCGTTATGACTGATCGCCCGCAGGTACAGCTCCACATCCTGAAAATACGCCCGGTATATTTGTTCAAACTCCGTCACGGCCTCACCTCCTACACCCATTAGACGCGGGAATGGGGAAAATCTTACAGCATTCGTGAAAAAATGGGAGGGGATTTTTCCCCTCCCATATGTCAGGTAATGTCCAGCTTGACGGTCTCTCCCTCCACCCTGATGCGGATGGCGGAAATGGGATGCTGGAAGCTATCAATGATTGCTTCGGAAATCGGGTCTTCCAGCTCCTTCTGGATAGTGCGGCGGAGATTTCTCGCGCCGTAGGTCACGGAATAGGCTTTCTTCACCAGCAGCTGGCGCAGATCGTCGTCCCAGGAAAGGGTCAGGCCGCGGGTGGACAGGCTGTCTTGCAGCTCCTTGAGCATGATGTCCGCGATGCCAAGGAAGTTTTCCTCCGTCAGGTGGTTGAAGGTGATGATCTCGTCCACACGGTTGAGAAATTCCGGCCGCAGGAAGCCCTGCAATGCCTTCATGGTCTTTTCCTTCACCTTGTCGCCGTCGCTGCGGCCAAAGCCCATGCCGCCCACACTGCCTTCGGAACCGGCGTTGGAGGTCATGACGATGATGGTGTTCTCAAAGTTCACCACCCTGCCCTGGGCGTCCGTAATGCGCCCGTCGTCCAGCACCTGCAAAAGGACGTTCAGCACATCGGGATGGGCTTTTTCAATCTCGTCAAACAGCACCACACTGTAGGGACGGCGGCGGATTTTTTCCGTCAGCTGCCCCGCCTCGTCATAGCCAACATAGCCGGGGGGCGAACCGATGAGCTTGGAGACGGTGTGCTTCTCCATATATTCCGACATATCCAGCCGAATCAGACTGTCCACGCTGTCGAAGAGATCTGACGCCAGCTGCTTGACCAGCTCCGTCTTTCCCACGCCGGTTGGGCCGACGAAGATGAACGATACCGGCCGCTTCTTGGGGGAAATGCCCACACGGTTGCGGCAAATGGCGCGGGACACGGCGTCCACCGCCTCGTCCTGACCGACGATATGGGTTTTCAGGCGGTCGCTCAGCCCCTTGAGCTGCTCATATTCTTGCGCCTTGATTTTGGATGCGGGAATTTTCGTCCACAGCTCGATGATACGCGCCAGATTCTCCATGGTCACGGCGGGCTTTGGCAGCTTTTCCAGCTCCTCAATTTTCGCCGCCAGCTGCATCAGCTTGCTGCGAATCAGCGCCAGGCGCTCATAGTCCTGATTCTCCGTGTTCTCGTTGAGCATCCGCAGCTCCAACTCGTAATCATCCCGCTCCTTTTTCAGCTCGGCCAGCTGGGAGATTTCCTTGCACTGCAGGTTCACGTCGGAACAGGCTTCGTCCAGCAGGTCGATGGCCTTGTCGGGCAGGAAACGGTCGGTGATATAGCGCTCGGAGAGGACGACGCACTGGCGGGCGATTTCCGGGGAAATCTCCACCCCGTGGAACTCGGCATAGGATTTGGCAATGCCCTGCATGATAAGGCTTGCCTCGGCAATGGTGGGTTCCGCCACGGTGACGGGCTGGAAGCGGCGCTCCAGAGCGGCGTCCTTTTCAATATACTTACGGTACTCGGCGAAGGTCGTCGCGCCGATGACCTGAATTTCCCCCCGGGACAGAGCGGGTTTCAGGATGTTGGCGGCGTTCATGCTGCCCTCGGCGTCGCCGGCGCCCACAATGTTGTGAACCTCGTCGATCATCAAAATAATGTTCCCCAGGCGCTTCACCTCGTCGATAAGGCCCTTCATCCGGCTCTCGAACTGGCCCCGGAACTGGGTGCCGGCCACCAGAGCTGTCAGATCCAGCAGATAGACCTCCTTGTTCCGCAGCTTGAAGGGCACGTCGCCCTTGGAGATCCGCTGGGCCAGCCCCTCCGCGATGGCGGTCTTACCCACACCGGGCTCACCGATCAGGCAGGGGTTGTTCTTCTGGCGGCGGTTCAGGATCTGCACCACCCGCTCGATCTCCTGCTCCCGGCCGATCACCGGGTCCAGCTTGCCCTCCTGGGCCCGCTGCGTCAGGGAGATGCAGTAGTTCTCCAGATATTTGCGCTTGCCGTTCTTAGGGTCCTTGCGCTCCTTTTCCCGGCTTCGGGCACCGCTTTCCTCCTGGCCGCCGCTCTCGCCGCCCTTGGCGGCCTCGCCGGAGAACAGGCGGTTCAGGAAGGGGAAGGTGGCGGTCTTGCCCTCTTCCTCCTCTTCCCCGGCGTCCTCGCCGCCGGGCAGGTCCTCGATATTCTCCACGCCGCTCATGGCCTGGAGCATCTCATTGTTGAGCGTGTCCAGATCCTCGTCGGAAATGCCCATGCGCTTCATCATATCGTCCACCTGGGGCAGGCCCAGCTCCTTGGCGCATTTCAGGCACAGGCCCTCGTTGGTGGTCTTGTCCCCCTCCATTTTGGAGATGAAGACAACGGCCACGTTCTTCTTGCATCTTGAACAAAGTGTCGGCTGCATCGTGTAAATCCCTCCAGAAATCGTGACGCCGGCGGGGCAACGGCCCCGTTCGTCATTGCAGAAGCGACAGCGCGCTCAGGGGCGTGTGTGTCGCAAAAAATCGTAAAATATGGGTGGCTGAGACGGTGTCTGTCTCAAAGGAGACGCCGAAGCGCCGCAGAACCCAGATGGCTAGAAACAGCACCAAGGCCCCCTCGATCAGGCCGATCACGGCGCCGCCCAGGGCGTTAACCAGGTGCAGCCCCGGCAGCTGCAGCACCAGGTCCATAGCCCGGATCAGCAGCTTCAGCAGGATCGTCAGTCCCACGAAGGAGACCAGGAACAGCGCCGCATAGAGAATGGACTGGGCCAAACTCTCCACCACGGCCATGACCAAGGAGACGCCGGTGTCCTGGATCTTCTCCTGCGTCTGGCTGGCCAGGGAGTTCCGCACGTCCTCGTCCAGTCCCATCAGGGCCAGCAGGTCCTCGATGGCGAAGCCCTCGTCCACGTCCTCCTCCGGCATCTGGACCTCCTGGGACTGCCGGGCCATAGCCTCGTCCACCTTCGTCTCGATTTGCTCCCGGATCAGGGGCGTCACCAGACGGGCCGCCGGGGCGGCCAGGGTATTTGCGATGATGGCCGCCCCCACCAGGGCCACGATCACCACCGCCAATCCCGCCAGGGCCCGGAAAAGGCCCCTGTGGGCACCGTAGATGACCGCAGCGATCAAAACCACAGCCATAATCACGTCTATTATAACAGGTGTTGTCATGCTTGCCTACCTTTTTGCTCGTAAACGTTTTGTGAATTCCAAGATCAATGTTTCCCACTCAAGGCAGGAACAGGTGGGCGCTCTCTGCCGCCAGCAGCAGGGCAGAGCCATCCTGGCGCATCAGAACCGACCGGGCGTAGTCCGTGCCCTCCAGCTGAGCATAGATCTCCAGCTCCTCTGTGTAGATCACCACGCTGTCCATATACAGCACCGCCAGATACCGTCCGGCAGCGGAGATGCTGAGGATCTCCTCGTTCACGTCCAGGGCGGCGATCTCCTGCCCGTCCGTGTCCACCGTCACCAACCGGCCCACACCGCCGGACTTGTACCGGTTCAGCAGCAGGGCGGTGAAGCCGTCCCCGTGCAAGTCGTATTCCCGCAGATAGCTGCCGGCATAGGAGTAGGTAGCGCGCACCTCCCCGGCCGGGGACGCGTAGGTCAGGCAGGTGTCGGATACCGTCACCAACTGGCCGTCCTGCTCTCCGACGGCAGCCACCAGACCGTCGGTCACATCGTAGTCGGCCGCCGGGTCTACATTTCCTGCCGTCTCCAGGCTGTAAAGTACCATGTTGCTGACGAACACGCTGTTCTCCTGGCCTAAGGTCACCACCGCCAGAGTGTTATCGTCATCTGTCACCCGGGCGTCGATGACAAACCGGTCCGACGCGGTGAGTGAAAACACCTCCGTCCCCTGGCTGTTATAAGCGGTGACGCCGCCCTTGTAGCCCGGCAGTTCTGTGGTCACAGCCAGCCAACCGTCTTCATTCAGCCGGGCGGAGAAATAGGGGGCATCCTCCGGTGCGGTGAGCGTGAGGATCTCGCCCCCCTCGTCCACCACATACAGCTCTGTGCCCCCCACGTCGTAAGCCACAGCCCGGCCGCCGCCCGTCTCCAGGGCAGGGGCGCTCATCCGCACGGATGTGGACCAGATCTCCTCTCCGCCCCGCGCCAGGACCTGCAGCTTTGTGTCGGAGAGCACCACCAGGGAATCCCCCAGGACGGCAAAGCGGTTGCTGTCGGAGGCGTCGTAGTCGTACTGGGCCTCAGCAGTGCTCTCCTCTCCGCTGCCGTAGGAACACAGCCGCCGCAGGGCGTCAAAGCCGGTGCCGTCCCGGTACGCGGCCACGAGCACCACGCCCAGCACCGCCGCCAGCACCAGAAAGAAGATCCCAAAGCGGCGCAGCCGTCCGCCCTTCCGGGGAGCCTCGTCCTCTTCCCCATCGTTGTCGTTCCAGATGTCGTTCGTCGTATCAGCCATTGAGCCGTTCATCCTCATACCAAAGTCTTGTCAGGTACAGTCCCCCCGGCGGCACCGTGGGACCGGCGGCGGTGCGGTCCCCCCGCTCCAGAATGCCGGGGATGTCCTCCGGGGTGAACTTGCCCTCCGCCGCGTACAGCACGGTGCCGGTGATGGCCCGTACCATGTTATACAAAAAGCCGTTGGCGCAGACCTTCAATTCCAGCAGATCTCCGTTCCGGGTCACGTCACAGTAATAGATGGTGCGGACAGTGGACTTCGTCTCCGTGCCCACGGAACGCACCGCCGCGAAGTCGTGGGTGCCCACGAACATCCCCGCTGCCCGGTTCAGGAATTCCTCGTCCAGGTGCTTGGGATAGAAGTAGGCCCGGTTGACGTAAAATGGGTTCTTGAACCGGGAGTTGTAGATGCGGTAGGTGTACTCCTTCTTGATGCAGGAGCCGATGGCGTTGAAGTCCTCCGCCACCTCAAAGGCCTCCTTCACGGCGATGTCCTCCGGCGTGTGGGTGTTGATGGCGAAGGGCAGCCGGTCCAGGGGGATGCGGGACTCCGTGCGGAAGTTGGCGATGTAGTGCTCCGCATGGACGCCGGCGTCGGTCCGGCCGCAGCCGGTGAGGTGCACCGGTCCGCCGCAGATGGAGGCGATGGCCTTCTCCAGGGTCCCGCAGACGGTGACCGCGTTCTTCTGCACCTGCCACCCGTGGTAGGCGGTGCCGTTGTACATGAGTTTCAGGGCAATGTTGCGCATAAGCTCTCCTTTGGCAGTTCCGCCGCCCGGGGTTCCCGGCGGGAACGCTCTTTTTATCCGGCAGGGCAACTCAGCGGTTGACCGCCGGGTTGTCTGTCCGCCCCAGCAGATAATCCACAGAGCAGTCCAGATAGTCGGCGATGCGAGCAAGGGCAATACAGGACATTTGCTTGCCTTTTGCAAATTCTGATATCGCGTTAATTCCCATGTTCAAATCAGACAGCATGTCTTTTGTGCGGATGCCTTTTTCTTTGAGGCGCCATTTAATGCGGTCTGCAATGTCTTGTGTAACATACATAAAATTTGCCCCGCCTTTTGTAAAGCTCTAAAATCACGAAAAAGCGTGAAAAACATCTTGATAATCACGCTATTACATGATAAAATCCATTTAGCGTATAAATAAGAAATACCATACCACAAAAAGGATATCGGAACAACACATATTAAGGAGGAATCCCCATGACAAGCATTTCGGAAACTCTGTTCGACACCTACGGCGACAGCCTGATGCAAGAGTATGCGCCCTATGATGAGGCGGAAATCCTGGCGGCGCTGGACCGGATGTCCATGCCGCAGGACATGCAGATCCAGGTCTGTGATCTCCTCTCCAGCCGCTATCTCCGCTGGGGCACGGCTGCCTTCGCCATCGGCCTGCGGCTGGGCCTCACCCTGGGCAGCCAGTCCGCGGACCGGCAAATCGTTACGTAAATTGCCGCAGGACGATGATCCCCGCGGTGACGGCCAGCCCCAGCACCAGGGCCAGATAGTCCCGCCCCTCGTACTGCAGCACATGGAGCTTGGTGCGTCCCTCGCCGCCGTGGTAGCAGCGGCACTCCATGGCCACCGCCAGCTCGTCCGCCCGGCGGAAGGCGCTGATGAACAGCGGCACCAGAATGGGGATCAGGGCCTTGGCCTTCTGGATGATATTCCCGCTCTCAAAGTCCGCGCCCCGGGCCTTCTGAGCGGACATGATCTTGTCTGTCTCCTCGATCAGGGTTGGGATGAACCGCAGGGCGATGGACATAATCATGGCCAGCTCATGAACCGGCACATGGATTTTTTTCAATCCGCCCAGCAGGCGCTCCAGCCCGTCGGTGAGGCTGATGGGGCTGGTGGTGTAGGTCATCAGGAACGTGCCCATGATCAACAGCATGATCCGCAGCACCATGAACACGGCGTTCTGCAAACCCTCCGCGGAGATCCGCAGGAAGCCCAGCTCTGCCAGGATGTGCTCTCCCGGCGTGAAGAACAGGTTCAAAATGCCGGTGAACACGATGATGAACACCACCGGCTTCAGCCCCCGCACCAGGGATTTGATCCCTACTCGGGAGATGCGGACACACACTGCCAGCACCGCCGCCAGAATGCCGTAGGCCAGCAGGCTCTTGGCGCAGAACAGCGCCACGATGTAAAGGACCACCAGCAGGATCTTCGTCCGGGGGTCCAGGCGGTGGGCCACGGTGTCGCCGGGGAAAAACTGGCCCAGGGTGATGTCCTTCAGCATCCCGTCTCCCCCCTTCTCAGCGCCAGCAGCTCCCGCTCCAGGGCCTCCACGGTGTAGACCGCAGGGTCGATGGCGAGGCCCTGCTCCCGCAGGCGCATGGCAATACGGGTCACCTGTGGCACGTCCAGCCCGGCAGAGAGCAGCTCCTCCGCCCGGGCGAACACCTCCGCCGGAGTCCCGCTCATCAGCACGTGAGCGGACTTCAGCACCAGGATTCGGTCTACATTCCGGGCGATCTCGTCCATGCTGTGGCTCACCAGGATGATGGTGCGCTTTTTATTGCGGTGGTAGTCCCGGATGTTGGCCATCAGGTTCTCCCGGCCCGCCGGATCCAGTCCGGCGGTGGGCTCGTCCAGCACCAGCACCTGGGGGTCCATAGCCATGACCCCCGCCAGGGCCACCCGGCGCTTCTGGCCGCCGGAGAGCTCAAAGGGGGACTTGTCCAGCTGATCGTCCCGGATGCCCACCAGGCGGGCGGCCTCCCGGACACAGCGGTCCAGCTCCTCCCCGGTCTTGCCCTGGTTGATGGGGCCGAAGGCGATGTCCTTGTACACCGTCTCCTCAAACAGCTGGTACTCCGGGTACTGGAACACCAGCCCCACCTGGAAGCGGACGTCCCGGATCTTCTTCGGCTCCGCCCAGATGTCCTTCCCATGGAGCAGGATCTGCCCCGACGTAGGCCGCAACAGGCCGTTCAGATGCTGAATCAGGGTGGATTTGCCGGAGCCGGTGTGGCCGATGATCCCTAAGAACTCCCCATCGTACACGTCAAAGCTCATGTCCTCCACCGCGCTGCGCTGGAAGGGCGTGCCCACGCTGTACGTGTGGGTCAGATGTTGTACTTGCAGTATCGGTTCCAATGTTCTCTTCCCTTCCGATTACTTGGAAACGGCGGCCAGGATGGCATCTGCGCACTCCTCCACCGTCAGGGCGGTGAGGGGCACGTCCAGCCCGTCTTTGCGCAGCCGGTCCAGCAGGTCCACCGTGTCCGGCACCGTCAGTCCCATAGACCGCAGCCGCTCCACCTGTGTGAAGACCTGCCGGGGCGCGCCGTCCATAATGACTTTTCCGTCGTCCATGACCACAACCCGGTCGGCGTCCTCCGCCTCATTCATGTGGTGGGTGATGAGCACCACAGTGATGCCCTTCTCCCGGTTCAGCCTGTGAACGGCGGAGAGCACCTCCCGCCGGCCCACCGGGTCCAGCATGGCGGTGGCCTCGTCCAGCACGATGCAGGTCGGCTCCATCGCCAGCACACCGGCGATGGCGATCCGCTGCTTCTGGCCGCCGGAGAGCAGATGGGGCGCGTGGCGGGCGAACTCGCCCATGCCCACCGCCGCCAGGGCGTCGTCCACCCGCTGCCGGATCTCCCTGCTGGAAACCCCCAGGTTCTCCGGGGCGAAGGCCACGTCCTCCTCCACCACGTTGGCCACGATCTGGTTGTCCGGGTTCTGGAACACCATGCCCACCGTCCGGCGGATGGCCAGCAGCAGATGTTCGTCCAGGGTGTCCATTCCCTCCACATACACATGGCCCCCGCAGGGCAGCAGAACACCGTTGAGCGTCTTGGCCAGGGTGGACTTGCCGGATCCGTTGTGGCCCAGCACCACCACGAAGGAGCCCTGCTCAATGGTCAGGTCCACGCCCTTCAGGGCCAGAACCGGCTCCGCTCCCTCGTCCGCCGGGTAGGCGTACTGTAAATTCTCCGTTCGGATGATCTCCGCCATAGCTGTCCTCATTTCGTCAGTCTTGTATTTGCCGGACCCTGAACCGCCGGGTCCAGCCGGGGGCTGCCCGGTCCAGCAGGCACCAGCTCCAGAAGCCGCAAAAGGCCCCCAGGGTGTTGAGCCACAGGTCGTCGATGTCAAAGGCCCGGCCCACCAGCAGCTGCCAGCACTCAATGAACCCCGTGACACACAGGCCCGCGGCGAGCGCGCGTTTCCACGTGCACCCCCGCCACAGCAGGGCGGGGAAAAAGCCAAAGGGCAGGAACATGATCAGATTCCCCGCCAGGATGTAACCGTCGCCCAGGGTCCGGAAGGGAACCAGATTGACAGTCCCCGGAGCGAAGAAGGGATTCCCCTCCCCGTTCCAGCCGCAGCCCTGAAGCAGGTCCGCCAGGGCCTGGACGACCCATCGGGGCGTCAGGGTCACCAGGGCCATGCCGCCGCAGAACATCCAGAAGAGGGCCATCCCCGCCTCCCGGACCACCGGACTGGCAAGGCCCGCGGCGGCGAGGTGCCGCCGGCGCCGGGGGCTCAGGCACCCAAAGAGCGCCAGGGCAGGCACCGCCCCCGCTGCCAGTGTCAGCAGGTATGCCGCAGTCCGTCCCACGGCCTCACTCGCTGCACCAGCGGCCTGTGGCACCGCAGGGCAGAGCCAGGCCCGTCTCCGTCACCGGCAGGCCCAGCTCGTCCCAGGTGCACTTGCCGCCGTATTTGGCCCCCACCAACAGATGCAGCAGATACCCCAGCACCGACGGGGCCAGGCCCGTGGTGTAGGAGTTGATGAGCACGAACAGGGGCCGCTCCGACAGCACGCCGGCGCAGAGCTTCACGAAGTCGTAGAGGTTGTCCTCCAGCTTCCACACCTCGCCGCCGGGGCCCCGGCCGTAGCTGGGCGGGTCCATGATGATGGCGTCGTAGGTCTTGCCCCGGCGGATCTCCCGCTCCACAAACTTGCCGCAGTCGTCCACGATCCAGCGGATGGGGGCCTCCCCCAAGCCGGAGAGTCTGGCGTTTTCCCTGGCCCAGGCCACCATGCCCTTGGCCGCGTCCACGTGGCAGACGCTGGCCCCCGCCTTGGCGCAGGCCACCGTGGCCCCGCCGGTGTAGGCGAACAGGTTCAGCACCCGGATGGGCCGCCCGGCGTTCCGGATCTTCTCCATGGCGAAATCCCAGTTCACCGCCTGTTCCGGAAACAGGCCCGTGTGCTTGAAGTTCATGGGCTTCACCTGGAAGGTCAGGTCCCGGTAGCGGATCTTCCAGCTCTCCGGCAGGGTCTTCTTCTCCCAGTGGCCGCCGCCGGACTGGCTGCGGAGATACCGGGCGTTGGCCCGCTTCCAGGCGGGGTTCTTCCGGGGGCTGTCCCAGATGGCCTGGGGGTCCGGCCGCACCAGGTACTGCTCTCCCCAGCGCTCCAGCTTCTCTCCCCCGCCGCAGTCCAGCAGCTCATAGTCCTGCCATTGCTCCGCGATCCACATACCAAAATTCCTCCAGACAAACTCTTATCCATTGTAAATCATGTTATTATACCGCCTTGGGACCGTGTCCGTCAACCGTTTGGGGCGGTTTTATCCCGCCCATGCGCAGAAAAAGAGACCGCCGGGCGGCGGTCTCACAGGGGCTGTGCTTCAATGCACGGCATCCCACAGCTCCCAGGCAAAGGCCCGGGTGCGGACCTCTTTCTCCGCGTCCATGAAGGGGACGTCATACCCCAGGTGCCGCTCCGCGTGGCTGCCCAGAAAACGGAGCTGGGCGTGCTTGCAGTACCGGCGCATCCCCTCCTCGAACAGGTCGCAGCCCCGCTCCGGGCGGTAGCCGCAGGTCAGCAGCAGAGCCAGGGCTTTCCCCGCCCACAGGGCGGGACCTTTTTCCGCCCCGTAATACTTGTCCATGCCGTACACCAGCCGGTCCAGCAATGCCTTCATGGGCGGCGTGCAGTACCAGGAATAGATGGGCGTGGCCAACACGATCAGATCGCACGCCAGCACCTTGTCAAAGATCGTGGGCACGTCGTCCCGCTGAACGCAACCGAATGCCGTCCAGTCCCGCTGGCAGGCCCGGCAGGCCGTGCAGGGCCTGATCTCCAGAGCATGGAGCCATACAGTTTCCGTCTCCGCCCCCAGCCCTTCCAGCTCCTGCCGGAAGGGGCCCAGCAGGGCGTTGGTATTGCCCTGTTTTCTGGGACTGCCCATCAGAATGCACACCTTCATCGAATCGCTCCCCCTTCTCTGCCGGCCAATCTTGTTGGTTCCATCATACCTGGAACGGGACGGTCCGTCAAGGAGAGGACACATGCAGGGCCGGGACAGTGTGTCCCGGCCCTGCGGCACTCTGTTCAGTTCTTTTCCAGCAGTGTTTCCAGCCGCTGGAGGATCACTGCCGTCTGGGCCCGGGTGGCGGAGCCGGACGGATTCAGCGTGCCGTCGGACCGGCCCTGGAGCAGTCCGGCAGACACCGCCCAGGCCAGGGCCTCCCGGGCATAGTCCGCCACAGCGGCGCTGTCGGAGAAGCGGCTCAGGTCCGTCCGGCCCGCGGTATCCGCTCCCCTGTATTCCGTGTACCGGAACAGGATGGCCGCCAGCTGCTGGCGGGTGATCCGCCCCTCCGGGCGGAAGGTGCCGTCGTCAAAGCCCCGGACGATTCCCTGCTGTTCCGCCCAGGCCACCGCATCGGCGCAGTAGCTGTCCGCCGCCACATCGGTGAAGGGAGGCGTCCCCGCCCTGGGTCTGCCCTCCAGTCGGTAGAGGATGGCGGCGATCATGCCCCGGTTGGATGCCCGGTCAGGGGAAAAGGTGCTGCCGGTGGTCCCCTGCATCAGCCCCGCCTCATACACATATTGGACCGCCTCTTCATACCACGCGCCGGGGGGTACGTCCCGGAAGGGATTATCCCAGGTGCTGCGGAAAGCCCCGCTGGCGGCAGCGATCAGCTCTCCCCCATCGTCCTGGGAGATCTCCCAGAACCCCACGCCGCCCAGACCCAGAGACCGGGCCAGCTGTGCCTTGGCAGCGAGGGACACGGCATCGTCGTAGGAGACGAAGGTGCGGTTTCCGTAGAGCCAGGGCACCTGCGCCTCTTCATGGCGGAACTGGCGGTAGTCCGTGTTGTCCAGATAGCTCTTCTTCAGCATCTTGTAGCTGACGGATTTGGCTGATGTGTAAGTGCTGTACAGGCCGTTGTTCTGGGCCTTGACCCCCTGGTAGGCATAGCCGTACAAAGGCATCCCCAGGACGATCTTTTCCGCCGGGATACCCTTTTTCAGATAGGCCTGTACGCAATCGGAGATGCTGCTTCTGCTCTGGGGCGAGGTGCCGGAGGGCGCATACAGGGGTGCGTTGAAGTCCGCGTAGGTATCCCAGGTGCCGTGGAGGTCATAGCCCATCACGAAGATGTGGTCCACAATGGCGGCCACCTTCACGGCCTCGATCTGGTTTAAGTACCAGCTCCCGGCGGCGCCGGCGATAGTGAGGGCGTAGTCCTTCCCGTCCCGGCGGCCCTGCCGATCCAGCTGCTCCCGCAGCTCCTGAAGCAGCAGAGTGAAGTTCTGCTTGTCCGCCGGGCGGTGGATGGTCCCCGCCGCGCCGCCGGATACCGGGTACTCCCAGTCCAGGTCCACCCCGTCCAGGCCCTGCTCCACCACAAAGTCCACACAGCTGGCAGCGAAGCTCTCCCGCCGGGCCGCCGTGGCGACCGCGTCGGAGAAGTACTGGGAGTCCGACCACCCGCCCACGGAGATCAGCAGCTTGAGATGCTGGTTCTGCTGGCGCAGCTTCCGCAGGGCGGCCAGGTTCTTTTGGTCATGGGCTGGATTCTCCAGAGCAATGGTGAGGGTATCTGGGTCGATCTGGGCAAAGGCGTAGTTGATCTGAGTCAGATGCTCCGCCGGGATTTGGTCAGGGGTGAAGCCCTGGTAGGCCGCCCATCCGGCGTAGTAGCCCACCGCCTCTCCTCCGGCGGAATATGTACGCTCTTCCGCCTCCGTGGGGGTGCCCAACAGCAGGGCCGCCATACACAGGACGGCCAGCGCGGCGGCGGTTCGTCTGATGAGATTTCGCAAGGGAAAACGCTCCTTTTTCAGATGATCGTCACCAAAATGCGTGTGTCGTCACGCCCTATTTTACCGGAACGGGCTGCGGGCCTCAAGGCACAAATGCTGGGAGCACGGCCAGAAAACAGCAGCGCGGCAGACCCTCTCGGGTCTGCCGCGCCGGCACTTCCAGTTATGGCTTTGTTTATACGGAGACTGTCTGAGGCTCCGCCCCGCTCTGTGGGGTCTCTGCGGGCGCCGGAGTCTCCCGGACACTCTGGTCGGCAGTCTTCTCCGCCAGCCGCTCCCGGGCCACCGCCAGCATCAGCTTGATGCGGTTCTCCTGATTCACCCGGGTGGCGCTGGGATCGTAGTCGATGGGGGTGATGTTGGCCTGGGGGTACAGCTCCCGGATCTTGTTGATCATCCCCTTGCCGCAGATGTGGTTGGGCAGGCAGCCGAAGGGCTGGGCACAAACGATGTTCTCGTACCCGGCCCGCACCAGCTCGATCATCTCGGCGGTGAGGAGCCAGCCCTCACCCATTTTGTTGCCGGTGGAGATGACGCCGTCCGTCAGCTTCACCAGCTCCCGGAAGGGCAGGGGCGCGTGGAAGCCGTTGTCCTTCAGGACCCGGATCATCACCTTCTCCATGCCCTCGATGTAGTCCAGGATTACGCTTGACACATGCTTTTCCAGGAAGGTGCCGCCATACAGCCGGGCGGTTTCGGAGGGGTTGTAGGCGCAGTACTGCACAAAGCCCATCAGGCCCGGCAGGTTCACCTCGCAGTCCTGGGAGGCCAGGAACTTCTCCAGGTCATTGTTGCCCAGGGGGGAGTATTTCACGTAGATCTCCCCTACCACGCCCACCTTCACCTTGGGTACCCGGTGAACGGGAATGGCGGCGAACTCTGCGGCGATCTTGGGCATGGCGGCCTTGATCTCCCGGCCGGACCAGCCCTTGTCCTCCATGACCCAGCCGCAGATGGTGTCCAGCCACTTCTCCTGCAAAGCGGCCGCGTCCCCCTTGTGGGTCTCATAGGGCTCCGTCTGGGCCTTCAGGGCCACCAGCAGGTCGCCGTAGTAGATGCAGGCCAGGAGCTTGCGCATCAGGGGCAGGGTCATGGGGAAGCCGGAGTCCTTCTCCAATCCGGAGAAGTTCAGGCTCACCACCGGAACCTGGCCATAGCCTGCCTTCGCCAGGGCCTTGCGCAGCAGGTGGATGTAGTTGGAGGCCCGGCAGCCGCCGCCAGTCTGGGTGATAATCAGGGCGGTGTGGTCTAGATCGTACTTCCCGGAGCCCAGGGCGTCCAGGAACTGGCCGATGACCAGCAGGGCGGGATAGCAGGTGTCGTTGTGGACGTATTTCAATCCCAGCTCGCTGACCTGGCTGCCGCAGTTCTCCAGCAGCTCGCAGGTGTAGCCGGCCTGCCGCATGACGGCCGCCAGGATGCGGAACTGCACCGGGGCCATGTTGGGAATCAGGATCTTATGGGTCTTTTTCATTTCAGGGGTGAACTTGGGGTAATTCTGGAATTCCAGCTCCATGTCTCACGCCTCCTTTCTGGCAGTTTCCCGGGCCTCGTCCTGCTCATCCAGGGCAGCGAACAGGCTCCGCAGCCGGATGCGGACAGCGCCCAGGTTGGTGATCTCGTCGATCTTCAGCTGGGTGTACAGCTTGCCGCCCGCCTGCAGGATCTCCCGTGTCTCGTCGGAGGTGATGGCGTCCACGCCGCAGCCGAAGGAGACCAGCTGCACCAGGTCCATATCCCGCTGGGTGCAGCAGTAGCGGGCCGCCGCGTAGAGACGGGCGTGGTAGGTCCACTGGTTCAGCACCGTGGTGGGGAATTTCTCCACCCGGTTGGAGATGGAGTCCTCCGTGATGACCGCGGCGCCGGCGCGGGTAATCAGAGTGTCGATGCCGTGGTTGACCTCCGGGTCCACGTGATAGGGCCGG
>OJQV01000826.1_pt1 | contig 18112 bp, 10 predicted proteins | sample 1598821 | NCBI WGS metagenome assembly OJQV01 (sample SAMN03922509, study PRJEB24848) | human gut metagenome | isolation source: stool sample | host: Homo sapiens | place: Germany | collected 2011-11 | reverse complement strand
TCGCGGCAGAGTCCATCGGCGAGCCCGGTACCCAGCTGACCATGCGTACCTTCCACTCCGGCGGCGTCGCGGGTGACGATATCACTCAGGGTCTGCCTCGAGTCGAAGAACTGTTTGAGGCCCGCCGTCCCAAGAAGATGGCGCAGATCTCCGAGATTACCGGCGTAGTGAGCGTGGACGAGACCCACCGCACTGCCCTGCGTAACATCACCGTGACCGCCGACGACGGTGAGGTGAAGGTGTATCAGGTGCCTTACTCCGTTGGCCTGAAGGTCGCCCACGGCAAGGTCGTGGAAAAGGGTCAGCCCATCACCGACGGTGCGCTGTATCCCCAGGACGTCCTGCGTATCTCCGGCGTGGAGGCTGTGCAGGATTATCTGGTGCAGTCCGTCCAGGCGGTGTACCGTCAGCAGGGCGTTGAGATCAACGACAAGCACATCGAGGTCATCATCCGTCAGATGATGCGCAAGGTGCGTGTGGAAGATCCCGGCGATACCGCGCTGCTCACCGGCAGCGCCATCGACAACTTCGAGTTCGAGGATGCCAACGCCGAAATTCAGCGCCGCATTGACGCCGGCGAGACCGAGCTGCGTCCCGCCACTGCCAGCGCCATGCTGCTGGGCATCACCAAGGCCGCTCTGGCCACTGACTCCTTCCTGTCCGCCGCCTCCTTCCAGGAGACGACCAAGGTGCTTACCGATGCCGCCATCAAGGGCAAGGTAGACCATCTGGTAGGTCTGAAGGAGAACGTGCTGATCGGCAAGCTGATCCCCGCCGGTTCGGGCCTGATGGCCTACCGGGACTATCAGCCCGGCGCGACCCCCGAAGCCAGAATCCCCGAGGAAATGATCGAGAACGCACTGAACTGATAATAAACAATCCGGCCGCTGCCCGAAAGGGCGGCGGCCGGATTTGCAATATTGAAAATGATAAAAATGACCCCCGCATCAGCTGGATGCGAGGGCGGCTTCGTCTATGATACCATGTTCGGCCTCAAATTCCGCAATGCGCTTCTTTATCAGCTGTTCAATCTCCTTATTCTTGGTCCGACCCTCGTATTCGGCAATATATCCAAGCTTGTCCAGCAGAATCTGAGAAATGCGCAGCGTATACCTGGGGAAATCATCTTTCATATTGGCTCACCTCTGACGCAATTTTGATGCAATTGTAATAAGACGGTGGGGGAATTGCAAGCGGTGAACCGCAAATTGCGATAAAATGAGCGGATTCACCAATTTGCCGAAAAGGGACAACGAAAAAAATCTGGAAAATTTGTTGACAATCCTGAAAAAATGCGTATAATATCATCTTGTATGGATACAAAAAAGGAAAGTAGAATACCCGAGTGCGGCAATGTGCCAGACCTTACCGGCGTTAAGACGGTGGTCGGCGCGAAGCAGCTGAAAAAAGCTGTGGAGGCAGGCCGCGCCAGGTATGTTTTTCTGGCTGAAAATGCCGATCCTGCCGTCATAGAGCCCATCGTGCTGCTGTGCCGGTCGAAGGAAGTCCAGACTGCCTGGGTTCCCAGTATGGCCGTGCTTGGCCGTGCCTGCGGTATCGAGGTGGGCGCGGCGGCTGCCGCCGTCGTGGATTGATTCTGGTTCTATCGGACGACCGTCCGTAGAATATAAGACCCGCCAAAATGGCGAGAACAAAAGAAAGGAGAAAATAGATGCCTACTTTTAATCAGCTCGTAAGAAATGGCCGTCAGCAGGCTACCTACAAGTCCACCGCTCCTGCTCTGCAGAGAGGTCTGAACACTCTGGAGAACAAGGCGACGAATCTGCCTTCCCCCCAGAAGCGCGGCGTGTGCACTGCTGTTCGTACCACCACCCCCAAGAAGCCGAACTCCGCTCTGCGTAAGATCGCCCGTGTGCGTCTGACCAACGGTATGGAAGTTTCCGCTTACATTCCCGGTGTCGGCCATAACCTGCAGGAGCACTCCGTGGTGCTGATCCGCGGCGGCCGTGTCAAGGACCTGCCCGGCGTTCGTTACCACATCATCCGCGGCACTCTGGATACCCAGGGCGTGCAGAACCGGATGCAGTCCCGCTCCAAGTACGGCGCGAAGCGCCCCAAGGCCGGTAAGAAGAAGTAATTTTCTTTCCGCCGATCCAATTTGACTTTTCCAAGCCCGTTCGCAAGGCTTCGCCTTGCCAAGATGGTTTTATATAGATGAAACCTCTGGCCAGGCACAACGAAAGTCACACTTTCGAGTACCGATGAAATCATTATATTATGAAGGAGGGAAGCAAAGTGCCCAGAAGAGGTAATGTTCCCAAGAGAGAGGTCCTTCCGGACCCCAATTACAATTCCGTTCTGGTTACCAAGCTCATCAACAGCATCATGCTGGACGGCAAGAAGGGTGTTGCCCAGAAGGTCGTGTATGGTGCATTTGAAATTGTCGAGAACAAGACCGGCAAGAATGGCCTGGAAGTGTTCCAGCAGGCAATGGAAAACATTATGCCCGCCGTGGAGCTGAAGGCTCGCCGTGTCGGCGGCGCTACCTATCAGGTGCCTATCGAAGTTCGCCCTGACCGCCGTCAGACCTTGGGGCTGCGCTGGATCACCAACTACAGCCGCGCCCGCAGCGAGAACACCATGAAGGAGCGTCTGGCTGCCGAGATCATGGACGCTGCCAACAATACCGGCGCCTCCGTTAAGAAGCGCGAGGACGTCCACAAGATGGCTGAAGCCAACAAGGCCTTCGCCCATTTCCGCTGGTAATAAAGGAGAAAACCAATGCCTAGACAGTATTCTCTGGAGAATACAAGAAACTTCGGCATCATGGCACACATCGATGCCGGCAAAACCACTACCACCGAGCGTATCCTGTTCTACACCGGTAAGAACTACAAGATCGGTGAGACCCACGACGGCTCCGCCACCATGGACTGGATGGCACAGGAGCAGGAGCGCGGCATTACCATCACTTCCGCTGCAACTACCTGCTTCTGGAAGGGCTGCCGGCTGAACATCATCGACACCCCGGGTCACGTGGACTTCACCGTTGAGGTGGAGCGTTCCCTGCGTGTCCTGGACGGCGCCGTGACCGTTCTGTGCGCCAAGGGCGGTGTGGAACCCCAGACCGAGACCGTTTGGCGTCAGGCTGACGAGTACAAGGTTCCCCGCATGATCTACGTCAACAAGATGGATATCATGGGCGCCGACTTCTTCCGCGTTCTGGACATGATCCACGAGCGCCTGAAGTGCAACGCCGTGCCCATCCAGCTGCCCATCGGCAGCGAGACCTTCTTCAAGGGCAACGTAGATCTGCTCACCATGAAGGCCAACGTCTTCTACGATGAGCTGGGCAAGGACGTCCGCGTCGAGGATATCCCTGAAGACATGGTGGATATCTGCGAGGAGTACCACGAGAAGCTGATGGATGCGGTCACCGCGCTGGACGACGACCTGGCCATGATGTACCTGGAAGGCGAGGAGATCCCCGTCGAGAAGATCAAGGCCGTCATCCGCAAAGCCACCATCGACAACGAGATGGTGCCTATCGTCTGCGGTACGTCCTACAAGAACAAGGGCGTTCAGGAGCTGCTGGACGCAGTCGTGGACTATATGCCCAGCCCCCTGGACAAGAAGGGCATCCGGGGCATCAACCCCGAGACCGAGGAAGAGGATTTCCGTCCTGCTTCCGACGATGCACCCTTCTCCGCTCTGGCCTTCAAGATCGCTACCGACCCCTACGTGGGCAAGCTGTGCTACTTCCGCGTGTACTCCGGTACGCTGGAGAAGGGCACCACTGTGCTGAACTGTACCAAGGGCGTCAACGAGCGTATGGGTCGTATCCTGCAGATGCACGCCAACCACCGTGAGGACATTGAGAAGGTCTACGCCGGCGACATCGCCGCCGTGGTCGGCGTCAAGAACACCACGACCGGCGACACGCTCTGCGACGAGGATCACCCCATCATTCTGGAGTCCATGGACGCCCGCCAGTCCGGCGGTAAAGGCCAGTACGGTCACGTCAAGATCCATGTGGAGCCCAACGAGCCCGGCAAGGGTTACGAGTTCATCAACGCCGTTGTTGGCGGCGCCATCCCCAAGGAGTATATCCCCGCCGTCGATGCCGGTATTCAGGGCGCGATGGAGGCTGGCGTTCTGGCCGGCTACCCCGTTGTGGACGTGAAGGTCACCCTGTACGATGGTTCTTACCACGAGGTCGACTCCTCCGAAATGGCCTTTAAGATCGCCGGTTCCATGGCGTTCAAGGAAGCCTGCAAGAAGGCAAACCCCGTCATTCTGGAGCCCATCATGAAGGTTTCCGTCAATGTGCCCGACGAATATATGGGTACCGTTATCGGCGATATCACCGCCCGCCGCGGCAACATTCTGGGTCAGATCACCCGTACCGGTTCTGTCCAGATCGACGCCAACGTGCCTCTGGCGGAGATGTTCGGCTACGCCACCGACCTGCGCAGCAAGACGCAGGGACGCGGCAACTACTCCATGGAGCCCAGCCACAACGCCGAGCTGCCCAAGTCCAAGACCGAGGAAATTGTCAAGTCCCGGGGCAAGGACTGATTTCCAAAGGAAATTGACGTAAATTTTCAAAAATTTTTCTTGTGTTTCCCCGCAAAGTGTTGTATGATGTATACGATGTGCGGAAGCACCCAGACTAAAGTTGTTTATTAAATTCAATCAACAATTATAACAGGAGGAATATTTCAAATGGCAAAGCAGAAGTTTGAAAGAAATAAGCCCCATGTTAACATCGGCACTATCGGCCATGTTGACCACGGCAAGACCACTCTGACCGCCGCTATCACCAAGTATCTGGCTATGAAGGGTCAGGCTCAGTTCGAGGACTACGCTTCCATCGACAAGGCTCCCGAAGAGAAGGCTCGTGGTATCACGATCAACACCGCTCACGTTGAGTACGAGACCGACAAGCGTCACTACGCTCACGTTGACTGCCCGGGTCACGCTGACTATATCAAGAACATGATCACCGGTGCTGCTCAGATGGACGGCGCTATTCTGGTTATCGCTGCTACCGACGGCCCCATGGCTCAGACCCGTGAGCACCTGCTGCTGGCCCGTCAGGTCGGCGTTCGCTATATCGTTGTGTTCCTGAACAAGTGCGATCAGGTTGACGACGAGGAGCTGCTGGAGCTGGTCGAGATGGAAGTCCGCGAGACCCTGAACGAGTATGGCTTCCCCGGCGACGACACCCCCATCATCAAGGGTTCCGCTCTGAACGCTCTCGTTTCCGAGTCCAAGGATCCCGACGCTCCCGAGTATGCCTGCATCAAGGAGCTGATGGACGCTGTTGACGAGTATATCCCCACTCCCGAGCGTAACGACAACCTGCCCTTCCTGATGCCCGTTGAGGACGTCTTCACCATCTCCGGCCGTGGCACCGTTGCTACCGGTCGTGTGGAGCGTGGCGTTGTCAAGAAGAACGAGCCTGTCGAGATCGTCGGCCTGCGCGAGGACAAGCTGGCTACCGTCGTTACCGACATCGAGATGTTCCACAAGCTGCTGGACTACGCTGAAGCCGGCGACAACATCGGCGCTCTGCTGCGTGGTATCGACAAGAAGAACATCGAAAGAGGCCAGGTTCTGTGCAAGCCCGGCTCCATCCATCCCCACACCAAGTTCAAGGGTCAGGTTTACGTCCTGTCCAAGGAAGAAGGCGGCCGTCATACTCCCTTCTTCAACAACTATCGTCCTCAGTTCTACTTCCGTACCACCGACGTTACCGGCATCATCACCCTGCCCGAAGGCACTGAGATGTGCATGCCCGGCGACAACGTTGATATGCACGTTGAGCTGATCACCCCGGTTGCCATGGAAGAAGGCATGCGTTTCGCTATCCGCGAAGGCGGCCACACTGTTGGTTCCGGCGTTGTTTCCAAGATCGAGAAGTAATTTTCGGCTTGTGATATAGCTTTCAAGGCTCCTGCTGTTAAGGCAGGGGCCTTTTTGTTGTGTATGACTTATGGGACGGGGAGGGGGCAAAGGCCGGGTGTGGAAGACCAAGGAAGGCATCATGAAAACATCAGAAATTGTAGATAGGGGAGAGGACACCATTCGGAACTTTGAAAAAGTGGAGCAGGAGGGGGCACTCACACCGCCCTACCTTGGGAAGGTGTATTTCAGGTCGCGGTTAAGGGGCAAGGGTTGATCTATCCCTAAGTTTTCGGAACGGTCAGGAACGCTCTCTACAGTACAATTTATAATGGGCAATTCTCAACCTCCAATTTTCCCTTCAAGTTTCCTCCAATCTCTGCCAAATCTCTCAACAACAAGCCAAACCGAAATGACAAAAAATGCGCGATCACAATACCGGGTGATTGGATTAAGAGATTGCAAAGAACATTATCGGGGTAAATGTTTAATCATTTGATAAAATCAGGAATAAACCATTCAAAAATGTTAATAAATACCGCCAAAGAGTCACCGCACCGCAACGCAAATAATGTGCGAAAAACAGGTTTCAGTTGATTCAAGGACAAAAATTTACATAGAAACCGCTCTAATTAACTATGCAAATTCTGGCAACTGTGATATAATGTATATACCTGGATGTGTCGGAAAGGTTATCATTTGCGGGATCAAGGCATGCAGCCGGTACAACGTTTTGTCAGCCGCTGTGCCGGGGCCAAAAGCCCCAAAAGCAGGCCGCAGCCCGGCAAGGGATCGCCAGACCGAGGGGGCATAACCAGGCGTTTTGCAATCAACACCTGCAAAGTGCCGCACATCTGCCGTACCACTTTTCACACAAAAGGGGAAAGTAGTAACACTTAAGGGAGGATAAAACTATGAAGAAAAACCTTCAGCGTTTTGGCGCATCCGTGCTGGCAGCAGCCATGGTTGCCCAAAGCGTGGCGCTTCCCGCAGCAGCCGAAACTACCAAGATTGATTCTTCGGTAGCGCAGTCTGTTGCAGCTAGCGCAGCAAGCGCGGCCAGCGCTGTGCAGTCCCTGCCCAAGTTCACCAGCACCGAAGACCTGATCAAGCAGACAGCCCAAACGCTGGCTGCCCAGGGCGAAGTGCATGAACTGGAGCAGGACGATGCCAAGCTGGAAGCGACTGCACAGAGCAAGGCGGGCATGAGCCTTGCAGCGTTGGAAAATGCACTGGCCGATGCCATGTACGCCAACGCCGCAGCTGGCAAGATCAACACCGAAGCCTATGGCCTGAACAAGGACGAGATGGCATCGGTGATGGCTGCCACCATCAAAACGTATCATCTGTCCAGCGCCGTTACCGACCTGGGCTATGAGACGAACGCCGCAGGCGTTGTGACTGCCGTTACCTTTACCGGCAGCTCCGGCATGACCTCTGCGATGGAGTCCATGACCAATAGCGATGATGAAGTGATTGCGCAGCAGGCTGACAGCTACGCACAGGCTTACGTTGCTGAAAACTCCGATACCTTTGCGGCCAGCGCCGCTGCGGACGGCCATACCTATGGCGAGCCGAAATGGTACTGGAATGACACCAACCCGGAGGATGGCCACACCCATACCTGGAAGGAAACCCCCGATGGTTACTGGACCAAGACCGATGACGGCTGGGCTTACACCGCTGTGTATACCTGTGAAAAGGACGATGCCTACCAGAAGGTAGAAGGCACCGTAACCAAGGATACCACCGAGGCAAAGCCCGGCGCTGCCGGCAAGACCGTTTACTCTGCCAGCGTGCCCGCTGACAAGAGCCCGGTTAAGAAGGAATACAAGGAACCCACCACCCGCACCGACGACATTGCCGCCCTGCCCTGCCAGAACCATGCCGTGCCCAAGGATGCAGATGGCAACTTTGTTGCTACCTTCAACTGGGAAATGAAGAAGATCGAGGGCGAGCTGGCCGCTGACTACAGCAACGCCCAGCTGTTCTATGACAGCGAAACCGGCAAAATTTCTGCCGGCGCTCCCGTTACCATTGACTGGGAATGCACCAGCGTCACCTTCAAGTGCGCTGTCTGCGGCGAAGAAATCAAAACCCAGCCGGTAATGACCATGCCGGTCAGCGTTGTGGTAGACCAGAATGACAATTCCGTCTACATCAATGTGGGCGGCACCCCGACCCTGGATACCACCTCCGGCGGCACCGGCGTTACCCTGGTGTCCGCAATGAAGGACGGCAACTGGTACGATATGCAGAACAACCCGGTTGACGCAAGCAAGGTGAACTTCACCTATCAGAGCGGCGACAACAAGGGCAAGAACAGCCTGCTGCTGTACGACAGCCAGAAGACTGCCGTGTATGTGGACGACCAGGGCAACCAGGTCACCAATACTTACGATGTCTCGACTGCGCAGATGAACTACTACTACTTCCAGCTGTCGCAGTTCAACCAGGACGAAGCAGAGTACTTCGGCGTGGTTGCCCCGTTCTGGACCTCCAAGGGCGTTCAGAAGCAGGGCGAGGATGGCAGCATCACCGGCACCATGGGCGCAATCAAGATATTGTGCAGCATTGATCCGAACGATGATGTCCCGCCGACCACCATGGCATTCATGCTGAACATGCTGCCGCAGGCGTTCATGTCTTACGTCATGAACTATGGCGAAGCTCTGAAAGCCATCCGTGATGCAGGCTTGGCACAGGTTGCCAAGCTGGGTGACGCTGACTATGTCACCAAGCTGCTGATCCTGCACGACTGGATCTCCCAGGTTGCAGAATTCGATATGGGCTCCATGGGCGATATCACCGGCGGCGGCAACAACGACCCCATCCAGACGACTGCTTTCGGTGCCCTGCTGGGCGGCGAGATCGGCGCTAAGGGCGTTGAGTATGGCTGCATCTGCCTGGGCTATGCAGCTGCATTTAACTACATGGTCCAGAATTTGCCTGACAACAAGAGCATCTATAAGAATGATGACGGCAGCTGGAAGACCCCCGATGAAGTAGGCGATAACGCTGTTGTTGACTTTGCCCAGATCCTGTATTACTGCGATACTTCTGATACCAGTGTTGCCGGTAATGCGTTCGGCGGCGGCATGTTCAACAACGTCCACTACTTTAACGCAGTCAAGGTCAACAAGCTGCAGGGCGACAGCAACTCTGCTACGATGACCACCGGCGAAGCCAACAAGAACTGGTACTATGTTGACGTCTGCTATGACGACGTGAACACCGAGTGCATGGCCCAGACCCGCGTTGAGAACGCAGGCGACCTGCGCCATGTCAACTTCCTGGTTTCTCCCTCCGGTCTGGAAGGCCGTTACAGCAAGTACTATGATTACATTGACTCGCTGTACGATGGCTACACCTACACCAAGAACAAGAATCCCGATGTGGATGATGACGGCAATGTTGTGTTGAACAACGGCAAGCCGCATTACTCTTACACCAAGACGGAGAACAAGAACGAGACCCGTTACACCGATACCTGCTACGAGGATACCTGGTTCACCTCTATCTGCAGCCCCATCTACTTCGACAATAATTACTTCTATTACGTTGATACCACGACCAACCAGAACCTGTATAACAACATGCGCCGCCAGCAGGCCGAGAACGGCAACAGCGGCAACTCTGGTTCCGGCAGCTCTGGTAACAACTCCCAGATGCAGCAGTTCATGAAGAAGATGCAGAACCAGGGCCCCGATACTCTGGAAGCACGTCCGCGTAATGCGAACTACTATATCCGCAAAGAGGATTCCAGCAGCAGACCCGGCGGCTTCAGCATGAGCAGCTTTACCAAGACGGATGACCCGTTTGATATCATCCTGATGTACTACAACGATCTGAAGGAAACCAGCAGCAACTTCAATGATGACGACAGCAATGCCAAGGTCCTGGCCGAAGCTGGCACCATCTATAAGATCGATACCAGTGCAAAAGATAAGCATACCAAGGTTGAAAACAACCTGAACACCGAGTGCCTGGCAGACGCTGCTGCAAAGCGGATCTACCCCGCACTGGTACACTCTACCGCACTGTATGATGGCAAGCTGTACTTCAACGTCAACAACGCCATCTACCGTATGGACCCGACCACCGGCACAGTGGAAGAAGTGAAGGAATACAACACCGTCTATGGCGGCATTAAGCTGACCAAGGATAAGGACGGCAACATGGTTCCCGATACCCACTTTCCCGGCATGAGCATGGTTATCATGGATAGCGCCCAGGATACCAGCAGTGTGAAGTATCTGGGCACCTTCAAGAACCATCCTCTGGCTGGCCTGACCCTGCGTGACAGCTACAGCTTTGCTACCACCACCCAGCAGGGCCAGACTGTGATCACCGGCATCAACACCACCAAGGATCAGCTGGTCGTTTCTGTCGGCACCAACCTGTCCAACACCTATAAGGAACTGGTGGACGGCAAGGCAGAAGTCAAGACCGATGTCTCCGGCACTTCTTATGCAAACCGTAAGAGCTACAAGACCGAGTCCTGGAACTACAACCCGAGTTACAACCAGAACATGGGCAGCTCTGACGAGAAGAACAAGAACGAAGAGTTCATGTGGTGCGCTAACCTGGTTGAAACCATGCCGATGTCCGACATGGTCAGCGACCTGAGCAGCGGCGCAACCACCGATGTTTCCGTTGAAGCATGGTGTGATACCCCCGCTTACACCCAGGCCCGCACCAACAAGTACGGCCTGACCAAGGGTGAAAAGAAGTACGCTGACGGCGCACTGCCCAAGGGCCATACCTGGGCTCTGGACGAGCTGGAAACCAAGTCCGTTGGCAACAATGTGTACCTGTGCTCTGATTGCCATACCGCAACCGAAAGCACCCCCCACACCGTTACCCTGCCCGATGCAGTTGCAGGCGTTACCCTGACCCTGGGCACCACCAGCAACACCTACATCAAGGACGATACCGTTACCCTGACCGTAGAAAAGGAAGGCACCGATATCGTTACCGTTACCGCAAAGAACGGCAATACCGATGTTGCTCTGACTGAAGTTCAGGAAGCAGCGCAGGACGAAGCCGCAGCCCAGGCTACCACCGAAAAGGCGAAGACGGTTTACACCTTCACCATGCCGGACGGCGATGTGACCATCAGCGTTACCAAAGCAGCTAAGACCTATGAGGTCAAGGTGGCCGATGCTAACAAGGATACGTTGAAGATCACCAGCCCCGAAGCTGACCTGGATAAGGTTGCTGAGGGCACCAGCGTTACCGTTGTGGCTACCCCGAAGGATGGCTATACCCTGACGGCTGACGGTGTGGTGGTTACTTACGGCGACAATCAGACCCTGAAAGCAACTCCTGACACAGAAAAGGCCAACACTTACACCTTTGCAATGCCCGCTGGCGATGCAACTGTCAGCGCAGCGTTTGAAGAGGTTAAGAAGTATAACGTTACTGTGGCGGGTACTGTTGAAAACGGCACTGTGGGCGTAGAGCCGAAAACCGCAGCTGCGAAGGATGTTGTTACTGTTACCGTTACCCCGAATACCAACTTTAAGTACACGGACGGCAGCCTGAAAGCTACTTATACGGATGGCGGAACGAAGAAAGAAATTAACGACTTTAAGGCAGTAGACGGTAAGGAAAACACCTACACCTTCGAGATGCCCGCTGCCGATGTTACCGTTAGCGCTGCGTTTGAGAAAATTGCGACCGAGACTTACACAGTAACTGTTGACAAGGGCGGCGACGGCAAAGTTACGGTCAATGGACAGGAAACTGAAAAGCTTGAGGGTCTGAAGTCTGGTGATCCTGTTACACTGAAGATTGACCCGATAGATACGGATACTTTGCTGACTAAGCTGGCAGGTGTAACGGTTACATCTGGCAAAGTTGAGGTCTCCACCACAAAGGTAGATGAAAATACCTATACTTTCACAATGCCGGACGGCAATGTAAATGTCAGCGTACAGTTTACGACTGTTGAGTACAGCATTGTAACTACGGCAGACCCGGCTGAAGGTGGCACGATTACTGTTACAGTTAATGGCAAATCTGAATTGAAACGTGCACCGAAGGATGCAGAAATGGCTGTAACGGTTACGCCGAATACGGGCTATGAACTGGAGCTGGCTCGCCATGGTCAGACCAGTATCACGGATAAAGTCAAAGATGGTGGTACGTATACAGTTGGCATGAGCGATTGTAACTTTGAAATCATTGCAGAATTCAAGAAGATTGAAACCACTGAACCCACCAACCCCAGCGAAGAACCTCAGGCTATTGAAGCCGAGGAACGCACCGTCCATGGTGCCGCTGAAAAGACCACCATTACCGCAATGGCTGTCTTTACCTGCACCGATAAGAACTGCGCAAGTGCACAGTTCGTGGATGCAACTGTAAAGCAGACCAGCGGCGTTACCACCGCTGCTGTCACCTTCAACGGCAAGGACTACACCGCCAAGTACGGCGAGAAGAACGGCTGGGTTGAAGAAAACGGCAAGAAGTACTGGTACGAAAAGGGCGTGAAGCAGGGTACCACCGGCCGCGGCAAAGAGATCTATGATCCCGATTCCGACGCTTGGTACTGGCTGGATGCTGTCCAGGGCGGCGCAATGACCGTCAGCAAGGACGTTTACCAGGAATCCGCCGCCGGCCAGTGGGCTGATAAGCCCGATGGCACCGGCAAGTGGGTCCGTTACGATGAGAACGGCCACATGGTCAAGGGCTGGCAGACGACCGATAAGGGCACCTACTACTTTGACCTGATCACCGGCGCTATGGCTAAGGGCGCAGGCGATATTGACGGTGTACTTTGCGCATTTGACGAGTACACCGGTATCGCTCTGGACGGCCAGTGGCTGACCATCAAAGGCGCTGACTTCTGGTACGAAAAGGGCGTTCGCCAGGGCCTGGATGGCCGCGGCAAGGAAATCTATGACCCGGCTTCCGATGCTTGGTACTGGCTGGACGCCGTTGACCAGGGCAAGAAAGCCACCAGCAAGGATGTCTATCAGGAATCCGAAGCTGGCCAGTGGGCTGACCGCGCCGATGGTACCGGCAAGTGGGTCCGTTACGATGCACAGGGCCACATGATCAAGGGCTGGAGCGCTGACAAGCGTTACTATTTCGACCCGATCTATGGCACCATGGCTAAGGGCGATGCAGTCATCGACGGCCGTACTTATCACTTTGATAAGAACACCGGCGTTCTGCAGTAATCCCACAGCCGAACAATGAGCTGTAACCAGCCCATTAACCTCTAAATAAAAATGCCGCAGCAGATGTAACAGTCTGCTGCGGCATTTTTGTATTTGTGGGCATAGGTTCGGTGAAATATTTGCCAGGCCAGTAGGGCGGGGGACCCCACGATTGTGGTGGCTCCCCTGGAGGGGAGCTGGACGCGAAGCGGCCTGAGGGGTGGTTCCTTGCCGCAAACCTAAAGCAATCGAATCCAACGCCTTGGAACAGTCACTGCGCCCGCAGGCACCTTGCCCTGCCACAAATCCCATCACGACCAATCGGACAAGGCCTCGGAACGGTCAAGACCGTTCCCTACAGAACAAATTATAATGGGCAGCACACCCTTAAACAATCAGTAGGGCGGGGGACCCCACCCAATAGTACACGATTAAAAAATCGCAATTTACCTTACCCGCATAATAAAGGCAACACACAAAAACATGGCGAACACATCAGGCCGGTGCAAGGGCAAAACCTACTAAAAAGCTGCGGCTAAATTTGGCAAATATGGCGCGCGAAGTATAATTTTTGGAGGATATCACAAGCAGAACAAACAAACTTTGTCAGTTCAAACAAGAAAAAAGCAACAAACTGGCATGGATGCCAAAGAATGCGGCTGCGAATTGTGAAAGATTTTAATACATTTTCTTCATTTTTTCCTTACCTGTTATCATTTGAATTTGCAATCGAAATATGGAACTTGTATAATAGAATAAAAGAAAAGTGCAAACTAAATGGGTGAAGAGGATTTGGTGCAATGGATGATAAAAATAGATTCAGCATTCTGCTGGAGCATTTGCTAGAAGTTGCGGAGGTCAAGAACTATACCCTGGCCAAGCGCCTGCAATACGATGTTTCCTATATCAGCAAATGGGTCAGCGGCCGCATGCTGCCTGCCAAAAAGACTGAAAAGCGCGTGATGGAGGGCATCAGTGCCTGCGTGGTGGATGAAGCCACCGATGATGGCCGTGACCTGCTGCTGCGGGAATACAGCGTTAGCATCCCCAGTGACCTGAAAGCCGCCATTTATGATAACCTGATTGCTGAATATGATTATTTGCAAGAGGAGCTGGACAGCGGCGAGGCGCGCATTGGCCCCTATACGGACTTTTGGGCCGAGCTGAACATGCTGCAATACCTGACCAAAATGGCGCACCCCGTGCTGCGCCGCGTCAGCCAGCTGGACATTGTGGCTGTGATGGACCTGATGGAAATGGCGCGCGAATACCGCCTGAAAGTTGCCAACCTGCAAAACGGCCAGCTGGTGGACCAGCGCAGCTATGATAACGTCTATTTCAAGCTGATGATCGATATCAGCCGCGAAAAATGGGACCCCATCTATGATGCCGCGCTCATTATTAACGTGCTGACCAACTTCAGCCATATTCATTTCAAGCTGTTTGGCAGCACCGCGGCTGCCGGGCGCGCGGTGTTTGTGGTCAAGGGCGATTTTGCCATTACCGGCCTGCTGGTCAGCCACAGCCGCTGCGCTGCCGTTACCGCCACCGAGGACCCGCAGAACTGCGAAAGCCTGTATGATAACTTCTCCAAGCTCTGCGTGCGGGATGACCAGCTTTTCCGCGATACCAGCATGCGCCAGCTGATCAGCCAGTACGACTATATGCACACGCTGCTGGCCTCCAATCTGCGGTGGATGTTCGGCCACCTGAATGAGCTTCTGCTGCCGGATGACTTGTTTGAAGAGATCCTGACCGCCCACGAGGCCGAGCTGAAAGATTTTTTGGGTGCTACCCCTGCGGAGCTACGTAGCGTACACAACCTTGCCAAAGGTGTGGTGGAGGAAACAAACATCCGCATCCTGATTTATGAAGCTGCATTTTCCTCCATGGCGGTTTCCGGCGAGCTGGACTTTTTCAGTTACAAGGTCAGCCTTACCCCGGATCAGCGCAGCCGGTGCATCAGCTATGTGCTGCAGCTTTGCAAGCAGCGTGAAAAACTTGAATTCCGCTTGATCAGCGGCCGCATTGTGAACGATTTCCAGTATGTGGCGGACCCCAATATGTTTCTTTCTGGCGCTGCATCGTATCTTCGGCTGGATAACAACTGCCCCATCAACCGGATTGCAATGGTCAACAACAGTGTGATGGAAGACCGCCTGAGTGAATATTTTGATCAGGTCTGGAATTTGGATGACCAGAACGTGACAAAAGAGCGCAACGCCATTGCGGAGCACATCCATCATGTCCTGCAGGGAATCCATCTGATTACCCGCGCCAAAAGTGATGAAATGGAAGAACTGCAAGAGAGCTGGATGAACAAAATCTAAAAATACAACATACATACGCATAAACATAAAGCCCTGGCTGCTGCGGTAGCTGGGGCTTTTGTTGCACCAAGGAAAATGAAATTGCAAGAAAACTCCATGCCAAAGCGTGAAAATCCATGTGAAAAAAATGAATCACGCGGAATCAATTTCTGGAAATTTGTGCCATGGGATTCTCGTGCTTTCCGTAAACAGGAATGGTATACTATGTTCAGCACCGAAGATAATTGTAGCATTATGGTTCGGCGACGCTGTGCAACGATGTGCACAGCAGGGGAAAGCGCCATAAAGGTTTGGCGTGATTTGATTTGGATAATTTAATTCCCTGCAACTATAAAGGAAAGACATTTGGAGGAAATTGCAATGAATGAAAACGCGATGTTGACTGGCAAGCCCAGCATTGACCGCCCCTGGATGAAGTTCTATCCGGATGTTCTGCGCGGTATCCAGGTTCCGGCCTGCACCGTGGAGCAGTACCTCTCCGTGCGCGCTGCAGACCCTAACGTGGTTGCCATGCACTACTATGGCGTGGATATCACCTGGGGTACTGTGTTCCGTAAGGTGGACGCCACCGCCCGCGCTCTGCAGGTGCTTGGCATCAAGCAGGGGGACCAGATCCCCGTGTTCCTGCGTTCTGTGCCGGAATTCATTTATCTGCTGCTGGCAGCCGAGCGCATCGGCGCTTCGCTGCTGTGCCGTGACAACACCCTGGAAGAAAACATTGAAGCTGTTCAGAAAGCCAATGCCAAGGTGATTTTTGTTCACGACTTCTTCTCCAAGGCCGAAATCGAAGCCTACCGTGAGCAGACCAACGTGAATACCTATGTTATCGTTCCCGCTCTGGAAAGCGGCGACCGCGCCGCTATGCCGGTTTACCTGCAGCATTCCCTAGATGCCCTGTATCCGGATGTTCCCGCCCGTGGCTCTGATACCATGATGTGGGCTGATTTCTGTAACATGGGCCAGCGTTTCTGCGGCTTTGTGCCCGCTCCTGTCAACATTGACCGCCCGCTGCTGCGCGCCTACACCAGCGGTTCCACCGGCCCTTCCAAGCAGGTCATCCATTCTGCACACAGCATCATCGGCGTGCTGGCCCAGATGAACTTTTATGGCGCTTCGGATAAATTCCGCCCCACCTGGCTGCTGACCATCCTGCCCCCGGCTCTGATCGCTGTTGTGGTTTCCATGATGCTGCTGCCCCTGGCCGGCGGTATGCTGCTCATTCTGGATCCGTTTGTGGATGTGTACGATGTTGACCTGGAAATGATGCGCTACCGCCCCAACAACTGGCCCCTGATCCCCATGTTTGTGGAGGTTATCCGCCGCAGCAAGCGTCTTCCGGCTGACTATGATATGTCCCACATGCTGGCCATCGGCGCCGGCTGCGAGGCATTCAACAACAAGCAGCTGCGCAATGTTGAGGAGTTCCTCAAGCAGCATAACTGCAACCTGCGCTTTACTGCCGGCTACGGCAGCAGCGAGGCCGGCTCCAACGCCACTCTGCCCATGGCTCCGTTCCCGGTGCGTGACGGCAACGTTGGTGTGCCGATGATCCACAGCGTCATCAGCATCTTCAAGCCCGGCACCCAGGAAGAGCTGACCTACAATACCCCCGGTGAGATCTGCATGACGGGCCCCGGCGTGATGCTGGGCTATGACCGCCCCGAAGCAACCGCCAAGGCACTGCAGGTCCACGCAGACGGCAAGACCTGGCTGCACACCGGCGATATCGGCTATATGTCCGAGGACGGTGTGCTCTACACGATGACCCGCGGCGCATCCCCGCGCTTTGGCGGCGGCGACCTGATGGTGCAGCCGCTGGAGAACATCGTGGCCGATGCCGACATCAAGGGCATCAAGGACGAGTTCTTTGTTATCGTGCCGGATGATGAGCACGAGGGCTGCTTCCTGCCGTACCTGTACGTCCAGCTCAAAGATGGCTACACCTTGGACGATGTGCGCGATAAGATCAATGCCTGCCTGCCGGAACGTTACATGCGTCCGGTGGAGATTTTCACCGTACCGGAACGCCCGTTCTTCCACTTCAAGACCAACCGTATTGGCCTGAGCAAAGAAATCATCGCCAAGCGCAACCAGCAGAAAGAAAAAGCCAAGCGCAACAGCTTTGCCGATGGCTGCATTGCCTGATGACTTTGGCGTGATAAAATCATGATAATGTAACGGCATGTGCCCACCTTATGATAGAGATAAGGGGGCACATGCCTTTTGTTTTGGGGTGGGGGGAGCGGATGAAGATGAACGGTACGCGCGGTTGGGGGATAGGGGAGAAGGGCAATCGGATTCCGGTGCGGGGGAGATACTTGTGAAGTTGTAAAATAAAACTTTGAAATCCATCCGCGGATGAAAAGCACGATAGGGCACTGTATCATTAGCTACATGCTGAAAAAATGCTGTAGGGAACGGGATTGACCGTTCCGCAGCCTTATAAAAAGTCGACCTTTTACGGGGAAAAGAAAAATATCGCTACTCTTTTTTGAAAAAATCACAAAGGAAATTTTGTGTTTTTCTTTTGGGAAGAGGAATTTCGGATGAAAAAGGGGAGTTCGGGAAACAAAAACAGGAAAAACTTTGTAAGATATGAGGAATAAATGACGATGAAACGAACTGTATTTTGACGAAACTAAAAAGGCATAAAATAATAAAAAAACTTTCAAAAAGTGTTGACAAAAGGGGGATACTTGGTTATAATAATATTCGTCGCCGGTGAGGCGGCCAAACAAAATAAGC
>OJQV01000805.1_pt1 | contig 18552 bp, 15 predicted proteins | sample 1598821 | NCBI WGS metagenome assembly OJQV01 (sample SAMN03922509, study PRJEB24848) | human gut metagenome | isolation source: stool sample | host: Homo sapiens | place: Germany | collected 2011-11 | reverse complement strand
TAGAAATCTCCTCCTTGCTAGATATAATTATATACCTATCAGAAGGAATTTTCAATCCGTTTGTTGGTGAAAATATAATAGAAATACCAGTATTTATCGGATTCTTAGCCGGCAGCCCAAATACTTCCTAGATATAAAATCACGGGACTGCAGGATATAAAGCGCCTACGAAATCAAAACTTGTGGAAGATTCCGGTCTGAAATGAAATTAATATATTAAAACAGATAATAAACGTCTAATATATTAATTTTCTATAAACATTACGGCAGATAAAGGAAATTTCAATACCATTATGGCAGTGGTTAATAAAACATAGTTATGCTAAAATATGATAAAAGAGTTATAGTGGATTTATATAAGAATATGATCAATATTTTATGGGTTGTTTAGTTATAAAGTAAGGGGTGCCATGTGAAAATCGTAGATAAATTGACAGATATGGCAGAAAAGATGTCGCCTCGCAAGCTTTTAATTCTTTGTGCAGGGTGTGCAATCATCGTTTTTCTGATTATTTATTTCAGCTTATCATCGTTGCTGAAGACAAAAACTGCAGAAGATGAGGCGCGCATCGCCGTGACCCCGGTTATAGAGGCATCTCAGGATATACCGCCATATACGCTCATCACCAATGATATGGTCAAGGTGTCCAGTGTCCCCTCTGATGCGGTACCTGCAGCGGCGGTCAAGGATATGAAGAGCGTCGTTGGAAAAACATCATCTGTAGCAATTCTCAAGGGAGATGTCGTAACTACCCGCAAGATTAACAGTCAGACGGCAAACGGTTTTGCCGGTATGATTCCTAAAGGAATGAGAGCCGTTTCTTTCACGATTAATGACATTACAGGGGTTTCCGGTTTTGCAAAACCAGGGGATAAAGTAGATATCCTGCTGGTTGGCAATAAGGAACACCCTGATGCAATGACATCCAAATTGCTTTTGAAAGATGTACTGCTTCTGGCTGTCAATAAGAGCAGCGTGGAAGCGCAGAGTGCTTCGGCTGAATCAGCCGAGAATACGGCATCTTCGCCTTTAAGTTCTGATACGAAGACCCCGGCTAAGAAAAATAATACAGCTCCGGTTTCTCAGCCTGCCGTTGCAACAGTAGCAGTAACGCCGTATGATGCTGCAAAGCTTACTGCATCTGCACAGATGGGAATCCTTCAGCTTATGCTTCGTCCAATCGGGGCGGACGGTGATACCAACTCCGTGGCTTACTACGTGATACCGCTTCCAAAAGAAAATAATGCACCTCAGACAGAATCAGCGCAGCCAGCGCCGAGTGCACCGGTTCAGACGTCTAATGGAGGACAGGCAGCATCTGCGCCTGCTCGTGTTTCAGTAGATAATAATTTCGGTGTTGAAGTTATCCGGGGAACTTGAGTATAGTTGGGGGATAGTTGAATGATCAGTAACCTTAAGAGAATCAGTATCTTGACGGCAGCAGCCGTAATGGGAGCCTGCAGCTGGGCTCTTGCAGCAACACCTGTCAATGTATCACTGAATTCATCAAAATATATGCAGGCACCGAAGATTACCAGGATTGCCATCGGTAATCCTGAAATAGCGGATGTCCGGATGCTTTCTGCACGGGATTACCTCTTGATTGGCAAGAAGGCAGGATCGACTTCACTCATTGTCTGGTCGGCTAATGGTGTCCGTGAGGAATACAGTGTTTATGTGTCCGGGGATGATCAGGGAATGGCAAGCGCCATTCAGCAGGCCATCGGATATCCGGGAATCACCGCGCAGATGATGAATGGCAAAGTGCTTCTTCGTGGTACCGTGAAAAATCAGTATGAACACGATACGGCCATCAAGATTGCCCAGCTTTATCTGGGGAGCGGCGGAGGCAGCACGTCTTCAGCAACGACAGCGTCCGGTACGAATGGTTCCCAGGGAAGCGCCACAGATGAAAATATCATCGATCTTCTTGAGATGTCTCATCCCAGCCAGATTCGCCTGGAAGCGCAGCTCATAGAAATCAACACAGATGATGAGAAGAATTTGGGGATTCAGTATTGGTCTCCAACATTAGGAAATTCATCATCGGGAATAACACCTGGAGCAAGCGGTTTAGTGTATGTCGGGGAAGATATGTACAATAAGCGCGGAAGTTTCGGATGGATAGGCTCACATTTGTCCACAATCGATGCTTCACTGCATGCTCTTGTAACCAATGGCAAAGCCAGAATTCTTTCAAGACCATCCATTACGACGATGAGCGGGAAGACGGCAAATATCCTGATTGGCGGACGTATTCCGATTCCTACCTCGGCAGGAGATGGGGAAATTTCCATTGACTGGCGAGAATATGGTATCCGTCTTAATATCGAACCAGTCGTAGACGGTGAAAACAAGATTACATCCAAGGTTCATGCAGAAGTATCGACTCTGGATTATGGTCATGCCGTTGTGGAGAACAATTTCAGTATTCCTGCCCTTGCTTCCAGAGAAGCAGACGCTGTAATCAACGTCAGATCGGGGGCGACAATGGCAATTGGCGGTCTCCTGAATTCAGAAGATTCCAAGACAGTCAGCAAAATTCCTCTTTTAGGAGATCTGCCAATCATTGGTCAGTTCTTCCGCCATACAAGCAAAACAAGGGATAACCGCGAGCTTCTGATTCTGATTACTCCGACACTCGTTTCTGAAGATACCGAACAGCCAATGTCCCAGCAAATGAAACAGGGATATGAAGTTTCACAAAGATATGCCAGAAACAGAGAGAATGTAAATCTGAATCAGCCGGTAGAACAGGGTACTGATCAGCAGGAAAGAGATCTTTGGGGAGAAAAGGAAGCCCCGGTCAGCACAGTCGTTGTTGAAGAAAAGAAACCTGAAAAGCCTGTTGAACATCTTCTTCAGGTAAAAGGTGAAAATGGAGAAACGACGTTGGTTCCGCTTTCTGAGGAAGATTATCAGAAACACAAAGATGATCTGCAGATAGTGAAGGTGGAAAGGGATAATGGCACAAAAAAGCAGGAGCCAGTCCAGATCCAGCGTAAGCAGGTTCCAGAGAAGCAAGTTTCCAGTCCTGTAAAAAAAGCAGACGTGGCTCCAAAGGAAAGCAGCAGTGAACCGGATATCAGAGACAGGGTTCGCGCTATTATGAATGCATACTCATCAGATCGTACATAAATGCTAAAGGGGGGATCTAAATGCCAGCAGGCACGAAGGGAACGATATTTACAGTTTTCAGTACAGCTTATGCGGTAGGAAAAACACTAATTGCAGTAAATATTGCTGCCGAACTCGCCAGAGACGGATTTAAAGTCTGTTTAGCAGATTTAGATCTCCAGTTCGGAGATATCCGTTATTATCTGAAGCTTGAGCCGGAAATGACGATTGCCGATGCAGAAAGGGCCATGCAGAATAATCCTAACGAAGTAAAAATGTCGAACTATCTGACGCCATTCCATTCCGGAAATATCCGTTTCGACGTACTGGTCAATCCGGATCTTCTGGAAGAAGCCTATAATATGGATATTTCGCTTATTAGGACAATGGTAGAACGTCTGCAGCTTGAATATGATTATGTTATCGTCGATACGACATCGACGTTTAGTGCTTTGAATTTATCAATGATGGATTTATCAACGATTATTGATTTCGTTGGTCTTGTTGATTTTATACCAACTATTAAGAATATGAAGCGCGGCTCGGATACGTTGAAGGAACTCGGATATGATGACACCAAAATCCGTTATGTTTTGAACCGCAGCAATGCAAGAACCAGGATTGACGTAAGTGACGTGGAGCAAATCTTAGGAAAGCATTTCGACTATGTTCTCCCGAATGATTTTATGACGGCACAGAAATCCATCCAGTCCGGGGAGCCATTGGTTCAGAAATCGAGAGATACTGAACTGGCGCACGAAATCTGCCGGATGGTTGATAAATATGCAAAACCGGGAACAGAAGAAGAACAGGATAAAGGCTCTAAAGGTGGGTTCTTCAGCAGGCTTTTTTCCTAAGGAGGTGAGGCGTCTTGGCTTACAGAACTGTCCTGATTGAAGAAAATAAAATGATGATGGAACGCCTTACCAGTGTCGTCCGTAATCTGGCTGGATTTGAAGTGAGCGCCAGATATGCAACAGCAGGTGATGCCCTGGGCCAGATGCAGGCTTTTAATCCGGATTTGATTCTGGTAGATGTCGATAATGAGCATAATGCGCTCCTCATTCCTGATTTAAAAAGAAATATTCCAGGTGCAGTCATTATCTGTCTGGCTCGCCGCTGGGATTCAGAAGCACAGGCAAAACTGCTTCATATGGGCGCTAAAGGTTACATGGTGAAGCCTTTCACGGGGGAGGAACTTCTTGAAACTGTTAAAAATGTAAGTAGATCTTCACTGAGCGCATACTCGAAGGTGATCTCTTTTTTCAGTCCAAAGGGGAAAAGCGGCAAATCCACATTGATTGCTAATCTGGGAACGGTATTGGCAGCAAAGACAAATGAGCCGGTGGCCGTTATTGATGCAGATACTCAGTTTGGAGATATGACTGTATTTTTCAATCTGACTCCGCAAAGTACGATTGTGGAAGCTGTAAGAGATATATCGTTTCTCTCCCCGGTAACGCTCAGGACATATTTTACAGATACAGGAAGGAACCTGCAGGTTTTATGCGGAACTTCTAAACCGGATATGGCGGAAACGATAACTATTGAAGGATTTACATCTCTTGTTAAAATGTCAAGAAGCTTGTACAAGTATATTTTAATTGATATTCCTTCGGGATTTTCAGATATTTCTGCCACTTCCTGCGAGCTCTCTGATAAGACGATTATTACGACCATGGTCAATGGCGGCTATGAAGTGCAGCACATGAAGCGGGCACTGGAAATTTTCAAAGCCTGGGATCATTATCAGGAACGGCTGGATCTGCTTTTCACAAGAGTCAATCCATTTACGGAAGAGCAGAAAAATAAGCTGTCGGAGCAGATGGGATATCCGGTCAAGTATATTATCCCTAATGAATACCTGCTTGTTTCTGAAGCAGCTGATAACGGCAGGATGGCAGTGACACGGGATCCCGACAGCCAATTTTCCAAAGCAGTTGAAAATCTGGCTGATTCGATTATAGCCGGGGCGTAATCATTCGGTTTTATAGAGCTTATCATTCTGGAGACAATGGATTTTATTAGGAAGGAGGAACATCATGATTCTGCTCATATCACTCTTGTGCTCATTTCTTGTATTTATCATGATTTTCTTCTCCTCCATGCATCTTTTGAAAAAGAAGACTAATGTCAGTGACAGGGTACGTTTCTATACCGGATATGCTCCTGAAGAGGAAGAAAGACAGGAGAAGGAAGCGCTGAAGGATCGTGTCAGAAAAGCATTTAGGAAGCGCTTAAGAGAAACGGCACCTAAGAAAAATACGATGAATCTAAATCTGCTGATGGACAGGGCAGGACTGCCCATCTTAGGTTCCGAATTCCTGGTCATGTCCAATGGCGCAGCCATTGTTGGTTTCATCGTAGGATTCCTTCTTTTTTCCAATGCTGTTTCAGGTTTGATCATTGCTCTCATTGTGCTCTCATGTGCATGGGGGTATGTCCGTTATTTAGCAAGTAAAAATTCAAAGAGATTTTCCGGTCAGCTTTCTGATTGTTTAACCCTTCTGGCCAACTCGCTTCGCGCCGGATTTTCCTTCCTGCAGGCGATGGAGATTATTTCCAGGGAGATGCAGCCGCCCATGAGTACGGAATTTGCCAGAGTTCTTCGTGAAACAAACTTGGGGAAACCTTTGGAACAGGCACTGCAGCAGATGGATGAAAGAGTTGATAATGAGGATTTTTCTCTTGTCATTACCGCCGTTCTCATTCAGCAGCAGGTCGGTGGTAACTTGGCCGAAATCATTGATACCATACGAGACACTATTATTGAACGTGTACGTCTTCGTCGTGAGATTACGACACTAACCGCACAGGGGCGGGCAACGGGAATGGTTCTCGCCGTAATTCCTATCGGGATGGCAATTGCGCTTTATGTAATATCTCCAACTTATATTGAACCGTTATTAACAACCACAATTGGACGATTGGCGATAGGCGCTGCCGTAGTCCTGGAAATTATCGGTTTTATCATTATTTATAAAATTATGGATATAAAGATTTAGGGGAATGTTTTGTCTTTAATAGAAGAAAATTAGCGATCCATTGTTTAACAGTAAAGAAGAAGTTCCGGGGGAAGGGCAGCAGTGCTGCTGTCTTTCCTCGAGAGCGGCTTCATATGGGAAGGGGAAATCAAAGCCTTCCAACAGGGGCTTTGATTCACGCTAGTGCATAGCGTCGCTTGAGGACAGTTTCTCCGGTTCTATAGAACCCGATTTCTTGCAAAGGAGGTGACAACTATGTTAAAAATGATGATTGATGAGATCCGCATTATGTATCTGTCCAAACTTGGACAGAAAGGCCAGGACCTGATTGAATATGCTCTGCTTCTGGCAATTGTTGTTGGCATCGGCTTTATGATTTATCAGACATCTGGTCTGCAGAACAGCATTAAGACCATTTTCACGAACGCAAGTAACGTGACTTCTTCCGCAGCAGCATCGGCTACGGCTGGCTAAGGCGGCTACCAGCGGTAATGGTTGATCTAGTGCAAAGATAGTAATTTTACAGAGGCTCTTATTCTATAAGAGTCCCTGAAGAAGGATAGTAGTATACTGTCCTTCTTCAGGGATTCCTGTAAATGATCTGTAATAAACTAAAAAATTTTAAGATAAATCTGCAGGTGAATATTATTTATAGTTATCCTGATCTTAGTAAGGAGGGGAGCAGAATGAAAAAACAGCGCGGACAAATGCTTGTGGAATTTGCATTGCTTCTGCCCCTTTTTTTATTACTACTTTTCGGCATTATGTACTGTGGCTTTATGTATGGAGACTATCTGACACTGAACAATATGGCAAGGTCTGCTGCAAGGGAAGCGGTCATTACCATTCCGGCATCTGGTGATGATACGGAACTATTGGCGTATGATGCGCTTGAAGACCGCTATCGTGAGACTATTGAAGATGCTCATATGACAACGAATCTGTATACTTTTAAAGATATACAGATCGATAATACGGGAACATCACCTGCTAATGGGGCACCGCCGGATTCTATTCATGTTCGCATCGATACGGTCCTGAATAAACAGTATGCATTTGTCAATCTGCTGACTGGGCTGGGTGTTGGGATTCCTGAGAGCTATAGTATCAATTATTATATGTATGATGAGAATGGTTCGGCTTCAGACTCGTAAGGTTCTGTAACCTATATTTGTGAATTAAAGATAGTGATTGTACTTTTAAAAATTAATGACAGGGGGTGGAAACAGTGACACTGCTTGAACGTCTTGGGAAAAAAGAAAATAAAAATGAGGGCAAGATTTTTGCAGGACGTACCGATAAAATTATTGAACAGGGTTATCAGGATCTGAAGATTGCAGTGCATCGCAGAATCGTCGATGAGATGACTTCTGAACAGCAGCAGCTCTTTGAGGGGACAAATCACAGCCGTCAGGAAGTGGAAGCGCTGATTTCCACTTATGTAGAACGAGTCCTGAGTGAAAACCCGTTTGCTGTTCCGCGCGGTGAAAGAGCGCGCCTTGTCTCTGATATCTGTGATGAGATTCTGGGGCTTGGGCCGATTGAACCGCTTCTGAAGGACGACTCCGTCACCGAAGTCATGGTCAATGGGCCAAAGCAGGTATATGTAGAACAGATGGGGAAGCTCCATCTTACAAATGCGCAGTTCCATGATAATGCTCATTTGATGTCTATTGTGGAAAAAATTGTGGCTCCATTAGGCCGTCATATTGATGAAGCTTCTCCATTAGTTGATGCCAGGCTTCCTGATGGATCGCGTGTCAATATTATTATTCCGCCATTGTCACTGATTGGTCCCTGCATTACGATCCGTAAATTTTCCCAGACACCTCTTTCGATTGAAAATCTCGTTTCTTTTGGGACGCTTTCTGAAGATATGGCGCGTTTCCTTCGGGGATGCGTTAAAGCCAAGCTGAATATTATGGTCAGTGGCGGTACCGGTTCCGGTAAGACGACGACACTGAATGTCCTTTCTTCCTTCATTCCTTCGGATGAACGTATTGTAACAATCGAAGATGCCGCAGAACTTCGTCTGGAGCAGCCGCATGTTGTGACGCTTGAAGCCAGGCCGGCTAACATTGAAGGAAAAGGCGCCATTACGATCCGTGATTTAGTTAAAAACGCACTTCGTATGCGCCCTGACCGAATCATCGTAGGCGAAGTCCGCGGCGGTGAAGCACTCGATATGCTGCAGGCCATGAATACAGGCCATGATGGATCCCTGACGACAGCGCATGCGAACAGCCCGAGAGATGTTCTGAGCCGTCTGGAAACAATGGTGCTGATGTCGGGACTGGAGCTTCCGGTCCGTGCAATACGTGACCAAATTTCTTCCGCGCTAGATCTGATTGTCCACCAGTCGCGTATTCAGGATGGATCCAGAAAGATTACATATATTACAGAAGTCCAGAAAATGGAAGGGGACGTTATCGTCCTGCAGGATTTATATCGTTACCGCCAGACTGGATTTGACGATAACGGTAAAGCACTGGGGGTCTTTGAACCGACCGGACTTCAGCCCCAGTTCCTTTCTAAGTTTAAAGCTCATAATGTAGAGCTTCCGAGAGATCTCATGCGTGGGGGATCCTTGAACTTCTCCGAGGAGGGTGAATGATGATCCTCTTGCTATCTGCATTTATCGCGACTGTCATCTTTTTGATGCTTGCTTTTCTTTTTCTCCATTCTTCGGGAGAGGCTCGCGGCGTAAAAAAGAGGCTGGGAGAGTATGCCGGGAATCAAACGAAGCATGATCTGAGTGCTGACAGGGCAGAAGAACTGAAAAAAACACCTTTCCTTCAAAGAACGGTTGGCAAGCTTATCAGCAATATTGCTGCTATATTTTCTTACTTTACACCGTCAGCAATTCCTAAACTGATGCAGCATCGCATCATGCTTGCCGGAAAGCGGGGCATCTGGCATGTGAGGCCGATGGCCGGAATCTGGTTTCTCTGCATGGTGGCAGGAGGGGGTATAGCCTTTCGTTATGCAGCAAATGAGAATCGCACTTTTATAAGCGGGCTTCTTACCATATGGATCGGCATGATTATAGGTGGGCTGATTCCGTTCGGAGTTTTGAATCATATTATTCGAAGAAGGCAGGATTTGATTACCCGGCAACTGCCCGATGTTTTGGATCTTCTTTCTATTTCAGTGCAGGCAGGACTTTCCTTTGACGGAGCTTTAAAGAAGGTTGTTGAGCGCATGGAAGGCCCGCTCATTGACGAATTTCGCTGGATGCTCCGCAATATTCGCATGGGTATGACACGCGCGAGGTCTATGAAGTTTATGGCTGAACGCTGTGATATTCAGGATATTTACCTTTTTGTCATGTCAGTGACCCAGTCGGAAAAGCTGGGGGCTTCCATGTCGGATACATTGAAGATTCAGGCGGATAATATGAGAAATATCAGAAGACAGAGAGCAAGGACATTGGCAATGAAGGCGCCGGTAAAAATGGTATTCCCTCTCGTTTTCTGCATTTTTCCCTCCATATTCGTCGTCGTATTGCTGCCATCCTTGTTATCGCTAAAACAGACAATAGGATAAAGGGATATTTTAATATCATTGACGCAAAGGAGAGTCTATGCTCGAATATTGGACTTTTAGCAAGGAAGATTTTCCAAGCGTTCAAATTCAGGTGGAAAGGGCTGATACATGGCTTGGCCGTTTCTGCGGGCTTATGATGAGAAAACCGCTTCCTCATGGAAGCGGGCTTCTTCTTGTTTCAACAAACAGCATTCATATGTGCTTTATGCGATTTGCTATTGATGCGGTTTATCTTGATCAGGATAATATTATTGTGAAAATAGTAAAAAATCTTCATCCCTGGATAGGAATTTCAGCCTGCTTCCATGCCGCATCAGTCATAGAGATGCTTTCCGGTGAGGCGGAAAGGCTGCATTTGGAAATTGGGATGAAAGGTAAATGCAGTGATGAAATAGGCAGGAAGAACAAAAAAATAAAAATTTATAAACTAACGAATTCTATAAAGTAATTTTAAGCCAATCTGTAAACACCCGACAGATTAGCGTTTTTATTATATTTTTCAGGCTAAAGCGCTTATTCGATATTTACAATATGGACTAAAGCTTATATAATTATAACAAAGATTAAAAATATTTTTTCGAGCTTCCGTAGAAGCTGGGACGGGGATATTATGGATAAATCGTTATATACGCTGGAATTCATGAGACATACTTATGAAAACTTCCCTATTGGCGTCTTTGTATACGGAGATGATGAACAGGGAGAAATTGTCTATACGAACCCCCGAATGCTGGCTCTATGCGATTGTAAAAATGAAAGAGGATTCCGTGAACTGACAGGCGGGTCCCTTTTTGGCATGATCCATAAGAACCGGACCTTGCTGCTGGATGATATCAAGGATCAGCTGCATGCAAGCAAAGACCGCTTTACATTGAATTGCATGATAGTGACAGCAAATGGAAGCTGCCGGCCCGTGGAACTGGCAGGGCATGTAGAGGATGAAAAGACAGGAAGCCATCTGATTCACGTCTTTGTCATCAATGAAAAAGGCAGACTGCCTTCTTATGAGGTCGATTCTGTAACGGGACTTCCTGGCATGAGGCGCTTTATTGCTGCAGCTCACGAAGTTGTCAGGGAAAATGCGCAAAAAAGCCATCCTGACAGATTGTACCTGCTGTTCTTCAATATTTCCCATTTCAAAATGTTCAATGTCAATTATGGCATTACGGCAGGAGATAAGTTCCTGAAGATGATGGGGGAGAGCATCCGCCAGGTCTTTTCAGATTCATTCATTTCCCGTTTCGATGTGGATCATTTTATGGTCCTTGCTGAAGGCGGAGATATAGACAGGTGCCTGAAGGAAGTGCATTATATGATCCTTCGTATCAGGCCGTCTGCCAAGGTGGAATGCAAGATCGGCGTCTATGAACTGCATGGAGAAACGCTGAATCCTGATCTGGCACTGGCCAGTGTCAAGATTGCCTGTGACAGTATCCGCAATACACCGGACACATTTTATGCATATTACACGGATTCCATGGGAAAGAGTCTGACTGTCCGCGAATATGTAACCAAGAATATTGATGAAGCAATAGAGAAGGAATACATAAAGGCATACTTCCAGCCAGTCGTAAGAACGATTTCAAAAACGTTATGCGGTATGGAAGCGCTTGCCCGCTGGAATGATCCTGTAAAGGGATTCTTAATGCCATGCGACTTTATCACCGCTTTGGAAGACAGCCGTGAAATTTACAAGCTTGATTTGGAGATTATTCGTCAGGTGTGCAGGAATATTGCACTTTGCAAGAGAAGCGGAGAGGCTATTGTTCCTGTTTCGGTCAATCTTTCGCGCCTCGATTTTCTTTGCTGCGATATTTTTAAGGAAATAGAGGATTTGACAGCCAGATACAGAGTTCCAAAGGAACTTTTGCATATCGAAGTCACGGAAAGCGTTTTTATGGGCGGGGAAACAGTCATCTGGAAGACTCTGAAAAAATTCCGCGCGGCTGGTTATGAAGTCTGGATGGATGATTTCGGAAGCGGGTACTCATCGCTCAATCTTCTGAAAGACTATAAGTTTGACGTGCTTAAAATCGATATGGCATTTCTATCAAGCCCGAGTAAAAGGGCCAGAAATATCCTGTCATCCGTTGTCGCTATGACGAAAACCATCGGCGGGAGGAGTCTGGCAGAGGGCGTAGAGACAAAGGAGCAGTTTGAATTCTTGAAAAAGGCGGCCTGCGAAGAAGTACAAGGATATTATTTTGGAAAACCGGCTCCCTACGAAGAAACGATACGTCACTGCATGGATACGGGAATCAAAATTGAAAGCCGCGCTATGCGTCTTTGCTATGAGGCTTTGAGCAAGGTTGATTTTCAGAACGATAAAGCGCCTGGTGTCGCTGAATACGATGGAAAGACCATTCGTCTTTTATATACCAAGGATGAACATCTGAAAAAGATTATGACGCCCGGCTGCATAGAGCTTGGCAATAGGGAAAGCATTGGAAATGCAAGGCGGATGGAATTTGCTAGTGCATTCAGGGAACTGGCTGAAAAAGTACTGAAAAGCGGGCATCGTGAAGAAGTTTCCTGCATCATCAGCAATAAACCGAAGATTATTTCAGGAGCCTGCATTGTTCATAATAATGGAACGTATGCATTTTCTATCAAATTAAATAATCTGGTAGAAAATACTCCGGGAGATACAGACAGAGCCGGACAGACGCATTTTGACCGCATTCTTCAGAATGTATATTCCGTCTATGACAATATAACGCTTTTAGATCTGGCAAAAAGAACTTCAATGAACCTGGCCGGCCGGGGAGAAACGAGAGGAAAACTGTCAAAGACGGGTGATCTGGGACAGGATCATGTCATTTACTTCGAGACCTGTATCTATCCTGCTGATTATGAAAGATACCTGGCTTTTACAGATGCAAATACACTTTCGCAAAGGGTGGAGGCAAAAGGGCATACCGGCCTTTCTTCTTTCTTCCGGACTAAAGACAAGGATGGGACATATCCCTGGAAAATGCATACTATCATACCGGTATCCCGCACGGGCGCTTCAAAGATACTTTACTGTGTGAAGGGGCTGTCTGGAGACTGTGCGAAGATGGTAGGCACAGCGCAGGAAGATATCGAAGAAAGAGCGCTTGAAGCGTATGCTGAAAGAGGTGTCGAGAGCAAGGATATCCTCTGGAAGAGTCTGATGAATTTCTCAGACGTTGCCTGTTTCTGGAAGGACAGGGAGCATCGGATCCGCGGAATCAATTCGAAGTTCATGAAATCTTTCGGACTCAGCTCAGAAAAAGACGTCATTGGGAAGACGTCGGATGAGATGGGCTGGATTATCAATGAATATTCCTGGAAACGTTCAGAGGATGATGTGCTCATTTCCGGCCGCTGCATCAGGAACGAAATGGTTGACTGCGTATTTCAGGGAACGCTGAAAAGAATTATTTATACAGAGATTCCTATTTATGATGAAGGAGAAATCATAGGGATTTTAGGTTGGTTCATTGAGGAAGAGCAGATAGAAAAGAGCCGTGAGAATCTAAAGCTTACAGTAACAGATCCGGTTACAGAACTTTTGAATTCAAGAGGTTTGCTCGAGTCCATGATGACGTATTCGGAAATGTATCAGCATTATAATGTGGACTACGTCATGCTCTTTATCTTTGTTCCCCAGTACAATCAAATGCTGGCATCTTACGGGAAAGAGACGGCAGATGAACTTTTGAGAGAAGTCACTTCAAGAATCAATTCAGTTTTCGGCAGGAGCGGGCCGGTCGGAAGAATCAATGGAGGAGAGTTTATCCTTCTCTTCCATTATGAGGACCAGGGGGCTGTTTCGGATATGAGCCGGAAACTGAAAGAAGAAATTTCCCATATTGATCATGTGAAAAATATTCCGTGCAAAGTGGATGCAAATACACTGATTACATATGGATCAGATAAGATTGCAGCCGGTAAATTGATGGAACAGGCTATTGGCATTATCAGGAGCGGCGGTGCTGAAATTTCCGTCGATGACTGGGTCAATAAAGGCGAACTGTTCGATCGTATTCCCATTCCTTACGTCCTGCTTGATGTTCCGATTGGAAATGATGGAATGATTTCAGGCATCATCTGCCGTTACAAGAATACGGCATATGAGAAGATGATGGGAATCCATAATAAGACTGAATTGGAAAAACGCTTTTCTGATCTTCTGGATACGCCGGATTATACCTGGCGGCAGCGTTTGTATGAAGCCGCTTACGAAGGAAGGACCGTTTTCAATCAGAAGTACTTCCCTGAAGAAGGAGAATGGCTGGACTATCTGTTTTTCAGGGGGCCTAGAAGAGGCACCTGTTCAGCAATGATTCTTCACCGGGACAAGAGTACCGTGCAGGCAGCACCCAGAGTACTCAATTATTCAACGGATCATCTGGTCAATTACCTGATGGATATCCTCATCAAAGGCGAGAATTATGGCACAGCGATTGGAAGTGTTCTCAAGGAAATAGGAATTATCATTTCCGCAGACCGCGTTTTCATCGGAAACATACAGAATCAGTCAGTTTCCTATCCTTTCAGCTGGTGCAGAGAAGGTCTTGCATCGATTAAGAATCTGGGATTTACAGGTGCTGATTTTGATGAATATGTCGAGATGAGGAAGCATCTCCTTGAGAAGAATGACAGCATTGCGATTTCCGATATTGATGATATCAAGGAGACTGACCGGGTAACGTATCAGTTCCTGAAAGCGCACGATGTGCATTCTATTGCTGAAGTTCCTATTTTCCGTGATAATCATTTATATGGCTTCCTTGGCGTAATCAATTACGACAGGGAAAATGGAGTCGATGTCAGGTACATGCTGGAAAAAGTGGCTGGTTACCTGGACCTCAAGGCAAGAAACCAGGAACTGATGGATACACTGAAATATATGTCGGGCAATAATCTGCTGACCGGACTCCATAACAGGAACGCAATGAGCAAGAAGGTAGAGGAGCTCAAGCTCCATCGGACGCCGGTTGGAATTATATATGCCGATCTGAATAATCTTAAAGCAACAAATGATACATACGGGCATGATGCAGGGGATCTCCGGCTGAAGGAAATCGCTGACATCATGAAGGAAATCTTCGATCTTGACGATATATACCGCCTTGGCGGCGATGAATTCATTATCATCATGGATAATGTGAAGAAACTGGACAAGATGGATAAACTTAGGAAATTCAAAAAGGTCATCCGGAATCGTTCCGTGGATGTTGCCATTGGTTTTGAATGGGTGGAGAATGCATCTGAGTTTGATTTTGGCATGAAATCTGCCGATAAAAAGATGTATCGCAACAAGAAGAAATATTACAAAACACACAAACTGACAGAACGGGGAGATGAAAGAGCTGCTGCAAGGTAATTCCGCAGCGGGAACAGCTGATGCATGCAAACGGCAGGTTCTCTAAATGATGATTTGTGCCGGCCATGATTTCATGATTTGTTATGTACCATGTAATTCCTGTACGGAACTCGGATTATAGAAAGGGGAGTTACTGATGGAGCTGAAAGAAGAAAATTTTAGAAAGATAGCGGATGATCTTCCTTTTGGACTTTACATTGTAGAGCCGGACCGTACGATCGTTTACTGGAATAAGGAAGCGGAACAGATTACAGGATATAAAAGAGAGGAAATGGTGGGCAAGCACTGTCCGCAGTCAGGATTGTTCCATATGGATGAAGAGGGACGAAGCCTTTGCCAATTCTTCTGCCCGCTCCTTGCTACTGTCGAATCGGGAGAAAAATCAAAAGCAAGAGTTACTTTTCTTCATAAGAACGGATACCGCATCTTGATTGATACATATTTTGTGCCGCTTAAGGATGAAAATGGGGAAACGAAGCATGTAGCAGAAATTTTTGAGGTAGTGGGCCCGGTGGAAGCAGATTCCCGTCTCGTTGAAAATCTGCATGAGATCGCATTCCATGACTCCCTGACAGAGCTTCCGAACCGCTTGTACATGGAATCCATACTGAAGGTCAGGTTCTATGAGTACCACAAATTATTCCGCCCGTTTGCCGTGATGTTTATGGATATTGACCATTTCCATGACTTTAATATAAAATATGGCCATGTTGCCGGAGATATGATGCTGAAATCATTTGCTGACAGCATTAAAGAGAATGTCCGGCACGAAGATGTGATCGGACGCTGGGGCGGCGAGGAGTTTGTCGGTGTATGCCCTGTTCCTTATGAAAAGGATGCCGTTCCGATTGCAAACCGCTTGCGGGATGTAGTCAATCAGGCGTATATTATTAAAGACGGAAATAAGCTTTCTGTTACAGTTTCTATTGGCGTGACCTTTGTCAGAGAAGAAGATACCTTAAAATCCATTGTCGACAGGGCAGACCGTTTGTTGTTCAAGGCAAAGCAGGCAGGGAGAGATCGGATTATGATTGATGCTGATGTGCCTCTTGTCGGGAAGATTGAGCGCGCAGACATCAGATGATGACAGAAATAATAGTGACCGCAGATATTCTGCGGTCATTTGTTATTCCAGAAGAAACGGGACAGGAAGCAAAAATTTGCTTATAGGGGACATTAGAATGCGTTTTTTGTGGAAATTAATCAAGTGGCTCGTCGGTCTTGCACTTATCCTTTTTCTGGCGGCGGGGCTTTATGCGGGAAATGTAGCGTATGAAGAGCTTTTCTCCGCGCCCTGGGATCAGATTCTTGGAATAGAGAATCGTAAAGGAGAACTTGACCGGATCCATTCACTGGAGGCGAGAAATGGCTGGCAGAGGGTCGAAGTCCATTCAAAGGATGGGACGAAACTTGTCGGGACGTATATTCCGGGAGAATCAGGAACCCGGAATACGGTGATACTTCTCCATGGTTTGTATCAGAACCGCACGATGTGCATTCCTTATGCCAATATTTACCGCAGGATGGGATACAATGTCCTGCTGGCCGATCTTCGCGGGCATGGAGAAAGTGAAGGCGGCCATACAGACTGGGGCATCCATGATGTAGAGGATATGAATGCATGGGTTTCGCTTCTTAGAAGCAAAAATCCGCAGATGCAGATCGGGTTCCATGGTGTTTCCTTAGGCGCTGCCATGGCGCTCATCTACAGTGCAAGCGATGAAGGAAAGCAAATGAAATTCTATGTGGCCGACAGCTCTTACGGGGATCTTTTAGATCTTGGAAGAGACAAGCTTATGAAGTATACGGGGGATGACAGATTGGTCCTCGGCATGGACGTATTGAATCCATTCTTCCAGGCAGCCTTATACATGCACACGGGCAAGCTTTTATCTGATATCGATCCGGTAAACAGAGTCCAGCACATGACATCTCCGGTGCTTTTCCTTCATGGCGCGAAAGACCAGCTCGTACCGCCTGAAGTAGCAGAACTTCTTTTAGCAGATTCGTCCAGCACGAACAAAAAACTTTATATATTCCAGGGAGCGTCACATACGATGGAAATGTCTGCAAATGGGCCGGCTTATCGCGAATATGTCACAGATTTCATTAAAAATACCTGATAGACTGTCAAAAGCTGTGATAAAATAAAGAAAAGTATCGTAGTTTCCGCGAGGTGATGGATAATGGATAATCAGGAAATTTCAAAGAGTGCAATGGAAGCGGCTGCTGAAACGATTCAGGTATTGAAGGGAACGGTAGAGAGCCTCCAGATGAATCTGGATCAGGAAAGAGATGCCATCGATGGACTTCATTTGACCATCGATTCACTGGAAAAAGAAAATGAAAAACTGCAGGAACGCGTATTCCAGCTGGAAGCTGAAATGAATCAGCCTAAGGTTGAGACACCTGCAGAAGGTATTGATATTGCAAAGAATCTTGAAAAGAAACTAGGATTTTATTACAAGGATCTTAAAGCAGTCGACGGAAAGAATCTGACTGCTGAAGACAGCGAAACATTGTACAATATTCTTGATTACACATTCAAAGCGCTCCGGAAAGCAGGGCTGAAATTCTAAAATAAAAGCAGTGAAATTGCATCATCACAATTTCACTGCTTTTTTATTTCAATTTTGTTGTCTGGGCGTAGAAGAAAAGGTATTGCTGGAGGATTCCAGCATTTTCACCAAAAGAAGGGAATGGGTTTTCTCCCTGGTAGAATGTATCGATGACCCGGGAAATCCATACATCAACGGGGGCAAAAGATGTCCGTCCGTATCCGAAGAGTGCTGTGCATCCTGCTACTTTAATGCCGACACCCGGGAAATCCATCAGCGCCTTCAAAAGATCTTCGTCATCGAGTGTACCTATCTTTTTCATTATACCGGGAGTTTTAACAGCCGCTTTCACAGTATCGTATATATAAGGAGCTCTGTATCCTAAGGAGCAGGATTTGAGCTCTTCTAACGAAAGCTTTGATAATTCCTTTGGCATTGGGAATGTATAAATGATTTCATAGGGTGTCTTTACAGGTTTTCCTGCGGCCTTTGCAAGCGCTTCGACAGCCGAACGGATAGCAGGAATGGATTTTCTTTGCGAGATGATGAAAGTAATGAGCGTTTCCCATGGATCCTGACGGAGAATCCGGATGCCACTGCTGTAGGAAGCTGCCTTGTACAGGCATGGATCTGATTCCGGAAGAGCCTCCCTTATGGATTTGTAATTCCTGTTCCAGTCAAAGTAAGGCTTCCATGTATGATTCCACTGATACCGGCTGCAGGAAATGTCATACTTTGTCTCTGTAAGCGGCTTCATGTAAAGTACATGGGAGCCTGTGATAAAGCGGTAACCATATTCAGTTTGAACGACACGGAAGCACTGTCCGCTTCTCATGATCTTATCAGCATCGAAATCGTCTTTGATAGTAACGATCATATATCCTCCTGATGAAACTGTTTTCCTTATTATACAGGAATCAAAGGGAAAGGGTCCTCTAAAAGAAAAAAAGAATAATAAAAAACGAATTGTTCTTTTGATACTTGCGATTATCG
>OJQV01000803.1_pt1 | contig 18591 bp, 16 predicted proteins | sample 1598821 | NCBI WGS metagenome assembly OJQV01 (sample SAMN03922509, study PRJEB24848) | human gut metagenome | isolation source: stool sample | host: Homo sapiens | place: Germany | collected 2011-11 | reverse complement strand
AGCAGCTCCGGCAGCTGGCCATCCTCAAACTGGATGTCCAGCACCGGGCCGATGACCTGGATCACCTTGCCGATATGTTTTTCGGACATAGGCTACAACTCCTTTTTGATAGGTTTTAAATCTCCGCGCCGGCCACGATCTCGGTGATCTCCTGCGTGATGGCAGCCTGACGGGCACGGTTATAATACAGGTTGAGATGGTCGATCATCTCACCGGCGTTCTTGGTGGCAGCGTCCATGGCGGTGCGGCGGGCAGCCAGCTCACTGGCTACGCTCTCGCACACGGCACCGTAGACGACACCGGCCACATACTCCGGGATGATCGCGCTGAATACTTCCTCGCTGCTGGGCTTGTACAAAATCTGACTGCGGCGCGCCTCGGCCTTCTGCTGCTCGGTGGGCTCCATAGCCAGCGGCAGCACCTCGATGGAAACTGCCGTCTGGGTCATCATGGAATCGAACCGGGTGTAGCAGAGCTTTACTGCGTCAAACTCGCCCTTGCGGTACCCTTCGGTGATCTGGCGCGCCAGCTGGAAGCACTGTCCCACCGATACATCGGCGGCCAGCAGCACTTCCTGCGTGAACAGTTTGGCTTCGTGGTGGGCAAAATATTCTGCCGAGCGCTTGCCGATGGGAAGCACCTCCACGTTGCCGCTTTCCTGTGCGGCCAGCTTGAGCACATTGGCGTTGTAACCGCCGGCAAGGCCGCGGTCACCAGCAATGACCACCAGCAGCGTGCGCTTGATCTCGCTACGGCGCAGATAGGGGTTGCGGGCCCGGGGGTCCGCTGCCGCGATCTCGGTCAGGGTCTTGTACAGCGTTTCAAAATAGGGTCGGCTGTGTTCGACCCGCTCCTTGGCACGGCGCATTTTGGAGGAAGCCACCAGCTCCATGGCCTTGGTGATCTGCATGGTGCTCTCTACGCTTTTGATGCGCAGCTTGATGTCCTTCATGGAACCAGCCATGCGTTACGCCTCCTTCCCTTTAATGCGCCTTGACAAAGCTTTCGGTATACCGGGTCAGCACGGCTTTGAGCTGCTCCTCGGTGTCCTTATCCAGATTGCCGGTGGTACGGATGGTGTCCATCACGGCAGCCCCGGCGGCATCGTTGTCCAGATACTCGTACAGGCTCTTCTCGTACTCTGCCACATCCGGCACCTTGACGTTGACAAGGTAATCGTGGATGGTGGCGTACAGGATGGCGACCTGCTTTTCCACAGGCACGGGCGCGGAGCGGTTCTGCTTGAGCACCTCCACGATGCGCTCGCCCTGTGCCAGACGCGCCTTGGTATCAGCGTCCAGATCAGAGCCGAACTGCGCAAAGGATTGCAGCTCGCGGTACTGGGAGTAGATCAGCTTCAGGGTGCCGGCCACCTTCTTCATGGCCTTGATCTGGGCGTTGCCGCCGACGCGGGACACCGAGATACCGGGGTTGACTGCCGGCATGACGCCGGAGTGGAACAACTCGGTCTCCAGGAAGATCTGACCATCGGTGATGGAGATGACGTTGGTGGGGATGTAGGCGGAAACGTCGCCCGCCTGCGTCTCGATGATGGGCAGAGCCGTCAGGCTGCCGCCGCCCAGCTCATTGGAAAGCTTGGCGGCGCGCTCCAGCAGACGGGAGTGCAGATAGAAAACGTCGCCGGGGTAAGCCTCGCGTCCCGGGGGACGGCGGATCAGCAGCGACAGGGCGCGGTAAGCCACAGCGTGCTTGGAAAGGTCATCGTAGATGATGAGAACGTGCTTGCCCTGCTGCATGAAGTATTCGCCCATGGCACAGCCGGAGTAAGGGGCGATATACTGCAGGGGAGACAGCTCGGAGGCGGTAGCGGACACCACGATGGTGTAGCCCATGGCACCGGCTTCGGTCAGGCTCTGCACAAGGTTTGCCACGGTAGAGCGCTTCTGACCGATGGCAACGTAAATGCAGATGACGTCCTTGCCCTTCTGGTTGATGATGGTATCGGAGGCGATGGTGGTCTTGCCGGTCTGGCGGTCACCGATGATCAGCTCGCGCTGACCGCGTCCGATGGGGATCATGGAGTCGATGGCCTTGATACCGGTCTGCAGCGGCTCCTTGACGGGCTGGCGCTCGATGATGCCGGGGGCGCGGCTCTCGATGGCGCGGTACTCGGTGGTCTCGATGGGACCTGCGCCGTCGATGGGCTGACCCAGTGCGTTGACCACGCGGCCGATCATGGCATCGCCCACCGGCACGGAAACCACCTTGCCGGTGCGCTTGACGATGCTGCCTTCTTTGATGCCGGCATCCGAGCCCAGCAGCACGATGGAAACGGTATTTTCCTCAAGGTTCTGGGCCATACCGTATTCGCCGTTGTCAAACTGGAGCAGCTCGCCTGCCATGCACTTTTCCAGACCGCTGGCCCGGGCGATGCCGTCGCCCACCATAATGACCGTGCCGGTCTCGCTCTGCTCGATGGCATTTTCGTAATGCTTGATCTGCGCACGGATGATCTTGGAGATCTCTTCAGGTTTCAGTTGCATCTTTGTTTGTTCACCACTCAATTCATAATAGTCATTTCGGGTGGAAATTCGTTCTGTGCTCTGCCCCGTTTGTAAAGGGCAGGGGAATGTTACAGAGTGACCGCCGCAATATCCCGGCGCAGGGAGGCAAGACGGTTCTGGACGGTGCCGTCCAGCTCGGTGCCCTCGATATCCAGCCGGATACCGCCCAGCACCTTGGCATCCACCTTGGTTTTAAGGTCGATGGTCTTGCCGGTCAGGTTTTCCAGCTTGGCGTGCAGCGCCGCGCGCTGCTGCTCGGTAAGCGGAACAGCCGAGATGGCTGTGGCTTCCAGAATGCCGTGCGCCTGATTGTAGCGGATGCGGTAAGCCCGTGCGCAGCCGGACAGCTCCCGCAGGGTGCCCTTCTCGCACAGGATCTTTAAAAAGTTCAGCACATAGAGGTGGACCTGCCCGCGCAGGGCTTCGTCCAGCAGGCCGCAGCGCTCCTTTTTGGGGATGCTGGGGGTGCTGAGCAGCCGCAGGTAGTCCGGGTTTTGCTTCAGAAGCTGTTGCACCTCGTCAAGCTCGCCCAGAATGCGGGTCTCCAGCCCTTCCTCTGCCGCCAGATCGTACAGACTGCCGCCGTACATCTTTGCAGTTTCGGTCATGATGCTTCACCCACGTTTTTGATAAATTCGTCGATCAGATCCTTGTGGTCCTTTTCGCTGATCTCGCGCTCCACCACCTTGGATGCGATCTCCATGGCAATGCCGCCGATCTCGTCCTTGACCTCGTTCACGGCCTTCTTACGCTCCTGCGCAATGTCGGCCTCGGCCTTCTGCTTCAGGGCAGCGGCCTGTGCGCGGGCCTCGCCCACGATCTCTTCCGAGCGGGCGGTGGCAGTCTTTTGCGCCGCGGTTACGATCTGGTTGGCCTCGGTGCGGGCGTTCTGCAGGTTCTGCTCGTACTCCGCCTTCATGGCCTCGGCCTCGGTGCGCAGTTTCTGCGCATCTGCGATCTCGCTGTCGGCCTTGGCCTTGCGGTCGGCGATCACCTGTTTGATCGGCTTCAGCAGGAACTTTTTGAAGATGACCAGCTGGATCATCAGGTTGCAGATCTGGGCCAGAAAGGTCCAGCCATCCAGCGTGATCAACGCCTGATACAGTTCCATAAGCGTCTCCTTTCGTTATTTTTTCGGATCGGGAGGCTTATGCCAGATACTTCATGAACATACCGGGAGCCAGGAAAATCAGCAGCAGGCCGGTGACAAAGCCGTAGATACCGGTGGTCTCGGAAAGGGCAACACCGAGGATCAGGGTGCTGGTAACGTCGCTCTTGCACTCCGGCTGACGGCCAACGGCCTCACAGGCAGCGGCAGCAGCGTTGCCTTCGCCGATACCGGGGCCGATACCTGCGATCAGTGCGCAGCCTGCGCCGATGCCGCAGCCTGCCAGAGCGATACCACGAGCCAGATACTGGAAATCAGTCATAAGATTTGTCCTCCTAAAATGTGTTTGTGTTTTGGGGGATGCCGGAAGGCCTTAGTCCTCACCGGCAGCACGTTTGATGAAGATTGCGGTCAGGGTACAGAAGATGAACGCCTGAATGCAGCCGCCGAACCAGTCGAAATACAAACCGGTAAAGGCCGGGATGCCGATCTGGAACAGCTGGATCTGACTCAGGAAGCCCGGCAGCCAGCCAAAGATGACGTGGCTCAGGCTTGCCAGTGCCCAGTACAGCAGTGTGGAGATGACCGTACCGGACAGGATGTTGCCAAAGTGACGGAATGCCATGCTGACAGGGGTGGAGACCTCCGACAGCACATTGATGGGTGCCATGATAAAGATCGGATCGAGCAGACCCTTGATATAGGCCAGAATGCCGTTTGTCTTGATTTTGTAGTACATGATCAGAACAAACACCACGATGGCCCACGCTGCCTCGGTGTTCAGGTCGGCCGTGGGGCTCCACAGGCCAACGACGCTGATCAGGTTGCACCCGACGCTCAGTGCAAAGATGGCACCGATGAGGGGGATATACTGATCGAAGTGGAAGCCCATGTTGTCGTGCACGAACTGTTCCAGCCGCGTTACGATGAACTCGGCTGCGGCCTGTCGTTTGGACACATTTTCCAGCTTGAGGTCGTGCCCCAGCCAGATGGCAAAACCCGAGAGCAGCGCCATGACGATCCACGTGGTTACCAAGGTCTGGGTAATTTTAAAATCACCCAGCAGGGGGATGTTGGTGTGGATGGTATACAGGATCTTTGCGCCGTTCAGTTCCATTTATTCTTGTTCACCCCCTTCGTCACGGGGCTGCACCGCAGACTCCTCGGCGGGGGCGGGGTCATCTTCCACAGCGATGTCCACCGGCTCCTGCGGGGGCGTGAGCGGCTTGTACTTCCCGGTTATCTGGAGATAATAGATCGTAACTCTGGGGAACAGCAGCGGCAGAACGCCTGCAAACGCCTGGAAACAGGGAGCCGCAATGGCTATGATGATCCACAACGCCTGCAGCAGCATCCTTGTATTATAGGATATCTGCAGCTGCGCTTTACGCTTTTTTTCGTCCGGCTCGTCAATGACCTTCTGCACCACGAAGCAGATGCCGGCAAAGTTACCGATAGCCACCAGCGCGCCGATGATGCCGCCCAGCAGCACCCGGTAGTCAAAGACCACCCAGCCCACCAGATGCAGCGCTGCAAACACCACCCACATCACGGCAGTGCACAGAGACACGCCGCAGGCGATGCGCAGCAGCTCCTTTTTGGATTCCGGCTGCAATTTCATAAAAACGAACCTCCATTACTGGTGGGAGTTGAAGCCCACCCGATGATTTTTTTCGTGTTTGGAGCGCTCCAGCCGTTCCTTGCAGAACACCCAGAAGTTCTGCGCCCCGGCGGCAAGCCCCAGACCCACAGCGGGCAAAAACAGCCATTCCGGCCAGCCCCAGCGCTCCACGGCCCACCAGCATCCGGCAAGGCAGAGCACCAGCGGCAGCAGCATATTCAGCCCCAGCTGGGTCAGCCAGACCAGATCTTCCAAAGCCTTGTACCAGCCCTTCAAGTCCTGTGCCGCTCCTTTCTGCGGGTGCCGCCCGCATTCCAGCATTTGGAAAAAATGCCAGAGACGGACAGGCAGCCAAAAAAGTCTATGTCCTCAGTATACTTCAAAACGTCGGATATTGCAATCAATTCTCCACCGAAATATAGTGAAATTTCATAGTTTGTTAAGACTGATTCCATAAATGTGCACCTATAACACACATTGTGCGCCGATGATTGCATCATTGCACAAACTTTGCGGAAAAGTTTGTGCAGAGTGTAAAAAACAGAAAAAAGCAAAAAAGGGGCTGCCGCACAAACGTGCGGCAGCCCCGGCGGGTGCTTTGGGGTTCAGACGCTTACCAGAGGTTTGCGGTCTCGTTGTACAGACCCTCGTAGCTCTTGGCGGAAACGTCCCAGCTGAAATCGCACTCCATGCAGTGACGCACGAGGTTCTTCCAGTTTTCCTTGTTGTTGTAGGCATCCTGTGCGTTGCAACAGGCCACATACAGCTCGTGGGCGTTGTAACCGGCAAAGGTAAAGCCGTTGCCGTCACCCATGGTGCTGTCGTGGATGGAGTCGCGCAGGCCGCCGGTCTCGCGGACGATGGGAGGTGTGCCGTAGCGGCAGGCCACCATCTGTGCCAGACCGCAGGGCTCGCTCTTGGAGGGCATGATGAAGGCGTCTGCACCGGCGTAGATCTCCTGCGAGAGCTTGGGCTCAAAGCCGATGTAGGTGCCTACGCGGCCCGGGTGACGGCCGCACAGGTCAGAGAAGAAGTTCTCGTACTGGCTCTCGCCGCTGCCCAGAATGACCAGCTGGATGCCGCGGTCCACCAGACCGTCAGCAATGCTCTGCACAAGGTCAAAGCCCTTCATGCCCACCATGCGGCTGACCATGCCAAAGACGGGGCTGCCGTCTTTATGCAGACCGAACCTGTCCTGCAAAGCTTCCTTGCACTTGGCCTTGCCGGTCTCAAAGGTCTTGATGCTGTAATTGAAGGGGATGTTCTTGTCGGTAGCGGGGTCGTTGGCGTCCATATCGATGCCGTTCAGGATGCCGCACAGCTTGTACTGTTTTTCACGCAGCAGAGCGTCCAGACCGTAGCTGAACCACGGGTCCAAAATCTCCTGTGCGTAGGTGGGGCTGACGGTGGTGATCTTGTCGGCGGTCTCGAAAGCGCCCTTCATGAAGTTGGCGCAGCCGTCGTACTCCACGATATGCTGGTCCCGGTGGCCGATGCCGCAGGTGTCCTCCAGAATATCGGTGCCGTACTTGCCCTGATAGGCGATGTTGTGGATGGTGAACACGGTCTTGATGCGGTTGAACTTGTCCAGATGACGATAGTACAGGTTCAGGTACACCGGCACCAGAGCGGTCTGCCAGTCGTTGCAGTTGATGATATCGGGGGTGAAGTCGATGTAGAACAAAGTCTCCAGCACGGCGCGGGAGAAGAAGGCGAAGCGCTCGCCGTCATCGTAGAAGCCGTACAGGCCGCGGCGCTTGAAGTAATACTCGTTGTCCAGGAAGTAGTAGGTCACGCCGTCCACATCGGCCTTGAACAGGCCGCAGTACTGGCTGCGCCAGCCCACAGGTACGGAGTAGTTGGTAACGTATTCCAGCTTATCGCGGTACTTCAAATCGCCATATAGGGGCATGATGACGCGGGCGTCCACGCCGTCCTTGACCAGCGCTTTGGGCAGGGCGCCTGCCACATCGGCCAGACCGCCGGATTTGGCAAAGGGATTGGCTTCCGAAGCAGCATACAGGATCTTCATAGGATTCGCTCCTTCCATGATACAGACAGATGTTCGCGCTCCCCGCCGCCATAAAAAGCGGCGCGAACCTTGCATACAAAAGAGCAGGCGGGGGCACACAGATGCCCCCGCCCCTCTCAAGAGGGGCTACCGGGGAGGAAGCCGCCCCTATGGATATTGCTCGATCAGACGGTGTGGTTCTTCTGGACGTAGACCGGGAAGCTCTCGGTGCCGGACAGCTTTTTGCCGGCGGTGATCTTCACGTTCTTGTCGGTGACAACGCAGTCCAGCTCCACGTTGGGCTCGACCACGGTATCCTGCATCAGGACACAGTTCTTGACCACAGCACCCTTCTTGACCTTGACGCCGCGGAAGAGCACGCAGTTCTCCACGGTGCCCTCGATGACGCAGCCGTCGGCCAGAATAGAATCCACGACCTTGGAGCCGGTGACGTAACGGGTGGGGTTATCGTCGCGGATCTTGGTGTAGATGGGGCTGCCCTTGGGGAACAGTGCCTCCAGATTGCGGTCATCGATCAGCTTCAGGTTCTCGTCAAAGTAGCTCTTCATGTCGCAGATATGGGCAACATAGCCGGTGTACTCCAGCGCATGGATGTTCAGGATGTTGACGTTGTGTGCCAGAATGTCGCGCTCGAAGTAGATCAGGCCGCGGGCGGTAGCGTCCTTGACCAGCTTGATCAGGGTCTCGCGCTCCAGCACATAGATGTTCAGATCCAGATTCTGCACACCGGAGCGGTAGTCGTTGAACAGCAGCTCGGTCACGCGGCCATCGGCATCAATGGTCAGGGTGTAGTTGTCGTTCTTGCGGCCCTCGGGGATCTCGGTCTTTTGATAGGCCACGGTCACATCGGCACCGCTGGCCTGATGGGCAGCCAGCAGGGCGTTGAAGTCGTAGTTGACGGCGATGTTGGCATCGCTCATGACCACATACTTCTCCTTCTGGTGCTCGAGGAAGCTCAGAATGGAGCCCAGCGCCTCCACACGGCCGGAGTAGATGCGCACGCCCTTTTCTGCAAAGGGAGGCACGATGTTCAGGCCGCCGTGACGGCGGGCCATATCCCACTCGCGGCCGGTGCCCAGATGATCCATCAGGGAGTGGTAGTTCTTACGCACCACGATGGAAACGTTGGAAATGCCGCAGTTGGCCATGCTGGACAGCACAAAGTCTACCATGCGGTAACGGCCCGCAAAGGGGATCGAGGCCATTGCGCGCTCGGTCACCAGCTCGGGAACGGTATTGTCATAGCTGTTGGGGAAAATGATACCCAACGCATTGGTGTTCTGTCTCAGCATACTTCCACACCCTCCTTGACGGATTCAAACACTTTTGCGCCCTCCTTGACGGTAGCGCCTGCGCCGATGGTCAGACCGGTGCCAACGTGGGCAATAGCGCCCTCGCCGCCGACCTTTGCACCTGCGCCCACAACAACGTCCTCAGCAAGGATGCAGCGCTTGACCACGGCACCTGCCTTGACCACGACACCGTCCATCAGCACGGCGTCCTCAACGGTAGCGCCCTCTTCCACAACAACGCCTGCGCTCAGCACAGAGTGCTTGACGTTGCCGTAGATCTTGCAGCCCTCGGTGATGAGGGAGTCCTGCACAACGGCGCGCTCGCCGATCTTCTGGGCGGGCAGCACGGGGTTGCGGCTGTAGATCTTCCAGGTCTTATCAAAGATATCGATGCCGGAGTTCTCGGGGTCCAGCACTTCCATGTTGGCTTCCCACAGGCTGTCGATGGTGCCCACGTCACGCCAGTAACCGGCAAAGCGGTAAGCGTACATCTTGCGGCCGTCACGCAGCAGGGCGGGGATGATGTTCATGCCGAAGTCGTTCTTGGAGTTGGGGTCAGCCTCGTCCTCGATCAGATACTTCTTGAGCACATCCCAGTTGAAGATGTAGATGCCCATGGAGGCCAGATTGGACTTGGGCACCGGGGGCTTCTCCTGGAACTCGGTGATGCGGTCGGTCTCGTCCGCCACCATCAGGCCGAAGCGGGAAGCTTCCTTCCAGTCCACTTCCATAACGGCCACAGAGAACTCTGCGCCCTTTTCCTTGTGGAAGCGCAGGAAATCGGCGTAGTCCTGTTTGCAGATCTGGTCGCCGGACAGGATGATGACGTATTCGGGATCATAGCTGTCGATGAAGCCGATGTTCTGGTAGATGGCGTTTGCAGTGCCCTTGTACCAGTCGGTGCCGTTTGCCTGCTCGTAAGGGGGCAGGGTGTGCACACCGCCGTGCAGACGGTCCAGATCCCAAGGCTGGCCGTTACCGATGTACTCGTTCAGCTTCTGGGGCTGGTACTGCGTTGCGATACCAACGGTGTCGATATCGGAGTTGACGCAGTTGGACAGCGGGAAGTCCACGATGCGGTACTTACCGCCGAAGGACACCGCAGGTTTTGCCGTCTTTTGTGTCAGCGCGTATAAGCGCGAGCCACGTCCACCGGCAAGGATCATTGCCACGATTTCTTTTGCCATAGCTTTATTCTCCCCTTTAGCATTTCCTTATTGGAAATGATAGTCAACAGTTCAGAATGTTCGTGCGTGCATCCGTGTGGGCATCCTTATTCCTTGGGTGCTTTTGCTTTGCGGGTGCGCTTTGCGGGTTTGGTTTCTGCTTCGGTCTCAGTTTTTGCTTTTGCCGCGGTCTTTGCCTTGGCGGCGGTCTTTTTTACCGGCTTGTCCGCTGCGGCCTCAGGCTTTGCCTTGGACTTGGCAGCGGTCTTTTTTGCTTTTTCCGGTTTTTCATCCGCCGTTTCGGCGGCCTTGGCCTTGGTGGTGCGGGTCTTTTTTACCGGCTTGTCGGCATCCTTGACGGTGGCCTTTTTGGCGGTCTTTTTTGCCGGCTTGTCCGCGCTGTCCTCTGCTGCCTTGCGGGTGCGCTTTGTGGGCACCTCAAAGTACAAAGTGCTCATGGGCGGCAGGGTAACGGTGATGCTCTGCTCAAAGCCGTGCTGCGGCTTTTTGTGGGTACGCACCGGCTTGTTGTGCACGGTACCGGAGCCGCCGAAAGCGGCATCGTCACTGTTCAGGATCTCTTTATAGGTGCCGGACACCGGTGCACCGAGGGTGTAGCCCTCGCGCAGGACGGGGTTGAAGTTGCAGATGACAAGGATCTGCTTACCGGCGGCATCCTTGCGCAGGAAGGCGATGACGCTCTGCTGCGAGTCGTCCGGTACGATCCACTGGAAGCCTTCCCAGCTGTAATCGATCTGCCAGAGGGCGGGGTGCTCTTTATAGAAGGCGTTCAGGGTGCGGACGTAGTTCTGCAGCTCGGCGTGCTTGTCGTAGTCCAGCAGCATCCAGTCCAGCTGCTTTGCCTCGTTCCACTCGGCAAACTGACCGAACTCCTGTCCCATGAACAGCAGCTTCTTGCCGGGGTGTGCCATCATGTAGCCGAAGAAGGTGCGCAGATTGGCAAACTTGTCGTCATACTCGCCGGGCATCTTGTTCAGCAGGCTGCCCTTGCCGTGCACGACCTCATCGTGGCTGATGGGCAGGACAAAGTTCTCGCTGAAAGCGTAGAAGAAGCTGAAGGTCACCTTGTTGTGGTTGCCGGAGCGGAACAGCGGGTCGGTCTTCATGTAGCTGAGCATATCGTTCATCCAGCCCATGTTCCACTTGAAGTTGAAGCCCAGACCGCCGTCCGAAGCGGGCTTTGTGACCATGGGCCACGCGGTGGACTCCTCGGCGATCATGTACTTGTGGGGGTGACGGCCCAGCACGGTGTTGTTCAGCTTGCGCAGGAAGGCGATGGCTTCCAAGTTCTCCTTGCCGCCGTCCTTATTGGGCTCCCATTCGCCCTGCTTGCGGTTGTAGTCCAGATACAGCATGGAGGCCACGGCATCCACGCGCAGACCATCGATGTGGTACTGCTCCAGCCAGTACAGTGCGCTGGAAATGAGGAAGCTCTGCACCTCGTTGCGGCCAAAGTCGAACACCATGGTGCCCCACTCCTTGTGCTCGCCGCGCTTGGGGTTGGGGTCCTCGTAGCAGGCCTCGCCGTCAAAATTGTACAGGCCGAACTGGTCTTTAGGGAAGTGGGCGGGCACCCAGTCCATGATGACGCCAATGCCTGCGGCGTGCATCTTATCCACGAAGGCCATAAAGTCCTTGGGGGTGCCGTAGCGGCTGGTGGGTGCAAAATAGCCGGTGACTTGATAGCCCCAGCTGCCGTCAAACGGATATTCCATCACCGGCAGCAGCTCTACATGGGTGTAGCCCATATCCTTGATGTACGGGATCAGCTCGTCCGCCAGCTCGGAGTAGTTGTAGGGCTTGCCGCCCTCCTTCATCTTCCAGCTGCCGGCGTGCATCTCGTAGATATTCATCGGGCCGTTGATCACGTCCGCCTTTTTCTGTGCGGCCTGCCAGGCGGCGTCGTGCCATGCAAAGCCGGACAGATCGTAGACCTTGCTGCCGTTGGACGGCCGGGTCTCGGCGTGGAAGGCGTAGGGATCGGCCTTGTAAACAAGGTCGCCTGCACGGGTGGTTACGCAATATTTATAAACATCGTATTCCTTCATGCCGGGAATGAACAATTCCCACACGGAATCGCCATCCACCTTGTGCATGGGATGGCTGCCGGGCTTCCAGCTGTTGAAGTCGCCCACAACACTGATGGCTACGGCGTGCGGTGCCCATACGCGGAACACAACGCCGGACTCCCCGACCCGTGTTTCCAGATGTGCGCCGAAGTAGCGGTAAGCCTCGCAGTTGTTGCCCTGCTTGAACAGGTACACCGGCAGGTCCGATGTGTTGCTCTGAATCTTTTCTTCGGTCGGTTTCATAAACTGCTCCTCCCCGTGCGGAAGCCGAAAGCGGCATCCGCAGCTTTGTACTCTTTTATATTAAAATGTTTTGACCAGTTTTGCAAGACTTTTTGTCCGAAAAACAAATACAATTAACACAAATTTTCTGGCATTCTCTGTATGTTGTGGGCATATCATCCAAAATTTGCAGCTCAACATCGTGTAAACTGCTCATTTGACAAACGGTTTCAGCGAAAGCGTTGCGAAAACAGAAAAGGGGTCGGGGAAAGCCCACAGACTTTCCCCGACCCCGAAATAAAAATAGTTTTCTACTTAACATCAAAAGAGACCGCTGCACAGTTTGTACAGCGGTCTCTTTGCGTGGTTATTGTGTTTTGTTTACAGCTCAGCCCACAACGTAGACGTTGACCTGAATGGCACCGTTGATAACGCTTTCGGCGTAGGTCTCGTAGAACAGGTCTACAAGGATCTGCCCCTTTTGGACGGCGATGCCGGTGTCGGTGGCTACGGCGTAGCCGTAGACGAACTTGCCGTCGGTGGAGGTGATGTAGAGCTTGGTGCCGTAGGGGATCACGTCCGGGTCCACAGCCACGGTGCCATAGCCCAGACCCAGACCGGAAGAGCCCTTGCCGGTACGGGAATAGTAGCCGGTGGCCTTGCCGGTGAGCACCTTGCTATAAGAGGTGGGGGCGTTGGTGGTGCCGTCCGCGCCGGTCAGGGGGGACACCGGCGCGCCTGCGCCGTAGGTCTTGATGACGTGGTCGGTGGGCTCCACCGTGGTGGTGGTATCCACAACGGTGCTGTTTTCCAGCTCGCCGTCCACATAGCGGTCACGGGTGGTCACGGTCTGCTGACCGGCTGCGCCGTGCTGCACCGTGGTGGTGCGGCCGGTGTTGCGGAAGTACAGGCTGGTGTAGACATACTGGGTGTCGTAGGGGATGGCCTGAGTTTCCACCCGCTCTTCGTAGTCCACGCGGTGGACCACGATCTTGCTGCCGGCGGTCACAACGTGATCCAGCGCCGGCTCGGTGTAGTCGTCCCCTTCAAGGGTGATACCGGCGCGCTCCAGTGCATCGGCTACGGTGCCGAACACCAGCTTTACAGGGTACTCCTGCCCGTCGGCGGTGATGCTGACGGAGAATGCGCGCTCGATGTTCAGGGAGGCAAGATTGCCGCTGAACGCGGTGTAGTAGACCTCATCGCCCTCCTCAGAGCGGATGCCGGAAAGGTGCATGACCTGTGCGGGGGAAGCATCGGCATCGGTCAGAAGGATCTGCCGTGCACCATTGGAGTCGGTGACGTAGGTCAGCCGCAGATTTGCAGCGGTGACGCCAAGGGTAGCCACAAGGCATACCACCATGACACAAAATGCCAGCACACGGGGAGATACTGCCTGCTTTGCGGCAGTAACTGCTTTCTTCAATTTAACGGAAGCGATACGAGACAACTCCTCTCTTTGTCGTATTTGGCGCGGCCGCGGGTCTGTATTGCATCAGCACCCCGGCCGCCCGGACTGTGGCTGCTCTGAGTATAAGCGTCTCACAGTCAAATACGATGCTCTCTTCGGGTAAAAAGAATGAGCACCGTATTACAGGTTGGAATCCGCTTCGGGCAGACCACAAAACTGCCCCGGCACAGGCCGCATCTGCCCATGCCGTGCCGTACGCAGGACGGCTTTTTACTTCATCCAGATAGAATTTAAACGCTGCAACGTTCGTTGCACAAACGCTATTTTACCAGACCGTAAAGCGTCTGTCAAATTTGTGTCTTGCACTTTGTTAGATTTATAACATTATTTTTTGTGCAATTTTCACAGTGTTTCTTTTGATATTTTGGTTTTTAGGTGGTTTCCTTCTGATTTTTTCCTTTTTTCTGGGGGCAATTCGTTCATGAATTTTTAACATTTGCACCGGCTCTTTTCTCTGCGAATAAGGCCGCAGCAGCGGCCGCTGCGCCCAAAACAAGCTGCCCCACATCGCGGGTTTTGCATGGAAAACCTGCAGGGGAATTACCCTGCTCCGGCAGGGGAGAAAAGCTCGCATTTCCGGTGCCAAAACCCCGTTTAGCAAAATGCCGAAGAACAGAAAATTTCACATTTTTAGTACACACTGGATAGTTTTGCGCCCCCGGCGGTACAATCGGGACAGCAAACAGAAAAGGAGGTTTTGCATGGAGATCGAGATCCTTGAGCAGCAGTGCGGCGGCACCGAATTTGTGCCCCGGCCGCACCGGCTGCACCTTGGCGCACAGAACGCCGAGGGGGTGGACCGGCTGCAGTTCATCCTGCCCGCAGCGTGGGCGGGGTGCACCCTAGCGCTGTATCTGCGCCGCAGCGATGGGGTGCAGCTGGCCGCCATTCCGCTGGACGCCGACGACAGTGTGACGGTTGACCGCCGCCTGACCGGCAGCGTGCGGGGACAGTGGATGCTGGCCGCCATAGGCAGCGGCGGCTACACCGCCTATACCCGCCCCGGCAGCTACGATGTGTACGCCACCCTGCCTACGGACGGCGGCAGTGAGGAGCTGCCGCCCTCGGTGTACGAGCAGTTTGTGGCGCGCGTGCTGGAAAGCGCACACGCCGCAGCGGAAAGCGCCCGCCGTGCCGAGAACGGTGCGGCAGATACCGCCATGCAGGCGGCACTGGCGCAAAAGACTGCGGACAAAATTCTGGCCGACCGTACCGATGCCGAGGCCAGCGCAAAGCGGGCGGAGGCTGCCGCACTGCGGGCAGAAAGCTATGCACCCACCGGTGGGCAGGTGCTGAGCGTGAACAGCAAGGGCGGCGCGGTGCAGCTGAACGCACAAGATGTGGGGGCGGTGCCGCTCCCGGTGCAGCCGTTGCCTGGCGAGATGGTGCGCATTCTCAGCGTGGATGCCGCCACCGGCGCGGTGCAGACCGATACCACCCCGCTGCCGGACCTGCGCCCCTATGTGCGCAGCGAGACCGTGCCTACGGCGGCAACGCCCGGCGCGGTGCGGGCAGACGGGCAGTACGGCGTTGCGGTGCGGGCAGATGCCACCCTGACCACCGTGCCCGCCACGGCGGCGCAGCTGGACCGTATGACCGAGGCCTATGCGCCCCTGACCCCGGCGCTGCTGCCCTACGGCGTAAAAAAGGCGCTGACCAGTGCCGCCGGGGCAGCAGGCTGGTCGGCGCAGGAAAAGGCCGCCGCACTATTGCAGCTGGGCGCGGACGACCGGTTTTACTCCAAGGCTGAGGCAGACCGGAAATTCGGCATGGGCTACACCCTGCCGTGTGCCACCGCAGCCGTGCTGGGCGGCGTGAAGGTGGGGCGGGGCCTGACCGTGAGCGCAGACGGCACACTGGAAATGACGGCGGAAAACCTTGACACGGTGCTGGGCTTTAGCCTGGCAGAAAAACTGAATCAACTGAGAGGAGTGACGGACATGAACGGAAAGCTTGTCTACACAAGCGATGGTGCAGCGGGCAAAAGCAACAAGACGATGACTGTGCCGGACGAGGTGGATTATATTGTGGTAAGGATGGCGGTCCCTCTGGAATGTACCACGATCGCTACCACCGGCGGAGTAGCCGCAGCGGCGGCTGCGGACTACGGCTGCACCCGCATCGTGCGGGGCGGTACGGCGGTGGCCATAGTGGGCGGCGGCAACACCTACAATCTGCGGGACGGCGTTTACTGCAAGGGCGAAGCACTGGTGAAGGTGAGTTTTGCTGCGAACGGCACGGTGAACATCGGCGTGGTCGATGTAAACCTGGCGAGCAATGACAACGCTTATCCCTTCAACGTGGAGGGCTACCAGTATGTGTAAGGGCGGTGCAGCATGAACGAGATGACCATCCGGCTGGACAGAAACGGCGCGGCAGCGGTGCCCGGCGGACAGCTGCTGCTGGGGTATGCGGGCAACCGGGGCAACTACCGGCTGCGCATCGAGCAGCGGGGCGAGTGGAAGGGGCTGACCGTGTGTGCCCACTGGCACACCCCCGGCGCAAGCGCGGCTACGCTGGTGGAAAACGGAATCCTGACCGTACCGGCGGCGGTGACGGCAGTGCCCGGCGCGGGCTGCCTCACCTTTGAGGGCACGGACGGCAGCCGCACCGTGACCAGCGCTGATGTGCGGTGCAAAGTATGCGCCAACAGCGGCACGGCAGAGGGCACGATGCCCGCCCCGGCTACGCCTGCGTGGGAGGCGCTGGTAGGGCTGCTGGGCACAGGCGGCGGTATTACCACCGCGGAAAAACAGGCGCTGCTGACAGTACTGCGCATGCTGGCGGCGGGCAATGACGCAGCCATGGATGCCTGTGACCGTCTGGCGACGCTGTGGGGCAACCCGCAGCCGCCGAAGGAGAACGTTTTTGCCGTGCTGGGGCAGGCGATCCTTGGAAAAATGATCTTAGGGAGGAACAAATGAGCTACGTAAAACAGAATTTTGTGGACGGCCAGACCCTGACGGCTGCCCAGCTGAACCACATGGAAGCAGGCATTGCCAATGCTGCCGGAACGCAGGGCGAAAAAGGCGACAAGGGAGAAAAGGGCGACCCCGGCCCGGCGGGTGCAAAAGGTGACCCGGGCGAGGGCTTTACCGCCAACGCAAAGGCGCTGCTGCTGAACCTGTTTGAAAATGCAGCCTATAAGACCGACACGATGCAGCCCACCCTGAATGCTCTGCGTGCAGAGTGGGGCGGCAGTGCACAGGAAGTTCCGGTGCAGAGCGTGAGCCTGAGTGCCGTGACCATGACCCTGAACGAGGGCGAGAGTAAGACCCTGACGGCCACCGTGCTGCCCGCGAACGCAACCGACAGGGCGGTGGTGTGGAGCGTTCTGCCTACCGGCTTTGCCACTGTGGCAAACGGCGTGGTGACAGGCATCAAAGCAGGTAACTGCACCGTGACTGCCACAGCAGGCGGTAAGAGTGCAAGCTGCGCGGTAACGGTGGAAGTAGTGGAGACAGCACAGCTGATCTACAGTCTGCCCGGCGAGATCGTGCTGACCCAGGGACTGGACACCGGCCTGAAGCTGCTGGAGCACGCCTCCACCGAGACGCCGCAATACACGATCCTAGTGGATGCGAAAGCGGGGGACGACTTTAATGCCAACACCTGGCCTGCCTTCCTGCACTGCCTGACCGAGACCGGTGATACCGGCAATCTGCCCGGCTTCAACTCCACCAGCAGCCCGCTGAACAAAAAGACCGAGTTTGCCTACTACAACTACGGCGGCGTGACCCTGTCAGACAGCATCGAACACTTCAAGACCCGTACGCGGTATGCAGTGCAGATCGACGGCAGAAAATATCGCGGCGGCAGTACCTACTGCCCGCTGACCGAGTGGAAAACCACAAACGGCACAATCATAGATGTGCCCCAGACCTTCCTGATCGGTGCGGCGCAGAGCGCGGACGGCAGCAAAAAGCAGCAGTTCTGGTCTGGTACGCTGTACCAGTGCAAGGTGTATAAAGGCCTGCTGAGTGACGACAAGGTGAACGATTACATCGAGAAGGGGTGGTAAAATGGAAGTGTTTGACATCAACGGTCAGATCATCAGCCCGCTGGCGGGAAAAACACTGTACGTTGCAGGTGACAGCATCGCCTACGGCAAGGGCAGCGCAGGCGGCTACGGCAAATGTATTGCAGACAAGTACGGCATGACCCTGACCAATGAAGCGGTGGACGGCGCAACGCTGACCCCGAATATTACCGATAAGGTATACGGCGGCACGCGTGGCTGCATCAGCACAGTGGTGACAAACTCCACAGCGCTTGCAAAGGCAGACTACATCCTGTTGGAGGGCGGCGTGAATGATGCCTGGAACAACGCCCCTGTGGGTACCTTGACCGATGGGTTTGCCGCTGCCTACGATGAAACGACCATGACCGGCGCACTGGAGAAGATGCTGGACGATCTGGCAACGAATTACAGCGACAAGCGCGTGGCCTATGTATTCCCGCACGGCGGGATGTTTGCAGGCAGCGAAAACTGGTACAAGACCTATAAGCCTGCCATTCTTGCGGCGCTGAAAAAATGGGGCGTGCCCTACGTTGACATTGCGGAGACCACCCCGCCTATGGGAAAACACGGCGTCAGCGAACTGGGCGATAAGTACACCAGCGACGGTACCCACCCCAACGCAGCGGGCTACGAGCGGTTTTATGCAGAGCCCATCGCAGCGCTGCTGAAACGGCTGTAAGGGGGCGCACGATGGCATTGCAAGCGTATTCTCTTGCCCGGGACGGCAGCACCGCCCTCTCGCCGCACTTCTGTGTGCGGGAGTTCCGCTGCAAGGACGGCAGCGACCCTGTCTTCATCGACACGGCGCTGGCAGAACTGCTGGAGCGTATCCGGGAGCACTTCGGAAAACCGGTGACGATCACCAGCGCCTACCGCACCCCGGCACACAACGCCAAGGCAGGCGGGGCAAAGTTCAGCCAGCACCTGTATGGCCGGGCAGCGGACATCCGGGTGCAGGACGTGAGCGTGGAGGGCGTGGCCGCCTACGCCGAAAGCCTGATGCCGGACCGGGGCGGCGTGGGACGCTACCCCGTCAAGGCGGG
>OJQV01000789.1_pt1 | contig 18811 bp, 15 predicted proteins | sample 1598821 | NCBI WGS metagenome assembly OJQV01 (sample SAMN03922509, study PRJEB24848) | human gut metagenome | isolation source: stool sample | host: Homo sapiens | place: Germany | collected 2011-11 | reverse complement strand
GCGGCGGCATCTACACCTCCGCTGTCGAGGCTGCTCTGAAGAACAACGGCTACGTTGTGGGCGTTGACGTTGACCAGAACTACATCGGTGCTAATGGCGTTGAGAAGGACGGCTACGCTTACAACCCGTTCATCACCTCTGCCATGAAGGGCCTGTCTGAGTCTGTCAGCACCGCTCTGGGCGACATCGAGGCCGGCGAGTGGAGCAACATCGCTGCTACCAACGGTAACTTCGGTCTGGAGGATGGCGACTATGTTGGTCTGCCCACTGCTGATGACAGCTGGAACTTCAAGACCTTCACCAAGGACGAGTACGAGACCCTGAAGAGCAAGATCGCTTCCGGCGAGCTCGTTGTGGACAACAGCTCTGACGACGCTACCAAGCCCACCGTCAGCGAGTTCACCAAGGTCAACTACATCCAGTAATCGCTATCCCGGAATTACTCCCGTAATAGGGGCGGGGTGCTCATGCAGGGGCACCCCGCCCTTTTTGTATGCCTGTGTGGGAGAAACAGGTAGGAAATCATGCAGACCGTACAAAAGTAATACTTTTACTTGTGCTTTTTGACAAAAAATCAAAAAGCCGTGTGCAAACTGCAAAAAATCAGGTATAATGGGTTGTAGTATAGAAAAAGGTGTCGTTACGGCACGAAAGGAGAGTGAGCAGATTGGCAGAGGATTATGTGATCGAGATGCTCCACATTACCAAGGAATTCCCCGGTATCAAGGCAAACGATGATATCACCCTGCAACTGCGCAAGGGCGAGGTACACGCCCTTCTGGGCGAGAACGGTGCGGGCAAAAGTACGCTGATGAGCGTGCTGTTCGGCCTGTATCAGCCGGAACAGGGCAAGATCCTGAAAAACGGCAAGGAGGTTGCCATCCGCAACCCCAACGATGCCAACGCACTGGGCATCGGCATGGTGCACCAGCACTTCAAGCTGGTGGAATGCTTCAGCGTGCTGGACAACATCATTCTGGGCGTTGAGCCCAACAAGATGGGCTTTTTGCAGAAGGCCGAGGCACGCAAAAAGGTGATGGCGCTGAGCAAAAAGTACGGCCTGCGGGTGGACCCGGACGCCCTGGTCAGCGATATCTCGGTGGGTATGCAGCAGCGCGTAGAGATCCTGAAGATGCTGTACCGCGACAACGAGATCCTGATCTTTGACGAGCCCACCGCTGTGTTGACCCCGCAGGAGATCGACGAACTGATGGAGATCATGCGCGGGTTCAAGAAGGAGGGCAAGTCCATCCTGTTCATCACCCATAAGCTCAACGAGATCATGGCTGTGGCCGACCGCTGCACCGTGCTGCGCAAGGGCAAGTATATGGGCACGGTGGATATCAAGGGTACCACCAAGGAAGAGCTTTCCCGCCGCATGGTGGGCCGTGACGTGCAGCTGCAGGTAGAAAAGCAGCCCGCGCACCCCGGCGAGACTGTGCTGGACGTGGAAAACGTTACCATCCACAACGACCAGCGCAAGAAGGATGTGGTGAAGGACGTGTCCTTCAAGGTGCACGCAGGCGAGATCGTCTGTCTGGCGGGCATCGAGGGCAACGGCCAGACCGAGTTCATCTACGGCCTGACCGGCCTGAGCAAGCTGTCTAGCGGCAAGCTTACGCTGGACGGCAAGGATATCACCCACGAGAGCATCCGCCAGCGCGCCAAGGACGGCATGGGTCACATCCCGGAGGACCGCCACAAGCACGGTCTTGTGCTGGATTTCAGTCTGGAAAACAACATCGTGCTGCAGCGCTACTGGCAGCCGGAGTTCCAGAAGGGTGGCTTTATCCGTGCCGATAAGGTGCGCGAGTACTCTGACCGGCTGATTGAGCAGTACGACGTGCGCAGCGGTCAGGGCAGTTTGACCACCGTGCGCAGTATGTCCGGCGGCAACCAGCAGAAGGCCATCATTGCCCGCGAGATCGACCGCGACCCCAAGCTGCTGGTGGCAGTGCAGCCTACCCGTGGTCTGGACGTGGGTGCCATTGAGTACATCCACCGCCAGATCGTGGCCGAGCGCGACAAGGGCAAGGCCGTGCTGCTGGTCAGCTTGGAGCTGGACGAGGTGATGAACCTTTCTGACCGCATCCTTGTAATGTACGAGGGCGAGATCGTGGGCGAGTTTGACCCCAAGACCACCACCGTGCAGGAGCTGGGTCTGTATATGGCAGGCGCCCGCAAGCAGGGAAAGGAGGAGCAGTAACACATGAATAAGAAAAAACTTTCCCGCAGCGGCAGCCTGCAAAGCTCTGTTACCAGCGTGCTGGCTGCACTGCTGTGCATCCTGATTGGTTTGCTGGTGGGCTTTCTGGTGCTGGTAGCCATCAACCCCGCACACGCATGGGGCGATGGCTTTGTGCGCATCATCAAGGGCGGTTTCCACGATGCCCCCTACGGCGTGGGCAAGGAGCTTGCCAATGCCGCACCCCTGATTATGACCGGTCTGTCCGTGGCCTTTGCCTTCAAGACCGGCCTGTTCAACATCGGTGCAGCCGGTCAGTATACGCTGGGCGCTTACGGTGCGCTGTACTGCGCCATTATGCTCAAGCTGCCCTGGTTCGTCTGCCTGCTGGCAGCAGCGGTGCTGGGCGGGTTGTGGGGCGCGATCCCCGGCTTTTTCAAGGCCTACTTCAACATCAACGAGGTCATTACCTCCATCATGTTCAACTGGATCGGCCTGTATCTGGTAAATGAACTCATCTACCAGAACGGCACCGGCCCCATGTACGACGTGCGCAACACCCGTACTTTGAACCTGAGCAAAAACGCCGATTTTGCCCAGTCCCTGATCCCGGACTTCGGCCTGAACAAGCTGTTCCAGACCAATAGCACCACCATTGCCATCTTCTTGGCGGCAGCGGTGGCCGTGCTGATCTGGGTGGTGCTGAACAAGACCACCTTCGGCTACGAGCTCAAGGCCGTTGGCCTGAACAAGAACGCCGCCCGTTACGCCGGTATCAACGAGAAGAAGAACATCATCCTCTCCATGGCCATTGCCGGTGCGCTGGCAGGCTTCGGCGCAGGCCTGTTCTATCTGTCCAACGTGTCCCAGTGGAACCCGCTGAACTCCACCAGCCTGCCGGGCATGGGCTTCAACGGTATCTCGGTGGCACTGCTGGCAAGCTCCAACCCCATTGGCACCGTGTTCTCTGCGCTGTTCATCTCCCACATCTCGGTCGGCGGCTCCTTCCTGTCCACCAAGTTTTACCCCACTGAGATCTCGGATCTGATCAGCGGCATCATCATCTACCTGTGCGCATTCTCCATGCTGTTCCGCGGCAAGATCCAGAGCCTGCTGTTCCGGAATGCCGAAAAGACCAATGTGAACGCAGAGCCTGCGCCTGCCGCAGAAAAGACCAAAAAGGAGGGCAAGTAATATGCTGCTTCTGATCAAATATACCCTGCTGTACGGTATCGTGCTGATGCTGGTGGCACTGGGCGGTATGTTCAGCGAACATTCCGGCATCATCAACATTGCACTGGAGGGCATCATGGTCATCGGCGGCGTGGCCGGTGTGCTTACCCTGACCATGCTGCCTGCAAGCCTGTCGCCCTTCCTTGTGGTGCTGATCTCCATTCTGGTGGCAGCGCTGGCGGGCGTGATCTACAGCCTGCTGTTGGCCTTTGCCTCTATCAACCTGAAGGCGGACCAGACCATTGGCGGTACGGCACTGAACCTGCTGGCTACCGCCATTGCCGTGGTCATCTCCAAGTACTTCAGCGAGAGCGGCAGCGCCAAGCTGAACTATTCCAACAAGCCCTTCCTGTTCAGCATCGGCGGGCTGGAACTCAGCGTGTTCGTGCCGCTGGGGCTGATCTTGCTGGTGGTCAGCTACATCGTGCTGTATAAGACCCGCTTCGGCCTGCGTCTGCGTGCCTGCGGCGAGCATCCGCAGGCTGCGGACTCGGTGGGCATCAACGTTTACAAGATGCGCTACGCCGGTGTCATCCTTTCCGGTGCGCTGGGCGCCGTCGGCGGTCTGGCGTATATCGTGCCCCCGGTGCAGACCTGGAACTTTGAAGTCGGCGTGGCCGGTGCAGGCTTTCTGGCACTGGCAGTTATGATCTTTGGCCAGTGGAAGCCTTTCCACATCTTTGGCGCGGCCATGTTCTTTGCCGTGTTCAAGAGCCTTGCCAATATTGCAGACTCTACCTTCCTTGCGCAGCTGCACTGGTCCAGCAACATCTATAATATGATGCCCTTTGTGGCCTCCATGGTCATTCTGGCCTTCACCTCCAAGAACAGCATGGCACCCAAGGCCGAGGGTATCCCCTACGATAAGGGCTCCCGCTAAGCGTATTCGCTAAAAATCTGTAAAACGAAGGCATCCGCAGCCATCCATGTGCTACGGATGCCTTTTTTGTACGGGGCAGGGCATATTTTGTCCATATATTTGCCGGCAGAAAATGGCATTTTTACTTGTAAAATACAATGAGATGTGCTATCATTATAAAACGAATGTGTATCTATAGGAACCCGGTGTACATTTCTTGCACTGCGGAAAACAAGAAAGGTGAGTTTCGCTATTATGGACGAAAAAGCAACTATGGGACAGTCGCTCCGGAACATGGAGGACGAAGAGACCATTGATCTGATGGAACTGGCCCGCCTGCTGTGGGCACATGCCGTGCAGATCGTGGCAGCAGCTGTTGCGGCAGCGCTGATCTGCCTGCTGGTGTGCGTGTTTGCGCTTACACCCAAGTATCAGGCTTCTATCAATATGATCGTGAATACCCGGCAGGATAACTCCTCCACCTTTACCAGTGATAACTTCAATTCTGCTAAGAACCTGATCAGCACCTATGCGGTCATCATCAAGGGCAACACCGTGCTGAACGAGGTGATCGACAAACTGGATCTGGATATGACCTACACCGAGTTGTATAAGATGGTGGATGTTGCCGATGTGGACTCTACCCAGATCATGCAGATCACGGTCACCGATACCGATGCAGAGCGCGCAGGCGAGATCGCACAGACCATTGCCGACATCGTGCCCGATGTGCTGGTGGAAAAGGTGGAAGCCGGTTCCTGCAAGGCGGTGAGCGATGTGATCATCGATCCCAACAAGGTGTTCCCCCAGACCAAGAAGTACGTTGTGCTGGCCGGTCTGCTGGGCGCTGTGGTGGTGTGCGGCGTGCTGGTGCTGGCACATCTGCTGCATGACACCGTTGTGGATGACGAAGATGTTCAGAAGAAGCTCGGCCTGCCCGTGCTGGGCCTGATCCCGGAGGTGTAAGACGATGTGGAATCTGTTTAACAAAAAGAACAAAACTGACGGTGAGCACCGCACCCTGCAGCTGATCACCGATAAAAAGATGCCCTTTGGCTATGTGGAGGCCTATAAGTCTCTGCGCACCAATCTGGACTTTATGGCAGGCTCCATGGACGTGCATACATTGGTCATCACCAGTACCGTGCCGGAAGAATCCAAGAGCAACGTGGCGGTCAATTTGGCACTGACGCTGGCCGAAAGCGGCAAGAAGGTGGCTCTGGTGGACTGCGACCTGCGCAAGCCGGTGCTGCACCGCTACCTGAAGGCAGGCCACAACGTAAAGGGCGTTTCCAACGTGCTGTCCAACCAGTGCACGCTGGACGAGGCGCTGCATGAACTGAAGGAAATGAATCTGACCTTCCTGCCCGCCGGTACCCCGCCGCCGAACCCCTCCGAGATGCTGAGCCAGCCGCAGATGCAGGCCATGGTCAACACCCTGCGGGAAAAGTTCGATTTTGTCATCCTTGATGCACCCCCGGTGTCCGTGGTCACCGATGCAGCCGTCATCGGCCGCTATGTGGACGGCGCGGTTTTCGTTGTGCGCTCGGACTACGCCCCCGCCGATGCGGTGCGCGGCGCAGTGAAAAAGCTGCAGGATGCCGGTGTCCGGGTGCTGGGCAGCGTGCTGACCCGCTACGACATGAAGAAGGCACTCAAGGGCTCCAGCTACGCATACAGCTATGCCTACAATTACAACTATGCCTACGAAAAACAGAAGGCTGATGTTACTGAATAAGGAAGCACTGCTATGACGGATCTGCATTGTCACATTCTGCCCGGCATGGATGACGGCGCAAAGGATACAGCAGTCTCGCTGGAGCTGCTGCACAGGGAATATGAGGACGGTGTGCGCAATATTGCGTTCACCAGCCACTTCAACAGCGAACGCACCACGGTGGATGCCTTTACGGCAAAGCGGCAGGCTGCCTTTGAACAGCTGACCGCCGCGCTGGAGGGGCAGCCCATGCAGTTTGACTTCAAGCTGGGGGCGGAGGTGTTCTTCTCGCCCGGCCTGTGCGAACTGGACACCCGAGCGCTGTGTATGGGAGACACCGCTTATCTGCTGCTGGAATTCCCCACCACCCACAAGCCGCATTTTATCCGGCAGACCCTGTACAATCTGCAGCAGCAGGGCATCGTGCCGCTGATCGCGCATATCGAGCGCTACCCCTATGTGCTGGAGGATCCCACCCTGCTGTACGACTGGGTAGCCGCTGGTGCCTATGCGCAGATCAACGCAGGAGCACTGCTGGAGCCTAAGCTCTGCAAAAAGTTGTGTAAGTTCATCCAGTGGGGATTGGTTCATGTCATCTCCACCGACACCCATTCCCCGGACAAGCGCCCGCCCCGCATGGCACAGGGAGTGCAGCAGCTGGAAAAGCTGCTGGGCAGGGAAACTGCTGCCCACATCGTGCGCAACGGCGATGAACTGTTCCACGATCAGGAACTGGACGCTGCGACCCTGCATCAGCCCAAAAAGTTTTTGGGCATGTGGGTCTGATCCTAAAGTAAGGAGAAAACTGCCCGGGCAGAGAATTACTCTGCCCGGGCAGCGGATTTTGGTATGAAGAAAAATAAGGTCCTGAAAATCGTGTTGATCGTGCTGGGCGCGCTGGTGGCTCTGCTGGCAGCAGCTGTTCTTGGGGTGCTGTTCTACCTCCACAGTATGGCAGCCGGTATTCCTGAAACCCTGCCGGATGCCCCGGCGGACAGCACACAGGTCACCCTGACGGATGATGAGATCGATAAGCTGCTCAGCGGTGAGATCACGCTGGAGGAACTGGCAGATGAAGCCGCAGCGTCCGGCAGCGGGGAGCAGGAGGCATCCGCAAGCGCTCCGCAGGAGGGAGCGGATTCGGTGTCCGCTCCGGCAGGCTCCACTGTCTCCTCGGCGAGTTCTGCCTCCCGGACGGAGAGCAGCAGTACAGCGTCCTCCAGCAAGCAGGAGACTGCCGGTACAGCCAATTCCGGTACAGAAAAACCGGCGTCCTCCTCCGGCAAACAGGAGGCCGGCTACGAGGCCGAGGTCAAGGCACTGCTGCGGCAGCTGTACAGCGTCAAGGCACGCGCCGAGGCAGAGCTGAACAGCTGCATTGCCGGAGCAAAGGCAGAGTTCAAATCGCTGCCGGAGTCTCAGCAGACACAGGCGCGCAAGATATCCATCGTGCTGGCCAGAAGTGGCAGACTGTATGCGATGCAGGCCTCCTATGATAAGGAAGTGGAGAGCATCGTCAGCCAGATGCGCGCCATTCTGACCGCCAACGGCCAGAGCACCGCACTGGCGGATCAGGCCATGGCCTCCTATAAGGCACAGAAGAGCGCCATGTACTCCCGGCTGACCGCAAAACTGTACTCCTGACCCGCAAAACGACCACGGACCATCCGCAGCACATCTCCCGGGCACTGACTGTGCCGGAAAGGGGCTGCGGATGGTTTTGTTTTGCCTTTTTGCTGTAATATGGAGAAAAATGCCAAGGACATGGAGGAATGACTCTGCGGCAGAGACGCTGCCTTTTACGCCGACAGGGGAGGGCGGATTGTACGCGCCAACGGAACAATCCCCCAAAAGGCCGGAAAAGTAGCACTTTTACCTACTAATATACAGGAAATTTGTATAAAGTATAAGATTTCACTCATGCTTTGCTATAATGAAGTGAATTCTTTTCATGTAAATTGACAAAAATCGTGGTTATCCTTATAATAGATAGAGTGTTTCTCGGGTATGGACGATGGTGTTTATGCGACCGCAAGATGCCATCGTTTTATTATTCGCTTTTTCTGTCCGTGTGCCAAGGACAGACGTCCGCTATGTGTGAGGCTGGCAGACTGCGGGAAAGTATGGCTCGGCCTGAGAGCAAAAATAGTAATTCATTGATAGGATTGGAGTGGCATCAAACGATGGCAAAGTACATCATCAAGCGTGTCGCAATGGGTATCTTCAGTATCTTCATTGTGGCCACGGTTACCTTTTTTGTCATGAAGCTGGTCCCCGGTGGCCCGTTCGTGGCAGAAAAGTCCATCAGTGCCGCTGCTCAGCAGGCTCTGGCCGAAAAGTATGGCCTGGATAAGCCGCTGGGTGTGCAGTACGTCAACTACATGGAGAGCCTTCTGCACGGCGATCTGGGTCTGAGCCTGCGTCAGCGCGGACGTACCGTGAACCAGATCATCGCCAGCAAGCTGCCGGTGTCCTGCCGTCTGGCAGGCATTGCAGTGGTTGTGGCTCTGTGCGTGGGCATCCCGCTGGGCTGCATTTCCGCTTACAACCGCGGCAAGTGGCTGGATAACGTTATTATCGTGTTTGCTACCTGTGGCATCGCGATCCCCAGCTTTATTTCCAGCGTGCTGCTATTGTACCAGTTTGGTATGAAAATGAAGGTGCTGCCCACCGTTGGTCTGAACAGCGCAGCCGCCTATATCATGCCGGTCACTGCACTGGCCATCTATCCCTCGGCTTATATTACCCGTCTGATGCGCTCCAGCCTGCTGGACGTTATGGGTCAGGACTATATGCGCACTGCCCGCGCAAAGGGCGTGTCCCAGTTCATGATCCTGTTCAAGCACGCACTGCGCAACGCCATTCTGCCTGTCATCACCTACGTCGGCCCCATGCTGGCCAGCCTGATGACCGGTTCTTTCGTGGTGGAAAAGATCTTCTCCGTGCCCGGTCTGGGCCGCGACTTCGTGTCTGCGATCACCAACCGTGACTACACCATGATCATGGGCACCACCATCCTGCTGTCCAGCATGGTCATCATTGCAAACGTGATCGTGGATATCCTTTATAAGATCATCGACCCGCGCATCAAGCTGCAGTAAGAGAAAGGAGCGATTTTCATGGAAAACATTAAAAAGAATCCGCTCAGCCTGCAGCTCAACGCGGAGGATTTTCTGCCCGCCAGCAATGAGGAAAAGCAGAGCCTGGTGGTCATGCGCGAAAGCGTCAACTTCTGGAAGGATGGTATCCGCCGCCTGAAGAAGAACAAGATCGCCATGGTCAGCTTTGTGTTCATCATTGCCATTGCCATCTTTGCCTACCTGCTGCCCGCCGTCTGGCCTTACAGCTACTCCGAGCAGATGAAGGGCAGCAACAACCTGAAGCCCTTTGAGTACTCTGCTTCCGAGCAGGCACGTATCGACGCGGGCGAAAAGGTGTTCCCGCACATTCTGGGCACCGACCGTATGGGTCGTGACTTCGCTGTGCGTATCATGATGGGCACCCGTGTCAGCCTGTCCGTCGGTCTGATCGCTTCTGTGCTGGTGCTGATCATCGGCGCCACCTATGGTGCGGTCGCGGCTTTTGCCGGCGGCTGGGTGGACAATATCATGATGCGTATTACAGATATCCTGTACACCATCCCCGATATTCTGCTGATCATCCTGCTGGGCATGGCTCTGAAAGATCCGCTGGATGCACTGGCTACCAAGCCCGGCTTCAAGTGGATGCAGACCCTTGGCCCCAACATGATCTCCATCTTCATCATCTTTGCTCTGCTGTACTGGGTCGGCATGGCGCGTATCGTCCGTAGCCAGATCCTGATCCTGAAGGAGAGCGAGTACGTTACCGCTGCCCGCGCACTGGGCGCATCCAGCGGCCGTATCATCAAAAAGCATCTGCTCACCAACTGCATCGGTACTCTGATCGTTACCACCACCCTGCAGATCCCGGCTTCCATCTTCACCGAGAGCTACCTGAGCTTCATCGGTCTGGGTGTTGCAGCTCCGCTGCCTTCTCTGGGTTCTCTGGCTACCGATGCCGTCAAGGGCATGAACACCTACCCCCATCTGCTGATCGCCCCCGCACTGATGATCAGCGTGATGATCCTTGTGTTCAACCTGTTCGGCGATGGCCTGCGCGATGCCTTTGACCCGAAGCTGAAGAATTGATGAGGTGAACAGAAATGAGCGAGAAAATTCTTGATATCAAAGATGAACGCCTTTCTTTCTTCACCCCTGCGGGCGAAGTAAAGGCACTGAACGGCGTTTCCTTTACCATGAATCAGGGCGATGTTCTGGGCGTTGTGGGTGAGTCCGGCTCCGGTAAGTCGGTCACCGCCTACTCCGTTATGGGCCTGACCGCTTACCCCGGTAAGCTGGTGGGCGGCAAGGTGTGGTTCAACGGCCACGAGATCGAGAACATGAAGGAGAAGGACTTCCGCAAGATCCGCGGCAACGAGGTCTCCATCATCTTCCAGGACCCCATGACCAGCCTGAACCCGGTGTACACCATCGGCAACCAGATCGTGGAGGTCATCCGCCTGCACACCGATAAGAACAAGGCCGATGCATGGGCACGCGCCAAGGAGCTGCTGGAGCTGGTTGGCATCAATGAGCCCGAGAAGCGCCTGAAGCAGTACCCTCACGAGCTGTCCGGCGGTATGCGCCAGCGCGTGATGATCGCTATTGCACTGGCCTGTGAGCCCAAGCTGCTGATCGCCGACGAGCCCACCACCGCACTGGACGTGACCATTCAGGCACAGATCCTTGAGCTGATGCAGGATCTGCGCAAGAAGCTGGGCATGAGCATTATCATGATCACCCACGATCTGGGCGTTGTGGCTTCTATGTGCGAGAAGATCGCCGTCATGTACGCCGGCCACATCGTGGAGTACGGCACTACCGACGAGATCTTCTACCAGCCGGGTCACGAGTACACCAAGGGTCTGATCAACTCTATCCCCAAGCTGAACACCGCAGAGCACGAGCGCCTTGTGCCCATCGAGGGCACCCCTGTGGATCTGCTGAATCCGCCGGCCGGCTGCCCCTTTGCGCCCCGCTGCAAGAACTGCATGAAGATTTGTCTGAGCAAGATGCCCCCGCGCACCGAGCTCAGCGATACCCATTATACCTACTGCTGGCTGCAGCAGAAGGCTGCATTTGAGAAAGGGGAAAAGGCAGAATGAGTGAACACAAGACGCTGGTTGAAGTCCAGCACCTGCAGCAGTATTTCCCCGCCGGCGGTGTGGGCAAGAACCGCAAGTACGTTCAGGCTGTGGATGACGTAAGCTTTGCCATCCGCAAGGGCGAGACCCTTGGTCTGGTAGGCGAGTCCGGCTGTGGCAAGACCACCACCGGCCGCACCCTGCTGCGCCTGTACGAGCCCACCGGCGGTAAGATCTACTATGACGGCAACCTGCTGTTCGATAAGGACAACAAGATCGCAGTGGATATGCTGCCCTACCGCCGCCGGATGCAGATCGTTTTTCAGGATCCCTACGCAAGTCTGGATCCCCGCATGACCATTGGCGACATCGTGGGTGAGGGCATTGATATCCATCATCTGGCCGAGAACGAAAAGGACCGCCACGATAAGATCATCGCTCTGCTGGAGCGCGTTGGTCTGAACAGCGAGCACGCAAACCGCTACTGCCACGAGTTCTCCGGCGGTCAGCGTCAGCGCGTGGGCATTGCCCGTGCACTGGCCGTGAACCCCGAGTTCATCGTTTGTGACGAGCCTGTCTCTGCACTGGACGTTTCCATTCAGGCACAGGTCGTCAATATGTTCGAGGATCTGCAGCAGGAGATGGGTCTGACCTACCTGTTCATCGCCCATGACCTGAGCGTTGTGAAGCACATCTCCAACCGCATCGGCGTGATGTATCTGGGCAAGATGGTGGAGCTGGCCGACAGCTACGAGCTGATCACCCACAGCATCCACCCCTACACCCGCAGCCTGATCTCCGCTATTCCGGTGGCAGACCCCATTACGGCCCGCCAGTCCAAGCGTATCGTGCTGCAGGGCGATGTGCCCAGCCCCCTGAACCCGCCGTCCGGCTGCCGTTTCCGCACCCGCTGCCCCTATGCAGACGAGCAGTGCGCCAACGAGGTGCCCGAGTTCAAGGAGGTCTCCACCGGCCACTGGGCAGCATGCCATCACCTTGACCGCGTGAAGTGAGAACACTTCACACCAGTAAAAGGTGAAAACAATTCAACTTGGTGCTGAAATGTTGTCACAAAATGGTTACAGTCCAGGTTTTGGACTTGTAACCGGCATGAGAACGCATTATAATCATTCGTGTTCCTCCGGTGTACATTTGCACCGGATCGAATATAGAGGCGGCTGGGGGAACCTGGCACACTCAAATTTGATATAAGGGAAGGATATTATTATGAAACGCATTTCTCGTCGTAATTTCCTCAAGGTTGCAGGCGTGGGTGCCGCTGCTCTGGGTCTGGCAGCCTGTGGCGGCAGCAAGTCCGGTTCTACCGCAACCTCCGGCACTGCTTCTTCCGCTGCTGGCTCTTCTACCGGCAGTGTCAACACCGCTGGCTTCACCGTTCAGTACGGCCCCAACCCCGAGACTCTGGATCCCTCTTTGAACAGCGCTGTTGATGGCGCCAACACCATCATCACCATCTTCGAGCCCCTGCTGATCATCAACGAGAACAACGAAGTTATTGGCGGCCAGGCTGAGAGCTGGGAAGAAAGTGAGGACGGCCTGACCTGGACCTTCACCATGCGTGACGGCCTGAAGTGGAGCGATGGCACCGACCTGACCGCTAAGGACTTTGAGTACACCTTCAAGCGTATGGTCAACCCCAATACCGCTGCTCCCTATGCAGAGACCTGCCTGGGCATGATCGACGGCTTTGAAGAAGCTGCCGGCTTCCCCGATGCAGACGGCAACCCCACCGCGGAGCCCAACCCCGATGCTCTGAACGTTAAGGCAAGCGACGACGGCAAGACCCTGACCATCGTGCTGTCCTACCCCTGCTCCTACTTCGACAAGATGGCTGCATTCGCATCCATGAGCCCTGTGCAGCAGGCTACCGTTGAGGCCAACGGCGATGCATGGTGCACCTCCGCTGAGACCTTCGTCTCCAACGGCCCCTACATGATCACCGAGTGGACCCCCTCCGAGCGTATCGTCCTGACCAAGAACCCCAACTACGTTGGCGGCTGGGACAGCTCCAAGATCGTTTCCGACAGCATCACCCTGCTGCTGCTGGAGGACTCTTCCGCTTCCTATGCAGCTTACAACAGCGGCGAGGCTGTCCTGATCAAGGACGTGCCCACCGACGAGATCCCCAGCCTGACCAAGGCAGAGGACGGCGGCGACTTCTATGTTGACACCATTCTGGGCACCTACTACGTCAGCCTGAACCTGCAGCATGATGCCTTCAAGGATGCCAAGGTCCGTAAGGCTCTGGCTCTGGCTATCGACCGCGACTATGTTGCCAACACCATCATGCAGGGCACCTACTCTGCTGCTTCCAACCTGGTCGGCCCTGGCATCGTGGACGCGCAGGGCTACTTCTACGATAACGCGAACGGCGGCTCTCCCTACATTGCTGATGACTACGAGGCAAATATGGCCGAGGCTAAGAAGCTGCTGGAAGAGGCTGGCTACCCCAATGGCGAGGGCTACCCCACCATCGAGTACAGCACCAACGATTCCGGCTACCATGTGCCTCTGGCAGAGTACCTGCAGCAGGTCTGGGGTGATCTGGGCATTACCCTGACCATCAGCAAGATGGAGTGGTCTGCCTTCACCGCTGCTCGTCGTGCAGGCGAGTACGATGTTGCCCGTAATGGCTGGGTCATGGACTACAACGAGCCTTCCAACATGATCGAGCTGTTCTGCACCGACAACGGCAACAACGATGGTAAGTACTCCAACGCTGACTTCGATGCTGCTATGGAGGCTTCCAAGGTTGCTGATGTCGCCGAGCACTTTGCACAGCTGCACAAGGCTGAGGACATCCTGATGGAGGATATGGGCTGCATCCCCGTTGCTTACTACAACGACTTCTGGCTGCAGACCTCTTCTCTGAAGGGCACCTGGCACAGCCCCTACGGCTACTGGTACCTGCAGTACGGCTACATCGAGGAGTGATTTTCTCCCTGTGCTGTGCAGCGTAAGCTGAACCGTAAACTATAAGCACTAAGCATCCCGCTGACCGGAAACGGTTGGCGGGGTGCTTTTTTGCTGTTATTTTGTAAAAAAAGACGAGTGCTCGGTTTCGCCGATGCACTCGTCTTTTATATGTAAACCAGATTGAAAAGGTACCAGCTTACACCGCAGCCATGGCAGCCAGAACGCTCTGCCAGCTCTTGCTGCGTGCGGCAGGCACCGGGGCGGGGCGGGTGCGCCGTGCAGCAGGGGCACTATGACCGGTTGCAGAGGATACCGTCAGGGCAGGGGAGGGGCAGAAGAACACAGCAGTGTCCTTTGCCAGCCACTGCGCAGCCAGTGCAGCGGCCTGCGGGTCAGACTGCAACGCGCGGCGCTCGTTCCCGGCCAGAAAATCAGCCAGCCAGTACAAAATTGCGGCCAGCGGCAGGCAGGGGGAAGCGTCCTGATTCCAGTAACTCCAGCGTGCACCGCAGCCAAGATGACTTTCCACCGTGATCTGTGCGCCGGTGCGGGCATTCTGCGGGATGGAGCCAACATAGTTGGTTCCGGCGCGCTGCCCAAGCTCCTCAATAAGGCGCTGGGTGCGGTCAGCATCCAGCCGATCCTCCCGGCAGTAGGCGCGGAAGTCGGTCTGGCTCAGCAGGCTGTCGGCACTGGACGGAAAACGCCCGGTCAACTGCCCATCGGCATTGTGGCACAGCTGCCAGCCCTTGCGGAACAGCTGGAAATTCAGGCAGCGCCGCCCCATGGTGGAATAGCACACAAGGGCACTCTGCTCCCCGGGCAGCTGTTTTACTTCAAGATAGGCATCGTTGCCGCAGGTGTCCTGCAAACGGACGGTAAGCAGCAACTGTGCACCGGCGTGCTGGGTGGACATGGCGTTGTGCATGGCGTCAAAATAACGGGAAGCATCCATGATTGATCTCCTTCCTGAAAGCAAACAGCGAAACGTTGTAAAAGCACCAGCCGGGTGATCGGGCCGACAGGCTGCATAAAACTTCTCTGAACGTAGTATAGCATACTTTTAAATAAAAAACAACTGTAAGTTTTCCAAAATGACAAACTTTTGCAAAAATTTGTGGCACAGAGCGAACAAAGGTTCAAAGTATGGTTGTGCTTTGAAATAAACGGTTGTAAAAAACGCCCCCTGCGGGAGTAGCTCCGGCCTTAGTCGGTAGCTCCCGCAGGGGGCGTTTTTTATCTTCAATCGCCAAGTTCCCGAATCTCGTTCTGGATCAGCCGTCCGGCCGTGCGGGCAAGCTGATCCATGCCGCGGATGCGCGCCATATTTTTGCCGTAGATCTGCGCGGCGGCATCGGCGCTGCTGTCCTCGCCCATAAAAACGGCAGACACCCGCACTCCTTGCCGCTGTAAGGTGCGTACCTGCGCGGCGGTATCGGCCACACCGGCGGCGTCCTCGTAGGCGCAGCCAAGCGGGTTCTGCGCTGTGGGCGGGATGCGGCGGCTGTCGTTGGGGCTGGCATCGGTCAGCAGGATCATCAGGTGGCGCGGGGCAGGGCCGGGGGCGTACCGGATCAGATCACCCGCTGCCCGCAGCGCCAGACCGTCCCGGTTCCAGCCTGAGGCAAAGTACCGGAAGATGTTCTGCCGGTTCTTGTCCGCAAAGCCTTTCAGCACCCGTAGTACCGTGTAGCCCCGCAGGCTGCTAAAGGCGCTTACTCGCACCGGAATACCGCAGTTGGCCAAGCTTTCGGCCAGAATGACACCCTGCGCCGCAATCACCTCCTGACAGTGCAGGCGGGAGGCGGAGGCGTCCAGCAGCAGGTCCACCGTAAAGGCGGGGCAGTTTTCCTCCTCCGGGCACAAAAACACCCTGTTATCGTTCAGGTAAGGGGCGCGCCACACCCGCCCGGCGCACAGGTTGCCGCTGCGTGCCACCCGCTGGTCGGGCTGCTGATGCACCAGAATACAGTTGCGGATCTGTTCGGTAAGGCGCAGCACCACGCTGCGGTGCAGCTCCTGATTTTTGGCGTAGTAGGCGCGGTTGCGTTCGGCCTGCAATTCGGCCTGCTGTGCCAGCTGCCGCGCTTCCGGGGTGGGCGCCTGCGCCGGGCTGGGCACACCGGCGCTGAACCACAAGTGACAGCCCAGATGCACTCCGGTGCACAGCTCCTGCTCGGCCTTGCGCAGCTGCTCCGGCGGATAGAAGCAGCGCCCGAAGCAGCTTTCAATGTAGGCGCGATCCTGCGCGGCGCGCTGCTTCAGGGTGATGTTTGCCCGGCGCTTGTCCACCGCCAGCCCGCTGCCTGTGGCATCCACCGCGCCGGAATGTTCCACCGTCACCCGGTCGGTCTTGATCATCTGGGTGGGCATGGTTTTGGTGGCAAGCTTTGCCCAAAAGCCTTGCAGCCGCAGGTGCAGCGCGGGCTTCTGGCGTACCTTGCCGTCAAACAGGGCGAATTTTGCAAACAGCGCCAGCAGGTCGTTTTTGAGCTGTGCTGGTTCCGGTACGGTCTCCGGTTCCAGCGCGGCGGCAAGGCTGCTCTCGTAAGGGGTCATGACCGGGGCGGTGTGTCCCAGAACCTTGCGCCAGCGCGCAGCCTGCATGGTGTACACCAGCTGGTTTTTCGCCATCCACTCCTGCCGCGAAAGCTTGTACTGGATGGCAAAAAAGTAGTCCGCGTGGGCAAACCGCAGCGCCTCCAGCACCGGGCGGCGGGGCAGCTCCAGCCGGTATGCGGCGTTTTCCAGATATAGCCACGCCATATCGTCCAGCATGGGCTGGCGTGTGTCACCCTCCCAAGCGGAAAAAATGTCCCGGATCAGCGCATCACCGTAGTATTTGTGCACCAGCCCTACGATGCAGTTCATGTAAAAATCAATGGTGCCGTCCGTGTTGCGGGCCAGAAACAGCGGCTCAAAACCGTAGGCTCCGGCAGCGGCCCAGACCTGATTGGCCGCACGCCGCTCCTGCGCGGTGTAGCTTTGGGCGTCCATCAGGCAAACAGCTTTCCGGCATCCAGCTTGGCCGGGATGCGCGCGGCGATCACGTCCCGGATCAGCCCCTGCTCGTAGGAGTCAAAGGCCTTGTTGGTGATGCCCATATCCAACGCCGCCCCGGCCGGGATGCCCCGCCGAATCAGCCGCAGCGCGTCCAGCATACCGCGCAGATCCAGCGCTTTGGTGGAAATCTCGGCACTGTCGCATTTTTTCTGCAGGTCCAGAAACAGCAGTGCAAACTGGTGCACATATTTTGCGGTAAGATCCGGGAACTGCGCCCGCAGCAGCTTTTCCAGATTATCTTGGGTGATGGTGGGCATCTGCACCACCGCAAAGCGGGAGGTCAGCGCCTCGTTCAGCTCCCGGGTGCCCGCGTAGCCGTAGTTCATGGTGGCGATAAAGCGGGTCTCCTCGGCCAGCGGGATGCGGTCGTAACCGGGCACGTCGATGGCGCGGCGGAAGTCCAGCACCGCGTGCAGCACCGCCAGCGCCTCGTTTTTGGCCATGTTGATCTCGTCCAGCACGCCGAAGCCGCCGCACTGTGCGCAGCGGTACACCGGCCCGGGACGGAACACCACCTGCCCGCCCGCAAAGGTATCCATGCCGATCAGGGAGGCGGCATCCATGTTTACATGAAAAGAGATGTCCCATGCGGGGCGGCCAAAGGCAGCGGCAAGGTTTTCTGCCAGCACGTTTTTGCCGGTGGCCTTGCCGCCGGCCAGCAGCAGGTTTTCGCCGCAGAGGATGGCCGCCAGCGCCTGCTCCCACACCTCTTTGCCGTAGTAGGTAAAGGCAGGGGCGGGGATACGCGGGCGCAGCGCCTCACTGAGCGGATGAGCGGCGCGGTATTCCTGCACCGCCGTAAGCAGGGCAGGGTCCACCCCTTCCTGCCGTAAGGTATCCAGAATATCCGACATTTGTACAAACACCTCGATCTTGTGACCGGGCGGGAATGAACTGCCCGGTTTCACGCTTATCATAGCACAATCGCGGCCATTTGTGTAGGGGGCGTGCGGGGTAAAAACACAAAGAGGGGCAGCCCCAAATGGGACCGCCCCTCTTCACATGAAAAAGAAGAAACGCTTAGAGTATGTCGGAGAACTGCGCTTTATCAGGCATTCTCCAGACCGGCCATCTGCTTGACAGCCTTCATGGCGTAGGTCAGGGTACGACCCATAGCCACACCGGCCATCAGGCAGGGGTAGTTGTTGGCAAAGAAGCTGCCGGACATATCACCGGTGATGTACAGACCCTCCATGGGCTGGTTGTTGGTGTCCAGAGCCTGACCCTTTTCGTTGATGGCGATGCCCTGCTCGGTGGTCAGCAGAGAGGCACCCAGCCAGCAGCCGTAGAAGGGAGCAGTGCGGATGGCGCTCAGACGGTAAGCGGGCTTGCCGAAGTCCTCGTCGTTCTGCTTATCGTACAGCTCGTTGTAGCGCTCCACGGTGGCAAGGAAGGTGTCCTTTGCCGCACCGGTAAAGCCCATCTTGTCGGCCAGCTCCTCGAGGGTATCGGCCTTGAAAAAGCAGCCCTCCTTCTCGCCGTTCTCGACCTGCTGAGCAAAGTAGTCCTCGCCGAGGTTGCGGGTCTGGGCAGAGCAGCCGATGGTGTGGAAGCGCTTTGCATCCTCGATGAAGTTTGCATCGCTGATCTGGGCGTAAACGCGGCCCGGCTGGTGGGCAGCGGCGTAGACGATATCGTTGTAGGGGCAGCTCT
>OJQV01000782.1_pt1 | contig 18898 bp, 29 predicted proteins | sample 1598821 | NCBI WGS metagenome assembly OJQV01 (sample SAMN03922509, study PRJEB24848) | human gut metagenome | isolation source: stool sample | host: Homo sapiens | place: Germany | collected 2011-11 | reverse complement strand
ATGGAGTTGATAAAATATCTTTTCCCGCTGCAAGTGACCTCTATTTCCGGTATCACTTGCCACTCTGAAAATTTTTCTCTATCTTCTCCATGCGTTTGGTGAGTTCTTCCCCGATTCCTGCGTCAATGAACTGGAACTCAAGAATCAAACCTGCTGCATCCAGTCCGGTCTCCGGATTCTTTAATTCCTCAACGGTAAACTGGTCTCCGTATGCTTTGCAGACAAACATCGCCATTATTTCAATGTCCTGTTTTGTATATCTCGGATGTGTGTCAATCTGCTCCGCAATATCGAGATACTCCGTGTATGTATCAATCGACATTTTCGGCATTGTGAACTCTTTGTTGCTGATGATGATTTTTCTTTTCATGGTTTATCCTCCTGTTATATATCCCTTGTTACGCTGCTGCGTCGTTCTTTTCCTGCACCTTTGAAAACCAACTCTTGATTGCTTCTGCTGCCTTTGTGTTCTCTTTCACAAGATTGGATTCATCGACCGAAATCTCATACGCATTGTCAAGACTTCTCTCGTAGAATGAACCCTTGATGCTCTTTGTTGTCGGAGACAATTTGCCCTCTTTTGTGCTTGCCTCCTCGCTGATTCCCTCTGCAAACTTTCCGGCGTATAACCATTTGAAATCATACTTTCCGTTCAGTTTTCTCTCACGCCATCCGACAGCGACCTCCGGTGCTTTGTCGTCGGCTGTCTTAATGAGGAAACCGTTCTCGTATAACTGCCCGAATAAAATCTGTCTGTCCTGTGGTGCAAGTGCATTGACCTCAAATTCGACCTCTGTTCCCTCGTATGAGTTGATGACCTCCTCCGTTCCGTCATCGGAGTAAATCTTTTCAGAAGTCCATTTTTCATCAACTTTCGCTTTGATTGCTCTTGCCAGTTTCACCGGAGTTCCCGCAACATATCCTGTTGCATCATTCTGTGTGATTTTTGCGATGTAGAAATCCCTACAACCGCATGTTCTACTTCTAACAATCTGTGATACTGTTTCGCTTAATGGTGTTACTGTTTCAGTCATGTCTATTCCTCCATTTCATAAAATTTTGAAAATCTTTGTGCTTTCATATAGATTCCGTCCTCCGGTTTGGAATCGTCTCCGTTCCTGCCCTCAAACGAAAAGTCTTTTTCTTTCATGAGTTTCTTGATTTCCCTCGCAAGTTCAACCTCGTCACTCTCCGAAAAAATAGTGACCTGCAATGACAGCGTCACTCCCTCCGCATCATCATCCGAAAAGTTCTCGTCGACTTCTCCCAAATCCCACAAGGTCACATGTGTTTCATGGATGTCCTTGTCATACCACCCTTGCATGACAGTGATTCCCCTGTCTGAAATCTGCTGCAACGCATCCGATGCGTCTTTTATGATGTCCGGACTGTTCACGCTATCACCTCATTTCATTGTGTTATCTAAATAGGATTGATACTCCTGTTCTGCGATTTTTTGCAGTTCCGCATCTGCCTCACGCCCTGTCGCATAGATAAATTCTTGAGGCGGGCGATAGATAGTTCCCCAGTTTATGAATTTCACATAAAAGTGTTCGCTATTGTCCGACTTTTCCCATCCGACATCCGCTGACGCTCCGGTGTCTTTCACCTTGACCGCCCCCAGTGGAACGCTGTCCGCTGCGTGTGATGTGACCGATGATTTTGAGCCGAATCCTCGACCGCTCAACTTTATATCTGCCGATTTTGGAATCTTCCCCGACATAATGCGTTTCACGACTGGTTCCCCCTGCTCAACAATCTTTTTGTTGACTGCTCGGATGTCCTCGTCGCTTGCTGCATCCTCAAATGCTTTCATGAGTTCTTTCAAGCCTTGAAATTCCATTTCAATTTTCATCGCATCCCTCCGGTGTCAGATTATGACACTATGCTCCCGCTCTACATTTCAACTGGTATTTCCTGTCGTCCGTGAACATTGGAGACGCATCATATATCTTGAACTCAACGCCTTTGTACACCGCATAGAACTCTTTCAAGTTCAGTCGGATTTCTTCCATCTTGTCGCACGTTCGTGTCTCAAAAACGATTGTGTTTTCAAGTCCGGTCTGCAAGGCTGTGTATTTCTCATTTGTTCCCAAACTCTTGACCTCGCACCAACAGGAATAAAACTCCGTTTCCTCCTGCTGCCGTCTGCCATCAACAACGCTCGACACCTTGCGAATTATCTTGATTCTGCCTGTCATTGTGCTGCACCTCCGTATATTTCTTTCAAAAGCATTGAGGAGGCAGCAGAGGCAAGCAGTTTCGTGTCGCTCCGGTATTTGTCACGGTTGTCGTAGAGTTCTTTCACGGATATAAATGCAAGCAGCTTTTGACGGCTTGTGAGGCTGTACTGGTCGAAATTCGGAATCAGTTCCGTCATTTCCTGCATGGTCACATCAAACATCAATTCAAGGATTTCCATGTCGTCATCATAGTCGATGTGACAATATGTCTTGCATGTAGCAATCAGACCGCCTCTGTACTTCTCTTTTTCTTCATCCGTCATGTTTTTCACCTGCTTTCAATAGCAGGACGGATTCACCGCCCTGCTGCCTTGTTACCCGTTGACAATCTCTGTGATTTCACCCTTGATGACTGCATCCTTGTCAACAGCCTGCACATCGAAACGGTCACGAACCTTGAGACCTGTCATGTCCTTATCCCATAACCCCGCACCTTTGTCATTGAGGTCGATTGTCAGAACATTTCTGTCAAAAAGTGTGATAGCCTCTTTCAAGTCACCGCAGAAAACAGGGTGCTTGTACCCGTCGATTGTATGACCATTGCTGTTCATAATCGGTGTAGACTTGAGCGTTTTCTTTGACAGTTTCACGATTCTGTATTCCCCGAAAAGCATTTTTCCCTTTGTCTGCTGTGTCGGGTCTTTCTGCAAAATATAGTTTCCATCCTTGTCCTTTAACTTGTCGAGGTAGTTGAAACCGCTCTGATTTGTGATGACGATTGAGGATTCTGCAATCGCAGGGTCTAACTGCTCATTGAAAATATCCTTGAGGCTGTCGAGATTCTCCACTGTGACCTCTTTTCCCTTTGTCATTTCGTTGAGTACCTTGAGAATCATTGCGTTACGGGTTGCCTTTGTCTTTTTCGCAATCCATTTGTTGATGTACGCCATGATGTTGGCTGCTGTGTCCTCAAGCAGTTCAGCGGTCATCTTGAGGATTCCACCTTTTTTCTTGACCTTGTACTCAATCGGTAAAAATTCCGGCTCGTCCATCTCCGGAAAATCCGCAGCCTCATCCACGTTGTCGAACGGTGTTGATTCTGCATCAACCTCAATGTTTCGTGTTCCGGTCTTTGTCACAACCCCCTCAACATTGACATACTGCTCAAGGTTGTCGGATGAACGACGCAGTTCGATGATGTCTGTTCGGATGTCCTCCGGAATAGTCACGCCGATTCCGACCTCTCCCTCACTTCCTGCGGTTGTGTCGGATGTGAGTGTGTTCTTGTACACCTCAACATCTGCCTCGTCTGCCTCTCTGTGCAGGAATCCCGCTTTTACGATGTTGACGAACGCTTTCACAAGGTTCTTTTTGTCAACCTTTTTCTCACCGCCGACCTGCTTTGCAGTGCCTTTGTTGACCTTGTCCTCAATACTGCCCTGCTCGTCCTCGTCCAAATCATAGAGGAGGTCGAATCTGTTCTGTAACTCCTTGAGTTCTTCCTTTGCTGCCTTTGCCTTGTCGAGTTTTCCGTCGTTCACAAGGCTCTTGACTTCATTTTTCTTGTCGTTAATCTGTTTCAATAACTTCTGTAATTCCTTATTCATGACTTTCTGTCCTCCATTTCTTACATACCGTAAAGGTATAAATCATCGAGAATCTCCCGCTTTTCTGCCTCGATTCTCCGTTCCTCTGCCTGTGTTGCTGCACTGTTTCTCTTTTCCAGTTCTGCAAGCACTGCATCGACAATGTTTTCTTTTTCAGTTCCCTTGAGTGCCTCCGGAATATTGTTGTATTTCTCAAAATAGTCGGATGCACACGCTGCGACTGCTGCCTTTTCTTCGATTTCGACATTGAAATACTGCTGCATCTTCTTACTGTCGAACCATGTCTCATTGCTCATGAGGCTCTGAATCTTGTCTCTTGTGACACCCTCCTGCACATGTTCCATGTAAACGTCAAGGATTGAATCCTCGCAGAGATTCAACTGTTTTATTACTGCCTTGAAATCGTCTGCGTTGCCGTATGCCATGCACAACGGTTTGTGAATCATTGCTTGTGCCCCTGTTGCAAAATGCAGTTCGTCGCAAGCGAACATGATGACCGATGCGATAGATGCAGCCATTCCGTCGACATAGCCGACTTTGTGTCCGTCGTATCGTTTTAACTGGTTATAGATTGCCAGTCCTGCAAATACGTCTCCACCTCCGGAATTGAAATAAATATCAATGTCCTCATAGCCATCTAACTGGTTGAGAAAATCTGCGATGTCCTGCGGGCATCTGTCCTCCTCGTACCACATGGATTCCCATGTTGCCGATACAATGTCACCGTAGAAATACAAGGAACATCTGCTCTGTTCCTCGTCCTGCTCTAAATCCAAATAGCCGACATTTTCGACCTTTCCGCTGCGTTTATTCTTCTTTGTGAAATCAAAACGTCTCTTTGGCATGATTATTCACCTCCCTCCTGTTCATCCTCGTCCTCTGCCTCGTCGGTTTCGTCCGGTTCTGTTGCTGTGTCCGGCTGCTCTGCGTCCGGCTCTGTCTTTTCTTCCGGCTGCTCCGGTTCTTCGGTTTCATCCGGTTCGGATGCACCTTTCAAATATGCTGCTCCCGCCATAGTCAACGGAACGATGCTGCCATTTGCAAGCAGAACATCGCCTCCCTCCGCATCTTCCATGTCGAGTTTACGTCTTGCCTCATTCGGTTTGATAATCATTCCCCCGACACCGTTTCTCAAATATTCCATCTGCGTTTTTGAATCAGTGCGGAACAATACCTTTTCGTTGAATTTGTAATAATATCCGTCGTCTGCATCTTCATCCGGCAGTATTTTGAAATTGATTTCCTCCTCGTACTGCTTGATTATGAACAGTTCTGTGTCAACGTAGAATGATAACTGCTGCATTTCGCTGTTACTGTATGACGACTTTGAATAGTCGTTGATTTGATTCGGTTTCACTCCGAACGCTCCGGCGATTTGCAGGGCATTATATTTTTTCAGTTCAAAGAACTGTGAATCAGTCAGTTTGATGTCGAGGGGCGTGAGTTTCATTCCTAACGGAACAGGCAGAATTTTTCCTGTATTCTTTGCCCCGCTGCCGAACTCCTCAAACGATTTGACAAGTGCCTCTTTTGCCTTTTCGTTCAACTCTCCCGTGTATTCGAGTGTTGCTTTTGCTGTCAGACCACTCTCATACAAGTTATTCATGAACGCCTGTGATTCGGATGCACCTGCAACCGTGTCTCTCAAAATCTGCTGCACTGGTAGTCCTGTGATTCCGTCAAAACTGAATGATGTTTTGAAGTGCATGACCTCGTCTGTACTGAACACATATTGACGACCGGATGTCGGGTCTGTGTAGACATACCACAAACGCCCAACTCCTGCGAATATTCCCGCATCGTCAACGACTATCTGCACACAATTTGACTGCATAACCCACAAATCAACGATTTTGATTTCACCGCCGTATTTCTTGCGGTCAAACTTCTTTCTTATGTACACATAGGCGTTTCCGTAATGGTTGCGGTTGATTTCAACCGTGTTCCAAAATGTCGTTGGTGTCATAAACGGATTCGGTCTTTTTGAGAGCAGCTTTGATGTGTCCGTCGCCTCTGCCTCAATGATTCCCTTGTCCGTTTTCTGATAATATTTGATAGGCATTTTCGCAAGGGTCTCCGACAGCATCTTGAGACATGTGAAATATGTGACCTCTGATGTCGGTTTCCCTTTTCTTTTCAGTCCTATCCGCTCAAGGAACGACGGTGAGTTCAGTGTCACAACGCCTCCGCTGTCCTGTGGTTCACCTCTCCACCAATTTGAAATTTTCACTCCTAATCTCTGAAACGGATTCATTTATTTCTCACCGCCTTTCTTCATGTATTTTTCAAATTGCTCAAGCCATTCATTGACAGTCTCATTCACATCCGGACGGTACTCCTCTTTCATTGCGTGTTTCCATGCGTCGATGATAGCGTCAATCGGGTCGATTCTCTCTGTCGTGATGTCTTTGTCAATTTTTATTTCGCCGTAGTTGTTTGAGATGGTCTTTGCATTTGCAATAGACCACACAAGCAAACTGTCGACAGGAACAACAATCTTGTTTCCCTCTTTTCCGACCTCCATTCCCTCGATTTCCACATTGCCCGCCAAAATCTCAAGTCTGAAATCAACCGTCGCATCGTTCAACTCTTTCGCTGTCTGTGTGACAGAGATTGAATCGAATCCCAATGCCTCAAGGTCTGATAGGAACGCCGATGCGTTGTGCGGGTCGTAACAAATCAACTGCGGTTTGAGGTTGTATTCTCTCACCAAATCCTCAAGGTATTTGATGATATATTTGTAATCTGTCTTGATTCCTCCCAGTGTTTCCGTTACCGTCACAAGACCTTTTTCAATCCATACGTCGTATGGTACTTTGTCGGTCTTGATGTGTTCATCCACCCTTGAGGACGGAATGAATGAGTGTGTGTGAACAAAATATTTTTTCGTGTCCTCCACCATGAACGGAATCACGATTGCGATTGATGTCAAGTCGCCTCCGGATGACAAGTCAACGCCAACATAGCACTTTGACCCTCTGAAATCCTTGAGTGATTTCAAAACTGCACATGCTTTCCATGATGCAATGTCCTTGATATACAGCGAATTTGACCACTGCATCCACATATTCAACTGCTTTACGAGGAAATCTCTCAAGTCCTCCCCGCCCATATCACGGGCAGTGTGTGCAATCGGAATGAGGTTCTCAAGTGCATCCCTGTCAAACTCAAGAATCGGGTTCGCTTTTATCCAGTTTTCCGGCGTGTACCTGTCGTCGTGTTCGTCCATCTGTGCGATATACACAAATTGACTGTCATTCTCGAAAACGCCCTTGAGTAGATTGCAGCAATACTCATATAACTTGTAGCACGGCGACTTGAGGTCGAATCCTGCTGTTGTAATAACCGAAATCAACGCCGACTTGAGTTTCTTGATACCACCCTCAAGCAGTTTGTACATCTGGTTTGTTTTGTGGGCGTGGTACTCGTCGACGATTCCCAAATATGCACGGTGTCCGTCGAGTGACTTTGTATCTCCGGACAATGCTTTGATTTCCGAATGCGTCAGCAGACAGTCAATCGTGTGGTTGTGGTCGTGAACCTTGAACCACTCTGACAAATCCTCGTCGGAATTGATAAATTTTGCGACCTCGTCAAAAACAATGTTTGCCTGGTCTTGCTTTGTCGCCGTACAAAATATTTTTCCGTACTTGTACCCGTCGAAATTGCCGTAATAACACGCCAAAATACCATTGATGAACGATTTTCCGTTCTGTCGTCCTAATTGCACATAAGATGTTCTGAATCGTCTGTATGACTTTTCCTTTGTTCTCCATCCATTGAGTGACCCTAAAATGAAACACTGGAACGGATATGCCGTCACATGCTCATTTTCCTCACCCTCTGCAATGGTCAATTCCTCTGCGAAATTGATGATTTCCTCCGACTTTTCAACGTCGAAATAGTATTTGTATGGTGCTGCTTTCGATTTTTCGATGTCGTCAAGATGTCGCTGACATGCAAGACGGACATATTCTCCGGCTGTTATCTTGCCCGATACAACATCAAGGGCGTATTGTGTGCAGCGGTCTTGTGTTTCTCCTGCTTTTGCCATGCCTTAATTTGCATATTTCGCAAATTTGTTCTCCGGCTTTTGCTGTTGTGGTTTCGGTACGACCAAACGGCAGCGGGAGGAAACTGTCAGTCCGAAATCTGATGCTCCTTGCCTACACTGTTTCATGCAGCGGTCTTGAATTATCATGAGACGTTCTCTTTCTCCGTTCACGACCTGTCTTGTACCGACCTGCACACGTTCTTTTTCGCCTGTGTCCGGATTTTCCCTCGTCTCATAGACTGGAACATCCTCCATCAATGGAGTTTCTCTGATTTGTTCCGTGATTTCGATGTACTGCGTTTGTGCAATGAGTAGCCTTGCCAATGCATCGCAATCAAGGTTTGAAATCAGTTTGATTTCGAGTAATTCTTTCGCAATCTTCCGGAATTGTTTCTTTTGTTCCGGTGTCAAATATGACGGAGGTCTCACTTTGTCGCATGGTGCTGTGACCTCGGCGTTTTTCCGTGCCTCAATTTCTGCTTTTGTGAGGTGTTTTCGCCCGTTCATTACAACCAAATCTGTGGGTTGTCTCTGTCCTGCCATGATGCAACAAACCTCCTTTCCGTCAGCATTTCAGTATTTTGTGTCACATTCTGACACCTCTTTCGGATATACCTTTCTACTGAAATTCTCGTGGGGAGTTTTCTCCAAGGAAAAGAGGGGGTGCGACTAAAAACGAATCGCACAAAACTTTTTTATATCCCCCTGCCTCTCGAAAGTGGTACTCAATCAGTGACCTCAACTGTTTTTGTGTTGCTCTCATACTTGCTTTGCTCTGCTTATATAAAGCAGTGATTGTGTTGTGTGTCTTATGGTTGAGAGGTATGAGGTTGAACGGATTCAAACGCTGTTCCCAGTCGTCCTCAAGTTCAATGATATGGTGAACCGGATTGCATGTGAGCAACTCATGCTCGACATATAATGCGTATATATCTACGTTGTCATAGACCTCAATGATACGCTCTCGCATTGCCCGCCATTCCTTTGATACATAGAACTCTGCTGCTCTCTCGTCTCGCCGTGTGTTGTTATATATCATGTGTCTCGACTGCTGCCGTTGCTCACATTCCTCGCACATCTTCATTGACTGCGGAATCAACTTCCCACACCTGCATGATTTCAATAGCATCTGTGTTCTCCTCTCTTGCTGTGTTCTCCTGCTGTGTTATCCACAAGAGGCGGGCAGTTATGCACATGACTGTGTATATCCCACCCGCATATAACAGGAGGGCAAACAGGCAAGAAAAAAGCGACTGCATATCTGCAATCGCTCGTCTCAACTGTTCACGCTAACATATTATCACGTTTATTTTGTCTTTTGTTCACCCACTTTTTACCCCTGTTTTCACCCTCATTTCACCCTGTTTTCACTCCGTTTTTATCATTTTCAATCGCTTTTGCACCGAATAACTTGATTGACAACCGCTGAATCATCACCCTGCACCACTTTTTCGGTGAGTTGCGTCCGCATCCTGTCTCCCTCACTATATCCTCGTATGACATGCCCTTTATATAGACCGCCTCGAGAGCGTCGTATTTGTACCCCTCACCTGTTGCCTCTGCATCTTCCTTGAGCGATGCAAGAGCCTTTTTCAAGTGTTCAAACAGGATGATTGTCTCTGCCTTACACTCTCTGATTGATTGGAGGAATGCTTTCTCTGCTGATATGTTGTATTTGCCTATATCCGGCACTTGTGAGGTCTCTGACACTGCATCCTTGATATATCGTTCCATTTCACGATAATTCTCAAGATATAGCAAGGTTTTGTCAATGACAGTCTGCTCCTTTTCCTCTTTCATGCTTTTTCCTCGCTTTCTGCTTTCTTCTCATAGGCAGACCGTGCATTTTACGCCAGTTATTCGTGTTTTTGCGATTTTTCGTATCTCTCAAACTGCTCATTTTCAAAATTGCCGTTTTTGCCTGTTGCAAAGTCGTTCCCATTTGCAAAACTGCCTCAACGAACGCCTCTGCTGTTGTTTCAATCTTGATTTCCGGTTTTTGTGGATTTTCATTCTTTGCAACATCCGGATTCACTGTCGCCTTGTCCGCTGCTGCCTCAACGATGCTCGAAATCTCATTTTCTGTCTTTCCCATCGCCCGAAATCTGTCAATTATGCCTTTTAAGATTCCCATATTATCACAACCCTCCTTTTCGCTTACATAAAAGGCAAATCGCCGTCGATGCCGTCCGGAATACTCATGAATCCGTCTCCTGTGTCTGTATATCCGGCGTTTTCTGCCTGTTCTCCTGCTGCTTTCTTACTTTCTGCAAATTCCTGTTCCTCAATCACAACATCCGTCGTATATACCTTTTGCCCGTCTCTGTTGGTATATGAGCCTGTCTGAATCCTGCCAGTAACAACGATTTTTGTTCCCTGTTTCAGATATTTTTCCGCAAACTCGCCGTTTTTCCCAAATGCCACGCATGAGATAAAATCTGCCGACTGTTGCCCGTCTCTTGCACCTCTCCGGTCGACTGCCAGTGTATAACGTGCCACACACATGGATTCCTGTGAACCGTTCTGCTGTGTATATCTTACATTCGGGTCTCTTGTGAGCCTACCCATCAATATGACTTTGTTCATTCTCTTTTTTCGTCCTTTCTTGAATCAATCTCTCGTATAAACGCAAATCATCCGGCGGGATGTCGAGATTCCAGTCTCTCGCAAATTCTATCCCGCCGATGAACGCCTCTTTTTCTCTATAAGTCATTTTCCCGCTGCATGACATATTCATTTTGCATTTTCTGCAATCTGACAAGTCCTTTTTTGAACTCAAGGTCATCACCATTCATGCACACATCGAATATTTTCTCATAGTCGACAATGTGTGTCTTGATGAACTCTGCCTCTGCTGCCGTCCTGCTCTCATTGATGAACATTCCCTTGACTGCCTCTTTTATCATTTCACAATGGGTCTGTTCCTCCTCTGTCGTTGGAGGTGTGGTTGCAATCATTTTCTCATACGCATTGTCAATCGCTCCTGCAATGAGTTCTTTCCAACCCTTGTGTTTTATATGCCAATTCCTCACGGAACATCGAATTGTACGAACGTATGCCTCCATGTAATAGTCAAATTTCGCATCAAAATTCGCATTCGGATTGATGATAATTTCCGGTTGACTGCTGCCCTCTGTCTGAATGCTCACGCCGATGTATTTCGCATCTGTTGCCTTTGCATTGATAAATATTGCTTTTAATTCGCTTTTGTTCATGCTGCTCCTCCATTCACTAATCTGTTGAGTAACTGTTCATACATGGTCTTGTATGTGTCTCTTTCTGTCTGTAATCTGATTGTGTCCTCTGTCTTTTCCGTGTTTGCAATCTTCTTGTTTTCCTCAACATAGACTGCTGCATCCTGTTCAATCTCTGCGATTGCGTCCTCATGCTCCTGCTGCAACATCTCAATTTCTTTCTTGAGACTGTCGATTTCCTCCTGCTGCTCTTTGATTGTCTCATTGTATTTCTTTGATGTTTTCATGTTGCCGTCAAGCTGCAAGGAAATCATGAGAGCAATGTCGATGTTCTCCATTTCCTTGTCTGTACACTCTCCGATGTATGTTCCTACACGCTCCGTTGATACCGAATAGACCTGCTCACACAATACCGTGCTGATTCTCCCTGTTGACCTCACTGTCACATGTGTCGGGAGGTCTGTTTTCGGTTGTGTCGTCATATATACGATTTCAACAACATTGCTGTTCTCATTGTTCTTGTTGTTGCTCACAACTACCGCCGGACGGTCGGAGTGCTGTTCGCTCCCGTTGTAGGATGCCCCCCCTCTGCTGATATAGAACATTTCGCCTCTTTTGATGTCATTCATTGATTTTTACCTCCTGCATTCAATATTTTCATTTTCTGAAATCGTTTCATTGTCAACGATATACTTTGCAAGTTCTCTTTCGTCCATCAAATCATCACGAGTGTCCCCTGTTGCGATGATTTTTCCTAATTGCCCGAACCCGATTGCAATGTCGCATCGTATTCCGTCCATTGTGTAGTTTTCCGGAACATACTTGATAACCATTGATTCAGTCACAACCTGTGCTTTTGATGTGTGTAAATCTGCAATAACCGGAGTGCAATCCCTTAATATCATATAGAGCCACTCCGCTCTCTTTCTTGCCTCGTCTCTTGTCTTTACTCTGACATATACTGTTTTCACTTATTTCCTCCAATTCTTCAATCTGTATTTGATGATATATACAATCTGCATCAAATACGGGTGTCTCTGTTTATAACTCATGTTCCTCACCGTCTTTCATGAGTTTTGTTGCCATGATGCAATATCCGTCCTCAATTCCTGTGTAGTCCTCAAGGATATATGTCACAAGCACTCTGACCATGCGTCCGGTGTTCTTTCCGTCTGCAAATTCCATCATTTCGAGGATGTCGCCTTTTTTATATCCTCTGTCATTCTTTCGGAGTTCAAATGTCTTGATTCCGTTTGCCACATCATCGAAATAAGACTTTGCAAGGCGTATCCGATGCACTTTCTGTCCGGTCTCCTGTGTGTCTGATGGGAGGTTCTGCATTTTCTCCTCCTGCTCCATCTCACGGAGTTTTTTCTTTGTCTCACGGTCGATTGCATCCTGTTCCTCTGAATATCTCTGCTCGTCGGTCTTGTATGCCTCTGTACGGTTCTTGTACTGGTCGCATGAGGTACATGTTCCGGTTTTGACGTTGCATGTCTCATATTCGGTGCAGGAATAACAGATTGATGTGATTCCCTCCGGATGCGGTGTCTCATAATCGTCGCCCGCTCTCACTTCCGGCGGGTTCATGCCGTTTTCTTCCGTGTCGTATTCTGACACCTGCTGCCCTGCTGCCTTTTCTGCTTTCATGTCTTTCACATCTTTGTGTGTGAGTTCTCCGGTCTCTGTGAATTTCCCCAGTGCCTCCCGCTGCTCGTCTGCTGTCATACCGCTCAATTCATAAGCTGCGGAAAATGTGAGGCGTTCTCCCTTGAGTTCTTCTTTCCATTCCGGAATCAGATTGTTGTTGACTGCCTCAATTTGTGCAATCTTTGTTTTGCTCACATGCAGCATTGAGGAAATCACATCCCTCAATCGTCCGGATTGCAGGTCATATCCCTTGATTTTCTTTCCCGCTGCTTTCATGCGTTCAAGAGATGCCTTGAGGCGTGTTTCCTCCTCAATCATGTCGGAGGTCGTCTTTGTACGGTATGCGTTCGCAATTATGATTTCAACCTGCTCCTCGTCGTTATCCTGTGGCGTTGTCAATTTACTGGTTGCAAGTTCAAATTCTTTATATCCCTTTGACACAAGGTACTTGAGAGCCTCCCACCGTCTTTCACCTGCTACGATTCTATATTCGCCCTTGTCGCATGGTGCATATACAAGTTCAAGGTTCTGTTTCAACCCATACATGAGGATGTCTCCTGCCAGTTCCTCAATCTGCTCTACACTGTAAAAATTCATATCGTTCCGGTACATCTTGAAAATTGAAATATCCTTTGTCCGGAATCTCGCTCTCGGAGATTCATCAATCCCCGCTTTGCTGTTCTTGTTGAGTGCGTCTTTCACGCTGAATCCTGCTGCCATCTGTTCAACCTCCTGTTATTACTCTGTGAGTTTCTGTTTCTTTGTCTCTGTACGTTCGACGTTGATTTCACCCTTTGCATTCTGTGAAATTGATGCTTTGACCCCCCCCTCGGAGGTTCAATGTGACTTTCGCAAGTCCTCCGGTGTAAATCTCCTCGACTGCTGCCTTTAAGATGTTCACGATGCCCTCACCGCATCTCTTGTCCGGTGCTGCGTTCTCTCCAAACAAGGCAGACACATTCATCATTGCCTTTTCTTTCCTCTGTTTCTCTTTCTGATACTCGACCGCCTCGGTGCAGTTACATGTCATTGTTGCCTGTTCCTCTGCTTGTGCTGCTGTCAGTTTTTCATCTGCCTCAATCTGCGTCATCTGACCGCAGAATCTGCATTTTGCTGTTTTCACGATGTTTCCCATGTGCTTTCCTCTCTTTCCGGTCTCATGCGACCTCATGCAAAATTATTTTTCTGAATATGCTCTCGAATATCGGAACGGCGATGCTGTTTCCTGCTTGGTCGTATAATGCTTTGTAATACTTGCCGTTTCTTTCCTGTACTGCTTTCGCCCTGTCAAAATCCTCGTCCGTGTACCCCATCAATCGCCAACACTCACGCTCGGTCAAATAACGATAGCGTCCACCGCCTCGGTCAATGACTTGTGCAGGTGTCCGGTCTTGTCTTGTTGTGATGGTATATGCACAATCTGTGATAACCGTTGCCCTGCGGATGCCTTTTTCTCCGATACACGCAAGGACGGACGGTTGCGTCACATCGTAGACATCCGGAACACTTGCATCATCCTCAAGAAATTCCTGCAAGTTTCGCATCGGTGTTCTTATAAGGTCATCGAACTCAAATCTTTCTCCATTCAGAACAGAAACCGTGAACACTCGCTCTCTTGCCTGTGGCAATCCGAACTCTCTTGCATCCAGTACCTCGAAATTATTCGTATATCCTAACCGCTCCATTTCGACCATGTATCTGTCAAAATTCGGTCTCATGTACTTTGATTTCACATTCTTCACATTTTCCCATATTACATAACGAGGTCGCCATTCGCCCATGTTCTCAATGATATGTATTGTCTCCCACATGAGGGAGGAACGTGTTCCACTCCCCTCGTCTGAACCTTTGCCTCGGTTGATTCTGCCCTCTCCTGTTGCTTTTCCTTGATGTCCTGCAATGCTCATGTCTTGGCAGGGCGAACCGTGAATCAGAATGTCCGGTTTCAGATTCCATCCGACAACCGTTTGTGTTTTATATGCCAATTCCTCACGGAACATCGAATTGTACGAACGCACCGCCTTTTCATTGATTTCCACATAGTCGATTGCTTTCGTTGGAATGTTCAAATTTCTCAAGGCACATCGAGGCGACCCAATCCCTCCGAATAACTCAAGGATTTGTATTGTCTCGTTTTCCATGCCTTACCCCTCCATTTCCTTGAGTAACTCATGCACAACGCATCTGTAATCTTGAGACACAATCCCACGCTTTGAAAATTTCGGGAGTGGCATCATTGCCGTTGTTGATTTTTCCGCAACGATGGAACGGCGAACCGGAGTGACAAACATGTCAAATCCGGAATCTGCTTTCAACCACTCCTCAACCTCAAGAGAGGTCTTGTTTTTCTGTCGCATGGTCATGAGTGCCTTGATTCTCAAATCCGGATTGATGTCTCTCAAATCCTCAATCTGCTCCTCAAGGTTCTGCAATGCCTCGATTTCATATCCTCCAACCTTTACGGGTGCAATGATTAACTCTGCCGATATGAGGATATTGATGACCACCATGTCAAGCAGTCGACCACAATCACAAATGCAATAATCGTATGCGTCTGCTACCTCCTCCAACGCCTCACGCAATCGTGTGACTTGATTGTCCTCTGACTTGAGCAGCAAATTCATGTCCGTTTTCATGAGATAGCCGTTCGCCGGAATGATGTCAACGTGTGAGTATTCCGTCGGGCGAATCAAATCACCCGTTTTGTATGTACCGCCGACACATTCATGTTTCTCAAGCAGCTCACTCATTCCGATTCCGTCCGGTTCAAATACCCCGAACGTCTTTGATGTATCGCCCTGCGGGTCTCCGTCTAACACAAGCACTCTCTTTCCCTGCTCCTCGCCCAACATATAGGCGATTGAATCGGATGTCGTCGTTTTTCCGATTCCTCCCTTTGGTGACATTACCGCAATAATTCTCATGTTGTTTCCTCCTGTTATCCTGTTATATTTTTTAGTCCATAAATTCGGACGCTATATCGACCGCAACTGCTGCCACGAATAAAATCACCGCAAGAAATACCATCGCAAGCATGACAACCGCTGCAATACCTAACGCAATCAATACTTTCATCGCCTTTCTCCTCAATTCTTGATTTTCCCGTCCTTGAGGATGCTGTTGTTCGGGATGCTCATGTTCAGATTTCTCTCCATGTGTACCGCATCCGACAAATTCAGATATTCCTCAATGACCTTGATTGCCTCCTCTGCTGAATAGCAGGTTGCAACAAAATGTCCGGCTGCTGCCATATCCGCAAGGAACTCTTTTTGCGTGTCCTGCTGTCTGTTGTTCCCGAATTTCATTTCAACGAATAACCCGCAGTATGAGCCTTTCGGATATGGGAGGCATAAATCAGAAACACCCGCTTTGACACCCATCTGTTTGAATTTGACTGCCTCCTGCTTGTTTCGACTTCCTCCGTTTGGTACATGGAACAACCACTTTAATTCCGGATAACGGCTCATGTTCCATCCCGCCCATGACACGACGTTGATTTGCTCCGTGTCCTCACTTCTCTTTGCATATCTCATGTTCATTCGCTTTCGCCTCCTCTTTGCACATGTCATAATATTCGCAGAACAGACATACATGTTTGCAGTCCTTGACCTTGAGCATGTGTCTGATTCTTTCAATGATTTCTCCTGCCCTCACCTGTCCTGCTCCTCCATTTCTAAAATCATATAGGCATGAATAAAAATGGTTTTCTTTTTCCTGCCGAACTCGTCACGCCCTCCGGACTGCTCCTGCATCCCTGCGATGCTTTTCTTTGCCTCCCACCATCGGCGGGTCTTTCCCTCTCTCGGAATCGGCTTGAAATACACCTTGACCGTGCTTTTCGTGATTGCAAACTGTTCTTTGCTGATTTGCAGGATGTCATCGAATCCCGCTGCCTTGACTGCTGCCTCGGCTTTTCTGAAATACCTGTCTTTTGATTCCGGTCGCCAGTCAAAACTCATTTCCCGACCACCTCCTCAATCTCTTTCATTCTCTGCATGATTGCACTGTTGTATGAATAGACATACACGCCATTGCTCCACAAATGTTCCCTCGCACCCTTTTCACCGTAGTTGTACGCTGCAAGTGCATCCTGCACCGTGCCGTATTTCTTGAGCAGGTACGACAGGAAATCAATCCCGACCCTCACGTTTTGATACGGGTTCATGAGGTCGGTGCAGCTTAACCGTTTCATCCGGTCAGTGTGCCATTTCTCATATATCTGCATATATCCCTTTGACTGCCCGCCGTCTCCGACCTTGTCAAATTCATATCCGGATTCATGCTCGATGATTGCCAGTACAAGGGCATAGGGAACGTCATTTTGCTTGCATAGACATCTTGTGTATATCTGCATTTTCTCCGGAAAATAGCCTTTATCCGCATACTGTTCCGGTAACTTATAAAGCACGAATTCCTCAAGGTCATCGCTCCCCCAGTCCTCGGACATACCATCAAAAACCTTGTATTTGCTTTCGGTCTCCTCTGCTGTCTGCACGATTGTTTCCGGATTCTGCACCACTTCCGCATGTGTCGTCTCCGGCTGCTCCTCCTCGGTCTGCTCCGGTTCTTTGATGTTCACTATCATCAAGCACAACACCGTCATCAATACCGCAATCATGGTTAAATGGAACGCATCACGTCGTCCTGCATGTCTTGCCTGTCTTTTCCGTCTTTTCACTTTGTAGCCTCCTTTTCCTCATTCGTGCATGTATGTAAAACATGCAGTTAAAATCGTTGTAGTACACATTTGCGTTCGTGAAATCCATGTCCGGATACCACTTTTTTAATATCTCCGGAATGGAATCCCTGTCTTTGACCATTCCGTCAACGAATGAGCCTATTTTTTTATAACTGCCTCCTGCTGCCGGACGTTTGGAGTGTACGACCTTGATTCGTGGGTCTCTCAATCCCTGCGAACTGTTCCATCTCTTTTCTGACGGAACACGGTTCTTTTCTTCGACAATATAATTCGCCATACCGGACAGACCGTTTTCGTCCGTCTGCAACCTGCGAACCTCATTCCTGCTTGACTGTTTCCAACAGGATTCAACCGTCTCCATGTCTAAAGCACCATCCATGACAATGTGATGATGCCATCTGATTTCCGCATCCGGATTGTATGCGGTCACATAGACATATTTTGCGTTCGGGAGACCCCTCTTTTTCCTCTGATAGTTGATGCGTCGGATGTACTTTTGCACATTCTTGATTGCTGCATCAACATCCCCATCCGGCGGGAGGTGTGCGTCATCATAGGTCAATGTCATCCAAATATCACGGTCGCTGAAATTCTCGTTGATTAACCTCTCAACGTATTTCCTTGCGTTCTTGTCATTCAGATTCTTTTGAGCCTTGTTGTTGTCTTTCTTGATTGTCCTCCCCTCCGGAGGTACTTCATCCATACTCCGGAACTGCGGATATATCTCAATTTCAAACTGGTCTCCTGCTGTTATCTCTTTGAGTGCATATATCACTTTCTTTCGATGTTGGAACAGGTTCTCAATGAACCATTCGTGCATGTCCTCCATCGCTTTGTTATATGCTGCCTCATAATCATACGGGATAAACTGCATCCCTCTTTTTCTTGCCATCTGACACAATCCTCCTGTTATGTTTTCGTAGACTTGTTAGTATCTATTACAAGGACGACAAAACCTCCGAAAACCCTTTGTTTTCCCGACCTTTCCGGTCGTTTTTGAGTTGCTTTTTCGTGTCAGATTTGATATAATATTCTTAGTTTGAAACATATCAATCGACGCCGATTGACACACGGATGACCGTTCGCAGCGGTCATCCGTTTTTTGTCTTTATGCTGCTTTTTCTTTCTTTGAGACGCTCACGGTGATTTTCACCTGCTCACGTTCAGAAATGATTCTCGCTAATGTCTCATAAAATTTCTTGATGTTCTGTTCACTCACCTGCTGCACCTCCAATCTATCAAAAAGGCTCTCACCTGTTGTTTTCGTGTCCGGTTAGGCGGTCGTTGCAACTGCCTCTTTCTGCTCCCATCTGCGACGCTCCTCGACTTTTCCTGCTGCCTTGCCCTCTGCGTATGCAGACATGACCATAATTGCCATTGATTTTCCCTCAAGGTCGGAAATATTCATGAATCTTTCTGCCATGTTCTCGATTGCCGTCTTTTTCTCGTTTCTCGTCATGATTCAACACCTCCTCTGTTGATAGTGTTTTATGTGATTTCCTGCACTGGTG
>OJQV01000780.1_pt1 | contig 18962 bp, 10 predicted proteins | sample 1598821 | NCBI WGS metagenome assembly OJQV01 (sample SAMN03922509, study PRJEB24848) | human gut metagenome | isolation source: stool sample | host: Homo sapiens | place: Germany | collected 2011-11 | reverse complement strand
AAAATGGGAAGCCGACCGTTCTCCCAAAACACCGGAGGAAGAACCGCACCCCCGCTTTGTGGAAGCAATCCAGAAGAAAGCCTATGTAGAGTACCTGCTGGACCTTTTTCTTTATGAAAGTGAAGAAGAACAAAAGGCATGGATTGCAGAACACACAGCAGAAATCACACACTTGGAAAGGAGATTGAAAATCATGGCTGAGAACAAACCCACCAACCGAGAACGGCTAAGGGAAATCACAGATGGCATCGAGCAGGGCATCAAAGAACTGTTTGAGAGTGAAAAGTATATGCGCTATCTGTCCGTCATGTCCCGCTTCCACCGCTATTCGGTAAACAACACCATGCTCATCTATATGCAGAAGCCGGACGCCACTTTGGTAGCCGGATACAATAAGTGGAAAGACCAGTTTGAGCGTCATGTAAAAAAGGGCGAGCATGGCATTACCATCATTGCCCCGACACCGTATAAGAAGAAAATCGAGGAGCAGAAGCTGGACCCGGATACCAAGGCTCCGATTCTGGATAAAGACGGAAAGATCGTCACAGAGGAAAAAGAAATCGAGATTCCCATGTTTCGCCCTGTCAAGGTCTTTGATGTGAGTCAGACCGACGGGAAACCTTTGCCGGAGCTTGCTTCCTCCCTTTCCGGCAATGTGCCAAATTATGAGGCATTCATGGAGGCCCTGCGCCGCAGCGCACCGGTGCCGATTACTTTTGAAGCAATGGCCGCCGATACGGACGGCTATTTTTCTGCCGATCATCAGAAAATCGCCATTCGTCAGGGCATGAGCGAGGTGCAGACGGTTTCGGCCACGGTTCACGAGATTGCCCACAGCAAGCTCCACAATCAGAAAAAGATTCAGATTGCCAATGACGAGCAATATCAGGAGATCGAGCTGTTTGATAAACCCGGTCTGTTCTCCAATGGGCGGATTGTCCGTGATAATCTGCCGGAGGGCGTTTATTGCTATGACCTGCGCGGTTCTGACTACGACCCCGGAGAGCCGGTCTGTGTAGAAGAACAAGTGGTTGTAAACCATGCAGGTTCCGTTCTGCTGACAGAGCCGCTGGAGCTGGCGGAAGATGGACGCCTGATCCTGACCGAGGAAGAAGGGCTGAATTTTGTTGGCGGCTTTTCTACCCTCACCCAGTTTTTGCAAGAACAGAGGAAAGACCGCCACACGGAGGAAGTGGAGGCTGAAAGCATCTCCTATGCGGTCTGCAAATATTTTGGCATTGAGACCGGAGAAAACAGCTTCGGCTATATTGCAAGCTGGAGTCAGGGCAAGGAACTGAAAGAGCTGAGAGCCAGTTTGGAGACCATCAACAAGACCTCCGGCACTTTGATCTCTGACATTGAGCGCCACTATAAGGAAATATGCAAAGAGCGTGGGATTGATCTCCATGCAAAGGCAGAGCCGGAAACCGCCCCGATAGAGCAGCCAACCGGCAATCTGACTTACTATGTGGCAGAGTGCATGGAGTTTTCAAACCTTGGAGAATATCACGATAACCTGTCTTTGGAGGAGGCGGTCCGCATCTATCAGGAAATTCCGGCAGAGCGAATGAACGGGGTCAAAGGGATTGGGTTTGAGCTGAAAGATGGAAGCGACTATGAAGGACCGTTTCCGATTTTGACCGGACAGACCATTGACCTGGACACCATCCAGGCAATCGACTATTACCGTGATAATCCTCTGGTGCAAAAAGCGGTAAAGGAACTGGCTGCGGCAATGCCGGAAATGGAAGTGCTGGGGGCGGATGCCAACCAGCAGGAGGCTTTGTTTCTGATTGACGATGCCACCTATCTTCATATCCAGTCCTGTGACAGCGGCTGGGACTATACCCTTTACGATGCCGCGTCCATGAAAGAGTTGGATGGTGGTCAGCTGGATATGCCGGAGATTTCCCGCATGAAGGCAGTTCTCCAGATTTGTGATGACAACGATTTGGGCAGAGACTCGGTAAAATACGCACCGTTGTCCATGATTGAGACCTTGCAGGAAGCTGCCTACCAGCAGATGCAGGCAGAGGCCAGTCAGATGGCTGCTTCTTCCCAGCTGCCGGAGGCACAGGAGCAGGCGCTGGATGAATACCCAACGCCGGATGAGCAGGTCTCTACACCGGATATGCAGGAATACGGATACTCCTATGATGGGATGCTCCCTGTTACCAGAGAACGGGCGCTGGAACTGGATGCCGCCGGTTTGACCGTCTATGTGCTGCATGAGGACAATACGGAGAGCATGGTGTTTGACCCGCAGGAAATCATGGATCATGGCGGTCTTTTTGGCGTGGACCGTGAGGAATGGGAGAAAAGCCCTCAGTTCCACGAAAAGGTCATGGAGCGTCAGGAACATCAGCAGGAACGGGAACAGGCATTTCTTGCTCAGAACAGAGATTGCTTTGCCATCTATCAGGTGAGCCGTGACGATCCGCAGAATGTGCGCTTTATGAATCTGGATTGGTTAAAGTCCCATGACATTTCCATAGACCGCAGCAATTATGACCTCATTTACACAGCTCCTCTGAGGGAGTCTGGCACTGTGCCGGAGCAGCTGGAAAAACTCTATCAGCAATTCAATCTGGAAAAGCCCGTGGACTTTCACAGTCCCTCCATGAGCGTCAGCGACATCGTTGCAATCAGACAGGACGGTAAGGTATCCTGTCATTACTGTGACAGCGTTGGTTTTACCCAGATCCCCGGATTCCTGCCGGAAAATCCGCTGAAAAATGCGGAGATGGCCGTGGAGGACGATTACGGCATGATCGACGGTATCATCAACAATGGCGCAAAAGAGCCTACGGTGGCAGAGCTGGAACAGCAGGCCCGAAGCGGTCAGCCCATTTCCCTGATGGACTTGGCTGATGCCGTTCATCGGAAGGAACGGGAAAAGAAAAAGTCCGTCATGGAGCAGCTGAAAGGCCAGCCCAAGACAGAACACAAAAAGACAGCACCCAAAAAGAGTGCGGAAAGGGAGATTTGATATGGGAAACTTTACTTTTGAGGAAATGAACCTGATGTGCATTTACAATACCGGTAGCCGCACCGGACTGATCGACAGCCTGCGTGAGATGCGCGGCGAGCTGGCCCCGGAGGAAACCGAGCTGCGGGAGTTGACAGACAGCGCACTGGGCAAGCTCCAGGCCATGAGTGATGCCGAGTTTGCCGAGCTGGAGTTGTATCCGGATTTTGACCAGTAAACACCATAATCGCAGGGATGGGGTGGCAATATGCTACCCCACCTTTTACCCAAAAACCGAAAGGAGGACAGAACACCATGCCAACCAAAGCTGAACTATATGCACAGATGGCGGAGAAGGTGGCAACGCAGCTCACGGGGAGCTGGCAGGAATGGGCAGGGTTTCTCACCACTGCTTCCCGCCTTTACAAGTACCCGTTCCATGAGCAGCTGATGATCTATGCCCAGCGACCGGACGCCACCGCCTGTGCAGAGTACGATTTGTGGAATGAAAAGATGGGCCGGTATGTAAGGCGCGGCTCCAAGGGAATTGCTCTGGTGGACGATTCCGGGGACAGACCTCGCCTGCGTTATGTCTTTGACATTTCCGACACCGGAACCCGTGAACATTCCCGCACTCCCTGGCTGTGGCAGCTGGAGGAGCGCCATTTGGATTCGGTGCAGGTCATGCTGGAGCGCACCTATGATGTTTCCGGTGATGACCTTGCCGGACAGCTCACTGAGGTAGCCGGAAAACTGGCTGAGGAATACTGGACGGAGCATCAGCAGGACTTCTTCTATATCGTTGACGGTTCCTTTTTGGAGGAATATGATGAGTATAACATCGGAGTGCAGTTCAAGGCAGCCGCCACCGTCAGCATCACTTACGCTTTGATGTCCCGCTGCGGACTGGAGCCGGAACGCTACTTCGACCACGAAGATTTCATGGCGATCTTTGATTTCAACACCCCGTCCACCATCGGGGCGCTGGGAACAGCGGTCAGCCAGATCAACCAGCAGGTGCTGCGGCAGATCGGCGTTACCGTCCGAAATGCAGAGCGCGAAGCCAACCAAGAAAGGAGCAAGCAAGATGAACAATCCCATGACCTATATCCAGAACGGAGACTATCTGATTCCCGACCTGAAGCTGAGCCAGCAGCCGGAGAAACCCCTGGGCAAGTACGGCAGGATGAGGAAAACCTACCTGAAGGAACACCGTCCCATCCTCTACAACCAGATGTTGCTGAGCGAGAAGCTGTACCCGCACCTTCTGGAGATCGACGAGACCGCCCAGAACAGACTGGAGCAGATGATGCCCCAGCTGGCGAAGGAAGCGGGAGCCACCGAGGAACTGAAAGCCAGCGATCCCATGAAGTGGGTGGGGCTGATGAACACCTGCAAAGCCCAGGCAGAGGAGATCCTGATGGCGGAGCTTATCAACAGCTGACCCTAAACCTGTTCCTCTCCGAAGCGGAACAGATCCAATCCATAGATGAAGCAGAGAATGTAGCGCATACATCCTCTGCTTTTTCTTTTGCCCAAAATGATATTGACCATGTGCTGCGTTTGGGCGGCAATACAGACCGCCAGAGGGAGCGTGTGGTTGCAGCCTTTGAAAAGCAGAAAACCACCGCTGAGATTGCCGAGATACTGAAAACGCTGTACCACGGCGGCAACGGCCTTGGCAGTGTGAGCGCATGGTATGCCGAGGATGGTATCCATCTTTCCCACGGGAAGTCTGTCCGTTATGACAGGTCTGCCCAGGTCATTTCCTGGGAGAGCGCCGCAGAGCGTATCGGGGAGCTTTTGGAGAGCGGCCAGTTTGCCTCCAATGTGGAGCTTGCAGAAGCGGCAGGCTATGAACGCTCCCTCCTTGCAGAAAAGCTCTGGTATCTGTATCACGATCTCAGTGAGGGTGCCAGAGAAGCCGGATATTTGTCCTGCCTGTCAGAGATCAAAGGCAATGGTTTCCCGGAGGAGACCCGCCGCCTGACGGAGCAGCTGAGTGACCCGGCTTTCCGCCAGACCCTCAAGGAAGAATACGCCGCCTTCTGGACTGCCTATCAGCAGGACCGTGACCTGTTGCGTTTTCACTATCATAGACCGAGGGAGATCTGGGAGAACCTGAAGGACCTTGACCTGCCCCGCAGGACCTTTTCTTCAGAGCTTTCCAAAGTGCCAACCGTCCAGCACTTTATTACCGAGGATGAGATCGACGCCGCCATGACCGGCGGAAGCAGTTTCGCCGGAGGAAAAGGCCGTATCTATGCGTTCTTCATGGCAAACCATACGGATAAGGAGAAAGTGAGATTCCTCAAAGACGAGTATGGCATTGGCGGACGCTCTCATGCCCTGTCCGGCGCAACACACAGCGGCGAAGATCACGATGGAAAAGGACTGCACTATAAAAAGCAGGACTGCCCGGATGTTCACTTGAACTGGGAAAAGGTTGCCAAGCGCATTACCTCACTTGTCCAGAAAGGCCGCTATCTTACCGAACAGGAACAGGCGCAGTATGACAAAATCCAGGCTGAAAAGGAACTGGCCGAAGAAGATGCCATCCAAGCCCAGCAGCCGGATTCTGCCGTGTGGGAATATAACGGTGTCAAGGTGCGCCACCCGGATGATATGATTCTGTATCAGATGGGCGATTTCTTTGAGCTGTACGGTGAGGATGCCAAAGAAGCCGCTGCGGAACTGAACATCAATCTCACTACCCGTGCGATTCCGGGCGGTGGCCGTGTGGAAATGTGCGGGTTTCCGGCAAATCAGCTGGAGCAGATGGTGGAACAGCTGCGTGATAAGCATGATGTGACCATTTCCGCTGTACCGGAGGACGGCAAGGAGCGTCAGGAATATTCCATGCCCTCTATCAACCATGAAGCGGAACAGCACATCAACGCTCAGGAAGCGGAGTTTGGTGCAGACGGGAACAGAGTATTCCGGGATACAGAAGCAACCGCAGCCCCTACAATTCGGGAAATGTACGAGCAGTATAAGCCTGTGGTAACTGCCGCCATTTCCGAGGATGCCGCATACCGCAATGCCTGCGGTCATTCTGACCGTGAAAATGCTGTCATCGAGGGCAATGCCGCTGTGCGCCGTGCGGTTCTTGGTTCTAAGGATATGGAGCTGATCCGACTCTATTCGGATGTGCCGGAGTTCCGTCAGCGTTTACACCGGGAAGTGATCGACGAGACCTATCCAAAGCTCCATGAGCTTCTGCGCCCTCTTTCTCAGGAAGATATTGATACTGCCCTTTGTGCATGGAACGGCAATATCGAGAGTAAACACGCTGTTGTCCGCTATATGAAAGACCATGCAAGAGAAAAAGATACCGCCGCATGGCTGGCTCAGGAATACGGCGGCAGTAACAGCAACAGCCTGTTCGTTGTCCGTGCCGGCAGCCCGGAGGAAACGCAGCTGCCCTGGCCGAAGGTACAGCGCCGGATTGCCCAGCTCATTCAGGAGGACCGGTTCTATACCGAAGAAGAACAGAACCGTTTTGACGACATCGACCCAATCGCCATCCGGGAAGCTCTGGAAGAAAGAGGGATCGTCAACGGCCAGGTGGCAGACCCGGAAAAACTGGACAATGATCCGTTTATCCAACAGGTGATGTCGGATGTAGAGCAGATCGCAGCTGCTGAGACAGAGCAGACTTCCGAAGTTGCTATTTCCGATGAGGAATATGATGCAGTTCGCCGCCCAACTCCGCAAAGAACCTCCTATGACCCTGCTGCCCCGGTCTATGCCGTGGGCGATACCGTGTATATCGAGGATGACGCCTATCAGATCACCGAGCTGCGGGAGGACACCGTACAGCTTCTGCCCACCGGGATGGTATATCCCATCTACCGGGCAGAGCGCAAAGAACAGTTCGAGCAGCTGCTTCGGGCAGACCGCCGCAATGCTTACTATACCGAGTTTCTTCCTATTGCCCCGGACAAGGCAGATCAGGACTTACGGGATGTATTGGCTCATGGACTGATGGATGAAGCGGATAAAAAGCAGATTTCCACGCTGCTGCAATCCGGCAGGAGTAACAGCGAGATCGCCTACTGGCTGAGCAGAGCCTATTCCGGTGAGATCGAGACACTGAATCTGGAGACCGGCGATATTGCCGATTACCGTACCACGGCACAGGGCATAGAACTGGAAGTCATGGATGCAGAGGAAAAGCGTCTGGCTATGCTGTATTTCCGCTGGGATGAGGTTGCACCTTTGCTGCGCGGACTGTACGCCCGTCAGCAGGACGGTTTGGGACAGGAACAGCCCCAACCGGCTACCGAATCCCCGACCTTCCATTCCGAGACCATGGCCGTCTATCCGGGCGATAAGAACAATCTGCCTTATGATGTGGTGGTGGAACGACTGCATATCGAGGAGCCGGAGCCACCAGCCCCTGTGACAGAGCCGGAGAAAACCTTTGAGGAAGTGCTGGACGAACACCCGGTTTCCATTCAGGTCAATGGCCAGTGGCAGACCTTCCCCAATGCCAAAGCTGCCGAGGAAGCCTCCTATGAGGAATACAAGGCTAACCTGCGTCGCAATGCAAAAAACTTCCGCATTACTGATGAGCATTTGGGCGAAGGCGGTCCGAAAGCCAAGTTCCAGGCAAATGTCAATGCGATTCGTTTGCTGAAAGAGCTGGAAGCTGCCGGACAGCAGGCAAGCCCCGAACAGCAGGAGGTTCTTTCTCGATATGTGGGCTGGGGCGGTCTCTCTGATGCTTTTGACCCGGAGAAACCGGCATGGGTTTCCGAGTATGCCCAGCTGAAAGAGCTGCTGACCCCGGAGGAATATGCCGCCGCCAGAAGCTCCACCCTCAACGCCCATTACACCAGCCCTACGGTCATTCAGGCCATCTATGAAGCGGTGGGCCGTATGGGATTTGAGACCGGAAATATTCTGGAGCCGTCTATGGGTGTGGGCAATTTCTTCGGTATGCTGCCGGAGGAAATGCGAAACAGCCGTCTGTACGGCGTGGAGCTGGACCCTGTTTCCGGGCGCATCGCAAAGCAGCTCTATCCCAAGGCGGACATCACAGTAGGCGGCTTTGAGACCACCGACAGGCGTGACTTCTTTGACCTTGCCATCGGCAATGTGCCTTTCGGTCAGTATCAGGTCAATGACAAAGCCTACAACAAGCTGAATTTTAGTATTCACAACTACTTTTTCGCCAAATCACTGGACCAGGTGCGTCCCGGTGGTGTGGTGGCTTTTGTAACCTCCCGCTATACCATGGACGCCAAGGATTCCACCGTGCGCCGCTATCTTGCCCAGCGTGCCGAGCTGCTGGGAGCTATCCGTCTGCCTAATGACGCGTTCAAAAAGAATGCCGGTGCCGAGGTGGTATCGGACATCATCTTCCTCCAAAAGCGGGACCGCCCGCTGGACATCGTGCCGGAATGGACTCAAACCGGACAGACGGAGGACGGATTTGCCATCAACCGGTATTTTATCGACCACCCGGAAATGGTGCTGGGCAGACAGGAGCCGGTAAGCACTGCTCATGGTATGGACTACACCGTGAACCCTATCGAGGGACTGGAGCTTTCCGACCAGCTGCATGATGCGGTGAAGTATATTCATGGCACTTATCAGGAGGCAGAGCTGCCGGAGCTGGGCGAAGGCGAAGCTATTGACACCTCCATTCCTGCCGACCCCAATGTGAAGAACTATTCCTATGCCATTGTAGACGGGCAGGTGTACTACCGGGAAAACAGCCGTATGGTGCGCCCTGACCTCAACGCCACCGCCGAAGCCCGCGTGAAAGGTCTTGTGGGACTGCGTGATTGTGTGCAGGAACTGATCGACCTTCAGATGGATGCAGCGGTTCCAGACAGCACCATTACCCAAAAGCAGGCGGAACTGAACAGCCTCTATGACAGCTTTTCTGCCAAATACGGTCTTATCAATGACCGTGCAAATCGTCTGGCCTATGCAGATGATTCTTCCTATTACCTGCTCTGTGCGCTGGAAGTCATCGACGAGGACGGGAAGCTGGAACGCAAGGCAGATATGTTCACCAAACGGACCATCAAGCCCCATCAGGCAGTGGCTACTGTAGATACGGCAAGCGAAGCACTGGCGGTGTCCATCTCGGAAAAAGCCTGCGTAGATATGAGCTATATGAGTCGGCTTACCGGAAAAACAAAAGAAGCACTGGCCGGAGAACTGCAAGGCGTGATCTTCCGTGTGCCGGGACAGCTGGAACAGGACGGCACACCCCATTATGTGACTGCTGATGAATACCTTTCCGGCAATGTACGCCGCAAACTGCGTCAGGCGCAGCGGGCGGCACAGCAGGACCCTTCTTTTGCAGTCAATGTGGAAGCTCTTAACGCTGCCCAGCCCAAAGACCTGGATGCGTCGGAAATTGAGGTGCGTCTGGGCGCTACCTGGATTGACAAGGAGTACATCCAGCAGTTTATGTACGAGACCTTCAACACCCCGTTTTATCTCCAGCGCAGCATTGAGGTCAACTATTCCTCCTTTACTGCTGAATGGCAGATCAAGGGGAAATCTTCTGTATCCTACAACGATGTGGCAGCTTATACCACCTACGGAACCAGCCGCGCCAACGCCTACAAGATTCTGGAGGATTCCTTAAACCTGCGGGATGTCCGTATCTATGACACCATAGAGGACGCAGACGGAAAAGAGCGCCGCGTACTAAACGCCAAGGAGACCACTCTGGCTGCCCAAAAACAGCAGGCGATCCGGGAAGCCTTTAGGGACTGGATCTGGAGAGACCCGGAGCGCCGCCAGACTTTGGTGCGCCAGTATAACGAAGAAATGAACTCTACCCGTCCCCGCGAGTATGATGGCAGCCATATCACTTTTGGCGGCATGAACCCGGCCATTACCCTGCGGGAACACCAGAAAAGTGCCATCGCCCATGTGCTGTATGGCGGAAATACCCTGCTGGCACACGAAGTAGGCGCGGGCAAAACCTTTGAGATGGTGGCCGCTGCGATGGAAGCCAAACGCCTGGGCTTGTGCCAGAAATCTCTCTTTGTGGTTCCCAACCACCTGACTGAGCAGTGGGCATCGGAGTTTCTGCGCCTCTATCCTTCTGCCAACATCTTAGTCACAACCAAAAAGGACTTTGAGACCCATAACCGCAAGAAGTTCTGCGCCCGTATTGCGACCGGTGACTACGACGCCATTATCATGGGACACAGCCAGTTTGAGCGTATCCCCATCAGCCGGGAGCGTCAGGAACGGCTTCTCTATGAGCAGATCGACGAGATCACCGAGGGTATCGCAGAGGTGCAGGCCAGCGGCGGCGAGCGTTTTACCGTCAAGCAGCTGGAGCGTACCAGAAAGTCTCTGGAAGCCAGACTGGAAAAGCTGCAAGCCGAGGGGCGAAAAGATGATGTGGTAACTTTTGAGCAGTTGGGTGTGGACCGGCTGTTTGTGGACGAGGCCCACAACTACAAGAACCTGTTTTTATACACAAAAATGCGGAATGTGGCTGGTCTTTCCACATCGGACGCGCAGAAATCCTCCGATATGTTTGCCAAGTGCCGCTATATGGATGAGATCACCGGAAACCGTGGCGTGATCTTTGCCACCGGCACACCGGTCAGCAACTCCATGACCGAGCTTTACACCATGCAGCGTTATCTTCAATATGAACGCCTGCAAGAGCTGAACATGACCCACTTCGACTGCTGGGCTTCCCGATTTGGGGAGACCGTCACAGCATTGGAGCTGGCACCGGAAGGCACCGGCTACCGGGCAAGAACGAGATTCAGCAAGTTCTTTAATCTGCCGGAGCTGATGAACCTGTTCAAAGAGGTGGCGGACATCAAGACCGCCGACCAGCTGAACCTGCCCACCCCGGAGGTGGAATATCACAACATCGTGGCGCAGCCTACTGAGCATCAGCAGGAAATGGTGAAGGCACTCTCCGAGCGTGCTTCCGAAGTACACAGAGGAAGTGTGGACCCGTCGGTGGATAATATGCTCAAAATCACCTCGGATGGCCGCAAGCTGGGGCTGGACCAGCGTATCATCAACCAGATGCTGCCGGACGAACCTGGCACAAAGGTCAATCAGTGTGTGGACAACATCATGCAGATCTGGCGGGACGGCAAAGCTGACAAGCTGACCCAGCTGGTGTTCTGCGACATTTCTACACCACAGGCCAAAGCTCCTGCAAGCAAGGCGGCGAAAACGCTGGATAATCCACTGCTTCACGCATTGGAAGGCGCTGTGCCTCTGCCGGAGCAGGAACCGGTCTTTACGGTATATGACGATATTCGTCAGAAACTCATTGCTCAGGGGATGCCTGCCGACCAGATCGCTTTTATCCATGAAGCCAACACCGAAGTGCGGAAAAAGGAGTTGTTCTCTAAAGTCCGTACCGGTCAGGTGCGTGTCCTTTTGGGCAGCACCGCCAAGATGGGCGCAGGCACCAATGTGCAGGACCGTCTGGTGGCACTTCATGACCTGGACTGTCCGTGGAGACCGGGAGACCTTGCCCAGCGCAAGGGCCGTATCGAGCGCCAGGGTAACCAGAATCCTCTTGTCCATGTGTACCGCTATGTGACCGAAGGAACCTTTGACGCATACCTCTGGCAGACGGTGGAGAATAAGCAAAAATTCATCAGTCAGATCATGACTTCTAAATCGCCGGTGCGCTCCTGCGATGATGTGGACGAAACAGCACTTTCCTTTGCCGAGATCAAGGCTCTGTGTGCCGGAGATCCCCGTATCAAGGAGCGTATGGATTTGGATGTGGAGGTATCCCGCCTGAAGCTGATGAAAGCCGACCACCAGAGCAAGCAATATCGTCTGGAGGACCAGCTGCTCAAATACTTCCCGGAGGAGATTGAAAAGCACAAAGGCTTTATCAAGGGTTTTGAATCCGATCTGGAGGTTTTGGCAGCGCACCCGCACCCGGAGGACGGTTTTGCTGGTATGGAAATCCGTGGCGATCTGCTGACCGATAAGGAGAACGCCGGCGCAGCCCTTTTGGATGCCTGCAAGGAGGTCAAAACCTCCGATCCGGTGCAGATCGGCAGCTACCGGGGCTATGCCATGTCCGTGGAATTTTCCGCTTGGAAACAGGAGTATACGCTCCTGCTGAAAGGACAGATGACCCACCGGGCAACCCTTGGTACAGACCCTCGCGGAAATCTTACCCGTATCGACAATGCCCTCGCCCAGATGCCCCAGCGTCTGGAGGCGGCAAAGGCCCAGCTGGATAACCTCTATCAGCAGCAGGCTGCCGCAAAGGAGGAAGTCGGAAAGCCATTCCTTTATGAAGAAGAACTGAGAAGCAAAAACGCCCGTCTGGTGGAGTTGGATACCCTGCTCAACATCGACGGAAAGGGGCAGGCACACACCGAGTCTGTTGTTGCCAAAAGCACACGGCCTTCGGTGCTGGATAACCTAAAACGCCCGGTGCAACCCCGCAGTACAGACAAGAAACCAAAACAGCATGAGGAGGTGCGATAACATGAATACCAATAATCTGAATACGGCCCTTTATGAAAAGATGGCCACTGAGCAGGAAAAATATAGGGACTGGTTGAAAAGCCAGCCCCCGGAAGAAATCCTGCACCACACCTATGAATATACTGTCCGTGAGGATATTGTGATGGCGATGGAGGAGCTGGAGCTGACCGACGCACAGGCCCAGGCGCTTTTGGAATCTCCCTCGCCGCTGGCGGATGTGTACCGCTATTTTGAAAAGCTGGAGACCGGCTATATGGGTGTGATCCGGGACAGCATTGAAAGCCGTGCCGACGATGTGTGCAGAGCCAAAGAGGAACTGCGAACAACACCGGTCTATCCACATTCTGCTGCCTATGCGTCCGAGCATGGGGAAATGGCACAGTACAACCTCTCATATCAGGCGAACAGCGCCTGCAAAGAAGCCATTGAGCAGACCATCAGCGCCCACTATGCAGAGAATCGGCTGGATACGGAGGCGGCGGTCAAAGATGTGCTGGAAAAGTTCGGGACGGAACGGGTACAGTTTATTCTTGCCAACACCATCCAGCGCAAGAACTATGACGGGCGTATCTCTCAGGACAATAAAGCATGGGCAAAAACCATTCCTATGCTGGAGGACAGCGGCGCTTCCCGCCACTGTGCCTATCTGGTGGTAGATCAGGTCAATCCCGGTTTGACCGACCTGTTCACCAGACAGTTCCGAAAAGTCGCTCAAGAACAGCAGAAAAGTTCTGTCCTGCAAAAGCTCAAACAGGAACCGCCTGCCCATAAGCCTGCCGCCCCGAAAAAACGGGAGCCGGAGCGATAACCATGGCAAAGCGCAAGCGGGATGTTCCGGTTTTGTTTTGGGTGTCCGCAGAAGAACTGGAGCTGATCCATCAAAAGATGCAGCAATACGGGACAGAGAATTTGAGCGCTTATCTGCGGAAAATGGCGCTGGATGGTTATGTGGTCAAGCTGGAACTGCCAGAGATGAAGGAGTTGGTTTCCCTGATGCGCCGAAGCAGCAACAACTTGAACCAGCTGACCCGCAAAGTGCATGAGACCGGGCGGGTTTATAATGCTGACTTGGAGGATATATCCCAGCGGCAGGAACAACTGTGGGAGGGTGTGAAGGAAATCCTTACCCAACTCTCCAAACTTTCATAACAGGGATAGATACTCCATTTGCGGAGGGAGGAACGGCGTTTCTTCGCCGCACCTTCCTCCGCTTTTTCTTTTTGGCGGTATCCTTGTCTTTTGTCTGTCCGTACCGGATAATATGAGTAGAATAAGAAGCGTAGCAAAGGAGTGAAAACAGATGCTGACCTTTGAAAAGGTGCTGGAGATTTTTGCGGACTACCTGGCCGCAGACGAGACCATCGAAGTTTATATCAGCCGTCACGGATGTGTAAGGGTGGAATTTGACCAGGACTTTCACTATTGCACCGGCGAGGTGTGCCATACTCCCAAGGAACTGTTCGACCTCTTAGCCGATGATTACCGGACTTATCTGGAGATTGAACTGACCAAAGGAAAACGGGAAGTGACGGAAGATGATGAGAGAGAAGCGGATGCCCTGTGCAAACGGCATCTGGATCGCTGGAAGGAGGAACTGGAATGAAGATTTTGAAATGCCTGCTGATGATCGTAACTGCACCGGTCATTTTGGTACTGACGCTTTTTGTCTGGCTCTGCACGGGGCTGATCTACATATCCGGTCTGGTGCTTGGTCTGCTCAGCACTGTAATTGCTCTGCTTGGCGTGGCTGTGCTTATTACCTATTCCCCGCAGAATGGTGTGATTTTGCTGGTTATGGCATTTTTGATTAGCCCGATGGGGCTGCCGCTGGCTGCGATCTGGATGCTGGGAAAGGTGCAGAGTTTGAAATTTGCGATACAGGATTGGGTGTATGGGTAAATGATGTGAATATAATTTGGAATGAAAAAGAAGCAGGACAATGGGAGATGAGACCCAATGCCCTGCTTCTCTGTTTATTCGGAACGAACTGTAATATATTTTTGATTGCGACTTTTAGGTTTATCGGGAATAGTCATTTCTAATTGCCCGGATTCTAAAAGCGGATTGATATGCTTCAAAGTGAAGTTTCTTAAATCTTTGAAGCCGCAAAATACTGCAAGCTCTTTCTTGGATTTTGGTGTTGTGCAAAAAGCCAAAATCTGTTTGGATACCGTTGATAGTTCAATAACTTGGTGGGTAACTTGGTGGATAACTTGGTGGGCGTCACCCTCTAAGTTGTAGTTTACATTTTTCAAGATGACTCTGAAATCTGTCGCTGTTGAGGAAAATTCAGGCTTATATGCCGCTGTGTATCCAGGCAGCTTTTCAGTTTCACTGACGATTTTGCGTAGGCCACTTCCACGGCGTTCCATGTACTTCATGCGGTGGAACAGGTCAGCAATCACAGGGTTTCGTCGCATCGAACGGATACTGTAAATATCGTATTCCTGAATTGAGCCGCCGCCAAACATACCGCCCGGAGATGTGATTTCCACCCGATCATCAAACATATCAATATGGATTTCGCTGCCAAGCACAATATAATCACGATGGATAAGCGCATTGACAAGAGCCTCTGTCACAGCTCGTTCAGCATAATCCGGCTTGTCTACACGATACTGTGCCTTTTTGACAAAACGGACTTTGGAATTATTGCGAATAAATTCACTGCCGCTGTTCAGTAAATAAATCAAATTTCCCTCGTATTCTTTATCGTCCAGCGCATCATCAAAGATAGAGCCTTTTTCCAAGCCATTCCACCGGGTACAGAACATACGGGAGTTATAAACTGTGTGCTGATCGGTCATGAGCTTTCCGGCATTGGTCAAGACCCCATTTTTGTCAGCCAAACCGAAGGAGACATAATCGGATGGCTCAAAGCGGAGACCGGTCCGTTCCAGATAGGTTGCTTCCAGAAGTGTAAAGCTGTAATCCTTTTTTACCGCGTCTGTTGTTAGGGTATCAAAGGACTGATTGGTTCCCTTTAAGATCAGTTCATTCACAATGTAATCCGGGGCAATTACGCTTTCATTTCCAACACGGATATATGCTTCCATCACGCCGTCTGCCTTGTAATAATATGGGGTGCTGCGGCCGGGAGAAACCTCCAGAGCTAATAGATTTTTACCATCTTCCTGTAATGGTTTTAAGATAAACTGAGGTAATGGTGTGATTCGTTCTTTGATTAAGCGGCTGATCGCCTCAGCATCCTTTTGAACATCGGACAAGCCAATAGGTTTCCGGTCATCAGAGATTCCGAAAAACAGAGTTCCACCGATTCCATTAGAAAAGGAACTGACACTTTTTAACCAGCTTTTGGGTTTCTTTATTTCAAGTGCAACTTTGAAATCACATTCGGTTGCTTCAGCAATGAGCTGTTCTATCATAAAATCCCTCCTTTGAGGTATTGGTAGTTTCTTTATATTATACCCATAAGGAGAGTTTATTTCAACGATAGGCACAAAGAGTTCAGAGAAAATATTTTGAAAGGAGGGCTTTTTATGGCAACTACAAGAATCATGCCGCTTCATGTCGGAAAAGGCCGCACAGAGAGTCGGGCGATCAGTGACATCATCGACTATGTGGCCAATCCAAAGAAAACAGATAACGGCAGGCTCATTACCGGCTATGCGTGTGACAGCCGGACTGCGGATGCGGAGTTCCTTCTGGCAAAGCGGCAGTACATTGCCGCTACCGGACGAGTGCGTGGTACAGATGATGTGATTGCCTATCATGTGCGCCAGTCCTTCCGCCCTGGTGAGATTACCCCGGAAGAAGCAAACCGGCTGGGCGTAGAATTTGCAAAGCGTTTTACTAAAGGCAATCATGCCTTTGTGGTCTGCACTCACATAGACAAGTCGCACATTCATAATCACATTATCTGGTCATCGGTCAGCTTAGAATATGACCGGAAATTCCGAAACTTTTGGGGCAGCACCAAGGCGGTCCGTCAGTTGAGCGACACCATCTGCATTGAAAACGGACTGTCCATTGTAGAGAATCCGAAACTTCACGGAAAGAGCTATAACAAATGGCTGGGCGATCAGGCAAAGCCCTCTCACCGAGAGCTGCTTCGTGTGGCGATTGACAACGCATTATCACAAAGTCCTGCTGACTTTGAAGAACTGCTGAAGCTGTTGCGAGAATATGGTTGTGAAGTCTCAAAGCGCGGAAAATCGTATCGACTGAAACTCTCTGGTTGGGAGAAAGACGCCCGCATGGACAGTCTGGGCGAAGGATATGGATTGGAAGATTTGCGGGCAGTTCTCTTAGGGAAGAAAGCACATACCCCGCGAAAGAAAACAGTCACACAGGCAGAGCCGCCGAAGGTCAATCTGCTGGTGGACATTCAGGCAAAATTGCAGGCTGGAAAAGGTGCTGGCTATGCGCGATGGGCTAAAGTTTTCAATCTGAAGCAAATGGCGCAGACCATGAATTACCTGTCAGAGAATAACCTGCTGGAGTATGCGGTTTTGGAAGAAAAGGCTGCGGCTGCCACGGCACATCACAATGAGCTTTCGGCGCAGATCAAAGCGGCTGAAAAGCGCATGGCAGAGATTGCTGTTCTGCGTACTCACATCGTAAATTATGCCAAGACCCGTGAGGTCTATGTGGCATACCGCAAGGCGGGCTACTCTAAGAAATTCCGGGAGGAACATGAGGAAGAAATTCTGCTCCACCAGGCTGCTAAGAATGCCTTTGATGAGATGGGCGTCAAGAAGCTGCCCAAGGTCAAAGAGTTGCAGACAGAGTACGCGAAATTGCTGGAAGAAAAGAAAAAGACCTATGCCGAGTACCGGCGTTCCCGTGAGGAAATGCGGGAGCTTTTAACGGCAAAGGCCAATGTGGATCGAGTGCTGAAAATGGAGGTAGAACAGGATGTTGAAAAAGAAAAAGACCACGGCCAGCGGTAAGCTGGTCCTGGTCAAAAGCGTTCGCAGAACGCGCAGCCACAGAATGAAATTCTGTGTTCAAAGGGGCTTGGGGGCGCTGCCCTCAACAAGCAAGCGGAGAGGAAAATCACGGAGGGATTTTCTTCTCTGCGGGCCTGTGTGTATTAACACAGGCATTGCTTGCCTCTTTTCTCCGAAAATGAAAAGAACCAGTGAGAGAATCGTTAAATTTCACTCACTGGCTCAATTCGTTTCAAATTTTTTGGACAACTCTGTCAGTTCTTTCACCGTTTCCTGGGTGTGATGCAGCAGGGTGTCACGCATTTCTGGCGGACAGCTGGAATAAAGCATTTTCATCTGATTGACACCTTCATCCTCCAGAGAAACATCTGGATTTATAAGTGTATCTAAAGAGATATGCAGGACCTTGGCCAATGCTCTCAAAATCAAATAGGAAGGATTCATTTTCCCTTTTTCGATATTGGCGATTTGCTTTACAGAAACATGGCTCAGATCAGAAAGTTCCTGTTGTGTCAGTTCTTTATTCTTTCGGGCTTCCCGCATTTTTTGCCCTAAAGCAGTTAAATCATCAATCGGCATAATCGTTCACCTCAATAATATTGTATCGTTCCGGTTTATATGATGGAATGACCTTATTATGCCTGACAAGCTGTACGATTATGCCGATTATATAAAGCTGCGATTGGTGATAAACTTGTATTGTTCGAGACAAAGAACTATAATGTACTCTGTGGAGGTGCATAATGGATTATATGACACTAAAAGAGGCCGCCGAAAAATGGGGCGTGACACCTCGTAGAGTAAATTACTATTGCGCTGCTGGGCGTATCCCCGGCGCTGTAAAGATGGCTGGTGTTTGGCTGATCCCAAAGAACGCAGAAAAGCCGATTGACGGAAGGACAAAACAAGGAAAGGAATTAAAACATGAATAGAATATTGCTATTGGAGGATGATGTCAGTCTAATAGATGGCTTGGTCTACTCTTTGAAAAAGAATGAATTTGATGTTGAAGTTGCCCGTACTGTATGTGAGGCAAAACAATACTTGTCCGAACTCGACAGATACGATCTATTGATTTTGGATGTCACCCTACCAGATGGAACAGGATTTGACATATGCGAAAAAGTAAGAAAAGAAAATCAGCAGATACCTATTATATTCCTGACTGCATCGGATGAAGAAGTCAGCATAATTCGTGGATTAGATAGCGGTGGGGACGATTATATCACCAAGCCTTTCAAGCTGGGGGAATTGTGTTCCCGTATCTGGGCGCTGCTACGTCGGGCCGGAGTTTCCAAAAGTGAAAAAAACACTTCTATGGAATGTGGCGACATTACCATTGATCTGTTGGGTAGCCGTGCAACCTTAAAGGGAAAAGCATTGGATTTGACAAGCGCCGAATATCGTTTGCTTTGTCTGCTAGTAAGAAACGCAAATCGTGTTGTGACAAGGGACATCATTCTAAATGAGCTGTGGGATGATACAGGAAATTTTGTGGATGATAACACCCTGTCCGTCTATGTACGGCGGCTTCGTGAAAAAGTGGAAACCGATCCTTCCCATCCAGAACACCTTATAACCTGTCTCTTATACACATCTCCGAGCCCACG
>OJQV01000777.1_pt1 | contig 19084 bp, 13 predicted proteins | sample 1598821 | NCBI WGS metagenome assembly OJQV01 (sample SAMN03922509, study PRJEB24848) | human gut metagenome | isolation source: stool sample | host: Homo sapiens | place: Germany | collected 2011-11 | reverse complement strand
TAATCTATGACACTGACAAATAATCAGTTAGCTATTTTCTGAGTAGCCCTAATTATTGGCGGTTCTTAGCTGCTATGAACTGGCGGTTCATGCGTGCGATGTTGCTCATCTTGATGTTCTTGGGGCACTCAGCCGAGCAAGCACCGGTGTTGGTGCAGTTGCCGAATCCCAGCTCGTCCATCTTCGACACCATGGCGCGTACGCGACGGTCGCGCTCCACTTCGCCCTGCGGCAGCAGTGCCAGCTGGCTTATCTTGGCGCTGACGAACAGCATTGCTGAGCCGTTCTTGCAGGCTGCCACACAGGCACCGCAGCCTATGCACGATGCGGAGTCCATAGCCTCGTCGGCTTTGGTCTTGGCAATGGGTATGGCGTTGGCATCCTGGGCGCCGCCGCAGTTGAAGCTGACGTAGCCGCCGGCCTGCTGAATCTTGTCGAACGCGTTGCGGTCCACCATCAGGTCTTTGATTACCGGGAAGGCGGCTGAGCGCCACGGTTCAACGGTGATGGTCTCGCCGTTTTTGAAGCGACGCATGTAAAGCTGGCAGGTGGTGGCGCCAACGGCGGGTCCGTGGGGATGGCCGTTGATGTACAGTGAGCACATGCCGCAGATACCCTCGCGGCAGTCGTGGTCAAAGGCTATCGGCTCCTGACCCTGCTCTACCAGGCTCTCGTTTAAGATGTCGAGCGTTTCCAGGAATGAGGTGTCCGGTGTCGTCTCAACATTGGAATACGTCACGAACCCTCCCTGTGACTTGGCGTCGGCCTGGCGCCACACTTTGAGGTTGACTCTCATTATGTTTTCGTCCATGTTTTCTGTATTTTGGAGGGGTTATGACTTATAGTTACGGGTTTGCACCTTGATGGCTTCGTAGTGCAGCGGTTCAATGATGAGTTCCGGAGCTTTTCCTTCGCCCTCATATTCCCAGCAGGCCACATAGAAGTAGTCTTTGTCGTCGCGCTGAGCTTCGCCTTCGGCTGTTTGGTATTCCTCGCGGAAATGGCCGCCGCAGCTTTCATTGCGGTTCAGAGCGTCGTAAGCTATCAGCTCGCCCATGCTGATGAAGTCGTTCAGGCGGAAAGCCTTGTCGAGTTCTATGTTCATGCCTTCCATACTGCCGGGTATGTAGAGGTTGGTGTTGAACTCCTGACGCAGTTCTTTGAGCTTGGCAAGAGCTGTTTCCAGACCCTCTTTGGTGCGGCCCATGCCCACATACTCCCACATGATGTGGCCCAGCTCCTTGTGGATGCTGTCTACCGAGCGTTTGCCCTGGATGTTCATGAGGCGTTCTTCTTCGGCTATGGCGTGAGCCTCGGCCTGGTCGAACTCCGGAGTGTCGGTGCGGAAGTGAGGCACTGAAATCTGGTCGCTCAGATAATTCTGAATGGTGTAGGGGAGCACGAAGTAGCCGTCGGCCAGACCCTGCATCAGGGCGCTGGCGCCGAGGCGGTTGGCACCATGGTCTGAGAAGTTACATTCGCCGATGGCGAACAGACCCTTGACGCTGGTCTGCAGCTCGTAGTCTACCCAGATACCGCCCATGGTGTAGTGGATGGCCGGGAAGATCATCATCGGGTTGTAGTATTTCTGACCGTCTTCACCCACGCAGGCCAGTTCGCCGGGGTTCACGTCGGTGATTTCCTCATACATATCGAAGAGGTTGCCGTAGCGCTGGCGCACAACGTCGAGGCCGAGGCGGTTGATAGCCTCTGAGAAGTCGAGGAACACAGCCAGACCGGTGTTGTTGACGCCGAAGCCATGGTCGCAGCGTTCCTTGGCGGCACGGCTGGCCACGTCGCGCGGCACCAGGTTACCGAAGGCCGGATAGCGGCGCTCCAGATAGTAGTCGCGCTGATCTTCGGGTATGTCGCTGCCCTTTATCTCGCCGCTCTGCAGCTTGCGGGCATCCTCAATGTTTTTCGGCACCCAGATACGGCCGTCGTTACGCAGTGATTCCGACATCAGAGTCAGTTTCGACTGTTTGTCGCCGTGTACCGGGATACAGGTGGGGTGAATCTGCACGTAAGCAGGGTTGGCGAAGTAAGCGCCCTTGCGGTAGCAGGCCATGGCGGCGCTGACGTTGCAGGCCATGGCGTTGGTGCTCAGGAAGTAGGTGTTGCCGTAGCCGCCGGTGGCTATTACCACAGCGTGAGCGGCGAAGCGTTCCATCTTGCCGGTGATGAGGTTCTTGGCGATGATGCCGCGGGCGCGTTCCACGCCGTTCTCATCCTTTATCAGCACCACGTCGTGCATCTCATAGCGGTTGAAGCTCTTCACCTTGCCGGCCTGTATCTGACGGTTCAGGCTCGAGTAGGCGCCGAGCAGAAGCTGCTGGCCTGTCTGGCCTTTGGCGTAGAACGTACGCGATACCTGAGCGCCGCCGAACGAACGGTTGGCAAGCAGACCGCCATATTCGCGTGCAAAGGGAACACCCTGAGCCACGCACTGGTCGATGATGTTGTTGCTCACCTCAGCCAGACGGTATACGTTGGCCTCACGTGCGCGATAGTCGCCGCCCTTCACCGTGTCGTAGAACAGACGATAAATGCTGTCGCCGTCGTTCTGATAGTTCTTGGCTGCGTTAATACCGCCCTGAGCGGCTATGGAGTGTGCGCGGCGCGGACTGTCCTGGATGCAGAAGTTGAGCACGTTGAAGCCCATCTCTGCCAGGGTGGAGGCTGCCGATGCGCCGGCCAGACCCGTACCTACTACTATGATGTCGAGTTTGCGCTTGTTGGCCGGGTTCACCAGCTTCTGGTGCGCTTTGAAGTTGGTCCATTTCTCAGCGACAGGACCCTCCGGAATCTTGCTCGCTTCCGGACTCATTACTCTGATTTTGTCGTTAGTTGCCATATCGCTTCCTGGATTATTGGTTTACTGTATTGTTGTCGGCTTCTGCTGCAGCGGCGGCATTTTCTGCCGGAACCTCTTCTGCCGTTACCTCTTCTTCGCTTACCTCTACCTTTTCACCCTGAGGCATGCCCTGCGGCATCATCATCGGGTTGAATTGCGGCAATTCCGGTTTAGCGTTTATGTCCTTGCCTTCCAGATAGTTCAGGAACTGATACATATTGGTAATCTTCTCCACCTCTTTGTCGAATGCGGGGCTTTGATTACGTATCATCTGCTTCTGCTGTTCGTTGAGCGACAGAATCTGGGAGTAAGCCTGCGTGGCCTGCTCTTTGAAGGCGTCATATTCTATTGACTGGTTACCGCCCATACCCAGGTTGTCGAGCACCATGCCCACATACTGGTTGCGCAGAGCGTTGTTGGTGGTATAATAGTCCTGATTGGCTTTCACGGTGAATACCAGAGCCTGAGCCACGAACAGAGCCACTACGATGGAAGTCCACCATGCGCTCACCTTTTTCAGACGCTGAATCCAGATGGTGTTGTTCCAGCCGATAGTCTGGAACATTGACCAGAAGCCATGGTTCATGTGGAACCACAGAGCCACGAAACCAATGATGTAAACCACCGGAGTCCATGCGCACTTAAAGGCTTCCTGGATGAAGATTGTGCCTGCCTGCACGGGGATGATACCCTCATGACCCTCTATCTCGGCCAACTGCATCTTGGCCCAGAACTGGATGAGGTGCACTACAAGGAACGCCAGGATTACCACGCCGAGCACATACATGTTCTTCGACGACCACTCCACGCCGGGGGCGTTCTTGCTGATGGAGTAACGCTGGTTGCCTCGTGCGCGGCGGTTTTGAATCGTCAGCATCGAAGCCCAGATAATGTGGATGATGAACAGAAGAGCCAGACCCATGGAGGCAACCAGTGCATACCAGTTGGCGCCCAGGAACTCGCAGATCACGTTGTAGGCCGTGGGCCATACAAGGGCTATCGCGTTCATCACACAGTGGAATGTGACAAATAGGACGAGACATGCGCCGGTCAAGGCCATGATGAACTTACGCCCTATGGATGAGCTTGTTAACCACATAGATGTTTTTGTAGAGTTTAGGTTATTTGTTTAGTTATTTTGTTTTCATGGTTCATCAGACCGCTTTTCTGAAAGCGACCCTGAATTAGTATGCAAAGTTAACACCTTTTCACTATATACACAAATCAAATACCCAATTTTGGTGATTTCTGGCGTCGTATGAGGGGTTATTGGCGGCTATGCTTTTTACAGGATAGGAAAATGGAGAAGGGGCGCGCCGGTCAATGACGCGTTCCTTCTCAGTATGCCGGACCGGAAGCTAACGTTCAGTCCGGCCGGGGTTCATGAAGCTTAATATACCACTTTCTGCGACTTGTTTTGCTGTATCTTGATGTACATGACGCCTTTCTGCGGATGTGCCACCTCGATGCCGTCGAGGGTGAAGTAGCGTGCCGGCGAGACGTCTGCGTCTACGTCCTCGATGCCGGTGTATACGGATACGGAAATCATAAACGATGTCTTGACAAGGTTCGCATACACTGTTACGTCGGCGGTGCCCACTTTCACCAGTTTTGCCTGCAGACGCATTGTCTTGCTGTCAACATACTCTGTGCTGATTTCCACCGATTCGGGGTTGGAGTTCTGCACCACGAAGTTGAGTATGGTGGCATTGGCCGGAATGGTTACGGGCGTAAGGGTGCGCACTTTGCGTTCCTCGCCGCTCATCTTGCCGGTGAAGTAAATGCTGTCGGGCGATACGTCGGTGTCATGCCAGTAAGCAAAGGTCTTGAAATTCTTCCAGCCTGCACATTCTTTGTAGTTCATGAACATGCCTGCAGGGATGACGAGCATACAGTCAGGCCAAATTTCGGACGAGAAGGCCTGTCCATAATCGCTCTCTGCAGTTGCAGTGAACGAGGGAGGCACGAGACTGTGATTCTTGCCGTAGTTCACGCAGCGGATAAAGCGGATGTTGGGTGAGCCGGAGAAGGCGCGCACACCTATGGTCTCCAGATAGTCGGGCAGACCCACGCTTATCAGCTTGGTGCAGTTGGCAGCCATCTCTTCGGGTATTGCCTTGATGTTGGCCGGCAGACGGAGAATGTCGATGTTTGTGCCGGCAAAGGCGCGGGGTGCTATGGTGGTTACAGAGTAAGTCTTGCTGTTGTAGACTACCGTATCCGGAACGGTGATTTCGCCGGTATAATCGGGCGAGGCAAGCACAGTTGCTGTGCTATCGTCGGCAAAGAGCTCATAGCTGATGCCGTCGATTACGGCTTTCTCGCTTTCAACGCTGCCAATGGCGCGGATACGGGCAAATTCCTTCCATACATCGGCCTCCTTGTAGAGTGCCAGGCTGCTTTCCGGAACATAGAGTCGGCAGGTGGCATAGATGGAGGTCGAGAAGGGATTCATGTCCTGACCGGGAATTGATGCAATGAAGAATGTGGGAGGCACAGCGGCTTTCACTGTCAGCGTGTCGAGTGCCGTGCAGCCGTTGAAGACGAGCAGATTCAGCTTCTTGAGCGAGCTGCCTAAGGTTGCGGTCTTCAGGGCGGCGCAGTTCTGGAAGGCCTGGTTGTCGACCAGCGTAACGCTTTCGGGCAATGTTATTTTCGTAAGGCCGGTGTTGGAGAAGGCACTTGAGGCAATTGTCTTTATGCCTTCGGGCAGCTGCACTGAGGCCAGCGACGAGCAGCCCGAGAAGGCGCTCATGCCTATGCTGTCAACGCTTGAGGGTATCACAACAGCCTGCAGGTTTTTGCAGTTTTTGAATGCGTTCTGCGAGATAAGACGCACGCCGTTGTCAATCACCAGGCTCTTGATTGAGATCACGCCCTGGAAAACGTAAGGCTTCAGGGTTTTCATGGTGCCGGGTATATGCACTGCTGTAACCAACTCTCCGTTGAGATACATCTGCACGCTGTCCATGTTGAACGGTGTGGCCTGCGGGTCGCGGAAGGATATATTCATCCATGAGTCCAGGTTTGTGATGTTGACTCTCTTCAGATTGCTGCAGTTGCGGAAGGCATTTAAGCCCATGGTGTCGACCGTGGCAGGGATGCTCACGGAGGTCAGGTCGGCCATGAGCGCGAACGCGTTGTTGTCGATGCCGCGAACCTTGAACGTGGAGCCATGCTGCACAAACTGCGGAATCACTACGTCGCCGGCGTAACTGCCTGTTTTGGGGCGAATTACGTAGGCATTTGCGATTTGTGCTTTTTCGTTGAGCTCAAATCGGTAGCTGATGCTGTCAATAACATCCTGAGCGGTAACACATATCACGTTGGCGTTGTTGCTCAGGGTGCGGTTGCCGTTGCAGATGACTTCTATGATGGCGTTGCCTGAGCCTACGGCGGTAACAACACCCAGGGAGTCAACAGTTGCGATGTCGGGGGTGAGGAATTTCCATTCCACGCTCTTGTCGGTGGTGTTTTCAGGCAGTATCACAACGCCGAGCTGTACGGTGTCGCCTATCAGCATTGTGCGGGGCATGCCGGTAATTTCTACCGACGTGGGCAGAATGGCGCTGTTGGGATCTTCTTCAATGGATGCGAAATCCTTCCAGCCGTCAGCGGCTTTATAGGCTGCCACACAGCCTTTGGGCACATAGAGCTTACAGGTTGAGGTGATAGTGGCAAAGGCGCCTGAACCTACCGATGCAGGTGTGAGGCCGAGGGCTGTCATGGTCTTCAGAGCCGTGCAGCGGCGGAACGCGTTGTTGTTGATGCTTATCAGCTTGGCGGGCAGCGTTATGGTGGTGATGCCCGATTCCTGGAAGGCCTGCATGCCGATGATATTCACTGTTGAGGGCACCTTCACTTCCGTAACTGCGCTCTGCATATAGAAGGCCTGATTGCTTATCTGAGCCACAGCATACTGCTTGTTGTTGTAGTTGATGAATTCGGGAATATTGATTACGCCTGAGTATTCGTCGCCGTTGGGCCAGCCCGATTCTACGGGGCTTACAACGTAGCACTGAAGCGCGCCTTCTATGCCCTCGTAGGGCTTCTTGGTAATCTCGTAATGAACGCCGTCCACAATTATGCGGCCCTCTTCAATCATGCCTCCGATTTCCTTATACGTCCCGAAGCCGCTCCAGTTGGCGTCAGCCTGATATGCGGCTGTGGTGCCGGCGGGAACGGTAAGGGTAGCGGCTGACTTGTTGAAGTTGGCGTTGAAAATCGACGTGGCACCGGTGGCAGGTGTGGGAGGTACGGTGGCCTGAACTTCTATGTTGGTGAGTAGCGGACATTTGTAGAAGGTGTTCTGTCCTATGGTCTTAAGGCCTGTGCCGAAGCTTACTTTGGTCAGTTTCGGGCAGCTGTAGAAGTTGTTGTAGGCGATGTTTTCCAGCGAGTTGGGAAGGGTAATCTCTGCTATATTGCAGGCATAGAAGGTCTCGTATTCAATATTCTTAAGGCCTTCGTGGAATGTTACTGACGTAACGTTCGGGGTCATGTAGAAGGCGCCTGCTTCCAGGTTGTCGACCACATATTCGGTGCCGTCAACGGTTATGGAGCCGGGAACGTCAACCTCCGGACCAATCTGTTTCGGTGCGCCGTTGCCGGGAATGATATACGGAGCCATCATGGTTGCCGTCTTCTTGGTGGCGTCGTATCTGTAATAGAGGTCGCCTATTTGCAGTTCGTTGTTGCAAAGGAGAGCGCGGGTCGCTGTCCAGAACGAGTTGCTTTTGTAGGATTTTGCGAGGTCGCTTGTGATCGAGTTCGCGGGCAGATGCACGTTTATATTCTGGCGTAAGGTCGCTGGGATGCTGGCATTGACTGTGCCTACCACTCCGCCGGTAAAGCCTATGTAAAGGTCGCGCAGAGCGGCGCAGTTGGTAATGCCGTTGCCTTTGATTTCGGCTGTGCCGCCTATGTCGAGTTTCACCAGCGAGCTCATGCTGCTGAAGCTGTAGGCGTTGATGAGGGTGCAGGTGGAGGGGAGCGTTACCTCTGTGCAGGTGGCATACTGGAAAGCTGTGCCTTTAACGGCGGTAACGGTGTAGGTCTTGCTGTTGTAGATGAAAGTGGATGGAACGGTTACCACGCCGGAATGGGCGTCTGGGTTATGCCGGCCTGATAGCCGCTGATAACCGATGCTGTGTTGGCAGTGTGGTCCATTTCATAATAGATGCCATCGACCAGGACGTAAGGCTCGTCGGAGCCGCCGCCACCGCCTCCGCCGCCGCCTCCGCCGTCAGCTTCTTTGTATTCTTTGAAACCGTCCCAGTTGGCGGCTGCCTTATATGCGGCAAGGCTTCCTTTGGGCACCGTGAGAACGATGTTCTTCTTCACGTCCGCAGGCACGGTGTTGGCCGATATTGTGGGCGGGTTCGCAGCTTCTATGGTTATCGAGGTCAGCGATTTGCATTTGGCAAAGGCGGAGGTGCCTATGGTTTCCACCCCTGAGCCGATGGTTATCGAGGTCAGAGACGAATACTGGAAACAGTCGTTGCCGATGCTTTTTACGAATTGGGCACGACCAAAGTCTTCAGCACCGTGCCGTCGAACGCCGACACGTCAAACGAAGTGATGGTGTTTGGCAGGGTAACGGACGTAAGGTCGGAATTGAAATCGCAGAAGGCCAACGCTGCCACGCCGGTAACGGTGTAGGAGGCGTTGTCGTACGTTACCTTTTCCGGCACCGTTATGTCGCCCGAATAGTAAGTGTTTGCCCAGTAAGCGCCACTGCCTACCTGAGCGGTTTTAGCAGTGGTGTTGAAGATGTAGAACACCCCGTTCACTACCGCTGTTGGGTCCTTGGGCTGGCTTAGCTGCCCTCGGGCATTGACAGCTATCGCTATCAACAGTAGAATCAGAAGTTTTTTCATATATTAGAATTTTTTTTGATGGAAATTCCGCTGACGTGTTGCAAATTGCAGCACTATATACTTGCTGCAATGTATCGGAGCTTTGTCAGCTCTGAATACAGTAACATTTAAAAAGACATCAAAAGGGTATTTGAGAAGCCGGGATGAATCAGCAACTCAGAGAAAGGGAGTCTGGCCGAGAATTTTGCAGGACGGATAATTATAATAACGCCCTGAAGCAAGCACCACAGACCGCCTTGACTGTCAACGCAATCCTGCGCTGAGCATGAGATTCCAAATCTGCGGAATCATTACGAGCGTATGGCTTCTGTTGCCCATACGCATGGCGTAATTGTATGACCTTAAAGTAATAAGAACGGATACACTTTTTTCCTGACTGCGCACAAGAGTATTCTTCCCATTGAGGATTCGGGAAGAATATCCGGAAGGTGTATTGATATGAATTGCGGTCATCAGGGTTAGTGTTCCAGGATATTCAGCGCCAATTACTATTACTAATAGCGGCGGCTTCGCCTGCAAAGTTATAAAAATATTTTTTACGTATGCAAGTGCCTGTTAAAATTTTTTATAACAGGGCTTGCAGTCAGGGCTTTCGGGCGGATTAGGATTTGCGGCGGAAACGGCCTAAAAGGTAGGCGAATGATTCGCGCAATATCACCGAGCGAGCCGCGTAAAGCACGGCGATGTAAAGCAACGCGCCGGCACAGAACTCGGCCGCTATCAGCATTGCCGGATGCAGACTCAGCGTGCCGAGCAGCGAGGCGGCTGCCATCACTGCGGCGGTGAGCAGCAGATAGGGCGTCAGGTCGGCAAGATATTGCAGCAGCCTCACAAAAGTTACTCGCACGGTGATATAGATGACGTAGGCGTAGGTGAGCAAAGAGGCGAAAAACTGGCCCCATACCAACGCTTCCACGCTACCGAAGGGCAGGGAGGCGAACAGTGCGCCTACCATAAGCACATCCTTCACCACTTCCGTGCCCACAAAGCGTCCTGCCTTGCCCAACGCCAGGATGCAAGTGTTGCACTGAGCTATCAGCACTATGAGCAAACCGCGGGCCACAAGAATCTGAAAGAGGGGAATTGCCTCGTCCCATTTGCTGCCGAAGAGTAGATGGAAAATCGGGGCAGCCATCACTATCAGAGCGCCGCTTACGGGGCAGGCTATGAAGGCCGTAACGCGGTTGGACTTGCGCATGGCTCTTACGAAGCGCTCTTTCTCCTCCTGAAAGCGGCTGAGAAGGGGCAAAAAGGTGGTGTTGAAAATCTGGCTCAGCGAGGCATAACCCATTTTGCTCCATTTGTCGGCCTGCGTGTAGACACCCAGCGTTGCCATGGGGTAGAGAATGCCTATGACGAATGTGTATGCGTTGAGCGAGCCTACGTTGAGCAGACACGACGCAAAGACGCCGGCACCCACCCGCAGCATGGCACGCAGCGAGGCGCTCGAGAAACGTGCCGACGGCATCCAGCCACCGGTGAGCCACAGCCATCCGCTCTTTATGGCCGCCTGGCTCACGCTCTGCCATACCAGCGACCACGCGCCGAAGCCCCTGAGCGCAAGGATGATACCCAGGGCGCCGGAGGTGATTTGTGACACTAAGTTGGCTATGGCCACCTGCCTTACGTCCATCTTCTTCATCAGCTGATTGGTCTGCACTATGCCCAAGGCTGTGAAGATGAAGGTGAGGAACATGACGCGCGACATGGGCACCAACTCCTCCGTGCGCCCGAAGAGGGCGGCTATGGAGGGGGCGCAGAACCAGAGAAAGACGTAAATGGCCGTAGCCACGCCTGTGTTGAACCAGAAAACGGTGCTGTAATCGGTCTGCGAGGGCTCCTTTTTCTGCAAAAGGGCTGTGCCGAAGCCGCTGTCGACGAACAGCACAGCGAAGGCCTGAAACATCAGAATCACGCCCACGAGGCCGAAATCCTCTTTCGGCAGCACGTTGGCCAGCACCACGCCCACAACGGCGTAGAGAATCTGCGAGCTGAAGCGGTCTATGCTGTTCCACTTCAGCGTTCGGGCAGTGCGCAGTTTCAGTCCGTCGTCGGCCATAAGGCGTTGGTTGTCAGGCGTTTAGCGTAGGAATCAGTTGCGCCTTTCGGGCAACGTTACAGGCTCTTCCTCCTCCTCTTCTATTTCAACTTCGACTTCCTCCTCTTCCACCTTCTGAACCGGTTTTTCGGTAGTTTGAGCCGGTTCGGCGTCCACACATATAACGCCCACATGCATCTCTGTCGGAGCGGCGTCGCTTGTCTGAGCGGGGGCTGAAGCTAACGGAGTGAGCTTGCCGCCGCCTAACTTCTTAATCTCGGACGGTTCGCCGCGATAATAGATAGTTGTGGAGCCGATGCCCTTTGTAGAGAGCGATTCCACTGCCCAGGTGTAAATGGAGCCTGTGCCCATTATGGTGCAGTTCACCGTGTTGGCTTTCATCTCGTCGGCACGAATCTGGCCTGTGCCCAACATTGTCAGCGAGGCTTTTGAGGTGTTGCCGCTGAGGGTCATAATGCCGTTGCCTGTGGTGAGCTTTGCCGAAACGCGAGTGCTGTTGATGCCCGTAACGGTCAGCGTGCCGTTGCCGATAAGAGTCAGCTTCAGTTCTGCCGCTGCCGGAATTTCGGAGGCCTGCACATTCAGCGCCGAGGTACTCTTTATCTCGGTCAGGAAATTTGAATATACATAGAGGGTAGGGAGTTCGGGGTCGCCCACATCCTCAACCGAGACCTGAATCTTCAGATTTCCCTTGCCGTTGTTGGTGAAGATGAAAGCGTCGGCAAACCGGTCAGCGCCGCTGAAGCGGGCATATCCCGCCGAATCGGCATTGGCAACCCAAACCACATTTACATCGTCGCTGACGTTGAGCACATTGAACTCGCCAACCTTCAGCTCATAATCGTGGGCCTGTGCGCCGCAGAACACCGTCAGCAGCAATCCCAAAAGCATTATATTCCGTTTCATGGTTTCAAATTATTTTGCAAAATAAGTTCGATTTCATCGAGGATTTTCAGCAACTCCTGCTGCGTGTCGGCGCGGAGCATACGAATGCGCACGGGGCGGAAATCGGGTATCCCTTTGAAGAGGGGAGTGGCGGCTAAATGGCGCCTTATGTGCAGAATGCCGCGATATTCGTCAATGCGCTCTATGCTCTCGCTAATCTGCCTGCGGAGCAAGTCGAGTTTGCTCTTTATCGACAGCGGAGTGAAGGCGCCTGTGTCGAGATACGAGCGCATATCGCGAAACACCCACGGAGCGCCGAACGACGCCCTTCCGACCATTATGGCATCTACGCCTGTCTCGTCGAAGCGGGCGGCACATTCCTGCGGAGTGGTAACATCGCCGTTGCCAATGAGGGGAATCTCCAGGCGTTTATCGGCTTTCAGCGCCGCTATCGGGCCCCAGTCAGCCTTTCCCGTGTACATCTGCGAACGGGTGCGTCCGTGTACTGCCAACGCCTTTATGCCGCAGTCTTGCAGCCGCAGAGCCAGCTCGCCTATGATGATGTTGTTGCAGTCCCATCCCAGGCGCGTCTTCGCCGTTACAGGCAGGTCGACGGCCTGCACAACAGCTTTTGTTATGGCGAGCATCTTCTCCGGGTCGCGCAGCAGACCCGCGCCGGCACCTTTCTGCGCCACCTTCTTCACCGGGCAGCCGAAGTTGATGTCGATGATGTCAGGACCGGCATCCTGCACCATGCGCGCGGCTTCTGCCATAGCTTCCGGCTCGCGGCCGTAGATTTGTATCACCACGGGTCTTTCGCTGTCGTGCACCTCGAGTTTGCGGGCTGTGGAGGCGATGTTGCGCACCAGCGCCTCGGCGCTCACAAACTCCGAATACACCATGGCGGCGCCCATTTCGCGACAAATTTTGCGAAACGAGGCGTCTGTAACATCCTCCATGGGAGCCAACAGCACAGGTCTGTCGCCCAAGTCTATTCCTGCTATCTTCATCAGCGTAAGGTGAGGGTGGAGAAAGGAGTGGCGAGCAGCTTCTCGGCCTGACGGCGCAGATCTTCGGGCTGAAGGTCCATGATGCGGCGGCGCGAGTAGTCGATATCGTGAATCTCGTTGTAATAGAGCAGCGATTTGCAGAGCTGCATGGCGCAGTTCTCGCGATGGTCGCTGTAAACCTGCAGTTGCCCGGCCAATTGCCTTTTCACTCGGTCAAAAGTGGCCGCATTCATCGTGTTTTGCGCCAGTTTGTCGAGTTCGCGCATAGCCAGTTTGCGGCATTGGTCAACCCTGTCGGGGTCGCAGGCAAAGTATATCTCCATAACGCCGCAGTCGCTGAACAGAGCCAGCGACGAATCGGCCGAATATACGAATCCGCGTTTCTCGCGCAGCTCCTGATTAAGCCGCGAGTTCATGCTCGGACCCCCGAGGTAGTTGTTGAGCAGCTTCAGCGCGAACCGGTCGTCGCTGTGCAGGCTGCATACCCTGCGGCCCGTAATGGTGTTTGCCTGATGGCCGTCCTGGTCGTCGACATTGTTGAATGGCGCCACCTCAGCCGGACTGACACGTTCGCTCGGCTCTGTGGCGTAATGAAGCCCGGAGAAATATTTGTTCACCAGCGCTTCCACCTTGGCCGGCTCCAAGGGGTCGGCACAGTAGAGCGCCATGTTGCCCGGAGTGTAAAAAGTGTCGATGAAACGGCGGCAATCCTCCCGGTGAAGCTTTGCCACGCTCTCCTCGTCGCCCAGGATGTTGTGACCCAGACGCGAGCCGCTGAAGATGTTGTTTTCAAAATCGTCGAACACCAAATCGGCCGGCGAATCGAGATAGCTGTTTATCTCCTCAATCACCACTTCTCGTTCGCGGTCCAGCTCGTCGCCCGGGAAGTTGGAGTAGGCCACAATGTCGGAAAGCAGGTCGAACGAGCGCGACAGATAGCCTGTGGGGGCGTTGGTGTAAAGCAGCGTCTCTTCCTTACCCGTAAAAGCATTCAGCTCGCCACCGATGCTCTCCATGCGGTTGGAGATGTATGATGAGCGGTGATGTTCGGTGCCTTTGAACAGGGTGTGTTCCACAAAATGAGCCAGGCCATCCTTGCCGGCAGGCTCGTCGCGGCTGCCGGCGTTGACGGCTATGCCGCAGTATGACACCTGGCCCTCTATCTGCCAGTGAACACATTTCAGCCCGTTGGGCAACGTAAAGATATGATATGCGTTGTTCTGATGCATTTTTGTTTGTTTCTCTGAATATTCTTACTGCTGCAGGCGCGGCGGTAGAAAAGAGTTTTGCAAAGTTAGCAAATTTTCTTAAATTTGCAGCCAAGTTTATGACTCCCTGTTTGTATAACCAAGACAACAATTACATTTCCGGTTTGCGAATCTTCTTGATCACAGTCATGTTATCTGTAAGTTGTATCATGACAGCTCAGTGGAAAGTGCCGGACAATGATTTGCGCACTCTCAACGAGGCTATAAAGAATGCGCCGGATTACCGCGCGGCCAAGACTCGTCAGCTCGACTCGCTGAAGCATCAGGCACGCTTGACAAAGAGTGCGGTGAGGCGCTTCAACCTCTATATGGACATCGGCAACGGCTACCGCACTTTTAACGCCGACTCGGCTCTGCAATATTTTGTAATGGCTGAGAACCAGGCAGTTCAGTCGGGCGACGTCAGTCTGCGGCATAGCGCCGACATAGGCGTTGTCAACGGCCTCACGGCAGCCGGTTTCTTCATCGAGGCGACTCAGCGTCTCGACACGCTGCGGAAAACCGCCATGCCTCTTGAGCAGCGGTTGGCGATGTGGTTGAGCGGCAGGCGGCTCTATTCGGCCATGATTGGTTATGTGGGCGAACAGGGTGCCACTTTTCAGCAATACAGGGCGCAATATCTGGCGTTCGACGATTCGCTGCTGGTGCATCTGCCGCACAACAGCCTCACTTACCGGTTCATCTACGCCGAACGGCTGGTGAGCAACGGCATGAACGAGGAGGCCGCCGAGTGGCTGCAGCAGATTCTGAACACCACGCCTATACAGAATAACATTTACGGCAAAGCGGCCTATCAGCTTGCCATGGTATGTCGCAACCGGGGCGACGAGCAGCAATATGCCTCGTATCTGACCAAAGCTGCCACGAGCGACGTAATGGGCTGCGTTACAGAGGGTTGGGCCATGCCCAAGCTGGCCGAATGGCTCTATCAGAACGGCAAGCTCGACCAGGCGTTCATCTATATCAACTACGCGCTGAGCGAGGCCAAGTCAGGCAACGCCCGTATGCGCTCGGTGGTGATTTCGCAAATGGTTCCGGCCATTGACGACGCCTATCGCAAGAGCCTCACCAGCTCGCGCGACAAACTGGTGATTTATCTCTGCATCGCCACGTTCCTCTTTGTGCTGGCCGCTATCCTAACGGCGATATTGCTGCGCCAGAACAAACGAAGCCACGAAACGCAGAAAAAAATCACCGAATACAGCCGCTTGCAGGAGCTTTATTTGGGTAACTTTGTGAGTCTCTGCTCCACCTATTCCTCTAAATTGCAGTCGTGGCAGAAACTGGTGATGCGCAAGTTAGCGTCGGGCCAGACGGAGGATTTGCTCAAGACCCTGAAAGCCGGAAAATTATCCGGTGAAAACGAGGATTTTCATTCTTCCATTGACAAAGCTTTCCTGGAACTTTACCCCCGGTTTGTGGAGGAGATAAATGAGCTTTTGCGCACCGAAGAGAAGATGGAGCTGAAAAAGAAAGGCACCCTGCCGCCTGAGCTGCGCATACTTGCCCTATTGCGACTCGGGGTTGTTGAAAGCTCGCGCATAGCGGCCATTTTGCAATATAGCGCCAACACGGTGTATGCTTACCGCAACAAGATGCGCAACAAAGCCATCGACCGCGACCACTTTGAGCAGCAGGTGCGCCAGATTGGCTACAAACCATAGTTTTTGAGGAGCCTTAAGAGCCTTTGAGAGCCTGAGGGCTTTAAGGCCTTTAAAGAGCTTAAGGCCTTTAAGGAGCTTAAGGAGGTTAAAGAAATTAAGGAGCTTAAAGAACTTTAGGCTCTAAGCTCCCTAAGCTCCTTAAACTCCCTAAACTCCTTAAACTCAGGCTCTTAAGCTTTACATCTGCGCGTAAGAGAGCACTGTGGGGCTCTCCACGTCAACGCCGTATTCGCGGGCTCTTTCCACGATGGCGCGTGCCAGCTTCGGCTTGAGGTCCTCAGGGCAATAACGGAAATATGCTTCCGCAGCCCTTACATGCGCTGCATCAGGCATGGGATATTCTCTGCGTTCGGGTAAACCAAATACACTTGAGGGAAGTTCCTTCTTCTCCTCATAAGTAAGTCTGTCGTCCATAGTATTTTCTAATCTTTTTAAATTTAAACAACCAAAGAGTGAAAATTACGCAGTCCCGGGGCATAAAATTGGCTTTCCTGACTGGCTTCGCCGCCAAACAGAGCGTAAACAGGCCCTTTATTGTCAATATAACAATCTATATTTAGCCCTATATTGAGAAATTGTAAATAACTGAATAACAATAACATACGCGGTTATGTTCTATTTTTCAATCTATATTTTTGCCATAACGCTTGCCGGGGGTATTGCAATGGAGTAATTTTGCAGTGTCAAAAAATTTGGAATCGCAAATACAACGAAGGTAATAATAGGTAAATTTCAAGGGAGTGAAAAAATAACTTAGGTTTATCGTACTAAATAATCGTTTATGTTAGGTTTGTAGAAATAATTTGATTCGCAACGCGGCAGATTTCTTGGGAAAGAGGTCTGCTTTTTTTTGCCCCTGTTTTTGCCCATGAAAAACTATAATTCAAAAAGATTTTTTAACACCCGTTTTCAGCACGAAATAGAGTTTCATTTGTCATTTTGCAATTAGGGAACATGAGAACACGCCTGAACCCGTGTTGCCTTCTTTCAAAAATACAATGGAAAAAATTTCAAAAATCGCAATTAATCAGAAAAAATTGCAGAACTATTAAGAATTATTATTATATTTGCACAACCAAACTTCGGTAAATCTTTAAAACCGAACACCAATATATCAATAAATAACAAAGAGCATGAAAAAACTTTCCATTCTGGCTCTGAGTCTCCTTGCCGGAACGGTATGCGCCGCCGCGCAGTCTGTTCCTGTAGAGGATCAAAGAATCACAGAGCCGCAACAAGTCAAAGTAACCTACTCTCCGAGCTCAAAGGCAACCATGCCCAAAGCAGTCGCCAAAGGTGCAGCTCCGGCTTCAATAGTAGGCAAAAACTACGTAACCACCTACGGCAGCTTCATCAACTACGGCGAGCGTGCCGGCAGCATCATGTCATGGTTCAGGCAGCGGGCGACAGCGTTCTGCTGAAAGGCATCGCCATGGGATACGACCTCAAGGGCAAATATGATCCCTCGACAGGCCGCATCACCATTCCCGTCAACAAGGTGATAGGTAAAAACAATTCCGGTGAGGCCATCACCATCTATAACCTCACCAAAGCAAGCAATTACTCCAAGTTCAGCACTGACCCGGTGATTGCCACAATCAGCGACAACGAGATAATTTTTGCCGACGGTTTCTATGCCAAGGTTCCCGATGGCGGCGGTTATGTGTGGATGAACAATGTGGCCGCTAAAGAGGCTAACGGCATGATGAAAATCAGCCGTATTGATTTCAACACCCTGAAGCCCACCACCAACTATGAGTATCCGGTATACGTTGCCAAATTCGACGATAAGCACTTCACAGTGCTCGGCTTCAGCCAGTGGCTCTACAGCCATAAATACGACGTCAAATTCAACATCCAGAGCGCAAAACAGGCCACTATAACGACCACGACAACTCCGGTGGACTTCTATCACAATCCCACCACAAATGTTGACCAGATTTACAATCTGCTTTACCGCAACGTCGACACGGTAAACAAGGTGTCAAACAACCCCTCGTTTGTGGTTGACACCACCGGCGGCAAGACTACCCTCACCACCGTCAAGAAGCTTTTTGAGGCTTATAAAGACGGAACTACATGGCGTGGTTTCCTGACGGGCAATTTCGAACTCGTAGCCAATTTTAACATCATCAAGGCTCCGGTGGAAAACTGCGATACCATAGACGGCATCCGCTACAAATGCGACCCCGAAGCCAAAACAGCCATCGTTTTAGGTGCCGAACCCACAACCACGGCTCTCAACATCAAAGACAAGATTACTTATAACGGTGTTGAGTGCGTGGTGAATACCATTAACGAAAGCGCTTTTGCCAGCAATAAAACCGTGAAGAGCGTCACCATACCGGCTTCCATTACCAATATCGGCAACAACGCCTTCTATAGCTCAGGCATCAACGAGTTGCACATTGCCAGCCTGGAGGCTTGGTGCAAAATCAACTTCTTCAACAACAATGCCAACCCGCTTTGCCGTGTTTACTCATCGGCGTCAGCTGTAAAGACAGGTAAAGTGTTCATCGGCGAAGAGCCCCTTGGCACGACTATCACCATACCCGCAAGCATTAAGTCCATCCCCGGCAACTGCTTCGCATATATGCGTCCGGTGAAGAAGTATGTGCTTCCTGAAGGCCTCACATCGCTCGGCTACCGCTGCTTCTATCAGAACGACAGCCTGGTTGACATCAACCTGCCCTCCACCCTCACCTCTATCGACGGCTCGTTCTATAACTGCGGCTCACTGGAGTCAATAGACATTCCCGGCGGTGTGGAAATTCTCACAAAAGAGATCTTCAACGCATGCCGCAAACTGAAGAACGTTGGTCTGCACCACGGCCTAAAGGCAATTTACCAGTATGCCTTCTACGGCTGCTCAGGCCTTACCGAGCTCACCTTCCCCTCCACACTCGACAGCATTGGCTCGTCAGTCTTCAGCAGTGCCAAAAACATAACCAAGCTGACCTGCCGTGCCATAACGCCTCCCGCAGTATCTGCAGATGCAGTCTTCTCGCCCTTCGCAGCCAATTGCGTGCTGTATGTTCCTGAAGAGTCAATAGCTGCCTACAAAGCTGCTCCCGGATGGAAGAACTTCTCTGCTATAGAGAAAGACAATAGCGGCATCACAGATCTCGAAGATGAAGATGCACAGGTTGCACCGGTTTATTACAACCTGCAGGGCATGAAGGTGGCAAATCCTGCCTCCGGCATTTACATTGAGAAACGCGGCAACAAGACCCGCAAAGTAGTTATAAAAAAATAGAAACTCAATATTGATAGCTTAAAAAGCATACCTGTTAACGGAGGCTGTGTCAAAAAGATGTTTTCACAGCCTCCGTTTTTTTTGTTATATATTAATAATGAGGTAAGGAAATTTTTAAATCAATATGGTGAAATGTAATCATAGGATAATATATTTAGGGCTACTCAGAAAATAGCTAACTGATTATTTGTCAGTGTCATAGATTATTT
>OJQV01000754.1_pt1 | contig 19547 bp, 16 predicted proteins | sample 1598821 | NCBI WGS metagenome assembly OJQV01 (sample SAMN03922509, study PRJEB24848) | human gut metagenome | isolation source: stool sample | host: Homo sapiens | place: Germany | collected 2011-11 | reverse complement strand
CAACGGGCTCGCCGCCCTCCATAACAGCTACGCAGCTGTTGGTAGTACCAAGGTCGATACCAATAATCTTACTCATAATGAAATCTCCTCTCGAAAGAACAAATCTTGTTTATATGATGCTTATGATGATGTCAAGCGGATGTTATTGCAAACTCCCTTGCGGGAGGTTCGGCTTGTTTATTCGGCCACCACAACGGTTGCATGGCGGATGATCTTGTCACCCAGCTTGTAACCCTTCTGGAAAACGGTGACCACCGTGCCGCTCTCCTGCCCGTCCGGGGCGGGGATCTGCTGCACAGCATTCATAAGGTTGGGGTCAAAGGGCTTGCCCAGCACCTCGATCTCCTCCACATGGAGGGCGTCCAGTGCCTTTGCCGCCTTATCCAGCGTCATGACCACGCCCTTCTTGTAGTTCTCATCGGTGGTGGGGGCGTTGGCAGCCATGTCCAGCGTATCCAGAATGGGGATGATCTTTTCCACTGCATGGGAAACACCATCGCCAAACTTCTGGTCGGCCTCGCGGGTGGAGCGCTTGCGGTAGTTGTCGTACTCGGCAGCCATGCGCAGCAGCTGATCCTTGGCCTGTGCGGCGTTCTTTTCCGCTGCATCCAGCTTTGCCTTAACGGCTTCCAGCTCCCGGGCCTTCTTGTTGAACCAGCCGCCGTCCTTCTTCTTGTCCTCTTCGGTGGCAGCTTCGGCAGCAGCCTGTTCGGGCGCTACGGCAGCGGTCTTTTCCTCGGGGGCAGTCTCCGGCTGCTCGGTCTCGGGCACCGTGTTCTTTGCTTCTTCGCTCATTCCAGATCCTCCTTATAGATCACAGTCCGCCGTGGTACGGCAGCCTGCGGGGTGTCTTTTCGTTTGCCGCTCATGCCCTCACCAAGCTGGTCTGCAAACTCGTGCAGCAGGGGCATCAGCTTCTGGAAGGGCATCCGGGTGGGGCCGATCAGGGCAATGGAGCCCCACAGCCCGCCGCCTACCAGATACCGGTCGCTCACAATGCACAGCCCGGGGATCTGCGGTTCCAGATCCTCGCCCAGCAGCACGCTTTCGCTGCGGTTTTCCGGGGGTGCGATCAGGCTTGCGGCCTGTTCCTCGTCGTTCAGCAGGGTAAGGATATCACCCACCCGGCCGTCCAGCTGCGGCCAGTCCAGCAGGTACTGCTCGCCGCCCAGAAATACATGGGGCTTTACGCTGTCCTGCAAAATTGCGGCTGCGGCGCTGACCACCGGCACAAGCTCCGGTGCGATCTGGCCGCACAGCTCGCTGAGCATCCGGGTGGAAAGATCCACCGGCGCCACAAAGGTAAGGTTGCGGTTGAGCAGCGCCGCAAGGGCAGCTGCATTTTCCCGGGAAAGCCCGGTGCGTACCCGCGCCACCCGGGTGCGGACGTAACCGGCGGTGGTCACAGCCAGCACAGCGGCTGCGCTGCGGCCCACCTGCACCACCTCGTAATGGGCGATGCACAGATCCTCGGCGCAGGGGGTGCTGACGGCGGCGGTGCAGCCGCTGATGGCGGCCAGCGCCTTGGCAGCGCCCTGTGCCAGCTTTTCCGGCTCGTGGTCAAGGCTGGCGAACACCGCATCTACCCGGGCGCGGGTAACGCGGTCCAGCGGCTGATCATCGGTCAGCAGGTTGTCCAGATAATACCGGTAGCCCTTGGCGCTGGGCACGCGGCCCGCGCTGGTGTGGGGCTGCTCCAGCAGACCCAGCTTTGTCAGCGCCGCCATCTCGTTGCGCAGCGTTGCGCTGGACACTGCCATGTCAAAGTAGTTTGCCAGCACGCTGCTGCCCACCGGCTCGCCCTCAAGGCCATACAGCGCCACGATTGCCTGCAAGACCCGTTGCTTGCGTGCATCCATCGTCATAGCGCCTGCCTCCTTTTTGTATTGCTTTTGTTTGTTTAGCACTCCTTGTTCCTGAGTGCTAAGACCATTATAACCGTTTTTGCCCTGCTGTCAAGCCCTTTGCAAAAATGTTTATAAAGATTCATAATTCTGTCATAAAGGGGATGTGCGCCCTAGGTGGGGCGGGGCTGAACCCTCTCAGTCACGCCTGACGGCGTGCCAGATTCCCCCTTTTGTCGCTGCGCGACATCTCCCCCCGGCCGGGGGGAGTCTTTCCTCTCAGGGGGAGCCTTTGGCATGGTGGCACAGTTTCCGGCTCAAGCGCAAAGTTTGCGGGCGTGCCCGCTCCCCCTTGGGGGAGCTGTCGCGCAGCGACTGAGGGGCTTCAAATCGGCGGAGCCGGAAAAAACGGTTAAAAGATCTTCACGCCGAACAGGCGTGAATCTTCAGTTTTTTCCGGTGCAGCCCACCCCTTTGGGGTTAAAAGGGGCGAGCAGCCCCTTTTTCGTGGCTCCAGCGCGTCGAAATCGCTGGCACTTTTCTGGTTCTCTTTTGGTGTCAAAAGAGAACATCCCCGGGCAGCAGTGTTTTAGTTTTCCCCCCTTTTTCAGCCATTCGCGCAGTTTTAACCCCCATTCGCGCAGAATTTCTTTTGTTTTTGCCTAGTTTATGGTATATTTATGGTAACGACACCCCGTATAAAACCCACACGAAAGGAGCGAAACTTTATGAAAGCCAAACGCATTGTAAGCATCCTGCTGACCGGCAGTATGCTGCTGTCCCTGCTGCCGGTGTCTGCACTGGCAGCCGCCCCGGTGTTCGATGCACCCGCCCAGACCACGGCCAAAAAGGCTGCACCCCTTGTACAGGAGGCCGACGTCTCCCGCAGCACCGAGGAGGAAGCCGCCACCCGCAGCAGCCGTGATCTGGACGCAGAGAACAACACCGCCGAAAGCATTACCATCGATCTGGACGCCAAAGGCAATCCCACAAGCCAAGGTGACGTTGCCCATTGGTACTACAACGCAACCGCCTTGTTCTTGAACTCCGGCACCTTCACCCTGCAGCCCTCCTCGGAGCCCGGGGCAGCAAGCGCATTGCAGCCGGGTCTCTTTATTAAGAGATCTGCCGAATTTAAGGGCGGCACCGCCGGCAATTGGACCACCAACCGGGGCACCATCTCCGACGGCACCTTCCAAGGAGAAGCGTCCAACCAGGGCACCATCTCCGACGGCACCTTCCAAGGGGCTATGTCCAACGACGGCACCATCTCCGGCGGCACCTTCCAAGGGGATGTGAACAACAACTACCGGGGCACCATCTCCGGCGGCACCTTCCAAGGAGAAGCGTCCAACCGGGGCACCATCTCCGGCGGGACCTTTGAAAAGAAAGTGCTGCTCATGAATGGTGACGCTTCCATCACCATCAGCGACGGCCTGTTTGACGGCGTGGTTGTCAACAAAGGACGTTACGGCTCGCTTTCCATCACCGGCGGCCTGTTTACCAAAGATGTGGATGTATACACCATCAGCACGGGCAATCTTTCTATCACCGGCGGTTATTTTGTGGCAAAGCCTATCATGCCGCAAGGCAGCAACACCGGCTTTGCCACTGTGCGCGATCAGAATGGCAGAACCTTCCAAGTGCCTGTAAATGAAGACTTTTCTGAAAACGGCTACGGAACCCTTTATGTGCCTCACGGTACATCTGAGCAGGCAAACCCCATTACCGTAAAGACCGATACCGTATTGACCGACTGCCTTGCAGACGGCGAATCCATTATGGATAGCGTACAACAAAACGCGGACGGCAGTTACACCATCGAGGTATCCCAGCCGAAGTCCATCGTGCTGGTGACCGCGGAGCCTACACCGCCTACACTGGATGACTCCGAGATCGACTCGGCGTTCTCCTCCGGTGCAGCCGCACTTGGCATCGTGCTGGGCGCTGCGGGTCTGGGTTACCTTACCTATGCCTACGGTTCTTCCCTGTATCTGCACTATGCGCTGCCGGGCGGCTTTATCCCCTCCACCCGTCAGGAGCTGGCAACCGTCCTGTGGACGACTGCCGGCAAGCCCGACCCCGTAAGCACCGCCCTGTACACCGATATCCCCGCTGACGACATCGAGCAGCAGAAGGCTGCCCGCTGGTGCGTAGAGCAGGGTCTGATGTCCGACTACGGTGCAACCTTTGGCCCGGACACCAAGGTGACCAATGCACGCATCATCCGCGCATGGAACAGCCTGAAAAAAGTGCCCGTGACCATTAACTAATCATTTTCTCATTCATCCTTTCATGTACACCGCCGCCCGGCTTGCTTTCACAGGCCGGGCGGCGGTGTTTTTGCGGGTGAAACTCCCTCATAAAAATGCGTTTAATCGTCCCGCCTTACTCCTCCATCTGCTTTGCCAGAAAGGCCGCCGCCACTGCCACGGCCTTGCACTGGGCGTCCTCCGGGCAGGCGGCGCGGTCCTCGGTCAACAGACCCACCGCGCCGGTCACGTCCCCGCCCGCCAGTACCGGTGCGGCGCATAGCAGCACCCGGGGTGCGCCCTCGCAGGGCAGCAGGGTCTTTTCCGGTGCGCCGGGGCTCTGGTAGGGCTTGCGGGCTTCCATCAGCTTTTCCAGCGGCTGGCTGATGCTGCGGTCGGTCAGCTCCCGCCGCCCGCTGCCGCTGACCGCCAGAATGCGGTCCCTGTCGCACACAAAGGCGGTCAGCGCAAACTGGCGGCTGAGCACCTCTGCCAGCTGGGCGGCAAGGGTGTTCACCTCGCCCATGGGCGAGTACTTTTTAAAGATCACTTCCCCATCGCCGGTGGTAAAGATCTCCAGCGGGTCGCCCCGCCGGATGCGCTGGGTGCGGCGGATCTCTTTGGGGATCACCACCCTGCCAAGCTCGTCGATGCGGCGCACGATACCGGTTGCTTTCATTATTTTGCCCTCCTTGCGGTTTCCTTTGTATGTAGTATCTGTCAGCGGCGGCAAATTATACCGGCAGCGCATTTTTTGCTTTGCCCGCCGCATTGCGTTCCGGGCGGGGTTCTGCTACAATAAATAGGAATAAACCCAAAGAAAGCAGGTGTCCGCATGGCACACATCCTTATTCTGGGCGGCGGTGCCGCCGGACTGGCCGCTGCGCTGGCGGCTGCACAGGCCGCGCCCGCTGCCCGCGTCACGGTGCTGGAGCGCAACCCCAAGGTGGGCAAAAAGCTGCTGGCTACCGGCAACGGCCGCTGCAATCTGGACAACACCGCCATTGCGCCGGAAAAATACTTCACCGCCGACCCCGCCGCACTGCGCCCCCTGCTGGCGGCGGTGGATGCCGCCGCGCCGCTGGCGTGGTTTGAGCAGCTGGGGCTGTACACCCGCACCGATGAGGCCGGGCGGGTGTACCCCTATTCCAATCAGGCGGCAGACGTGCTGGCGCTGCTGGAGCTGCATTTGCAGCGGCACACCGTACAGCTGCGCACCGGCTGCACGGTAAGCACCCTGCGGCAGAGCAAAGGCGGCTACGCGGTGCAGTTTACCACCGCCGAGGGCGGCACCGAAAGCCTGCGGGCGGATGCCGTTATCTGCGCCATGGGCGGCGCCGCCGGGCCGCAGTTCGGCACGGACGGCTTCGGCACCCGCTTTGCCGCCGACTGCGGCGGGCAGATGCGCCCGCTTTACCCCTGCCTGACCGCCCTGCAATGTGCAAAGCCGAACAAAAGCCTTGCAGGCATCCGCGCTAAGGCCGCCGCCCGCCTGCTGGACGGCGACCGGGTGCTGGCTGAAGAGATTGGCGAAGTACAGTTTACCGACTACGGGCTTTCCGGCATCTGCATCATGCAGCTGTCCGGCCTGCTTGCCCCCGGGCGCAGGCTGAGAGACCCTGTCGTGGAACTTGACCTGTTCCCGGAGCTGAGCGAGATAGACCTGACCCGTCTGCTTGCCCGGCACGCTATCCAAACCGCATCCGACACCCTTGCCGGGTTCTGGACAGGGCTGTTGAACGTCAAACTGGGCTACGCCCTCTGGGAAGCTGCCAATATGCCCAACAACCGCTCGGTCAAGCAGATGCAGCCCCTTGCCCACACCGCCAAACACTGGCGGTTCGAGGGGCTTGCCCCCTGCGGCTGGCGGCAGGCACAGACCACCGGCGGCGGGCTTGCCCTGACCGAGGTGGAACCGACCTTCCAGTTCAAGGGCTGTCCGGGGCTGTACTTCGTGGGGGAAACGTTGGACTGCGCCGGAAGCTGCGGCGGCTTCAACCTGCACTGGGCGTTCGGCAGCGGCCTTGCCGCCGGGCGGGACGCCGCAAAGCACCTTTGCAGCCGAAAACGGTAACAGAAAAGGGACGAGGGAAAGCCCGCGGGCTTTCCCTCGTCCCTTTTATAATGTTATTCAGACAGCCTTATTCTCGCCCTTGGAAAGCAGCTTTGCACGCTCCAGTGCGGGGCGCAGTGCCAGATACAGCACCACGGCGCAGGCAGTGGAAGCCACACTGTTCACAAAGGTGACGCCGCCGGCGATCTTGGTCAGCGCCTGTGCCACGGTGTACTCCTGCCCAAAGATGTACACGTTGCGGAAGTAGCCAAGGAAGGGGTCGGTGAACACGTTCAGCAGCAGACCGGAACCCGCAGAAACGATCACCTTGACCAGATACCCGGCGCTGTGACGATCCTGATCCCGCAGCTTGAACACCTTATGTGCCACGGCACCGCAGGTGATGCCGATGATGAACTTGAGCACAAAGGTGGTAATGGCGTAGCCCGGGTCACCGGCAAGGATATCCGCCAGCGCCAGACCGATGGCACCCGCCAGACCGCCGGATACACCGTCCAGCAGCAGCGCCGTCAGGGCGGTAAAGGTGTTGCCCAGATGGAACGAGGAGCCGCCGTAGAACGGGATGCGGAAGAACAGGTAGGCCACAAGGCTCAGCGCAGCCATCACGCCGGTAAGCGCCAGCTCGTGCACCGTAAAGCGGCGCTTGTACAGCACACTGAAAAACAGGATCAGGATAACGACGACTGCCAGCAGCAGCCACATTGCAGTAGTAGACATGATACTTTCCCTCCAATCGCGCCGATAACCCCACAAAACCACTTGACATTTGGGTGTCCGGCGGGTATGCTCCTATTATACGCAAAACTGACCCCATGAAAATACCCAGAGCAAAGTTTTTTTATGGGGTCAGTTTGACGCAATGCCCAGACAGGAGGGACATAATATGGTACATCTGACCACGGCACTGGACCCGGCTTCGGCGGTGCCGCTGTACGAGCAGCTCTACCGCAGCCTTGCCGCCGAGATGCGGGCGGGCACCCTGACGGCGGGCACCCGGATGCCCGGCAAGCGGCGGCTGGCGGCAGAGCTGTCGGTCTCGGTGAACACGGTGGATACCGCCTATCAGATGCTGGCAGCCGAGGGCTACCTGACCGCCCGGGAGCGCAGCGGCTTTACGGTGCAGGAGTATCTTGCCCTGCCGCAGGGGGTGCAGCCGCCCGCCGCGCCCTCTGCGCCGGCGGCAGTGCACCCTGCCGACACCGCCCCGCCGGTACAGTTCGATTTATCCACCCGAGGCGTGGACCCGGGGCTGTTCCCCTTCCGCACATGGGCGCGGCTGCAAAAGGAACTGCTCTATTCCGCGCCGGAACTGCTCACCCCCGGGGATGCCCGGGGCGACGCTGCTCTGCGGCAGGCGCTGGCAGAGTATCTGGCCGAGTACCGGGGCGTGCAGTGCGACCCGGAGCAGCTGGTGGTGGGTGCAGGGCTGGAATATCTGCTGGGGCTGCTGGCACCGCTGCTGCCCGGCCCTGCTGCCGTGGAGACTCCCGGCTACCCCCGCGCCCGGCAGGTGCTGGAAAACAACGGCGTGTCCTGCCGCTGCCTGCCGGTGGACGCGGATGGGCTGTCGCTGACGGCTCTTTCTGCCAGCGATGCGGCGGTGTGCTACGTCACCCCCAGCCACCAGTTCCCCACCGGGGTCACCATGCCCGCCGGACGCCGGGCCGAGCTGCTGCACTGGGCAGCCCGCGCCCCGGGGCGGCGGTACATCATAGAGGACGACTACGACTCCGAGTTCCGTTTTGACACCCGTCCGCTGCCCAGTTTGCAGGGCATGGCGGGCGCAGACGGCCCGGTGGTGTACCTGTCCACCTGCTCCCGCAGCCTTGCCCCGGGCATCCGCATTGCCTATATGGTACTGCCCCGGCAGCTGCTGGGCGCGTGGCAGGCCAAGTACCGGCTGTACTCCGGCACGGTGGGGCGGTTTGAGCAGCAGACGCTGGCGCGCTTTATCACCGGGGGGTATTTCACCCGGCACTTAGCGCGGGAGCGCACCGCCTACAAAGCCCGCCGGGATGCGCTGGTGGCGGCGCTGCGCACCTCCTTTGCACCGGAAGAGCTGACCCTTGCGGGGCTGCACACCGGCCTGCACCTGCTGGCACAGCTGAAAGACCCGCCGCCGGACGCCGCCCTGCGGGCTGCTGCCCGGCAGTACGGGGTGCGCTGTTCCCTGCTGAGCGACTACGACCTGACCGGCACGGCGCATTCTGCCGCCGGGACGCTGGTGTTAGGTTACGGCTCGCTGCCGGATGCGGACTGCGCCGCCGCCGGGGAGAGGTTGAAAAAGCTCTGCACCGCCGCCCGGGAAGCATCGGACACCGTATAGTGTCCGCCTGCCCAGTCCCCGGGCAGGGCGTCAGCGGTGATATCCACCGGCTCGGCGCTGGTGGCTAAAAATTCCAGCGTGCGTTCCAGTGTCGCAAGGTCTACGGCGGTCAGGCTGGTCAGCAGGCTGCTGCTCACCTCCCGCAGTCCCTGCGGCAGGGTGGTGGGCAGCAGCTCCAGCGCCTGCCGGAAAAACGCATCCCACACCGCCGCCCGGGCAGCGGCGCTGCGCCGGGGCGAAAGAGAAGTGTCGGCATCCAGTGCCGCTAAAAAGCTGTGGGCATCGGCGGCAGAAATGCCCTGCACCCCGGTGCCCTTGCCGTACCGCGCCAGCTGCTCCGGTGTGAGCGCCCCGGTAAAGCCCACCCGCACTGCGCCGTACCGCGCCGCAAGCTTTGTCAGCACCGCCGGGGCGATGGCAAGATAGTCGGTATCCTCCGGCAGGGCGAATACCTCGCCCAGCGCCTCCCGGCAGCGGGCGGGGCCCGCGGCGGCGTAACAGTCCGCAAGGGGGACATTTTTGCCCCCAAAGGGCACTTCCAGCGCGGCGGGCACCGCCAGCAGATGGATGCAGTTCTGCCCGGCGTTCAGGTAGGCCAGCACAAAGCCCGGGGTCTCGTCTGCCACACACAGCAGCACGGTACACCGGTCGGCGGCTTTGGGCAGACGGATGGGCACCCCGCTCTGGCTTTTTGCGGCCTGCCGCAGACTGCTGCGCAGCTGGGCGCGGCTGAGCAGCACCGTGCCGCCCACCAGCGGCAGCAGCACCAGCAGGGCGGCGCACAGCGCCGCCCAGAAGGGACGCCAGCCGCTGCGTTTTGCGTGTTTCATGGCTCTGCCTCCTTTTTGTGCATAAAGCATGACCCAACGGGCGACCCTTTATGCAGAAAGGCAGGGATGCTGTATGGATAAAACAAATACCCCCAACGAAAAAGACCGCGAGGAGCAGGAGGACTTCTGGCTGACGCTGGAACCCCTTCCCGTCCCCGACCCCGAAAAGCCCTCCGCACCGCATGAGGACTAAGGCTGCTGCATAAAATGCGGTAAAGGGGTGAGCCGTTTCTCGTTACGCCCCTTCTGTGAAAATGTGTTTGGAGCGGCCCGCAGGCCGCGACAAACACGAAATTATAAATAATTTTTCCGCTGAATATGCCCAGAGTGTAACGGAGGGCATTTCAAATCGTACCACCACAAAGGAGGCCACGAGATGCCAGAGCGGTTCATGCGGGGAGTCGAGGCCGTGAACGGCATCGTGTGGGGGCCGATGGGGCTGGGGCTGCTCTTCGGCACCGGGCTGCTGCTGACGGTGCGCACCGGGGGCTTCCAGCTGCGGCGGTGGGGCTACTGGATGCGGCACACCCTCGGCGCTATCCTGACCGACCGGAGCGTCACCGCCCATACCGCCCGCGAGGAGCAGGCCATCAGCCAGTTCCAGAGCCTGTGCACCGCGCTGGCGTCCACCATCGGCACCGGCAACCTTGTGGGGGTGGCAACAGCCATCCTTTCCGGCGGGGCGGGGGCGGTGTTCTGGATGTGGGTCATGGCGCTGCTGGGCATGATGACCAGCTACGCCGAGAACGTGCTGGGCATCTACTACCGCCGCAAAGACCCGGCGGGCGGCTGGCGCGGCGGGCCAATGTACTACCTGCGGGATGGCCTTGGCGGCAAGCCGGGGCGGGTGCTAGCGGTGCTGTTTGCTGCGTTCTGTGCGCTGGCAAGCTTTGGCATCGGCAACCTGAGCCAGCTCAATTCCATCGCAGGCAATCTGCAGGCGGCTTTCGGCGTGCCGGAGGCCGTCACCGGCGCGGTGCTGGCGGCAGTGTCGGCAGTGATCTTGCTGGGCGGGCTGAAGCGAGTAGCCGCTGTGGCGGAAAGGCTTGTCCCCGCCATGGCACTGCTGTACATTGTAGGGGCACTCACTGTGGTGGGGGTGCACATCACTGCCGTCCCGGCGGCGCTTGCCGCCATCGTAAAGGGTGCGTTCGGGCTGCGCGCCGCCGGTGGGGGCATGGTGGGCTACGGCCTGTCCCGGGCGGTCACTTGGGGCTTCAAGCGGGGTGCTTTTTCCAACGAGGCCGGGCTTGGCTCCTCGGTGATGGTGCACGCGGCTTCCAACGTAAAAGAGCCGGTGCAGCAGGGCATGTGGGGCATTTTTGAGGTGTTTGCAGACACCATGGTGGTGTGCACCCTGACGGCGCTGGTGGTGCTGACCTCCGGCTTTGTGGATCTGGACACCGGGCGCATTGCCGCCGGGGCGGTGGGCAGTGCACTGGTGGGGCAGGCCTTTGACGCCGTGTTCGGCACGCTGGGGTCAAAGCTCATTGCGGTGTGCATCCTGCTGTTCGCTTACTCCACCACTCTTGGCTGGAGCTGCTACGGCTGCAAGGCCGTGGAGTATCTCTTCGGCGCAGGGGCTGGGACATTTTACCGGGTGCTGTTCGTGGCGCTGATGCCGCTGGGCGCGGTGATGCGGCTGGACCTTGCATGGACGCTTTCCGACACCTTCAACGGCCTGATGATGCTGCCGAACCTCATCGGCGTGGTGGCGCTGTCCGGTACGGTGGTACGCATCACCCAGAACTACCTCGCCCGCAAGCTGCACGGCAGCCCCGCGCCGCCGCTGTTGTCTGCGGGTGAGACGATTTAAAATCGTCAGCCGTCCCCTTGTCCCGGGGCGGAGTTTGTGCTATGCTAAGGGATACAAGCGATTTTTTGCGCTGAGAGGAGGAGCCCCATGGCCGCCGTAAAAACACGGAATACCGCTACCCTTATGACCGAGGGCAGCATTGTAAAAAGCCTGCTGCTGTTTGCCCTGCCGCTGATCTTCGGCAACCTGCTGCAGCAGATGTACAACACCGCCGACAGCATCATCGTGGGCAATTTTGTGGGCAGCAATGCCCTTGCCGCCGTGGGCTCCAGCGGGTCGCCTATCTACCTGCTCATCGGCTTCAGTCAGGGGCTTGCCGTGGGCGCGGGCGTGGTGGTGTCGCAGTATCTGGGCGCGGGCGACCACAAGGAGACCCGCGAGGCGGTGCACACCTCCCTTGCCATTGCGGTGGTCATGGGGCTTTTGCTGACGGTGGGCGGCGTTGCCTGCGGGCGCGCTTTGCTGGTGGCCATGAACACCCCCGCCGAGGTGCTGGCCGATGCCGTGACCTATATCCGCATCTACTTTGGCGGGGTGCTGTTCAGCGTGGTGTATAACATGACCGCCGGCATCCTGAACGCCGCCGGCAACTCCCGCCGCTCGCTGGTGTATCTGGCATGGGCGTCGGTGACCAACATCGTGCTGGACTTTGTGTTCATCGTGGGGCTGCGGATGGGGGTGGCGGGCGCTGCCATCGCCACAGACCTGAGCCAGCTGGTGTCCTGCGTGCTGAGCCTGCGCTTTTTGATGAAAAGCGAGGACGCCTGCCGGGTGGAGCTTTCCGCCATCCGGCTGCACCGCAAAATGGCAGGCCGCATCATCCGGGTGGGTCTGCCCACCGGCATCCAGAATATGGTCATCTCCTTTTCCAACGTGCTGGTGCAGGCCAGCGTAAACAGCTACGGCGCCGCCGCCATGGCGGGCTTTGCGGCCTACATGAAGATCGATGGCTTCAACATCCTGCCGGTGAGCAGCATCAGCATGGCCGCCACCACCTTTGTGGGGCAGAACTACGGCGCGGGGCGTCTGGACCGGGTAAAGCGTTCGGTGTGGGTCACCCTTGCTATCGGGGTCATCTACACCCTTTGCACCGGCGCTGCCCTGCTGGCCGGGCAGGATGCCATCCTGCACCTGTTCACCGCCGACGAGGCCGTGGTCACCTACGGCAAGCTGGCCATGCGGTGGTTCTGCCCGTTCTACTTCCTGCTCAGCATCCTGCACGGCCTTGCCGGTGCCGTGCGCGGCACGGGTGCCAGCATCCCACCCATGGTGGTGCTGCTGGTCTCGCTGTGCCTATTCCGGGTGGTGTGGATCCAGTTTCTGCTGCCCTTCTTCTCCGGCATCGAGGGCGTGTTCATCCTCTACCCCGTCAGCTGGGGTCTGGGCGCATTGCTCATGATCCTGTATGCGTGGAAGGGCAAGTGGATGGAGTATCATACATAACATTTTTACAAACAACGACCCGCCGCACTGAAAGAGATGCGGCGGGTCGTTGTTTTTCAGGTACTCCTGTCGGGGCCACTTACCATGCAAAGCCCACGGAGTCCATGTCGATTTTCTTTTCCATCAGCCCCAGACGGCTCTCGATGAAGTTGACAGCCATATCCGGCCACTGGGCGATCTGGGTATAGTAATCCACATAGCCCTTGGTGCCAGTGCCCAGACCCACACCGTGGGGCGCATCAGGTGCCAGATAGAAGCTGAAGTCCGTGAAGATATTTGCGCACTCCGGCAGAGAGGGCAGCATCATCGCACTCAGGCCATCTTTCTGACCCACAACACCAAAGACCGGAGGCAGGTTGGGGTTCTTCGTGAAGTTCAGACCGGTGACGAACAGGCCGTAGATGGGGATTGCCACATTCAGGTCGGCGCTCTCATGGTCCACAGCATCGCAGACGTAGCTGGGGTAGACCTTATCCGGGGTATTCGTAGTGCCGAACTGGTCGGCCACCACCTGCATCACATTCATGCCGCCGGCAGAGAAGCCCACAGCGATCATGATATCGGTCTTGCCGATGTGTTTTTCAGAGGCGTTGTGGCGGATGTAGCGGATAGCGCGTGCCAGATCCAGCTGCTGATCCACAGCGGCGTAGGGGTTGACGCGGCGCTGCAGCACAAAAGCGTTGTAGCCGTTCTTGTTGAAGAACTCGGCCACAGGGTAGCCTTCCACCACGTTGTTGCGGTGGGTGCTGCCGCCGCCTGCAATAATGATCACGTTGCCCTTCACCTTGCCCTGATCCCGCAGCAGGTACGGGTTCAGGAAGGGACGGAAGCCCTCGTTATCGTAGCAATTTTCCCAGTTGGTGGGCAGCGGAGATTCCACGGCCATCTGATCTCCCCAAATTTCCCAAACGGTGCTCTTGGGGTCCTTGATCTGGCGCAGCGCCTTGCGGGCATTGGTCAGAGCAACACACATCTCGTAGTGGGAGGCGTTGATACCGGGCACAGCTGCACCGTCCACCTTCTCGTACTGAGCGCGGGACAGCTTGTGGAACAATACATAGAACTTGTCAAAATCACCCCGGAAAGCAGCCGGATAAAAGGCTACCTCGCGGGAGAGGCGGAGTTCCTCTGCCACCATGGCCTGCACCTCAGCATCGGTGTGCACGCCAGCGTTTTCAGCAAAGGATGCGGGCGCCATGCCAGCCACTGCGCCCATGGTCACAGCAGAAGCGGCAGAAAGCTTCATAAAGTCTCTTCTGTTCATCATCATTTCTCCTTTTAAATGCAGACGGCTCATTTGTGCAGAGCAAAGCCGCCCAAAGCTGTGCAGCAAACGCCCTGCTGCCGGGCCCGATAGACATTCCAGTTGTATCATGCCATCGAAATCTGCACAAATCGTACCACAATACAATGCACTTGTAAATAGATTTTATTGTTTTTGTGCTAAATCGATATATTAGTATGCCAGTTCTTGTGAAAATCAACAAGCATGAGAATGGGTACAAAAAAGGACTGCCGTGCTGGTGCACGGCAGTCCTTTTTTATCTTATTACAGCTTTTCAAACACCAGAAAGCGGAAGGCGATGGTGGTGGTGAGCTGCGGCAGAGCCGCAAGGCGGGCAGCACCGTCGCGGGGCGTTTTCCAGTAGTAGGGGGTCATGGCAAACAGGGCTTCCAGCTGGGCGGCGGGCACAGTGATGGTGCCCTGCACCTCACGCTCATCAATGGCGCGGAAGCCCGGGTACTCCACCTGCTGCACCGGGTTTTTGTAGGGCTTTTCGTAGAGCACAGCCTTCATCTGGTACAGATGCTCTGCCCCCGGCACAACATAGATCATGCGCCCGCCCGGGCGCAGAACCCGGCTGAATTCCTCCTGTGCAAAGGGCGAAAAGCAGTTCAGCAGCACATCTGCCCAGCCGGTGCGCACCGGCTGGCTGAAGCTGGACGCCACCGCGTACTGCGCGGCGGGCAGCGCCTTTGCCGCCAGCCGCACGGCGGGCTTTGCGATATCGAACCCGGCCAGCTGCAGCGGTTTTTCCGCCGCAGCGAACTGCTGCGCGATGCAGCGGTCGTACCAGCCCTCGCCGCAGCCTGCGTCCAGCAGATGCAGCGGGGCGTCCTTCGCGGCGGGCACGCCGTGGGCAAGGCACAGCTCCCCCAGCGCCTGCCCGAAAATGCCGTAGTATCCGGCGTTCAGGAAGGCGCGGCGGGCAGCTACCATCTCCTTGCTGTCCCCGGGGGCTTTGGTGCGCATGCTCTGCACCGGCAAAAGATGCCAGTAGCCCTCCCGGGCGCGGTCAAAGCAGTGGCCTTTTTCACATTTCAGGTCATTCTCCCCTTGCAGCGCACCGCCGCACAGGGGGCACTGCCACGGGGCAAAGGCTTCGTTCCGGCTCATACTTCTTCGCTGTGATCCTCAATGGGTGCGGTAGCACCGCCGTGGGCGTCCATATACTCCTCAAAACTGGTGTACTTCTGCTGGGGCGGGCGGCGGCTGATGAGCATCAGCCCCGGGTCCTCGTCCCGGGCGGCAGCATTGCGGCCGCGGCGGGCAGGCTCGGCCTTGGGGGCACGGGGTGCGCTGACGGTGCGGTTCTGGCTGCCGGCATTGCCGCGCTCGTTGCGGGCAGGGCGGGCGTTATTGCTCTGGGCTGCGGGGCGGGCATTGCGCTGTTCACCCCGGTCGTTGCGGCGGCTGCCGCTGCGGTTTGCGTTCTGGTTATTTTGGGGCTCCTGTGCGCTGCGGATGGCGGGTGCTGCCGGAGCAACAGGAGTCTTGCGTGCCGGGCGCAGCGGAGTAGCCTCCGGGGCGCTGACAAAATGGGGGTCAAATTTGGGCTGGACGTTGCTGCCCCGGGCGGGGGCAGCATTCTCGCGGCGGGCGCGGGGCGCTGCCGCCTCCTTGGGGGCGTTTGCGCCCCGGTTGTTGGCGCGGCGGTCGTTGCGGGCCCCGCGCTTTGCGTTGCTGTCTTGCATCAGTGTTTCCTCTTTTTTCGGTTTTGCAGGCACCGCGTTCTTTGCAGCCTTCGACTCCTGCTTCGGCGCGGGCGCAGCTGCCTTTGCAGCTTTTGCGGGCGCAGTTTCGGCCTGTTTTTTCGGCGCTTCGGCCAAGTTTTCCGCTTCGGGGCGGGGCTTTTTGCCACGCACGGGCAGCACCGGGCGCACCGGGGCGGGCACGCCGTCCCACGGGTGGCCGGATACCACCGGGATCTTGCGGCGGTTCAGCTTTTCAATGCCTGCCAGATACTCCTGCTCCTCCGGGGCGCAGAAGCTGACGGCGGTGCCGTCCGCACCGGCGCGGGCGGTGCGCCCGATGCGGTGCACATAGGTCTCCGGCACCTCGGGCAGGTCGTAGTTGAACACATGGGAAAGCTCGCTGATATCAATGCCGCGTGCGGCGATATCGGTCGCCACCAGCACCCGGGTCTTGCCGGACTTGAAATCCTCCAGCGCGGTCACGCGGGCAGTCTGGCTCTTGTTGCCGTGGATGGCGGCGGCGGGGATGCCCTGCTTTGTCAGGTCTTTTGCGATCTTATCCGCGCCGTGCTTGGTGCGGCTGAACACCAGTGCGTTGACCACCGGCGGCTGCAAATTTTTGATGAGCCACGGCAGCAGCAGCTTTTTGTTGCCCTTTTCCACATAGTACAGGCTCTGCTGGATGCGGTCCACGGTGCTGGACACCGGATCCACCTTGACAAAGGCGGGGTCATGCAGGATGCCGGCAGCCAGCTGCTCGATCTCGGCGGGCATGGTGGCACTGAACATCAGGTTCTGGCGCTGGGCGGGCAGCTTTGCAATGACCTTTTTCACGTCATGGACAAAGCCCATGTCCAGCATCCGGTCGGCCTCGTCCAGCACAAAAATTTCCAGTGCGGACAGGTCGATAAAGCCCTGCCCGATCAGGTCGTTCAGCCGTCCCGGGCAAGCGATGAGGATATCCACGCCCTTTTTCAGCGCTTCCACCTGCGGTGCCTGTCCCACACCGCCAAAGATGACGGTGCTGCGCAATTTCAGGTACTTGCCGTAGGCTTCAAAGCTTTCGCCGATCTGCAAGGCCAGCTCCCGGGTGGGGGTCAAAATCAGCGCACGGACAGCGCCCTTGCGGCGGGGTGCGTTGGCGGTGAGCCGGTCCAACATGGGCAGCGCAAAAGCCGCCGTCTTGCCGGTGCCGGTCTGGGCGCAGCCCATCAGATCCCGGCCTGCCAGCACCGGCGGGATGGCCGCTGCCTGAATGGGCGAGGGGGTCTCGTAGCCCGCTTCCTGCACAGCACGCAGCAGCGGGGCGGACAGATTCAGTTCTTTAAATGTCATGGTTCTCCTATTATTCTGTGATCTTCCGGCACTCGATGTAGTAGCGCTTTTCCTCTGCGTGTCCCATGCTGAAGGTCTTGCGGGGCAGCACACCGCCCATCACAACGCCGCGGAACAGGTCGCTCTTGGCGAAGGGCGGCATCAAAAACGCCACGGCGCCCTGCTTGCACAAAGCGCGCACAGCCGGCTCGTCATGCACATAGTCCACCTTTGCTTCCGGGTGGCGCTCGATATAATCCGAAATAAAATCGTCGATGGTGCCCACGGTCAGCGGCTCGGTGGGGTCCTCAAAGCTGAGCACATTGGCCATGTGGGGGCCCGCCAGCGTAAAAGGCTGCTTTTTGCTGCCGCCAAAGCAGCAGCCTGCCATGTTGGAATCGCTCCATGTAATCAGGCTCAGCAGTACGGTGGCGCAGTCCACATTGAACAGCACCCGGTGGATGGGCTCGATCTCAATGGCCGGGGAGTGCACGTTGCACACCTCTGCCAGACACCAGCGGGCGGGGTGATTTTCTGCCTGCTCCGGGGTCAGGGTCTTTTTCAGCTCCTCCCAGCAGGCCTTTGCGGTAGCCAGCGAGTGGTTGCCATCGCCCACGGCCAGCGTCAGCGGGTCGCGGCGGGTGGCATCGGGGTATTTCTTGTCAAATTCTTCCTGACTGCCCAGCACGGTCAGAGCATTTTCGATCTGCGCAATGAGGGCGGGGTCCTCCACCGCCCAGCCTGCCACATGGCCGCCGCCCAGCATCAGCTCGCCCTCGTATACCTTGGGCAGGCTGTCCTTGTGGGCGGCAATGGGCTCGATGAGGGTGCAGTCCGGGTCATCGGCCAGCATCATGATATGGGGCGTTTCCAGCGCAGCGCCGGTACGCACCTTCATGCGGGGCGGGATGCGGCTTTCCACGGTGCACTCGCTGGGGCGCACGGTGCATTTTTCGCCCCGGCGGTAGCTGTAAGCCTCCAAGTCCACACGTCCTACAAGACCCTGCCGCACCCGGCCGCTCCGCTCGGTGCGCTCCACATAGATAAAGCCGTCCACTGCCCGGGTGAGCACGTTTTGGGCGTAGTCCTGCATGGTGGCGTGGATCTTTTCCACCCGCGCGTCGGCGTCTCCGTCCTCCAGATACACCTCCGGCAGGATCAAGTTCAGGGTGCTGGGCGCACCCGCAGCGGTCTCTTCTGCCCGCTGCCAGTAGCTGCGGTCGCTGGTGAACTGGTCACAGGCAATGCAGCCCCACTGCTCCAGCGGCACCTGCTCCGAAGGCAGCAGGATGTGTGCGGGTGCAAAACAGGTAGTCGGTTTCATAGTCGTTTCCTCCCCTCTTTAAAAGCCGCTTCTCAGCGGAACGCTGCGGTATCGTGCACCACAACGTGCTTCACACCGGCGTCGGCAGCGGCCTGCTCCAGCGCAGCGCGGCTGTCCGCATCCAGTGCGGTGCTGCTGGTGACCAGCAGATTTTCCATGCCAAGGGACGTACCGGTGGTGCCAAGGGCATCGGTGGCAGCGGTGCACAGGGCGTCCGGGTAGCTGACCCACAGTGTCACGCTGCCTGCAAAGCGGGTCTGCCATGCGGCGATATCCGCCGTCAGCTGGGCGGCGCGCCCCTCCCGGCTCTTGCCGCCGGAAGCGCCGAAGTCCTGCTTGCGGGTGATGATATTGGGGAACTGCACCCCGGTAAGCACCACCTGCTCGTAGCCCATGCTCCGCACCTCCTCAATGAGGTCGCCGACATACTGCACCGCGCTTGCGGCAAAGGGGTTCATCCATGCCTTGCCGCCCTTGGCTGCGCTGACGTTATCCAGCCAGAGTCTGTTGCCGTCGTAGTGCACGCCCATGCTGCGGTCGGTGTACACCGACACCGGGTCGGTAAAGGCGGCAAGCTGTGCCGCCGGGATAATGCCCTCCTCCCGCAGGATGGCGGCGATATTGGCCGCATCCACCGGGTTTTCGGTGATGCTCTGGGCAGCGGCTGCCACCCCGGAAGCGTAGTACACCGTGCCAGCGGCGTCTTTCAGAGTGACAAGGGCGTAGTCTGCGCCCTGCTGCTTCAGCTGCCGGGCGGCGGCGCGGATGGCGGCTTCATCGGTCAGGGTGGTCACGTCCAGCTCTGCCCAGCTGCCGCCGGTAATGGCCTTGCCGTCCAGCGGCTTTTCCTCCTCCGGCTCAGACGCTGCCTGCGAAGCAGCTGCGCTGCTTGCCGCCGCAGAGGAGGAGGCTGCTGCCTCGGCGCGGGAAGCGCTTTCGGCCTCCAGATCCCGGTCCTTGACCACGGTATACCATGTGTGGGTGGCCCAATCCAGCACATGGGGTGCGGCAAACCATGCTGCTGCCAGCACTGCCACTACCAGCACCACGATGCCGATGCCGCGCTTTACGCGCGTTTCCCTGCTGTAAAAGCTGCGGTGATAATGCTTGACCTTCTGACGTTTATTCTTAGCCATGGTATCCTTTCCTCCCTGTCTGCATTACAGGATGACGGAATGTCCGGTAAAGCCATAGATCGCCAGCGCCAGCACGCCGATATACACCAGCGTGATGGGCAGGCCGCGGAATGCCTTGGGGATGGCTTTGCTGCGCAGGCGGTGGCGCGCCTCGGTGACCAGCAGCACCGCCAGCACATAGCCAAGGCCGCTGCCAAGGCCAAAGCCAAGGC
>OJQV01000753.1_pt1 | contig 19555 bp, 19 predicted proteins | sample 1598821 | NCBI WGS metagenome assembly OJQV01 (sample SAMN03922509, study PRJEB24848) | human gut metagenome | isolation source: stool sample | host: Homo sapiens | place: Germany | collected 2011-11 | reverse complement strand
TAAGCGCCACCTCCGGCATCATCGCATATCGGTGCGAAAATCTTATATTACATATTAATTATAATATAAACCTTTTCGCAGACCCGTTTATTATATATAACTAAGTGCGATTTGTCAATACATAACTGAAAAATAATTCAAAAATTTTTTCGTTATTTTTCACAAAGTTTCTTTATAAAAATCGTTAGATTTCACAATGAAAATTTTATATAAAAAAACGCACCTCCTTGCGGAAGTGCGAAAAAATCACATATAACACGTGTTTTTTATTCTAAAACAGCAATTTAATTTGATCCTATACGAACCACATTAAGTGAAGCTTCTTTTGAATCATAATTGTCTGAGCTGGGCACCACACTGATAACAGTAGGAACGGTGTCTATCTCAACAGGTACGGAAATAACCGCTGTTACAGTCTGCTTGGGCGCAAGAAAACTGTGTTTGAACACAGCGCCGTCAACAGGCATACCGTTCTGATGAATCCTTACGGCATAGACATCGGGAAATTCCGTTTCACAATTAGAAGTAACTACGCCGTTATAATCAAGCTGATATATTCCTGTTCTGCTGACAACAACATCGGAAGAGCCGTCAACATGTGAAATAGCTGAACCTGACGAAGTGGGAGTTGCCGCAAAAGAATACGGAACAGCTACGTTTGAAGCCTGAACTGCAAAGTTGTGAGCCGTTACTGCGTCCGCCGTAAGAGCATCAGCAGACGGTCCTGTCGGACCAGTGGGACCTGTTGGACCTGTCGGACCAGTGGGACCCGTTGCACCTGTGGGACCCGTTGCGCCTGTAGCGCCGTCTGCACCATCTGCGCCTGATGCACCCGTGGGTCCTGTGGGGCCTGTGGCTCCTGTAGCGCCTGTAGCTCCGGTTACACCTGTAGGACCTGTAGAACCTGTTGCGCCTGCGGCGCCGTCTGCACCAGATGCGCCCGTGGGACCCGTTGCACCTGTGGGACCTGTTGCACCCGTTGCGCCGTCTGCGCCTGATGCACCCGTAGGTCCTGTGGGGCCTGTGGCTCCTGTAGCACCTGTGGCTCCGGTTACACCTGTAGGACCTGTTGCGCCCGTAGGACCGGTTGCACCTCTATCTCCGGGAAGTCCGATGGGACCTTGCGATCCTACAGGACCCTGAGCACCGGTAGGCCCTGTTGGGCCAGCGGGTCCTGTAGGGCCTGTAGCACCTGTGGCTCCGGTATTTCCTTTAAGTCCCATCATTCCGGTTGCACCCGTAGCGCCTGTTGCCCCTGTCGGCCCTGTAGGACCGCCTGCAGGGCCAGTAGGGCCCGTGGGACCGGTTGGACCCGTTGCGCCTGTATCGCCTTTACAGCAGATGCTGCATGAGCATTTATCATCATTTTTGCAGCAGCATACGGCATCTCTGTCAAAACCTTTATAATGAGTCATATATCTTAATCCACCCTGAATTTTCAATATAGATACAGATTAGTGTATCCGTTACCATTATATTTTGAAAAATCAGTTTACGTTACCCGAAAGAGAACTAAAATATTTTTTATTATATAAATATTCTTCGGCATCGGGTCTGTATTTCCCTGCTATCTCGTTATAATATTCAGCCTGTTTTGTGTCTCCGAGTCTGTCATAACATACTGTTAACTGAATAGCGGGAATAAAGCCGTATGACGAATAATCAACAAAAGCGCCGCTGTGTGTATCAGGCTCCGATGAAAGCGCAAGAGAGTACCAGTAAGCCGCAGTTGAAAACTCGCCCTGTTCAAGAAAAATCTTACCTATTTCACAGCATATTTCAGCGCGTGGCTGAGAATAATGAAACGAACGGAAAAGCGCGTCAAGAGCATACCTGTCTCCCTTTGTTTTTCTTAGGCAGTAAGAAAGAATTTTACATGCCTCTATATTATTTTCAACCCATCCCCTGCCCTCTTCGAGAAATTCAGTAAGTTTTGAGGCGGCAAGTGAATAATGCGAATGATAATACAGCTCTCTGCCGAAATAGAATTTATCGCGCGCGGAGAAAGGCTCGCCTAATTTTTCCTGTTTTAAATAAATATTTAAATTTCTCTCAGAATAATGCTTTTTTATGCTCTTATGAGTAACTGCGGCATCATAATAAACAACATTTCCTCCGTACTCAACAGCCTCATGCACTCTGCCGTGCCATTTGAAGTCCCTGCTGCGTTTTAAAATTCTTTCACGGTAGAATGAAAACAGCGGCTTGGAATTTTTATCAAATGACGTATTATAGGGCAACATAATAACGTCCTCTTTACCGCTTAAATTCTTTTTAAGCTGTTTAAGTTTATCAAGATCGCTTTCAAGAATTACATCATCTGCATCAAGCCACATAACATAATCACAGGACGCTTTGGAAAAAGAATAATTACGCGCCGCCGAAAAATCATCACACCACTCAAAACTTAATATCTTGTCTGTGTATTTCGCGGCTATATTTTTAGTTTCATCAGTGCTGCCCGTATCTATTATAACTATCTCGTCAAAAAATCCTTTGACGCTTTCAAGACAGCGCGCCAAGGTTTTTTCTTCATTTTTGGCTATCATACAAAGGCTTATAGTCTGCAAATTTATCACCCATGACTATAATATGAGAAAAAAATAAAAGCGGAATTAAAACCGTAAAGATTTTAATTCCGCTGATTGATACTGATTATTTGTCTTCGCCCATAAGCTGTTTCCAATGAATCTTGCAATACTCCTTGCCGTCAATAGGAGGATAATCTTCGTCATCTACCTTTGCAGCATTATAGCAGTCATATTCTTCGTTATATTCGCATCTATGAACATCTTCGCCGCCCTCGCTGAGGCCAGGTATAAACGAATAAAGGAAAATTCCGAAAACGGCAACAGCTATAACAGCCGCGCCCGCTCTGCCTGAAGTCCATTTTAAAAATTTGATTTTTGCAAGGTCTATCTTATCCAGTGCAGTAAAAGGCTTAACATTGGAAATAAGATACATCAGACCCTTCATGATGAAATAGCCGGCAACACCGGAAAGGGTGCCTATTATCATACCGCCGAGAACATCGGTGGGATAATGAACCATCAGATATACACGGCTTCCCATTGTGCACGCAGCTATAGCGGGGAAAATCCATGCAATTTTCTTTTTGCCTTCAGACCTGAAAACAAGAGCCATAGATACTGCTACCTCAAAAGCCGCAGTTGTATGACCGCTTGGGAATGAATAATCCGCCTCGCTCAGCGCACCGGCTCCTAAATACGCCTGCCAGTAAAATTCAACATCCTGCAGTGTATTATACGGTCTGATTCTTAAAACGGCAGGCTTTGCTATTACATTTGTAACAAGAGTGCCAACAATGATTGCAAAAACAAGGGCAAAGCCGTATTTTCTTGTCTTTTTAAAAAGCATAAGCACAACGCCGAGAACAACCATTGGAATAACAAAAGCCTCATCACCGAAAGAAGTGAAAAGCTTTGCAACAACAGTTAAAAATGAATTTTGAATATCCGCGAAGAAACGGAATACGGCGATATCAAAATTATAAAACAACTTATCAATTGAATCGCCTATGGTAAGAAGCATAAAATCCATAAGGAAACCTCCGTAAACTTAATAACACAATATTACCAAACGAAAGCTTAGATTTCAAGTGCGGATTTGCTGATTTGTTACAAGTTATTAACATATAATCAATAATTGTATGATAACTTAATGGAAATTAAATTTCAAAGGGAGAAATATGATAACTAATCCTTACAAGGTGCTGGGAGTACCGGACGGGGCTTCAGAAGAAGAGTGCGCAAAGGCATACAAAAAGCTGGCAAAAAAATACCACCCCGACCTCAATCCTAACGACAAACATGCCGCCGAAAAAATGGCGGAAATAAACGCGGCGTTTGACCAAATCAAAAGCGGCGCGGCTAAGCAGGGCGGAAGCACATACTCCTCTTCCCGCAGAAGCCGTTCAGGTTCATCGGCGCCCGACTATTATACCTCTATAGCGCAGTTCATCAACAACAGGCAATTTACACAGGCGCTTAATTTGCTTAATAACATTGAAGATAGAACTGCTCAGTGGTATTATCTTTCAGCGCTGGCAAACTACGGAGCCGGAAGAAGAGAAATATCGCTTTCTCACATACAGCAGGCTTGTGCAATGGCTCCTGAGAACTACACTTACCGTGCAACTTATGACAGGATAAGAATGAGCGCACAGAGAGGATTTGTAAATCCGTTCGGCGGATTTGCTGAATTTGAAGATGATTTCGGTAACTCAACACACGAAAGACGAGCTTACAATGTAAAGAGCGGAGGCTGCCTTTCCAGAATTTTTAAATTCATCCTGCTGCTTATAGTTGTCAGACTTATTTTTTATCTTTTAACGCTTGCTTTCAGCGCAGGAAGCGGGCACAGCGGAAACAACTACAATCCTTCGCCGGAACCGCAGACGGGTTACAGCGAGGAATACACAACGGAATACGGTGACAGCGGCGATTCATCAGTTTATTTTGGTGAAAGAACAGGAGATTCACAGTATTACTGATAACTATTCCCTATTATTACAAGTCGAAAGGACAATGCATTTAAATGAAAAAGTTTTTTACGGACTTAGCGGTTAAATTTCAAAGATTTATGTATGGCAGATACGGAATCGATCAGCTTTACAGAGCATTGCTTTGGTTTTATCTTGCGGCTATCATTCTTGCGATGATACTCGGCAGAGCTGTTGACGGAATATTTTATATAATATTCTCTGCAGTTGCGTGGGGACTTTTTATTTTTGCATTTTTAAGAGTGTTTTCAAAGAAAACAGAAAACAGAAGAAAGGAAAACGAAAACTGGCTGAAGTTTGCGGGAATATTTAAAAAGAAATTCAAAGATCTCGGAAACAGGTGGAAATTCAGAAAAACACATGTTTTCAGAACCTGCCCGCAGTGCAAAGCCGTTTTGAGAATGAAAAGAGTAAAAGGAAAGCATGCAGTAGTATGCCCTCACTGCTCAAAAAAGTTTGAGTTCAGAGTACTTTTCTGACATAATTGAAATTCAATCTTTTTTGTGTTAATATATGTGCATGAGGTGAGAGTATTATGCATATAAAGGAGAGTGCCGAAAACTATCTTGAAACGATACTTGTAATACACAACGAAAAGGGATATTGCAGATGTATCGACATAAGCAACAAAATGGGATTTTCCAAGCCTTCCGTTTCGGTATATATGAAGAATTTGAGGGAGGACGGATATGTATCCATTGACAATAACGGCGATATTACGCTGACTGACAAAGGCCGTGAAATTGCCGAAAAGATATATGAGAGGCACAATGTCATAGCAGGATTTCTTATGCAGCTGGGCACAAGCGAAGAAACGGCGTATCAGGATTCCTGTAAAATAGAACATGACATCAGCGAGGAGAGTTTTCAGCTTATAAAAGCTCAGTATTATAAAAACAAAAAAGACTAAATAGAGCGTTATAAAAAGTCCCGGAATATATTATCCGGGACTTTTATTTTTTTCTGCAAATATCACATTTTCACAGAGTTGCAATTAATTTTGTTTTTGTGCTTTTTATGTAGTTTTAATCAAATAATATTGCGCCTATGAATTTATTATAAATTGACAGACTTCATCTCCTTGTATAAATTAGATAAGTTTACCTAATTTAGCTTATCTGAAAGTAATTCACATTACAGGGCTGTTATTGCAGCCGAAAGCACGGCAGTGATATCAGGGACGATGACAATCCTGTTGAATGGCCCTGGTCATAACATAATATAACAAGCTATAAGCTAAAGAGGTCTGAGCAGTGCTCAGACCTCTTTTTTGGGAATATTGTTATTACTTGTTTAAATAATCGGAAACCTGAAGAGGAGCGCTGAAATCGCTGTACAAGCGGCTTCCCTCATAGTATTTCCATACTCTAACTCTGAAATAATAATCGGAAACATCACCGTCAACAGAAATCTTTTTGGTAGTTGAACCGCTGCCGGATATAAATTCGCCTTCAACATTCTGAGTGAAATTCTCATCAGTTGCCCACTGTATATAATATCCGTGGGACGCTTCAACCGACCAAGAAGCTTTAACCGTGCTGTCATCAACAGCACTTACTTCAAACTCGCGTACGGGAGAAGGAGCGGCGCATATATGATAATTTGAAGAAACAGAGCATTTTTCATTATACGCAACTACCATTACATCATACTCCCAAGCAGGGGTAAGATCGGTGAATATAAATCTTGCTTCCGTTACATCACCCTTGTAATATTTAGTATTACCCGAAACGATATATACTTTGTATCCGTCAGCGCCATCTACTTTATCCCACTCAAGATAGAGATTTTTGCCGCCTGCACCGCGGGCATAAACATTATATCCTTTAGGTGCGTAAAGTTTATCACCTATAAACTGAGCTGCACTGAAATCGCCGTACAGTTTCGCATCTTTATACCATTTCCACGCTCTTATACGAACATAATAATCTTTGATATTTCCGGGAAGATCAAGATTGCAGGAAGTACCCGAAACATACTCTCCGCCTACATTTTTAGTAAAATTCTCGTCAGTAGCCCACTGCACGTAATAACCGTGTGACGCAGTTTGGCTCCATGTGAGCTTTGCAATGCCGGATGACTGAAGAGAAACGCTGAAATTCTCTACCGGAACAGGCGCCGCGCAAACACGGTAAACTGCTGACGCTTCTTTGCCTTTATCATTATACGCAACTACTTTTACATCATATTCCCACGCGGGAACAAGATCGGTAAAGGTAAATTTGCTTTCGGTTGTATCGCCTTTGAAGTAGCTGTCACTGCCGGAAACTATATACACCTTATACCCGTCAGCATTTTTAACGTCTTTCCAGTCAAGATAAAGATCCGTGCCGCCGTCTCCCCTTGCGTAAACGCTGAAGTTGGATGGTGCGGTCAGCAATCCTTCAAGACTGTAAGGGCTTGAGAAATCTCCGAACACACGTGAATTGTTATAATACTTGAACGCTCTTACACGCACATAGAAATTATCCGCTGCGGACGGCAGTTTTACCGTATAGCTTGTGTTTGCACTGCCTTCAATATATGCGCCTGAAACATTAGAATTGAAATTACGGTCTGTTGACCACTGAATATAATATCCGTGGCAAGCAGCTGTCTTCCAAGATATATTGGCGGTAGTATTATCGTTTTTAAGCACTGCGCTGATGCCGCTTACAGGAGCAGGAGCGGCGCAGATGCGGTATGTTGAACTTGCAGAAGTTCTGGAAGCGTTATAAGCCTCAACAACAACGTCATACTCCCACGCAGGAGTGAGATCGGTAAAGGTGAACTTTGTTTGAGTTGTAGTGCCCTTTAATATTTTGTTTGAACCTGAAACAATGTAAACCTTATATCCTTGAGCGCCGTCTGATTTAGACCAGCTGAGATAAACAGCCTTGCCGCCGTTACCTCTTGCATATACATTTAAGCCATACGGTCTGAACAGACTGTCTTTAGTTGAAAGAGTTTTTGAATAGCCGCCGACTATCTGCTCTGAGCCGTAGCTTCTGCATGAACGGATTCTTACGTAATAATTTTTGCTGTACTGATCGGTTTTAAACTCACAATAGTTTTTGCCTGCATCAACAAATATGCCGCCTGTGTTTTTGGTAAACGCACTGTCTGTTGCATACTGAATATAATAACCGACACCTGATTTTGCCGTCCATGTAGCCCTTATAACATTAGACGATACGGCATTTACATAAAAGTTAGCCGGAGCCGCAGTTGATGAATACGTTGTGTAAGTAGTCTTTGAGCTTACATTTGAGGACGAACCTTTATATGCTTCAATAGCGAATGTATATTTAGTATCCGCCTTAGTGGTAACTCTGTAATTACCGCTCATACCGCCCTCAAGAGTGGCTATTTTTACCCAGTTTCCATTAGTCTGCTGATAAAGATTATAACCGTCGGCATTGAGTTTTTGAGTCCAGTTTAGAATTATCGCTGAGCCGTCCGAAGTTCTTCCGGATGCTTTGAAATTAGCAACGGCATCCGGCTTGGTTGACACAGTAACCGACGAAGAGAAATTATTTGAATAAGTTCGGACATTGCCCGAATAAGTAAAGCCCCTTACCCTGAAGTAGTAGCTTGCGCCCGGATCAAGCCCGCTGACCGTGCCGCTTGTTTTACCGAATACTTCTGCACTGCTCCAGCTTGAGCCGTTCTTGCTGTATTGTATCTGATAGCCCTTTGCGCCTGAAACTGCATTCCACGAAAGATTTACAGAAGTAGTTGATACTGAAGTGGAGCGCAGGTTTTTAGCCGCAGGAATAGAATTTGTATACTCATATTTTATAGAAGACTGCTCGTGATAGCTGCCGCTGACAACCCGGCTGATACCGCTTGCAACCTTTGTGTAATGGCAGGTTGACGGGCTTTTAAATTCAACAAGCGCCGACTTAGCGCCGAGATTTTCATTAACCCAGCCGATTATATAACCCTGAGAAGTGCCGTATGAGCCGGTTTGATCCCTTGAAAGGCCATTTGTGCTTCTGAAGATATCAACGAGCGAGCCGTTTCCGAGAACAGTATTGAGCCAGCCGTGGAAATCAATATAAACATCCATTTTATATGACTTCATAAGATCACGCAAAGCGCAGCTCTCCTGACCCTTGAACTTGCCTGAAATAAAATCGCGGTTCATATCAACATGTGAAGCAGTACATCTGCCGAAAGCCGAGGAGCCGGTTCGGAGATTATTTTTACCGTCAATAGTGCCGTCAGGGTTGGCGCAGGGAACTATAACTATTCTGTAATCTCTCAGCTCTGAGGGATAGTTGGAGTAATATGTAACAAGGTCATTTGCTATATTAACAAGCACTTTACCGTCATGATCGTAGTTATCCTCAAAGCCATGAACTGCAAACGTGCAGAATAAGGTCTTGCTGTTGTTTCCGTTGCCGTTTATAACATAAGCCTCTAAATCTCTGCCGAGAACGCTCTTGCCGTAAACAACTTTGGTAACATTAGACTTATCCATTGCAACTTTCGCGGAAGTCTTATTCAAAGAAATACCGCTGTTTGAATAAACGTATACCGTGCAGTTTGCTCTTACGCCGTTTTCAGTAATTGCCGTAACCACTGCTTTGCCCTCTCCGCGCGCCGTAACAACGCCTGAAGAAGACACAGACACAATATTGCTGTTTGTTGTGGTATACCTGATATTAGCAGGATAAGCTCCGGAGTTGACTTTGGCATTCAGACTGAAGCTCTGCCCTTCATTAACAGATTTTACTGATGCCGAAACAGAAAGGCTTTTTGGCATAGCCTTAACATTTACCGTTATGCTCTTGCTTGAATTTCCGTCAGGCGAATACTTTATTGTGGCACTGCCTGTGCCCTTTGCCGTAATAACACCTGAAGATGTAACGGTAGCAACAGAGGTATTTGATGAGGTGAAAGAGGGTTTAGGAGCTGTCTGCCCGTTATACATTATCACCTGAACCTGCTGTTTTGTTCCAACTGCCATCTGGCTGTTGTAATTAAGATTGTAGCTGTTTGCATCGATTACCGACTGTGATACTGCCGTGCTTTCGGCTGCAAAAGCAGTAAACGCACATACGCCAAGCGCAGTGAAAATCAGTAAGGAAAGCATTATGGAAAGAAATCTTTTTTTCATTTTGCCACGCTCCTGAAATTAAATGATATTGCTTATAGTAATTCTAACATATACAACATGGATATTGCAACATTTATATAAAGATTGTAAAAAAACATATTACAGAAATTAATTGAATTGCAACATTTTTTTACTTTATGTAAATTTTTTCTGTTAAATTCAAAAGAATTGTGCTATAATAGTAACGTAGGCAAAATTTGGTAAAGCGTTATTTACATTTCGTAATAAAACAGGAGGGATAAAATGTATAAAGTAGGCGATGTATTTGTATATGGCTCAAACGGCGCATGCCAAATAACTGATATAAAAGAAGAGAAATTTGCAAGGGAAACAAAAGTATATTATATTCTTTCTCCTTTTTTTGATTCAAGAGAAACTATTTTTGTACCCGTTGACAATGAAGCTCTTACAAACAAAATGAAGGACGTGCTTTCCCGCGACGAAATAATGAAAATGATACGCTCCATTCCAAATTGCGAAAGCATTTGGGACGATAACGCCAATATCCGCCGTGAAGAGTACAAGAAGATCATAAACTCGGCAGACAGAAAAGAACTTCTTAAACTGCTCAAAACTCTGCACGAAAAGAAGTCTTCGCTTGAAGGCACGGGAAAGAATCTTTCTGTTTCAGATGAAAAATACTACAGAAAGGCACAAAGCATAATCCACAGTGAAATAGCAATGGTGCTCGAGCTTGAGATGAAAGAAGTTGAGCACTTTATTGAAACCGTGCTTGAAGCCGCGTAAAATATATAACATTTATCTGTGAATATGATATTATAAGATTAAGTAATTACTAACATTAAATTATTGAGGTGGCAGAATGGCTTTTTTTACGCCTGTTTTGAACTTTTTCTGGAAGCAAAATGAAAAAAACGATTTCAAAAGAATAAGCATGCAGACGCCCGCATCAGGAGTTAAGCAAAAAAACAATCTTCCCTATCTGGCAGATGATTTAGAGGAACATACCCTTGATATTTATTATCCCGAAAACGCAGCAGGAAAACTTCCCGTTATTGTTGACATACACGGCGGCGGATGGATGGCAGGCAGCAAGGAAATAAACAAAAACTACTGTCTTGACCTTGCATCACGCGGATACTGTGTTTTCAACTTAAACTACCGCCTTGCGGGTAAATACAGATTCAAGAATCAGATAGAAGATATTTTTGCGGCGCTTGAATGGATATACAATGCTGCTGAAAACTATCCTGCAGATCTTAACAACTGTTTCCTGACAGGAGATTCAGCAGGCGGGCATTTGGCTTTCTGCGCAGCCGCCATATCAGGCTCGTTTATTTTAAGGCAGGACTTTTGTATAAGTAATCCCCTTATAAAATTCAGAGCAGTCGGTGCGGTATCCCCAGCGGCAGACCTTATAAGCCCTAATCTGATAATGAATATCAATGTACCGGAACTCCTTGGCTCTGATTACAGAAAAAGTCAATATTTAAAATACATGGACATTGATAAGATAGGCATTAAAAATATGCCTCCGTTCTATATTGTCACCTCTTCGGGAGATTTTCTGCACAGCCATTCCTATAAAATGAAAAGAACGCTTGACAGGCTCCATGTTGAAAACCTGCTGCATGACTTTAAAGGAAAATACACCGGCAGAAACCTGCCTCATGTATTTTCTGTGCTTGACCCGAGCCCGTCATATTCCAAAGAATGTATTGAAGAAATGCTTGGATTTTTTGAGGAACATTCAGATAAAAAAGCAATTGCCAAATAATATTCAAAAAAGAAAAAGCCGCTCTGAGAGCGGCTTTTTTATTTTCTGTTAAAGAACTTTTGAAAGGAAATCACGAAGACGCGGGTTCTGGGGATTTGAGAAAAATTCAGACGGAGTATTTTCCTCCTGAATCAATCCGTCATCCATAAAGAGAACTTTGGACGCCACTTCCCTTGCGAATCCCATTTCGTGAGTTACCACTACCATGGTCATACCTTCGTCAGCAAGGTCTTTCATAACCTGAAGCACCTCGCCTACCATTTCCGGATCAAGCGCGGAAGTAGGCTCGTCAAAAAGCATTACCTTAGGATTCATTGCAAGAGAACGAACAATAGCGGCTCTTTGTTTTTGACCGCCTGAAAGGTGGGACGGATAATCATCCGCCTTATCCTCAAGGCCTACTCTTCTGAGCAGAGCCAGTGCGTTTTCGTTTGCCTCTTCTTTGCTCATAAGCTTATGATGAACGGGCGCAAGCGTAATATTTTCCAAGATAGTTTTATTATTAAAGAGATTGAAATGCTGAAAAACCATTCCCATATGCTTGCGCACTTCGTTTATATCAGTTTTTTTGTCATTAATAAGTTTGCCGTCAAACCATACTTCACCCTCGGTTGGGGTTTCAAGCAGGTTGAGGCATCTTAAAAATGTGCTTTTGCCTGAGCCTGACGGGCCGATAACAACTATTTTTTCATTGCTGTTGATCTCATAATTAATGCCCTTGAGGACAAGATTATTGCCGAAGCTTTTTTTAAGGTTACATACTTTTATCACTTTTACGCAGGCTCCTTTCCATAATCTTGATAAGCATTGAAATCACGAATACAACCACAATGTAAATTACCGCCATTACCAGATACGGCACCATAAATTCGTAATTGTTTGAGCCCATTCTGTTGAAAGCAACATAAAGGTCCATAGCGCCTACAAAGCTTACAACAGACGTTTCCTTTATTAGGGAGATAAATTCGTTTCCGAGTGTGGGCAGGATGTTTTTGACTGCCTGCGGAATTATTATCTTCATCATAGTTGTGCTGTAACTGAGGCCTACAGAGCGCCCGCCTTCCATCTGACCGGGGTCAACTGAAAGTATGCCGGCACGCATTATCTCCGAAACATAAGCGCCGGAGTTCATACCGAAAACAACAGCCGCAACGGAAACAGAATTCATATGAAAACCGAAAATAGGCATAAGTACATAGTAGAACACCAGGAGCTGAACTACCATGGGTGTACCTCTGAAAAGGGAAACATATACTCCGCAGATCTTATCAAGCACTTTAATCAGGGGATTTGTTTTTGGAACTACCCTGACTGCACCGATAAGCGTGCCGAGCACAATACCTATTATAAGACCTAAAACAGCGATAATCAGTGTGTTTTTAAGACCTGTTAAAACATCATTGTAACCGCCGCCGTCTATAAAGCTTTGAAGAAAGACTTCAAATTTTCTGTCAAAATTTTGCATAACAATTCCTTTTTGAACTTAAAAACAGCCTCACCCCGTCTTCCGGGGCGAGGTCGTTTAAGCGATGTTTATTACAATTCAGAATCAGTTTACAGAGTTGATAGAGCTTGTGATAGCCTCTGCGGGAGCGGCATCAATAATTACATAATCAACATTGCCGTTAAGAAGATCCTGAACAGCGAGTGAGCCGTTTGAATAGCCCTGGAACTGAGCCTTTAGACCCGGGAAGCCGAGATCTTCACTGCCCTGAACATAGGACTGACCTGTTGTGCCGTTCTGGCCGCCGATCTTTACAGAAGAATCTAAGCCGTTAAGAATAGCCTCAACATCTTCCTTTGTTTTGCAGTTGTCAAAAGTAGTATCATCACTTCTTACAACAAGTCTCTGTGAAGCTTCATAATATGATTCTGTGAAATTAACCTGCTGAGCTCTTTCTTCTGAAACAGTAAGACCGGCCATACCGATATCACTCTTCTGCTGCTGAACAGAAAGAAGAACAGCGTCAAAGTTCATATCCTGGATAACAAGTTCTTTGCCGAGACGGTCTGCAAGAAGCTTTGCAATCTCCATATCGATACCGTAGAAAGTATCACCATTTTTGTACTCAAAAGGTTCGAACTCTGCATTTGTTGCAACAACAAGCTGATCTTTTGAAGTATCAAGCTGAGCAGATGTTACACCTACAGGAGTGCCGTCACCGAAATAGTGGTTGCAGATTTCATCAAGAGTGCCGTCTTCCTTTATCTCAGCGATAAGCGCATTGGCCTCTTCCATAAGTTCCGGCTGATTTTTATCTACACCGAAAGCGTACTCCTCATCAGAAAGATTGATTTCAATTACCTTTGCTGTTGTTGCACCGCCGGAGCAGGCTGCAAATGACACTGCAATGACTGCGACAGCAAGGAGTACAGACATAATTTTCATTACTTTTTTCATCATTTCTTCTCCTTTATCTATAATGATAAATAATTTTACTACAAAAACTTATAAAATGCAAGAAAATATTATATTGAATGATAAGCTGATAAATGTTATATTTATGATAAAGTTGAAAAAGGTGTAAAAAATGGAAGAAATAAAAATATACGAACATCTGCCGGAAGAGGCAAAAAACATCAGAAAAACCGTATTTATGGACGAGCAGGGCTTTAAGGATGAATTTGATGAAACAGATAAAAAGAGCCTGCACGCAGTATTATTTATTAATGGCAATGCCGCGGCAACCGCAAGAATGTTCACAGAAAACGGCGGCAAAAGCTATCATATAGGAAGAGTTGCCGTACTGAAAGAATTCAGAAAATCAGGACTGGGAAGCAGAATAATGACTGCTCTTTGTGAAAAAGCAAAAGAAGCAGGGGCAGAAGCATGTGAACTTTCGGCCCAATGCAGAGCAAAAGGTTTTTACGCAAGTCTTGGTTTCAAAGAAAAAGGCGGTATTTACCTTGACGAAGGCTGCCCGCACATATACATGGAAAAAGAACTGTAACCCCATAAAATAAAAAGAGGTATCTTTATGAAAATAAATTTTTACACAGATAACGTCAGACAGACAGTAAAGGGATACGGTACGTCAGCCTGTTGGTGGAGCCAAAATGTTTCTGATGAAAAAACGAGAGAGGAAATCAGCCGCCTGCTGTACGGAAAAAACGGACTGGGGCTCAACATATACAGATACAACATAGGCGCAGGCTGGGACGAAAACAACTGCCACGTTACAAATCCATGGCGCAGGTGTGAATCGTTTTATGTGCTTAACGACAATGAAAACGAAGAAGATTTTGACGGAGAATATGATTTCGGCAAAGATAAAAACGCATATGAATTTCTTAAACAGAGCCTGAAGGAAAACACCGTTGATACGGTGATACTTTTTGCCAATTCCCCTCATTACTCTTTTACTTCAAGCGGTCAGGCGAGCGGAAGCCTTATGCACCACACCTGCAATCTGCCGTACTCTAATTATGAGAAATTTGCAGATTATTTTCTTGACATAACACAGCATTTTATTGATGACGGCATACCGGTCAATTACATAAGCCCTATCAATGAACCGCAGTGGAAGTGGGGCGGAAAAAGTGTATGGCAGGAAGGCTGCCACTATGAGCCGCAGGAAGTTGCAGAGGTTTTTCGCATATTTGCCCGAAAACTTGAGGAGAGAAACATGGACAACATCTATCTCTACGGCCCCGAAAGCGGAGAGATAGGAGGCCTTACAGGCGAATATCTTAAACTATTCAAAGCAGACAAGCTTATCATGAAACATCTTGGTGTATTTGCCGTTCATTCATATCATGCGGACAACGATGTTGAGATAAGACGTGAATTCTATAAAAAGACCGTTTCAAGAAACGAGCGGATACGATTTGACATGAGCGAATGGTGTGAACTGCCGTGCGTGCATGACACAGAAAGTATCGAAGGCGCTCTTATTACAGCAAGAATAATCGGGCAGGATTTATGTGACATGGGCGCAGAAAGCTGGAGCGCATGGGTAGCTGTAAACCAGATATGCGACGAAAAAGACGGTCATGATTACAGCGACGGTCTGCTGAGCGCCACAAACGGTTTCTCGTATTATAAAATCTGCAAAAGATATTACGCTATGAAACACTTTACTCAATTTGCGCCCAAAGGCTCGCGTGTGCTGAGTGAAAGTTTAACAGCAAACGGCACAAATATATTTTTGTTTGAAATGCCTGACAGAAGCAAATCATTAATTGCAGTAAATGAAGGCGGCACAATTGATATTGAAGTAAAAGGCAATTTTGCCTTTGCGGATATTGCAGTTACGGACTGTGATAATGATTTTAAATACGAAGAAAAGACGGTATTCAGCGGGAAATTAACACTTTCTCACAATTCAATAACCAGTATGAGACTTTACGGTGATAAAGATGGAAATTGAGCCTATCGGAAAAGTTCTGACGGATTTCAGTGAAAAATTCGGCATTCCGCGCCAGAGCGGCAGAATTGAAGAGATTGAAGGCAGAATAGAATTAAACGTGCCATACTGCTCTCACGATTATATCAAGGGTATAGAGCAATACAGCCACTTATGGATAATCTGGGGATTTTCAGAAAATGAGCAAAAGAAGAAACACGCCACGGTACGCCCTCCCCGTCTGGGAGGAAACGCAAGAATAGGCGTGTTTGCAAGCCGCTCTCCTTTCAGACCCAACAACCTTGCTCTTTCCTGTGTAATACTAAAAGATGTTATTGAAAGCAACGGCAGATATGAGCTAATAATAGGCGGCGCAGATATGCTTGACGGCTCCCCTGTTTATGATATAAAGCCGTACATAAATTACACCGACTGTGTGCCTGAAGCAAAGAGCGGTTTTGCAGAAGAAAACAAAGATTACTCACTTAAAGTTCGCGGTAAAATTGAACTTGCTGAAATACTGCCCGAAAAAAAGCGAACAGCGCTGATGAAGATACTTGCAGATGACCCGCGCCCTGCGTATCAAGATGATGAAAGCAGGATTTACGGTTTTAAATATGCGGGATTTGAGGTAAAGTTCAGGGTTTGCAAAGACGAACTTGAAATCGTTGACATATTCAAAATATCATAATGAAGCAAAAAAAGAAGCTGACGGATAACCGACAGCTTCTTTGATTTTATAACACTTCCGGCAATAGGCCGGGATGTTTTAAGTATAAATCTTACTCGTCAAGAGCCGGAGCGCCTACGGGGCAAACGCTTGCGCATGATCCGCATTCGATGCATGTATCCGCATCAATTTCAAACTTTCCGTCTCCCTCTGAAATTGCGCTTACAGGACATTCAGCTGCGCAAGCGCCGCAAGAAATACAATCATCTGAAATCTTATATGCCATTCCGGGTACACCTCCTATCAATTTGTAGAAAGCGATTTAATCAACTTTCATTATTAATATAACACAAAATATCCATTTTTCAAGTACTAAATATGGTTAGTAAAGACTAATTTTTCAATTTTCGTCAGAATTATCCTGCTTTGAACGATGCTTTTTGGAATCGCTGTGCTTTGAAGCGGGAGATGACACAACAACACATTCATCTCTGCTGACTACAACAGGGGCAGCGCCTTCAACCGAACTGTCAAGCATTACTTTCAGTTTGCCTGTTACAAGAGAGGCGTCTACAACAGTTCCTCTGCCCTCTCTGCAATCCACAACACTGCCGCGGCGCGGAGTGATTTTTTCAAGATAATCATATGAATTCTGCTCATACTGAAGGCAGCACATCAGCCTGCCGCAGCTGCCGCTTATCTTTCCCGGAGAAAGACTCAAACCCTGAGATTTTGCCATTTTAATTGATACGGAATGAAAATCCTTTAAAAATGTTGAACAGCAAAACGGCCTGCCGCATATGCCGAGCCCGCCTATCATTTTAGCTTCGTCACGCACACCTATCTGCCTTAATTCTATGCGTGTTCTGAAAGTAGAAGCAAGGTCTTTTACAAGTTCTCTGAAATCCACTCTGCCGTCTGCGGTAAAGTAAAATGTGATCTTTGAACCGTCAAAAGAATACTCAACCTCAGAAAGGCTCATGTCGAGTTCATGTTCCTCAATTTTTCGGCTGCATATCTCGTAAGCTTCCTTTTCTTTTTTTCTGTTGCTTTCCAGAATGTCAAGGTCATTCTTAGTAGCGATACGCAAAACCGATTTGAGCGGAGATACAATTGAATCTTCCTCAACCTTTTTATTGCCGCCAACCGCACGGGCGCACTCAACGCCTCTTGATGTTTCAACAACAACATAATCACCGGGATTTACTTTCAAATCTCCTGGTGAAAAATAATAGACCTTTCCCGAATCCTTAAAGCATACGGAAACAATTTCTGTCATTATTTATATCCTCCTATCTGCCGACAGCCTCACGAAGCGTGTAGCAGATTTTTGTTATGAGCAACTGCTGATTTGCATTTTTAAGCGCCATTACATACAGATCCTGAGCCGCATTAAAAAGGCTGAGCAGTTTTTTTCTTGTAAAGCTTTTCTGCAGAAGTTTTACGCTTTCTTTTCTGCCTGAAAGAGGCTCTCCGCCTGCAAGCGCATCCCTAAAAACAGTTTTAAGCATATTAAGAAGAGCGGCGGTATCCTGCCTGCTTGAAGAAAGAACACTCAGGGTTTTTAGCAGATCATACTCATTCCCTGCAGTTAAACCCCGGCAGACACCGTCCGCAAGAGAAAGCATTTCTTCAAACCTGCCGCCCGAAAGACTTTCAATAGCTTTTCCTACATTGCCGCCGAAAGTCAGCACTGCACCTGCCGCCTCATCATATGAAATGTCATTATTAGCGGCAAGTATAAGTTCTGCCCCTTCATCAGGCGTCACGCCCTGCACACTGACAGTTGCCACCCTTGAAAGAATTGTTTCAAGCATCATTGACCTGTTTTCAGCAGTCAAGATAAAAACAGCGTAAGACGGGGGCTCCTCAAGTATTTTAAGCAGAGCATTCTGAGCGGAGGCATTCATGCAATGCGCATTTGCAAGAATATATATTTTATAATCTGCTTCATTAGGTATAACGTAGCAGTCATTTATAACTTCACGCACAGTGTCAATATGAAAAGAATTGGCGCTGCCTGGAGCGCAGTATTCATAGATATCGGGATGAACGCCGTTCATAGCTTTTTTGCACTGAGCACACACTCCGCAGGGCTTTTCGCCCTCACTGCGGCATACAAGCGCACGGGCAATCTCTCTTGCCAGCGTTTTTTTGCCGAGGCCCGTTTCGCCCTCTATAAGAATAGCATGCGGCAGTCTTGATGATTCAAAAAGCGATGAAACACGCGCTTTTACATTTTCGTTACCTTTAAAATATGTAAAATTCATATCAGAACTTTTTGAATTCCTCTACATTAATAACAAATGCAACGCCGCCGAACTCCTCTACGTCAACAGGCTGTTTGAGCAAAGTGCCCTTGAGAGTGCTCTGAACACCGTGCTGTTTAACGATTCTTTTTGAAACAGAACTCTGAATAACGTCAAAAGCCTCATCAACCTTTGCATCTTCAACACCTATCAAAAGGCTTGTGTGACCGTCTTGGAGAAACTGGCCCATGGTAGAAATCTTGGTTGATCTGAATCCTGATTTGCTGAGATTTTCCAAAACACGCTCAACATCCTTATTTGAGACGATGGTTATTATTAATTTCATAAAATCATGACCTTTCCGCCCGCTTAAAAAGATGCGTCCCGGCGCGGGCGTGCCCGACGCAACACTCACACAAAATTATCTTTACTGTAATTATAGACTAATTTATTCTCGAATTTAACTTTTTCAAATTAATTTAAAATAAAATTTACAAAACGGATAAATTTATTATCCTTATAGTAATATATTATTCACAAAACTGAGGACAGCGCAACTACTACCGGCATTGTTACAACTGAGAGTATACTGGTCTGCGCGGCTATTTCTGAACCGAGCCCCGCGTCATTATCATATTTTGCGGCATACATGGCTGTATTAGTGGCTGTTGGAGCCGACGCTGAGATGGACATGGCTGTAAGAAGATCGCCCGAAACTCCGCAAAGCTTGAAAAGCAGAGTCATTACTACAGGAATAAATACGAGCCTTAAGAAAGATACAAAAAATATCTCTTTCTTGATAAAATCATTTTTAAGATTCGCGTTAGCAAGAAAAGTTCCGAAAATTATCATGGCAAGCGGAGAATTAATACCACCCGCAAGTTCCATGGGATAATCGATTATATGCGGCAGCTTTACTCTTAAAA
>OJQV01000746.1_pt1 | contig 19795 bp, 16 predicted proteins | sample 1598821 | NCBI WGS metagenome assembly OJQV01 (sample SAMN03922509, study PRJEB24848) | human gut metagenome | isolation source: stool sample | host: Homo sapiens | place: Germany | collected 2011-11 | reverse complement strand
ATGCGAATGATACTGCTACGATAGCTACGGCCATCAAAACTAATTTTTTCATTTTCTTTGCTTTTTAAAAACGTAATACAATCAATTGCTTTATTAAAACGCTGCAAAGTTATGTACTTTTTCAATATGTTGTTCTCGAAAAGCCAACTATTTTTATAATTTTTTTTAGAAGCTTGTTATATTACGCCTTCAATCCATGTTTTAAAACATACTAATCGACAGCTATACTGTTATATAGATACCTTTTGATGCTTCTTTTCGGGGTTTTCTCAAATTCCGTAGGATAAAGCTGAATCTTGCTGACTTTTTCATACGCAGCTACATTATTATTTAAGTTCTTCAGATTTTCATCCATGATGGTTTTTAGGTTATCCGGATTGTTCAATCCGAGAGAATCAAGCGCTTCGTAATCCGCATAGACCAGTGCCACCAGTTTCTTGTTACGTTCGATGACGAGGCTTTCAAGAATGAATGGCAGGTTATTGAGTTTGGCTTCCAGCTCTTCGGGGAAGATGTTCTGTCCGCTCGAACTCAGAATCATGCTTTTGAGTCGTCCGCGGATGAAGATATTTCCGCTGGCGTCCATAGTACCAAGGTCGCCGGTGCGCAGCCAGCCGTCTTCGGTAAACACTTCCTGCGTGGCTTCCGGATTCTTATAATATCCCACCATCACGTTTTCACCACGTACCTGAATCTCTCCGGTTTCCGCTTCCGGATTTTCTTTATAGATGCGTGCCTCCATGATATCCAGCACTTTGCCGGAAGAGCCTAAAATAAATTCATTCCAGGGAGCATAGCTGATCAGTGGTCCGCACTCGGTCATACCATAACCGATGGTGAAAGGGAACTTTATTTTGTAGAAGAACTCTTCCACTTCCTGATTCATGGCAGCGCCTCCGATGATGATTTCTTTGAAACGTCCGCCTAGGGCGTCTATCAGCTTTTTCCGTATCTGATTATAAATCTGGGTGTCGAGCAAAGGAATGTTTAATGCCCATTTCATACCTTTCTTATTAATGAGCGGCTGGATGACATTTTTATATATTTTCTCGATGACCAGCGGAACAGTGATAATCAGGTTCGGTTTTACCTCCTCAAAAGCCTTCATGATAATTTTGGGAGAAGGCGTTTTACCGAGCAGGGTGACATGAGTTCCGACAGCAGTTGCAGTCAGAAAGTCGAAAGCGCAACCGTAGGCGTGTGCCAGTGGCAGGAAAGAAAGCACTTTATCTCCTTTTTTAAGTAACTCCGTGCGGATGCCGAAAGTGACATTGCCGGCAAGATTGTTGCCCGTCAACATTACCCCTTTGCTGAAGCCGGTAGTTCCCGATGTGTAGTTCAACAGCATTACCTTATCATTGGATAACGTAGTGTATTGAATGTCCTCGCGCGTGAATCCTTTCGGATAGGCGGCGTACATTTCATCATTGAGGTGTACCAGAAACTTCTGAATAGTTTCTCCGTCCCGCTGATAGAGGCAGCGGAAGTCGGTGAGCGAAAAAACTCCGCGCAGTCCGGTCAGCTTTTCTTCTTCCAGGTTTTCCCAGATGCTGTCACTGGTAAAGAGGAAAACGGACTCGGAATGGTTGACGATATGATGCACATCGTTGGGCGTAAAGTCTTGCAGGATAGGGACGATGATGGCTCCGTAGGTGATGGTTGCCATGTAGGCGATGCACCAGTGGGCATTGTTTTTGCCGATAACGGCTATTTTATCTCCTCTACGCAGGCTGCAGTGTTTGAAGAGCAGGTGCATACGGGCGATTTCTCCGGCTACCTGGCCATAAGTATAATGAACGGATTCACCATAATCGGTATAGCAAGGTAAATCCCAATTTTCCCGAAAACTATTTTCGTATAGTTTAATGAAATTCTCTTTAATCATTGCACGTTTTTTAGTGAATTGTGCAAAAATAGGAATAAACTTTCGTATCCTAAAGTGTTTTACTAATAATAATGTGTAACTTTGCAGGAAATATGCGTTATAACAGATTATGATAGATACCACTGTATTTCAAAATAAGACAGCCGTTTATTATACGTTAGGCTGCAAATTGAACTTTTCAGAGACTTCAACTATCGGCAAAATCCTGCGGGAGGCAGGAGTCCGGACTGCACGTAAAGGGGAAAAAGCAGACATCTGTGTAGTAAATACTTGTTCGGTGACGGAGATGGCAGACAAGAAATGTCGTCAGGCTATTCATCGGTTGGTCAAGCAGCATCCCGGAGCTTTTGTGGTAGTGACCGGATGTTACGCGCAGTTGAAACCCGGCGACGTGGCAAAGATAAAAGGAGTAGATGTAGTGCTGGGTGCCGAGCAGAAAGGAGACTTGTTGCAGTATCTCGGCGACCTCCATAAGCATGAAGAGGGAGAGGCATTTACTACCACCACCAAAGATATCCGTTCGTTTTCTCCTTCGTGTTCACGGGGCGACCGTACTCGTTTCTTCCTGAAAGTACAAGACGGATGCGATTATTTCTGTTCTTATTGTACCATTCCTTTTGCCCGTGGACGCAGCCGTAACGGTACTGTTGCCTCTATGGTGGAGCAGGCAAGGCAGGCTGCTGCCGAAGGCGGAAAAGAGATCGTACTGACAGGCGTGAATATCGGCGATTTTGGTAAGACTACCGGTGAGACTTTCTTTGATCTGGTGAAAGCGCTGGATCAGGTGGAAGGCATCGAACGTTACCGCATTTCTTCTATCGAGCCCAATCTGCTGACTGATGAAATCATCGAGTTCGTTTCCCGTTCCCGTAGATTTATGCCTCATTTTCATATCCCGTTGCAATCCGGTTGCGATGAAGTGCTGAAATTGATGCGCCGTCGTTATGATACGGCTCTTTTTGCCTCTAAAGTAAAGAAAATCAAGGAAGTGATGCCGGATGCCTTTATCGGAGTCGATGTGATTGTAGGTACTCGCGGAGAGACGGAAGAGTATTTTGAACAGGCTTATCAGTTTATTTCCGGACTGGATGTGACACAGTTGCATGTGTTCAGCTACTCCGAACGTCCGGGGACGCAGGCCTTGAAGATAGATTATGTGGTTTCGCCGGAAGAGAAACATCAGCGCAGCCAGCGCTTGCTGACACTTTCTGATGAAAAGACACGGGCTTTCTATACCCGTCATATCGGGCAGACCATGCAGGTATTGATGGAAAAATCAAAAGCAGGTACACCGATGCACGGGTTTACCGCTAACTATATCCGCGTAGAAGTGGAGAATGACGAATCATTGGACAATCAGATGATTAACGTCCGACTGGGAGAATTTAATGAAGACATGACAGCGCTTAAAGGCACAATTCTGATGAATTATGAAGTCTAGATTTATCTATTGGCTGGTATATAGCGGGATGTGGCTGTTTTCGGCGCTTCCCTTCCGGATATTGTACTTACTTTCGGATTTCAATTACCTGTTGATGTACCGTATAGGGAGGTATCGCCGGAAAGTAGTACGGGAGAATCTGAAGAAATCATTTCCCGAAAAAGACAAGAAAGAAAGGCTGCAGATCGAACGCCGTTTCTATCGTTACCTTTCCGACTATATGCTTGAAGACTTGAAAATGCTTCATATGTCACCCGAAGACCTTTATAAGCGGATGACTTATAAGAATACGGAACAATATCTGGAACTGACCGAGAAATATGGCGGAATCATCGTAATGATTCCTCATTATGCCAATTATGAATGGCTGATCGGGATGGGATCTATTATGAAACCGGGTGATGTACCGATGCAAGTCTATAAACCTCTGAAAGATAAATACTTGAACGAATTGTTCCAGCGCATCCGTTCCCGCTTCGGAGGATATAACGTTCCGAAACATTCTACGGCACGCGAAATTATCAAGTTGAAGCGTGAAGGCAAAAAGATGGTTGTCGGTCTGATTACTGACCAGTGGCCCAGCGGAAACGAAAAATACTGGACTACTTTTTTGGGGCAGGAAACCGCCTTTCTGAATGGTGCGGAGCGCATTGCGAAAATGATGAACTTCCCTGTGTTCTATTGTGATCTGACAAAACCCGGCAGAGGGTATTGTGTAGCTGAGTTTAAGCTGATGACAGAGAAACCGAAGGAGACGGGTGAAGGAGAAATTACGGAAATGTTTGCTGATTATCTGGAACAGACGATTCGCAGGGAACCGGCTTATTGGCTGTGGTCTCATAAACGTTGGAAAGCTTCTAAGGCTGAATGTGAAAGGGGGTAAGGATGAAAGTGTCAGTGGTTATTTTGAATTGGAACGGGTGCGATATGCTTCGTACTTTTCTTCCGTCCGTGATCCGCTATTCGAAGAGCGAAGAAGTAGAAGTCTGTGTGGCCGACAATGGCTCTACGGATGCTTCTGTGGAAATGCTTCGGGAGGAATTTCCTTGTGTCCGGATCATTGTGCTGGATCAGAATCATGGATTCGCAGATGGATATAACCTGGCTTTGCAGCAGGTAGAAGCGGAGTATGTGGTACTTCTGAATTCTGATGTTGAGGTGACCGAACATTGGCTTGAACCGATGATCTCCTATCTTGATGGCCATCCGGAGGTAGCTGCCTGTCAGCCGAAAATCCGTAGCCAGCGGCAAAAAGAGTATTTTGAATATGCCGGAGCAGCCGGAGGATTTATAGATAAGTACGGCTATCCGTTCTGTCGTGGGCGTATAATGGGAGTGGTTGAAAAGGATGAGGGACAGTATGATACGATCCTGCCAGTTTTCTGGGCAACGGGAGCCGCCCTGTTTATCCGTCATGCGGATTATCGTGAGGCGGGCGGACTGGACGGACGTTTCTTTGCCCACATGGAAGAGATTGATTTATGCTGGCGACTACGTTCCCGTGGTCGGGAAATCGTTTGCATTCCTCAAAGTACGGTCTATCACGTCGGTGGTGCAACTCTGAAAAAGGAGAATCCCCGCAAGACTTTTTTGAATTTTCGTAATAATCTTGTCATGCTCTATAAGAATCTTTCGGACGAAGAGTTAAATAAAGTGATGCGTATCCGGACTTGTCTCGATTACGTGGCTGCATTCACATTTCTGCTGAAGGGGCAGTTAGACAACGCCCGTGCGGTGATGCGTGCCCGGAAAGAATATAAACAGATTTGTCCTTCATTTTCTTCTTCCCGTAAAGAAAACTTAAGAAAAACTTCTTTGAATCCAATCCCTGAAGGGATAAAAAGTAGTATCTTGTGGCAGTTTTATGTGGGAGGGTGCAAAAGATTCTCTCAATTGTCGGATTTAAAAGGATAACAAAATGGAACCAAAAGTAAGGAGAGGCATCGGGCTGGTAGCACATGATGCCATGAAAAAAGACCTCATCGAATGGGTGCTGTGGAACTCGGAACTGTTGATGGGAAATAAATTCTATTGTACAGGTACTACAGGTACTCTGATTCTGGAAGCACTGAAGGAGAAGCATCCTGAAGTGGAGTGGGACTTCACAATTCTGAAATCCGGTCCTTTGGGAGGTGACCAGCAGATGGGATCGCGTATTGTGGACGGTCAGATTGATTATCTATTCTTTTTCACTGACCCTATGACTTTGCAGCCACATGATACGGATGTTAAAGCATTAACCCGACTGGCCGGTGTTGAGAACATCGTTTTCTGTTGTAACCGTTCTACGGCGGATCATATCATTTCCAGCCCTCTGTTTATGGATCCCGATTACGAACGTACCCATCCGGACTATTCCAGTTATACGAAACGGTTCGAAAACAAATCCGTGGTAACGGAAGCTGTAGAATCGGTAAATAAAAGAAAAAGAAAGAAGAGATAGGTCGTTATAGACTGAAAATATGATAGTGTGAGGCTGCTTCAAGTAGAAATGAGGCAGCCTTACTTGTGCCATGCCTTTGGCACGACGATGCCACGCCTTTGGCACAACTGTGCCATGCCCTTGTCACAACTGTTTCCAAGCCTTTGTCACAACTGTGCCACACCCTTGTCACAACCGTGACACTCCTTTGGCATAACTGTGCCCATTACTTGGCACAAGCGGAATGATAGGGTGTTGTAAATAAGTTGACCGGATGTGGCAGTCCGGATGATAGGATGACAGACCAATGTGCTTCTTGATAATAACACAAACTGATAAAGCAAAGGTACTTATCTGCTGCAATGCAGTTCTACTCCGGCTGAGTCGATGTCTGCTCCCATAGGCGGATTCCGTTTGGAAAGACGAAGTTCTATTTCTTCAATGGCAGGAAATTCTGCCAGTAGTCTTTTAGCTATTCGTCCGCATACGTGTTCCAGCAACTTCGACGGGATGGACATTTCAGCTTTCACGGCTTCGTGTATTTCGGCATAGTTGACCGTATCCACCACGTCGTCTGTTTGAATAGCCTGACTGATATCTACCTTCAACTTCAAGTTGATAATATACTCATTTCCAATGATATTCTCTTGGGGGGCTACTCCATGATAAGCAAAGCAGCAGATGTCTTTCAGCAAAATATAGCTGTTGTTTATCTTCATATCTTTTGTTTTCTAAAAAAGTAAAGGTAAGGCTTTATTTCTTTTTATAAAGTGTTTTCGATCATTTTTGTTCGCTTATTAAATGAATGAAAGGCTTTATAAATGAGATTGTACTCATCAGCTATGTAATTCAACTGCCATTTTTAGTCCCATGGAAGACGTCGTGCGATATCTATAATATGGGGGACTTCTTTATTCAAAGGTTCGCCGTTCAGTACAGTTTCATATTTCTTTAAATAGGCTTCTGCCATGACACTTGAATTGAATAGATCTCTGGCATATTCGTGGCAGACTTTCGGAGAATATTGTGCTGACTGTATATGTTCGGCCATTTCCTGTCCGTGGGCGGTCAGAAAACCGACTTCCGGTGAAACGAGTTCGGGAAGCGCACCGTAGGGAGTACCGAATACGGGAGCTCCGAAGTATAAGGATTCAGTGATTGCAAGTCCGAAAGGTTCGTGCCATGTAACGGGGAAAATAAGCCCTTTTGACTGCTCAATAATAACTTTTTTCTTTGAATCATCTACCATTCCATGAAAATGAATCCGTGGATTCCATGTGAATCGGAAGCCCATTTTGAGATTGAGGCGATAACCGCCTAAAACGTCCAGTTGTGCGTTCTTGATGCTTTGGACAACGGCGATAGCTCCTTTGATATTTTTGACCTTCCAGGCTGCTTTGCCTAGAAAATGGTAGTTTTTTCTGGAAAGGGTGAGGTTGGCGGGACCGTAGTCATCCCAGTCCAGTCCATTGTAAACGAATGATTCGCTTCCAAGTCTTTGTGCATGATTACGTGAGACAAAAACGATGTTCCGGTCTGCGTTGGCCGGGATTCCATTGCCGTGTATGGTCAGTAAGTGCGGCTTGGTGATTCCTTCGGGAACGGGAATGTTGAAATGTACGATGTCCGCGTCTGTGGGGATTTGGGTGTTCAGATTTACGCTAGGGTCCAGTTCTATCACTTTAGCGAAAGGGCAGGAGGAACCTTTTCCTGCGATGAAGGTGACTTTGTGTCCGCGCTTATTGAGTTCTTTACCCAGATACCACATTACTCTTTGAGTTCCGCCGTATTTTATAGATGGAATTTTATCTCCTAAGACAATCGTTATATTCATTTGTTCTCGGTCTATAGTTCTTTGGAACAAAAGTAGTAAATTATTTGATAATTAAACTTAGAGTTAAGAAAAGTTTGGCTTGCACAATGTTTTGTTATTTGACTTTTAATAAATCCTTTTGTGCCACCAACTGTGGAATTATCTTAAGCAGGATAGGGGTAAAGAGAATGCAGATGGTCAATGTCAGCAGGAGCAGTGCGCTTGCTTCTGCCCAGTCGTTATGAATATAATGCGAAACGACCGGTCTTGCAAAGTGTATAATCGGTCCATGAATACTGAGTGTGATAATGGAATATCGCCCCAGATAAGAAACGATGCTTATTCTTTTTATTTTCTTACAGATCAGCATAATCATAAAGATTCCGGCAAATGCGGCAATGTATACCTGGAATATGTTGCCGGGATAATTGTTGGTCCGCATACCCGGCGTGGTGGCGGTGAAGTACATTACGACCAGTGCCAGCAGGACAAATGAGGGAATAATCTTGTCGAACCGATGACTGGGGAACAGGAAGAAGTTATATCGGCGAACCCAAAAGCCTGCTACATAGAAGGGAAGGGCAGTCATCGCAACGTCTATATACAAAGGAAGTTCGATGTGAAATTTGCCCAGGAAGAATCCTGTGCATCCGATCAGTAACGTTGCTGCAAACATCAGAGATAAATGCTTTTCACGTAGATAATGAATCAGATAGAACAGAATATTGCAGTTGAACAGAGCAAGCAGAAACCAGATGGGAGGATTGAACTTGATGAGGTCGTGCCCGTGAAAGACAAACAGTAATTCTCTCCATGATACAGGGAGATGGAAAGTTCCCGGTGCAATCTTCCATACAATGTATTTTAGTAGAAAAGCGCTGACGTAGAAGAAGATAAAGGGAATGATTAGCTTATTGGTCTTTCGGATAATGAAACCGGATAATCCTTCGTAAGGCTTGAAGAAAATTCCTGAGATAAAGAAATAGAGAGGCATACGAAAGCAGGATAGCATGGAATGCTTGTCAAGCTGGTCGAAAGCGCCTCCGATATGCGCCATCACTACCAGAATAATGCAGACTCCCTTGGTTAAGTCCACAAAATCAATACGCTGATGCTGATTGTCTCCCATTTATTTTGCGTTGCGTTTTTGCGTTGCAAAGATACTTGATTAATTGGAAAAAACGGAATGAAGGAAGATAAAGAATTGCCGCATGGTAGAGAAACAGAGGTGTCAAAACCATCAGCTGATTTTATTCAGACACAAGATGACACGGATTTACAGTTTTAAGAGATTATAGGTCTAAAAAACGTGTTAATCCGTGTCACCTGTGCCTAAAGATATTTATTTCTTGGGAGCTCTGCCGGTGTATTTTATCAGCTCACGTATCTTGTCATTGAGTTCTGCTGCTTTCATCAACTGTTCCAGAGTGAGGTGCATCCGGTAACGCCAATAATTGCGCGGATTGGCTGGTACATTGATCCGTTCTTCCTGTACATTCGGATTTCTCCATTTGCCATCAATGCTCAGCCAGTCTTGCAAGGACAGAATACAAAGTATGGAATTGCTTTTCAGATGATTGCGCACCACTTCTTCGCACAAATCGGGAGTGGCGACCGTCGGTGCGGTTCCGTAATGTCCCAGCATCGTGTTGTAGTAACGCTGTGTCTGCAGGTAATCCTCTTCCCACCAGCCTCGCAAAGTAGACATATCATGAGTGGAGATGGTACAAACCGACCGATATGGATATTCATTTAAATAGCCGAACTCGTACATCGGATTCTTTGGCATCCGCTGAATCTCCAGACTGAGAATGCGAAGATCATTCATGACGGACGAAACACAATCCGGAATCATGCCCAGGTCTTCTCCGCAAACCAGCATACGTGTAGATTGTGTCAGTTGCGGCAGTTTCTTCATAGCCTGCTGGCGCCAGAAATCGTTGTGGCGGTGATAATAATACTGGTCATATAACTTGTTAAACGCATTCTGCTCCAGCTCATTGAGTGAACGGAAGATGAAATCGCGTTGTATTCCGATGCGCGGATGATATTTATCTTTTTCTTTCGTGTCCGGTACAAAAAGAACATCACTGATCAATGTGTATAGTCCGTCTCGAATCCAAAGACTGTTCTCATCATTTTTTCCTGCAAAGAAACTCTCCACTTCCCGTTGGGTGGCAAACTCCGGTTTCATGTGATAAATACCGGGTGCTTCGGCAGGAAGAAGAAAAGTCTGTTTCACATAATCGGTATGCGGACCGAATACTTGCCCGAGGAAGGATTCATGAATATATGGAATCAGATATTCTTTCCGAAAGGGGAGACCGTAACTTTCGATTTCCTCCCGACTCATAGGGATGGAGGGAATGAACTGTCCGAGTAATCCGTGTACGGCATGCATCGGGATTTCCCAGATACGGAAGAAACCAAGGATGTGGTCAATCCGGTAAGCGTCGAAGTACTCTGACATTTTTTGGAAACGCTTCATCCACCAGCGGTAGCCATCCTTTTCCATGACGTCCCAGTTGTACGTGGGGAATCCCCAGTTTTGTCCGTTCACGGAGAAATCATCGGGAGGGGCACCTGCCTGCCCGTTGAGATTGAAGTAATAAGGTTCGGTCCATGCTTCCACACTGTTACGGCTGATGCCGATAGGGATATCCCCTTTGAGTACGACACCGTGTTCGCGGGCGTATTTCGTAGCGGCTACCAATTGCAGGTGCAGGTGAAACTGGATATAATAATAGAGTGCGATATGCGGGTAATCCACAGATTCCGGCCGGCACATCTTCTCTATATCTTGTGCATTATAAACGGAATGTCTGGGCCATTCACGGAAATTAGGTGTCTGAAAGGCATCGCGCAGATAGCTGAAAACAGCGTAAGGTTGCAACCACTCCTTGTTGGCGTCAAAGAATTCGCCGAACTCTCCGGAGGCTAATACTTTTTCTCCTTCCTGCTTGAAGATCAGTCGGAAGTATTCCCATTTTGTTTGGTTGACAGCTTCGTAATCCATCGCCGGCAGACTGTTGAGCTCTTTCTGTTTTTTGTTGAACTTTGCTGCGGCTGACTTGTCTTTCAGTGTTCCCATCTGCTTTATATCCACATACATCGGGTGGAAAGCATAAATGGAGATACTATTATATGGATAAGAATCGGTCCACGCATGAGTCATGGTAGTATCATTGATCGGTAATATCTGTATTACCTTTTGTTGGGTACTTACAGCCCAGTCAATCATGCGTTTCAAATCTCCGAAATCTCCTACTCCGAAACTGTTCTCTGATTTCAGTGAAAAGACAGGGATGGCTATACCGGCCCCTTTCCATACCGGAATATCGAAATAGGCATATCGGTCGGAGATGACCAGCGTCTCATTTGTTTTCAGTTCCGGGTCGGCAAGATAGCGGTTGGGGTTATTTTCCCAGCAGTCCGCTTTCTTTTCTTCTTTATGGTAAAGGATGAATTTGTATTCCAGCGGGAATTTCAGCTTACTTGCATCCAGCTCGATCTGCCATTCCGGAAAGTTGGCATCGCTCATGGGAATCGCTTTGTCCGGGTCCCAGTTTCCCAATGCTTTCTGATTTCCGCAAATTGCCAGGCAATAGTCTTTGTTGATGCGTGGGGCGTATGCCTTGATGACCAGCCCTTTTCTGTGACAAGGCGGAATTTCAGCTCTGTCGGGATGGGCTAACAAGGCTTCCGTGAAGGCCGAACTGTAGTAATACAATTGTTCTGGGATATTTTTCCAGCAGTCTTTAATCTGATACTTCTTTTTAGAGTTACCGGATAAAAAGAGACGTCTCGGAAAACTGTCCCATTCTTTGCGGATGATGATTTGGTTTTGTTCTATCTGATAGCTGTAATTGATAGTCATTCCTTCTTTGGGAACTTCCAGTTCCACGTCTGCCGTCCAGTATATGCCGTCTGTGGTATGCATGGGGATCGACTCCGGCAGCAGCCCGGCAATCCTGACTTCTTCTCCCCAACTGGTGCGATATTCGATGTTAAATGATACAGTCATATATATTAGATTTTGATTAGACACTAATGACTATGCAAGTATAAGACATTTTTTTGAATAAAAAATAAAAGGAGCCGTATTAGGACTCCTTTTAATCTTTTGTTTATATATTAATTAACATACGTCACATGTTAACCGCATCTGGAAGCACCGCAAGTGGTACAGATCAGACAGCCTTCCTGATAGACCAAAGTTTCATTACCGCAATTCGGGCATTTCTTTCCTTTGGCTTCCGTTCCGTCCTGAATATATTTCTTCAATGCACGTTCTACACCGTTCTTCCAAGTGTTGATGCTCTCGCTGTTTAGTTGCAGAGAACCTACCAGCTTGATAACCTGCTCGATCGGCATCCGGTAACGGAGTACACCGGAGATCAGTTTTGCATAGTTCCAGTATTCCTTGTTGAACTTCTCTGACAATCCTTCGATAGTCGTCTTGTATCCACGTTTATTTTCGAACTGGAAGTCGTAACGCTTGGTTCCATCATCGTCTATATTCTTGATAATACGTCCGCTGGTTACGCTTTTCGGCAACAGGATACCTTCATCGTCATCCTGCAAACCTGTGAATATCTCGTAAGGATGTCCATCCAGCAGTCCTACAAAAGCCACCCATTTCTCTTTGTTATTCTGGAAACGAACCACGTCGGCTTCCAGTATTCTTGGGCGTGTTTCTACTACCGTAGGCGGTTTGCAAGGAGGAAGAGTTTCTTTCTTATCCGATTTGGTTGAAATCAATACTCCGGAACGTGAGCCGTCGCGGTATACCGTACATCCTTTGCAACCGGATTTCCATGCTTCTACATACAGGCGGTTGACAAGATCCTCGTCTACATCGTTCGGCAGGTTGATGGTTACGCTGATAGAGTGGTCTACCCATTTTTGGATTCTTCCCTGCATCTTCACTTTCATCAACCAGTCTACGTCATTGGAAGTCGCTTTATAATAAGGTGACTTAGCCACCAGCTCGTCAATCTCTTCCTGCGAATAACGCTTGGCGGGATCGTATCCGTTAGCTTCCATCCATGTCACGAATTTATGATGGAATACGATATATTCTTCGAATGCGTCGCCTGTCTCGTCAACAAAGTCAACGTGTACATTCGTATCGTTCGGGTTTACTTTTCTTCTGCGCTTGTAAACGGGCAGGAAGACCGGTTCGATACCGGAAGTCGTCTGTGTCATCAGACTGGTTGTTCCTGTAGGAGCAATCGTCAGACATGCAATATTACGACGGCCATATTTCTTCATTTCTGCGTACAGTTCCGGATCAGCCTCGGCAAGACGCTGAATGAACGGATTGTTCTGTTCACGCTCATTGCTGTATATTTCGAAAGCACCGCGTTCTTTTGCCATTTCAACCGAAGAACGATAGGCACCGAGGGCCACTGTCTTATGTACTTTTTCAGAGAATTCGGTTGCTTCTTCGGTTCCGTAGCGCAGACCTAAAGCAGCAAGCATATCGCCTTCCGCAGTGATTCCCACACCTGTACGGCGACCTTGACCGCTCTTCTTATATATCTTGTTCCACAAGTTGCGTTCGGCATGTTTTACCTCTTCGCCTTCCGGGTCTTGATCGATCTTTTCCATGATACGTTCGATCTTCTCCAGTTCGAGGTCGATGATGTCGTCCATGATGCGTTGAGCCAGCGCAACGTGTTTTTTGAACAGTTCGAAATCAAAATAGGCATCCGGTTTAAACGGATTTACTACATAAGAATATAGATTGATAGCCAGCAGACGACAAGAGTCATAAGGACACAATGGAATTTCACCGCATGGATTGGTAGATACAGTCTTATAACCTAAATCTGCGTAGCAATCGGGCACAGATTCACGGATAATCGTATCCCAAAATAAAACACCGGGTTCTGCCGATTTCCATGCATTGTGCACAATCTTCTTCCATAATGTGGAAGCATCTATTTCTTTAGTGGTAGTCGGATTTGCCGATTCAATCGGATATTGTTGTATATAAGGTTTCTCGTCAACTGCCGCCTGCATGAAAGCGTCGTCCAGCTTTACGGAAACATTGGCTCCGGTAACTTTTCCTTCCGTCATTTTAGCGTCGATGAAGGCTTCCGAATCCGGATGCTTGATAGACACACTCAGCATCAGTGCACCACGACGACCGTCCTGAGCTACTTCGCGGGTAGAGTTGGAATAACGTTCCATGAACGGAACGAGACCAGTGGAAGTCAATGCCGAATTTTTAACGGGAGAACCTTTCGGGCGGATGTGAGACAAGTCATGACCTACTCCTCCACGCCTTTTCATGAGCTGTACTTGTTCCTCGTCGATTTTGATGATAGCGCCATAAGAGTCTGCTGCGCCGTCTACCCCGATTACGAAGCAGTTGGATAGTGAAGCGACCTGATAGTCATTACCGATACCCGTCATCGGGCTTCCTTGCGGAACGATGTACTTAAAATGATCCAGCAGATCATACAGTTCCTTTGCTGTCAGTGCATTCGGATACTTTGCCTCGATACGTGCTACTTCATTGGCAATTCTCCAATGCATATCTTCCGGAGATTTTTCATAGATGTTTCCGAAAGAATCCTTTACTGCGTACTTGTTTACCCAAACCCTTGCAGCAAGCTCGTCGCCTTGAAAATATCGTAAAGATTCTTCGTAGGCTTCGTCATAAGAATAAATTTGTTTTTCCACGATCCAATGTGTCTTAGATTTTATTATTTAATAAGTAATGTGTAGAAGTTTACTTATCAGTAACAAATGTGGCTGCAAAGCTAAGAATGTTTTTTTATCTATCAAAATAAAAATGCAACATTTTATCAACAGGCTTTAAGTTTTCCGTTTGTTATTGTTAAGTCTTTGATTAACAGATAACTTTGCTTTTTGTTCATGGCTTTAAGTTTTCCAAAAAGAAAATTAGATTATTTCATTGATATGGCAAAATAATATTTCTTTTTGTATCTTTGCAAAAAAAAGATATGTTTGAAACCGTAAAGAACAGAAGAACAATCCGGAAATACCAGCAAAAAGATATTACTCCTGATTTGTTAAATGATTTGCTCGAAACCTCTTTCCGCGCTTCTACGATGGGAGGGATGCAACTTTATAGTGTTATAGTGACTCGCGATGCAGAAATGAAAGAGAAACTTTCTCCTGCTCATTTCAATCAGCCGATGGTAAAAGGGGCACCTGTCGTGCTTACTTTTTGTGCCGATTTCCGCCGTTTCAGCAAGTGGTGTGAACAGAGAAACGCTGTTCCCGGCTACGATAATTTAATGTCTTTTATGAATGCGTCTATGGATACCTTGTTGGTTGCGCAAACCTTCTGCACGTTAGCTGAAGAGGCAGGCTTGGGTATCTGTTATCTGGGAACGACTACTTATAATCCGCAAATGATCATCGATACACTTCAACTGCCGAAACTGGTATTCCCTATTACGACGATCACAGTCGGCTATCCGGACGGTACTCCGGCCCAGGTGGACCGCTTGCCTCTCGAAGCTGCCGTGCATCAGGAAGTTTACCATGATTATACTCCGGAAGACATCGATCGCTTGTACGAGTATAAAGAATCACTGCCGGAAAATAAACAGTTTATAGAAGAAAATAAGAAAGAAACTCTGGCACAAGTATTTACGGATGTACGTTATACAAAGAAAGACAATGAATTTATGTCTGAGAACTTGTTGAAAGTGCTTCGTCAACAAGGATTCTAATGATAAGTAATAGGTAATAAGTAATAGGTAATAAGTAATAGGTAATAAGTAATAGGTAATAGCTATGCGGACTGCACTTGTTTATGCAGCTTCGATATTACCTATTACTTAATACCTATTACTTGAATTATGCTTTCTTCTTCAGCAACGACTCAATCTCCTGCACCTCAGCCTGAAAGCTTTTATCTACTTCCAACTGACCTTTTACAGTCTTGCAAGCATGCAGCACTGTCGCATGATCCTTATTGCCGATGAACTTACCGATTTTTGAAGTTGAGAAATCCGTATAATTCTTAGCCAGGTACATTGCAATCTGACGTGCCTGAACCACTTCTCTTTTTCTGGATTTGGTGTGAATAGCCGATGCTTCCAGATCAAAGTGCTTGCATACTACTTTCAGTATATCGTCAATGGTAACTGCTTTTGTTTCGTTGTGAACTACGCCGTGTACAATATGTTGGGCTAAATCCAAGTCTATTTCTTTGTTGAAAATAGTAGAGCGTGCCATAATGGCGATGACGATACCTTCCAGGTCTCGTACACTCTCATTTACATTTTCAGCGATATAGTCGATCACTTCCGGTGGGAATTGCAGACCGTCGCGGTGTATCTTGTTCCGCAGGATGTTTTTGCGGAGTTCGACAGTCGGTTTTTCCAGTTCTGCCACCATTCCCCATTTGAAACGGGTCAACAGACGTTCTTCCATACCCTGCAATAATACAGGGGCACGGTCGGAAGTCAGTATAAGCTGCTTTCCGTTTTGATGTAAATGATTGAAGATATGGAAGAAAGTATTTTGAGTTTTCGTTACTCCGGCAAATTCCTGAATATCATCAATGATTAATACATCAATTGTCTGGTAGAAGTTGATAAAGTCGTTGGTCGTGTTATTACGTACGGAGTCTGTATATTGCACTTGAAACAGATGTGCCGAAACATACAATACTCTTTTATCGGCATATAATTCTTTGATTTTAGTACCGATTGCGTTTGCCAGGTGTGTTTTCCCCACTCCGGACGCTCCGTAAAGGAACAATGGATTGAAGGCAGTACCTGCTGGATTTTGCGCAACCGCTTCTGCTACGCTTCTTGAAAGTTTGTTGCTGTATCCTTCTATAAAGTTCTCGAAGTTATAGTTCGGGTTCAAGTGCGGGTCTAAGTCCTGTACGGCAGGAGCTTTCAGGAAACTGGGCGCCTTGTTGCCACCGACGATGCTTTTAGGAGTAACAGCTGTAGAACGATTGCTTGCTTCGAGATTCACGGTTTGATTCGGAATCGAAGTCTTGTCGACCATGACGTTATACATTAACTTGGTGCCTTCGCCAATAGCTTTGTACAATGTCTTTCGCAGCAAATCCACGAATTTCTCTTCCAGTATTTCATAGAAAAACTGGCTCGGGATCTGTACGATCAATGTTTTGTCCTCATATTTTAATGGAACAATCGGGGCAAACCAAGTATTATATGTCGTCTCTGGAACATTGTCTTTAATTACTTCGAGACAGCGGTTCCAAAGTACAACATGATTTGATTCAATCATAGTGACTTTAATACATTTATTAAATTAAGCGAAACTTCTACGTTTGCAAAATTGGGAATCTTATTTGGAAAAAACAAATTAGCTTTTTCTTGTTTTTCTCGGGCAAACAATAATGTGTTTACTTTCAATGACTTATAGAATTGTGTTGGAACACTGTCTGTTTCCCCTCTCTTGCAAAATTATAAGTATCTGTATTTTAGTTGTTTATCGTTTTATTCTTGCTCTTTTATACTTCCCGTACTTGTTTGTACGGGAATATTATTTCGGTCTGTAGATAGACTTTTGCAGAGGTTATACTCCCTTTTATATACCGCCTGCTTATTTAGATAAAATCTATATAAGAAAGATTTGCTACTTGTCTTTCTTCCCGAATAAAGAGAAATGAACGTACCGTTTGGGGTGTGCTTTCAGGTCTTCCAGTAAGCTCGCCGCATTCTCTGTGGTAGCGTTCAGATTGTTATATAAAGCAGGGTCGTTGAAGAGCAGTCCGATAGTGTTATCTTTGCTGTTCAACTTCTCTGTAATCATTTTTACGTTAGCGAGTGTTGCGTCAACTTTTTGGAAAATGGCGCTGTAGTCCACTTCCTTCAAGTTACCGCTGATAGCTACAAAATTATCTCCGATGGTATTGAGCTTGCCGGTCAGCTGGGGGATGTCCTTGCTCATGAGTCCTTTCATCTGAGAGCTGACTACAGCAAGATTGGCGGTAGTCGTTTCGATAGAGTGCAGCGTAGAAGGGATGCTCTTGTCACCTACGATGTTGTTCAGTGAGGTGAGGATGGAATCCAGTTTCGGTAACATACTCTCAATTTGGGGCATGAGTTTCGCTACGCTTTCCATCATTCCGTTGTTCAATGTGCCGGGGATGGTGTCGCCTATGGCATATTTCTCACGCGGGTTGTTGGCGAGAAGAATATTCATGCGTACGCCTCCCATCAGTTCGGATACAAGTTCTGCGCTACTTCCTTTCGGGATGCGGAGTTCGGTGTCCAGTTCGACTTCAACGATCACATTTCCGGGATTTACATAGTCATATTCGATGTCGCGTACAATACCTACACGAACGCCATCAGCAAAAACAGGGCTCGACTTGGTCAGTCCGTTTACATTCTGAAACTTGGCATAGAAATAGCTTGAAGGCTGAAACATATGTATGCCTTTCAGCCAATTAATTCCATAGACAAGCACGCATAATGCTACGATACCTGCAATTCCTATTCGAACTTCTTTTGTAATGTACTTCATTTTATTTTCTATTTATTTCTTCTTTTTTTAAATTCGGCTATCGCTTCGTTGACATTCATCTTTTCGCCGTTTCGGAAGGCGATGATGAATGCGTCTTTGAACTGTGCCGAGATGGTACGCTTGGTGCGTAACACTTTGTTATAATCACTGGAAGCACCATACGTATATTTGTACAGTTCTTTTTCTTTGTAATAATCCACATCCTTCAGTCCTTTCAGTCGTTTGTCATTCTTAGTAAGAGGCTTTGAGGAGGTGAGTATCTGTATCTTAAACGTTATTTCGCTGTCATTGGTTGCGCTTTCTGAGACAATAGGCCGTTTGGGAGCTGTTTTTGTGGCGGTGGCGGGTGTTGTACTTGCTTCGGCCATCAGTTCCCTTTGTTCCGGAGCGCTTGTTGCCGGTTCTTCGGTTGGGATAATTGTTTTGCTGGCTCCGGTCAGGCGTATCTCCTGTTCTCTTTTGTAGTTTAAGAATGCGTGGTAGATGCCTTTGGCCATTGTGTTGGCTCCGGCTTCCGAGTTGAGATAGCGTTCTTCTTCCGGAGTTGAGATGAAGCCCAATTCTACCAGGATACTTGGCATGGCGCTTGCTTTCAGCACCAGGAATCCGGCTTGATGCACTCCGCGGTCTACCCGTTTGCAGGTATGGCGGAATTGCTTCTGTACAAGTGATGCCAGATGTACGCTTTGTTCCATGTATTTATCCTGCATAAATTCGAAGATAATGTAGGATTCCGCCGAGTTCGGGTTGAAGCCGGCGTATCTGGTCTGATAGTCGCTTTCATAGAGGATTACCGAGTTCTCTCGTTTGGCTACTTCCAGATTGGCATCGGATTTGGCCAGACCCAGTGTCCATGTAGAAGCTCCTTTGGCGGTGCGGTTTTTTGCCAGAGCGTTGGTGTGGACAGAGATAAAGAGATCGGCTTTTGCGTTATTGGCTATTTCTGCCCGTCGGTCCAGGGGGATAAAGACATCCCTGCTGCGGGTATAGATCACTTTGACGTCATCGCAGTTTTTTTTGATCAGGTTTCCCAGTTTCAGTGCGACGTTCAGATTGATGTTTTTCTCTTTGGATATTTTCCCGATGGCACCAGGGTCGTGACCGCCATGTCCGGCATCGATGACTACTACGAAATCTTTCCCCCATAAATTGCCGATACATAGGGGAGAAGCAAGTAGCCAGAGGCAGATTGATATATATAATATGTAGGTTCTATGCGGTTTCATATTTAAATACGGTGCAAATGTAGTAGAATTTTGCAGAAAACTCATGATTTACACTTAAGTTTTGTGTTTTTTTCGGTTTAATGGTAGCTTTTCTCCCGAAATCTCTGTTACTTTGCATCTCCAAGAAAAAATATACGACGATGCTTAAGTTTTTGAAGAATTGGACGTTGCCTATTGCGATGCTGGTAGGTGCTGTCGGTTATCCGATATTTATCTACTTTTCTTTTCTGACTCCCTATCTTATCTTTACGATGTTACTGTTGACTTTCTGTAAGGTATCACCGCATGATTTGAAGCCTAAACCGTTGCACGCATGGTTGTTGCTGATTCAGATCGGGGGTGCTTTCCTTGCTTATTTATTGCTTTACCGTTTCAATAAGATTGTAGCGGAGGGGGTGATGGTATGTATTATTTGTCCTACGGCTACGGCTGCTGCGGTGATTACTTCCAAGTTGGGAGCTGTCTCTTATACACATCTGACGCTGCCGACGACTCCTTACGTGTAGAT